>TARA_R110002051_G_scaffold58109_1_pt1 | contig 32469 bp, 28 predicted proteins | sample TARA_R110002051 | Tara Oceans TARA_R110002051 (sample SAMEA4397023) | marine metagenome | biome: Polar Biome; feature: [MES] marine water layer (ENVO:01000295) within the mesopelagic zone...; material: water (ENVO:00002006), including particulate matter (ENVO:01000060) such as...... | reverse complement strand
TAACACTTTCAGCCGCTTTCTTTTATACCCTGTGAGAAATCCGGGTTAGGCTGTCGAATAAATCTTTTTGATAGCTTTTTATAACATACCTGTTATCACACTCAGCATACACAGTACCGCCTTTCTTCCTCCGATCCAGGCAATGGCTATCATTGACCCTATTCGCGGGCCTGCACTTGGACGAGTCTGCATCTCCCTTCTGTATATCGTATTATCGACCAGCAACACTGAAGTGAGTGATGCTTTAGCCCTCGTCTCCAAGTTGCATGTATTCCATAAAGTCTTCTGATGCATAGCCTAGCGAGCCGTTCGCATCAAATCTTTCATTGACCCTGTAGAGGATCATTTGGCTGGCTTGGCCTGGAGATGTTGGAAAGAAGGCTCCTCCCGGTTCATTATGCATGAAAAAGTCACCAAACTTTGCTCCACAATGTTGGCAGTGATTCATGAAGTATCGGGTTCCAGCTTTTTTGCTATATGCCAACTTGAAGCACTCAGTGAATCGACGAATCTGTTTCAATACACGAGGAGATAAACTATCAGCGAACGAAACTGTGCTTCGAAGTCTGCGGCTTTTCCATTCGCCTAAATTCGTGTCAAGCGCGAATTCTTCTTCCTCATAGTCAGGTTCGAACTCTTCGTGTTCCTCGGGAAGCTTAAATGAGAAAACGCTAGTCACCGCATTGCATCTCCAGCAATTGGATAACGACTCCATCACGTAGTAGTAAGGTGACCTGACATCAAACTCAGGTTCGTGTACTAACTCGCTGTCATCGGGTACAGGCAACCACCTTGCCATCGGGCCGACGTCAACACCGTCTGGAACATACCAGACCTTCGACTGCGGGTCCCATCGCGCACCAAGCGACTTTGCTTCATCCTTTTGGGAATACGGGACATCAAGATCAATTCTTGCCATCAACAAACCCCATAACTATTTATTTCAAAATCGGTTCGTCATCTCATGTTGGCACTCACTTTTTGAAGGACGGGTGCTTCAATTGTTCCTACGTGAAACAAATCATGGAGTTACTGTGTCGGTCGCTAGTGAGACGCAGAGCCTAATCTACTTTCTTTTGAAGGGCCTGAACAATTTCTCAGGCGCTAGGTAAAGCTTTCCTCGAGTCCTTGAAATAGCAACATAGAGCTTATTCTTTGTCTGTGCTTTGAGTGTTGCCAGCTCTGACTTTTGGTAGCTAGCCCAGTGGGTAGTGCCCAGTACCACGCAAACATCATTGTAATGATCTTGACCTTTGCTAGCTCCCCAGTTGTTTGAAGAACAGCCGTATTCATAATGCTCTTTGTAGAATAGCTTCACGACATTATTGTTTTGATAGAGGGCATTTGCCTCAGCTTGAGTCGAGACATGGATAATCTCGGTATCTCTGTCTTGGTGAGACTGCATGTCTATCTGGAGATGAGTTTTGATAAAAGCGCATACCGTCGATCCGCACCGCCAGCTTCGACTGAGTGTTTCCTTGTCTACCGTAATGTCGGCTTTATGGAATTTCTTCTCGTATTTCTCAATGTCGTCGTGCAAGGTTCTATTTACGGGGCCATCACGGCTGGTATCGAAGGTGTGCTGATAGAAATCACCTACGAAGAGCATCTCGACATCGGCCTTGGTTAATGATATCAGCAGATTAAAGTCATGCCCTGCCAGATCTTGAACCTCATCCACAAAAAAATCGTCGTAGAAGCGTTCGATTCTGGCTATAACTCCAGGAATAACGTCGGCTATCTCTATAAGCTTAGCTAGACGGTTATGGTAGAGACTTCCCTTGTTGTTGAAATAGTATCGCGAGTCATTTCGCTTGAGCCTCATGGTGAAATCAGGAGGCGCTCGAAAACTAATCCCTGTTGTACCCAGTTTGAGTTGCAGAAGCGGACGGTAGCAAAAACTGTGAAGAAAGGTAAAGTAGCTGAGAAGGGTAATGTTTTTCGGCACATGGCCGAATCGCTCTATGATGCGTTCGCGCAGATGAAGATAATTATTTTCGGTGTACGTCACTAAGAGTGCACGTCTATCCAAGCTCAAACGCTCTATCAATAAGCTAGTTTTTCCAGACCCTGCTACGGCAAACATTACTCGTTTATCCACTGAAAGGCCTCCGCGATGTAGGCGGGTACGGTGAGTTCTCCCGGATTGTACCTCAGTAATTCGAATGCAGCCTCAGCCTTGTTCGCAAGCATGTATTCCAAAGGCGAAAGAGTCATACGGCCAGGGCCGAACAAAGCATCGCAAGTTTCTGCGTTGTCCTCATAAAGGCCGATTTCGAAGGTCGATCTTTTGTCATCGGGATCAGCAAAGATTTTTGCGTTGTCGGACTCAAAGTCGACATAGTTTTCGACACAGTTTTTCTGGTAATTTTTGTCATTGTCTCGAATGGACGCAACGCGGATGCCCAAAAGGTTTGCCAGCTCCATGTAACGCTTGAAGCTAGTACCTCCGATAGCGATCACATGGACATTGTCAGCCTGAGGTAAACGGCCCTGGGAAAACTGTTTGTAGAACTCTTCGACCAGAATGAATTCTGCATCACCTTCAACCAGAATCACCTTGCTCGACAAAGTGAATTCCAATACGTTGTTATCAGGGGCTTTCATGAAAAACTCTGCGGTCTCATCCGATAATCCTTTCAATGAAGCAGCTGTTGCCTTGGGGCCAATCAACAGGACATGCCTCAGATCCAGGCGAGAACATATGTGGCTGCTGTGAGTGGCGATAAATAGCTGAGTGCTTTGATTTTCTGCGATCTTGTCCACCAGGGCCTTCATGGATGTATGACTGAGGTGGTTTTCGGGCTCCTCCAGCAGCATCACCTCTAAGCCGCCCTGCTTGTGTTTGCCGAGTGCAAATTCTGTCTTGATGAAACACTGCCTACCCTTGCCGTGATTTTCCAAGGAAATATCGTTTTCAGTTATGATCAGGTCAGTCTCAAGATTGGATTGGACGCTACTTTTCACATTGAACTGGTAACCTGGAAGCTCCTCATTGAGTTCTGCCAAGTGCTGAGCTGTGAAAGCCTCCTTGCCCTGTCTGTAAAGGTTTTCTAGCTTGTAACGATCTTCCACTGGCGCATTGAAGTTATAGACGGCGCGCGTATACTCTCGAGCCGCATAGTTGCCATCTATACGTGAACTGTCGAGCATCAGATGCTTTATAGGACGGTTGAACGCGGCGTAGGGTCTGCCAGCAAATGTTAAGAACTGCACAGCGAAGTATTCGAACGGGAAATTTGACTGCGCATCAGCCAACACCGCCTTTATCGCTTCGCCATACTCCTCCATCGGAGCAACGACCATCCTGAGACCGTCGGTATTACGCTGAAGGGCATTGTTGGTTCCGTATAGATACTCGTCACCTGCTTCCTCAAGGAAGATATCGACAGTTAATATAGGGAGCATGTCCAGGCGTTTCTCACCAGCGAGGAATGTATCCACAGCCTTCTTGTTAAGGAGGTTATGTACCCCTAGCGTTTCAACACGATTGCGGCTGCCACCCAAGGCCATATCTATGGCAAGTAAGACGCTGCTTTTACCAGCCTCATTATCCCCGACAAGAACATTCTTACCAGACTCAAAATCGAGTGTTAGGTTTTTGAATTTCTTGAAATTATGGATTACTACTTTTGTTATGGTGCGCATTTTTTTTAATCCTACTTGCTGGCTTCGCGAGGGGATGTGTTGGGTAAGGAAGAGGCAATACCTCAGCATTGGGCGATGATCCCCCAACATACAGCAGGTAGCCCACTACACACTACACAACCTAGGTTTTTACGCACCTTTCGACCCCATCCTTTCCAAGCTAGCAGCGTTTGCTGCAATGATTGGAACTTATGGATCTACCTTAAACCGACAAGGTAATGTCCTACCTTTTCAACTGCCGATATGGGCTCCTGAGAAAGGGAGTTTACAGGACGGGCGTTACTGATATAGTGGAAAATATAATATTTATTGCTTTTTATATTTAACACCACCGAAGCCTTGGGCTGTGCCGCTCTACGAAAGAATAGGGATTCTGCGACATAGGCATGCGTAAAAACTCTTCTTCTAACGAAAGCTTAACGGTCACCCTATTACTATATAGAAATAAATTTTCTCGAATAGTGTCTTACAGTCCTTCTCGGTGAGAGAGAATCGCGATAAAGTTCTCATATCCCAGCCAAGAAACCGGAGCGGTTGCCGTGAATGATGAGGAAAAGGCCGAGATCAACGCTTTGATTGACTGTATAGAGAATCAAATCACGATGTCTGACATTACTCAGTTTAAAGCGAACAGTAAAATTGACGCCTTGCATGAAAGTATCGAGCAATTAAAATATCTACGCGATAGCAAGAGTTTCAACTTCGCACAGGAGTTACCAATATTTCTCGAAGCCCTACCCCGCTCCATAAGTAGCCGTATGATTTCGCTGGCTGAAGAACTGTGCAACTCAGTTGAGGAACTGTTACCTAGGCTTTGCAAAGAAGGTCGCGCTCTACTGATTTACGATGCGATATATGCTGAAGTTGATGCTGAATATGACTTGCCTGATAGCAAGCTTTCCCGTGTAATAAGAAAATGCATTGATCAACATGGCCAGGTGCCCAATTGCACTGACCGTGAAGCCCTACTTTGCGAATGCCCTCAGATCCTGGCTGCTGTCGAAAGTGCCTATCAAAACCATACGACATCGCACCCTGTTAAGCAGTAGGTGGAGAGGAATATGAATGAGTATATTGAAATGAACTTAATCGCATCACCACTTTTAATACTCGGTGTTGGCGTTGCTGGTACCTAATACTGGCTATACCGAAAAAAAGGGCGTCGGCAACAGCGGAAGCGGTAGTGACACGTACAACCCCACCTGAGCCTGCTCCTTTTTTGAATTATGCTAAAGCTTACCGCCTGTTTGACTTCTTCAGTTTTGAATTCCTCAATGTAACGGGCATGTCTCATGGCCCCTCCAAGATACCTTTAGCATAAGGCTTGGAGATGCCTACGAAACCGGAGCCATTCACTTGGGTTTGATCAAGCATTCGTTGCTTGAAAGCGGTGGTGCATACGGCTATCGCAAGGTCTACCAGAATTTGCTTAAGGCTGGGGCGACCGCCCTGTGTTGGCTGATACCCGGAGCTGTCGTTAAGCCGACATCGGTGATACCTGGGAGACGCGCCTCATGCTACGGCGCCGCAAGGCGGCTCCGAGCCCAAAGCAACATTGCGACAGTTTAACTCGGATTTTCGCTCTCCTTTAGCTAAACGGATCAGTGTGTAAGCTAGCCAACCTTGGCAAAGACTATGAGCGCAAGCTTTTAAGTCTACAGATTGGAGATCTTTCCCGCGATCCAGCTCACGATACTTTTTCCCGTCCATTGGTCAATTAAAACCGAAAGTCCAAAATACAAACCGTAACCAATAATCATCCCGAGCCAGTCGATATCCCTTTCGATCAGCAGATTCCGTGAGCCGAACATTAACACAACAGACGCAAGAAGAGACCGGATCCAGAAAGAATACGAATCTATAGCATTTTGGCGTTGCGTATCGGTAATGATAGATATAAAGGTATTTCCACCGACTGTGATTATCCATATCATTGTCACTATTATTATGGAATAAATAAGATTCTCCCGGAACCTCGGCGGCTTTCCGGAAATCGTGGATGTCGCAAACAGACCAAATGTAATACATATCGCGCTAAAAATTATATCAAGGGCTGTAGTGAGTTCATAAGCAACAGTTCCCCAAAAGCCAAATTCCAGATCATCTTTGGCAACTAGAAAGATTAAATGAATTGCCGTTATAACCAAAACAAGTTCAATCGACTTCGGAACGTCAAAATTTTCATCAACATATTTTTTTAACTCCGACTTTTTGGCAAGCCTATATGTTATTCCAAAGATACGCACTATAATATTGAACATGTCCTTTAACATTAGCTTTCTGTCCTACTGGATCGATTAACGTTAGATTTATTTTTACGTTTATTATCTATAGCACTCGTTACTTCATTTTGTCTAAAATACTATTTCCAAACGGTTCCATTTACGCAACGTCGCGTCAACACTTCTAATTATAATCGCTTCGTTTTTCCGACCCTTATGGCAGCAAATATTTGAAATGCCCCAATTGTAGTGAAACAGTTTCCAATGGAGTGGCTCTTCGTTTTAAAGTCCGAAAAGATGGCATTGTCGACACTCGCTTCTCGAAAATGTGCATTGGCCTGATGAAGCAGCTCTTGACGTTGTTGCGAATGCCTGTTGTGGGAATTTCACCTCATCGTAATGTATTACTTTCTTGAAGTGTCCACTGTTACTAGCCAGAGTCAGTATTAGAATGACATTCTATGATTGGATAAATGTGCCGCCAACGACCACTCAGAGTCGTTAGCTGCTTTCATACCATTATCAATGTTAACCACACTCAGTTTCAGATTGAGTAATTTATACGGCTCTCGCACATCGGCATAGCCTCCGAGTTGACATCCGCTTACTCAGCTCAATGCTGAGATAAATACGACACAAATATCAAAATCAAAGAAGTCATTGGAAACTTTCTTCTTAAATAGCTAATTTCGTTAAAAATACCAGTTTGATTAATGTCTCAATCGCTGCCAGTTTGTTTGGCTCTTGTCCACATATGTACTTTCGCGCCGAGCGATGAATGGCCTCCTTTTCAGACATTCCCCCAACGAAGGTGGAAGCGATGCCGCTGAACGAACTCATGCATTAACTTATTACTTTATACGGGATTGATCAGCTCGTCGCCCTGCCCTTCAGCAGGTTTGTTGACATCAGTACTGACAGACCAATGTTCTATCAGACTGGCATCGATATGCTGCACCAAGCTCCGAATAGTCTCCCTATCGGTCAGGTCAGGGGCTAGCCAGCGCTCAAGACTGTCGTCGGTAAGAATGAGCGGCATCCGGTCATGAACCTCAGCAGCACTACCCCGCGCTTGCTCAGTAATGATTGCACAACCTAGCCTTCCATCATCTCGCTCGGCATAAATGCCTGCAAAGAAAAGCGGGCTTCGATCTTTTCGGCATATAAAATGCGGTTGCTTAGGGCTCGAATTTTTTATCCATTCATACCAACCATCTGCTAGTACAAGGCATCTATGGCGTGCGAAAGCTGATTTGAAATACGCGTTTGAAGCTACGGTTTCAACTCGGGCATTGATTGGTTGGTTGCCCTTCCCCTTGGCCCACTTTGGGCGATACCCCCACCACATCTCATCAATTGTAGGTTTCGAGTTCTCTGAAGCCTGGCGGACAGCTGTGATCCAAGTACCCGGCGCAACGTTGTATCTAGAGCAAAACTCCTGCTCTGGCACAGCCGCTCCGACCTTTCTGGCCAGATCACTTACTGGGCTGAATAAAGCGAATCGTCCACACATGCTTGAATGATAGCCGATAATTGGCGCCTTGCAGCCACCCTTAAATATCAGAGCTTGCAGACAACGCTGATCATCGCTTATCGTCTGCCTCAAATACTGTATATTTCAGGCTATGTTGGCATCTGCTGTTGGTCAGCGCCTATCGCCGCACGAAGCCATGCTTCCTCGGTTGGCCTTGTGGTTTCAAATAACCGTCGCCATGCCAAGTAATTAGGTAAGTACGCTGTCCCCACCCCATGAAAGCGCCCCATCCACCCCTTCAAGCGGCTCATATAGCTGTTCACGTTCTGAATGTGGTATTCCTTGCCGATCACTCGCTGATTATCGAATACGATGAGTCGATGATGGGCAATGCCGTAGTCGCGAGAGAAGGTTTTATACCAGCTGTGTCCGTCAGAGCATAAAATCGAGTCGCGATCGATGATCGGCGCCAGAAACTCATGAACAGTCGATTTTTGGAGCGCCGGATCAACCAAATCACTGACCTTTCCATTACGGTCTCGCGCAATAAGCACCTGAATTTTTTGTTCTTTTTTCTTAACATTGCCTTGTCCCCCACGCTTGCGAGGTTTGCGGTGAGTAATCTGACGCTTTCCTTTACAGGACTCCAGGAAGAAGGTTTCGTCTACCTCAATGATGCCGGATAGTGGGTTGGCATTGTCTTGAGCACTCGTTTTCAGGAAACGATGACGCCATCGGAAAGCCGTCTTCAAATCAATACCCACTCGGGCCGCTGAGGCGCGCAACGTCAAGCTGTCTCGCATGCAGCGCAGGTAGTCGAACCATTTATCTCGATGTTGCAGCTTGGCTAAGGGCTTTCCTGTAAGGGCGTTGAATGTTTTGTGACACTCGGGATTCCGGCATCGATACCGCTGTAGGCCACCGCTGCGTCCCCACTTAACAGCGTGCTCGCCGCCACAATGTGGGCATGGAAAGTGATGGCTTAAGGTATCAATCAGAGTGTCTGCCTGTGAGCTGATTTGCCCAAGAAGTCGTTCCGCTATGTATTTCTTGCGCTCAACAGGAAGGCTGAAAAGTGTGCTCTCAAGGATTATGAAGTCTGCTTGCTTCATGGCGCTCTCCACACGAAGACTACACATACAGTATTTTATACAGTATATTTAAAGCACATCAACAGAAGATGACAACATAGCCATATTTCAACAGTTATTTAAGGAGCCGCTTATGTCGAAATCTTACGAGCAGTTAATCAAGCGAGTGCAGCGTATTTTCATTAGCCCTGGGGCTCAGACCAAGTTTTCTGCGGAAATCAAAAAGCAACACGATGAGGATGTAGATGACTGGGCACAAATGCTTTCGGAATTAGGCACTGTCGAGAACGTCACGCTTACACCTATGGATGACAACGCTGAGCATGTGGGCATTAAATGGAACCCAGAGGAGAGCATGTCATGAGTATGCATCTCTCAATTTTAGGACGTGTTGACACCATTGCACCGCCGCTACCCATATCTCTCATGGGTGGAGCAGTACGTGCTGGCTTCCCTTCGCCTGCTGACGATTACGTTGAAGCCGAGTTAGACCTAGTCGCGCACTTAATCCAGCATCCTTCAGCCACGTATTTTGTAAGAGCTAAAGGTAGCTCTATGGTCGAAGATGGGATCTTCGATAACGATTTGCTTATTGTCGATCGCTCTATCACTCCACGGCCAGGGCATATAGTGATCATGTGCGTTGATGGGGATCTCACCTGCAAGCGCCTTAGCACGATTGGCGACCGCCCCTACCTAACCGCATCGAACCCCAGCTTCAAGCCTATTCCGCTTACCGGGCATGATTGCCAAACCTGGGGTGTGGTCACTCACAATATCCATGCGTTAGCACCAGGGTTCTCAACATGATCGCACTCGTCGATTGCAATAATTTCTACGTCAGCTGCGAGCGCGTGTTTAACCCAAGGCTGGTAGGCAAACCCGTTGGGGTGATGTCGAACAACGATGGCTGTGTTGTCGCCCGCTCCCAAGAGATCAAAAATCTAGGCGTAGCGATGGGTATGCCCGCACATCAGATCGATCCCCATATTCGTCGCCAGTGCGTGCTGCTTTCAAGCAATTACGCTTTGTACGGAGATATGAGTCGACGCGTAACTGATGTGTTATCGCAGCACACACCTCACGTTGACGTTTACTCAATTGATGAATCATTTCTATCGTTTGAAGGATTTGAACCTGAATCACTTGAGGAACGCTGCCAACTAATGCGACACCAGGTGCGGCGCGACACCGGCATACCCGTTAGCGTGGGCCTCAGTACATCTAAAACGCTGGCGAAAATCGCTAATCATCGAGCTAAGAAAGAACCCTGCTTTTGTGGCGTGGCAATCATGCATCCCAATAGTGACGATACCCAAGCTTTTCTAGAAAAGTTACCTGTTACTGAAATATGGGGAGTCGCCGGGCGTACTGCCGCTCGCTTGAACACGCTAGGCATCCAAACGGCTTGGCAATTGAGAGAAGCCGCTCCAAAGCACCTACGCAAGCATTTCTCAGTGGTGGTGGAGAGGATTATTTACGAGTTGCGAGGAGAAAACTGCATATCACTGGATGACATGGAACAGCCAAAAAAACAGATAATGGTGTCACGCTCATTTGGACGTCTAACTAATGACAAGGCAGATTTGCACGAAGCGATCCGTGTTCACACCTCCCGCGCTGGCGAGAAGCTACGAAAACAAGCAGGTCTAGCCAGGGCAATTATGGTGTTCGTTCGTACGAATCGGTTCCGAGCTGACCTGCCAAGTTACAGTAAAAGCCTCGTAGTTCCTTTACCACACCCCACGGACGATAGCCGCGAGCTGGTTAGAGCCGCAATCACTGGGCTTGAAAGTATTTTCAAAGAGAACATTTGGTATCAAAAATGCGGAGTTATGTTGCTTGACTTGTGCGACCACAATAACGAGCAGTTAGGGTTGCTAGCCGAAAAAAAGAGTGATGAAGAGCGCATACGCAGTGATAAATTGATGGCTACCGTAGACAAGTTAAACCGTGAGCATGGTAAAGGTACTGTGAGATTGGGGATGCCAAGAAAGGGAAATGCGTGGGAATTAAAGTGCCAGCACCGAACTCCACGATACACCACACACTGGAATGAACTGCCTGTTGTGAAAACATAGACACACGACAGCAGCTTCACACAGCCATAGAACAGCACGTTATTTTATATAATTTATTGATAAATAGAATAAAAACACTCCTCTCTACTTTACCCCACCTAACAATACCGAAAGATGTGTGATTATGCCTAGCTGACGTCTTAAATGGGGTACTGGTGAGCCATTATTTCAAGCGGAGACTTAAGAAAGAAATAGTGGTGAGCGATTGTGCCTAGTTAAGGCTGAAGTGGTGAGCGATTGTGCCTAGTTAGCGTATCACGATAACGTAGAGGTAATAACAAACAGATTAAATTTAGCGGAACTTAGAGGAAGATTGCCACATTTAACAGCAATATTATCGCAGTGAGATTTAGGGTGCGTTATCTGAACCACCTTCTTGCCGATGAAATTGCATGATCACTCACCAGTTTGACGTGGGCATTAACGCTCGCCGCCCTACTCACTTCATCACCAATCGCTCCAGTCGTACCTCCTTCTGCAACACGTGATTACGTTCATAGATCGATGGAGCACAGTGTTCCCTCTACGTGTTAACACTCCAGAAGTGAGTATGACACATAGAGCACACTGATCCCCTGACGCTAGCTGGATGAGTGCGTTTCGCGTCAAAGAATCGCTAGATAGGGAGCATTGTTCCCCCTACGCGGTGTGAGGTAAAATGAAGTCCCTATATTTCTGGTGGGCGGCTCGCTACCACCGCTCAGTCGACGCATCGGGGCTTCCTGTCACTCACTCTTCGTCAGGTGACCTCGCCCCTCGACACCGCCTCATCGTGGTTCCACGATCCCCCAATGTCTCCTTCGCTATATGCCAACCCAAGCGGTAGTGCCGGACCTAAGCAACAACCCTTCTAATCGGATAGTGTGCAGAATCGAGCATCACTACCAATCCTGAAGATCGAACCACCTAATAAGATACCGAGAATTTGCTCTCATAAGAGCAATGCCATCAAAAGGCTTTTGTGATCATAGGCTGTGGCAAGTACCTAACAATATCAGTGCTTTATAAATCATTACAAGTATTCATCATTACATGTATTAACGCATACTTTTAAATCCCTGATGGTCGCTGGCTCTCTTTTGTTTAATGCCCTGCCAGGTAGAGTAACCCCCATTTTGTGTAATACCGCCCTACGGGCGCGGAAACGCAGCGCTGTGAGCCTACTACCTGCGTCACAGCCTCATGAATACGCCTAATAGCCTCAGCAGGCAATACCAAGGGCTCTTGGGGCAGTTTTGATCACATAAGCGATGGTTGTGGTCATTAGGGGTTGTTGATGGAAAATAACGGAGGTGGCGAACTCCAACCAGGGCGGGATACTGATCGAGAGAGAAGACCTTAGGTGGCCACTAGCCAGGTAGCGGTACCAGTGAGTAGCGAACTCCAGCTAGAAACTTCGGGCAATGACTCGCGTTTTAAGAAAATAGCCATTAAAACAGTAAGTTATTAACTAAACTACCTTCCCGTCGACATCGGGCAATGACTCGCGTTTTAAGCTAGGGTCTATAATAAAATACGCGACAAGGAGATAAGAAATGAATGAGCATCTGGAAATGATATTAATCGCATCGCCGCTTCTGATCCTAGGGGTAATTGTAGCAGGCACGGCTTATTGGATGTGTTATCACCAAGATAAGAAGTAAAGATTACCGAGGAGGTGGCGGGGTTTCGAACAGCTTATATTCATGGTCGAATTGCGTGCAAAAAGACTTCACACAATCTATTATCGGAACAGGGTGTAAGCCAGTACGCTTAGTGTTGTCGCGTAACTCTTCGCAGAATATGAACCACTTTTTCACGATAGCAATTTCCCAGCGGAAAAGCTCTGAGATGGGGCGGTCGTTGAATTTGTAAAGCACATCAACGTCGGTGTTAAACCCTTTGCCAGTGCTCAGGTTCTTGATAGCGACGCGGATCTCATATTTTTTTTTCGTATGACGATACTGATAGCCTTCCGTGCTGATCACTATGCTGTGGTTGTTGGGTGGTTCAAGAAGCCGGTATTCCACAGTTAACGGCATCGACATGTCGGTTTCTCCTGATTATTGGGTTCTTAGGTCACTGCGGCTGCCCAGCGCTGGAAAAGAAGCTTCTCTGTACTAATATATAACCGCAGGAAAACTCTCGTTATTTTTTAAAAAAGAGTGAGTGTTTTACTTGGGGACTTTAGTCGAATTTCACAAAAAACCTATTAAAACAGATATTTATTATCTGAACCCCTTACACATCGATTTCGGGCATTTACTCACATTTCAACCAGGGGACTTCGGGCGCTGACCGTGGTACAGAAAAAGAGATTGGCCCTCATGTGGTGGAGGTTTCAATTGATGCTGGCTATGGCTTACCTATACCACCATCGTGAAAGTAGTCATCGGTAGCCATAAGCCCCAATTCATTATCGTTGTGATCATAATCGTCGTTAAATAAATTATGAATGCGGCGATGTTTTCTAATGTCTGCTATTGCTTGAAAGAAGCAGTCTTCACACAGATGAAGCTCGTATCGCTCGCCATCGTGACGAACCCCATACCCCCAGCATGCATTGATCGTCGCGAACTCTAGCTCACCACTATTGGCTTTGGTAGAGCACAAGCATACATCGCACACAACGTCCGTTACGGTATCGACTTCGACCTTTTCTTTGACTTTCATCTCTGCTTCCAGCGAACCCAAGCAAGCCCCAGTAAATACCACTTCACCTCGCCCCCGTACAGCATTTTCAGCTCCTCTCCAGCAATTCCTCTTCCGCTTACACCACTTATATAGAAAGCCCTTCTATCATTCCTTCCTGCATTCACTGGCCTGTGCAACTCAAAAAGCAATTACACCACCAAACAAAATATTCCATATATGAGCCCTTAACCCACCTACGGATCCAAATATGCACCCAGGGGAACTATATACACTTCGTTGCTTACCAGTGCATCTTGAGCAACAACTTATATCTACCCCAGACGAATTCAGCATGCTAATAGCGGCGATCCTGGCGATACGTATTCACAGAAACAAAATTTTAAGCCTGTTTATGTAAGCAATTGACCCAGCATATGTAAGCAATTTCTTACAACAGCGAAATATACAGGGGTAAGGTATGTTGGACGCATTGACCGCGAGATGGGTGTCCAAGCCATTTGCGCCTAGTATGCTTGGGTGACTTTGAAACGAGGTATTAGAACTCATCTTCGTTGATTAGCTCAAACACACGACGTTTAGCATGCGTAGCATCACTCTTCGCAAGTACATACCAATCGTAATTTTCGCTACCAGGTACCGTTTCTTGCCCAACGGCGCATCGATCGCGCTCATAACGGTATCTCGTTCCACTTGGTGACTGCCACTCTATTACGTTATCGCCGGAAAACACGGGTTTAAGCTCACTAATTTTGCGAAGTGCCATCGGCACATCTCCAAGTCAGTTCGTACACACTCATTATAACTGTAACTGTAATGTTTACATACCTATGGCTACGTTCAGTAAAACACAAACAACAAGAAAACGGCAATATTCGGTCACTTAAACATTCTGGCGATACTAGGCAGCATGAAATTTAGGCATCCGACACCATCTTAGGCTTATTATTAGCTAAATGCATTCAGTTGAAGCGGGTAAAAAGAATCGGTCAAAAAACGTCACTTAATCATGAAGAAATTCTCTTGATGTTGGAGAAGTGACTGTGATCCTCGAAAAAAATGGTATAGTTTTATGCTTAATTTTATTAAATATAAATTTGTAGCATAAAACACGAATTAAAAGCTTTTATGTCTTAATTCAGCCAGAGAAGTAGAATTTTAAATATAATTAATATTGCCATAAACTCGGGCAAATGTAAAAAATCGCGATCTTTTTTATGTTGTATGCAGTGTTTATTTGACAGGCTTTATGCGGATATCAGTCATTCCTACTAATGTAACTGCTTCTTCGCGTTAATGATGTAGGCAACAGGGTGGTTCCGTAAAGCTCCACGTCGCTCGTGAAGCCCTTGGGTAACTGTCGCTGTTATCGATCCCATCTCCAATACAGCACCGAGCATCGCGCCAAAAGTCATGCCGCTTAACTCACCAACCGTGAAACCGTTCTGGTTTTGCAACATTGCACCAATTACGGCACCGCCACCTACCCTTGAAATGGTTGTCTTAACACTGCAAATTGCCTGCATAACGCCGACGGTGACATCAAAACCGTGTTTCTTCCCTAGCACATTGTATTCTTCGAATTTCTGCTCAACAGCAGCTTTGACTTGCTCTGGTGTTTTCTGGATAAGGTCAGCCGACAGATATCGTCTTAGTTGGTCTAGCTCCCTGCGGGCATTCGGGTCGGCACGAAACGCAGTAATTTGCTCCCAAGCCACACCTTCGACGTTGATAAAGGGCATACCAGCAATTGTTAAAGTGACGTCAGAGAGAGTTTTGGTTGGGACTGTCTGATCGAGTGACAATCCACGCAAGAGAACGGGCACATCCGCGATGCCGACTCGTTGCATTTCGCTTCGAAGCCATGTCATTGCGCGACCTGTGGGAAAAGAGAAAAGATGTTCGTTTAAATATTCTAGCGCCTCGTAGTCCGGCACACCCTCATTGTCGGTCAGCTTTAGCTCTACGTTATTCCCACTATCGTCAGACAACATGATGCCCACACCCTTATTACCTTTGGTCTCCTGTAGTTTGCGCACGACTTCCAAACTACTAGGGGGGCTCCATCCAGCAGCCTCTGGTGGGAAAACTTCGCGAGGCGTATGCTCACAAGCTATTGGAATTATGTAGTCAAAGTACATCGCGCCGAGTTTCGCCTCATTGGAGCCACCAACACAGATCGCAATAGACCTCGATTGATTTTTATTGCTCACATAAATTCTCCTTCATTCCTTATTGAACAAGAACATGATCATGAAATAAGTGCCCAATAACTTTGTAAAAGGCAAGACGTCAGAAGCGCCCTCTTGCAAATTTGTTAAGCTTATTTTCCAAACCTTATCTCCAGCTCAAAATTTGAGAGTCCTAGAACACTTCCTCCAATGCTACCCTTTAGGCTCCAACCAGTAGGCGTCAACAAACTAGAAAGTATAGTTAAAATTTTCCCTGTTATTACTTTGAGGTTTGGTATCAAAGTCGTCTGTATCCAGTTAGAAACATTGCTTGCTGCTTGAGACAATGCAGGACTAGGCTTGTACCCTAATAGTGCAGCAGTAGCGGTCTCGGCTGATTGGAGATTTAAAGACAAAAACAAGCCATCGTTTTGATCAAATTGTCTTGTCTTAGAAATTTGACAGCGCTTGATTATATTAATAAGAGAATCTTCAAGAGTATTAACTTGATCCTGAATCCAATTATCAGAACTTCGTAAGGTACCCAAGTCCGGATGGTTATCAACCATACCTACTGTATTATTCGCAAATTTCTCCAAGTCATCTAGCATTAGATATCCTCCTTTAGAAAGAAAAATGTAAATGCTTAGAACGAATTAGGCGGTGCGGTCGGTAATTAGATGAACGCATCAGGGTAATCACCATAATTACAGGGTACAAAGCCAATTGGCCCATGAAAGTATAGTCAAGCAGAAGGTAATAGCCATGCATATGAAGCGATATGTTTTATAATTTTGTCTCCCCGCGCACCTTGCACCCGCTCTACCATTGCAGTTTGGTATGTAAAAGTTGCTCAATAATGTCGAAATGCTCCACGTGCACCTTAATGTCTGGAAAACGAGGAGGTACTGGACACGGTAAAAGCTCGTTTGGGTGGCTACTTGGATCGATCAATCGATGACCCACCAGGAACGACGGTTCACTGGCCAGGGTTCACTCGGTAAACAGACCTCACGGAAGGGTTCCAAGCTACGAATCCAAATGCACCATCGACTTGTGAGTATTGAAATGTTATCGGATCGTTTACCGCATAGTTATAGCTCACGCATACTTATCACATAGATTGCACGAAACGAATGCTCTTTTTTAAAGCACATAATTATTCCAGATGAGACCCGGTCCGCTGTCTAACAGCTCATATCAACCATTAGCGACGCACTCGACTGATTATGCACACATACGAAACCTATTTACGAAGCGTCGTAGTGTGGGCTTTAACTGCACCGAGGGATTGCCTCTGTAGACATGACATTTATGCCGAACGGGTAATGCATGAAACCAAGACATGAAAGATGGAGACAATTAAGAGATTGTAGATAGGAGGTGTTCTACCCCGTCGGCGCAACCGATGGTGCAGCTAAGGGCAGCATTGGTTCCAGTGGTGGCGGCGGTAGTTGAGGCAATGCAAAGAGATGTCTAAACCGGGACCGGGTGCAGCCCTCTTAACTTAATTGGAGTATCCGGTAAAAGTGTTTGATGCGCTAACCAGCTTCACGCTCCCTAAGCGTGAAATGGGCATACAGGAACTGCTGTGCTTTCCCTCCAGGCGTTCGGTGCTCTTCGAGATTGCTACTGATTAGGTCGAAATGGGGTTCTAAATGTTTGCACAGCAATTTAATATCGTGGCGAACTACCTCCAACCCACTACACTGCCGAGGCCCTTCTGGTCCGAAGATAGCCATTATCAGATGTCCACGGGGGGCTAGGCTGCGTAGCACTTGGCGGACATAGGCAGCACGTTGCTCGGGCTCGACCAGGAAGTGGAATACAGCACGGTCATGCCATACGGTATATCACTGTTTGGGAAGGGTCGCCTGGGTGACATCTTCCACGAGCCACTCCACAGTGTTTGCAGAAGCCCCTAAGCGCTGCTGTGCCACTTGGATTGCCTTTTGTGATATGTCCAGTACGCTGACATGCTGATAGCCAAGCATCAGCAGATCATCGACCAATGTAGACTCACCTCCACCTACATCAATGATAGTGGCGCTTCGATTCGATACCGCCCCTTCGATGAGCTGAACCGATTTCTCAAGATGCGGACGATACCAACTTACTTCCTCGGGAGCCTTCTCGCCGTACACACCTTCCCAGTGAGTCTTGAATGACATAGCTTCCTTATATCGACAGGCAGGCTGCGGCAAGACTAATTAGTAGTAACGTGAGCTACACGAGCGTCTTATCAGGTTATCTGAAGCTTGAATAATAGGAAGCCACCTATCAAACAACTAATCCGGATACACCTTAATTTTTACTCGGAAGTGGTAGAGGGATTTGCTTCCCATTAACATCCACAGCCACCAGACGCTCTTGATTAGCAGGATCAACACCATATCGAACGCCGCTTCTGGTTACCATATTTGGAAGAGATCCTGTCTTACGATCTGCTTCGAGCGCTTCCAAAATATCATCGACATCAAAATTTTGGATTTGATGATCCAGTTTCATAACCGACCCCCTCCTCAATACCATGACTACAAACATAGCAAAGCAGTACAGCCAAAACCAAAACTGATATGAGAGTGCAAAAGCTATTTGTTTTGACCCCTTAGCTTCCACAGGGCTAAGCTCGGCTGATTTTCTTATGAGGCTACGGGATCGCGATTACCGATCCTCATGATCATTGTGTATATGGAACCCTTGATGAGCCACAACATTACGCTGCAACAGCTTGAATCCTTTTTGTGGGAGGCCGCCGATATTCTGCGCGGCAATATGGATGCGTCCGAGTACAAGGATTACATTTTTGGGATGATGTTCCTGAAGCGTCTGTCAGACGCCTTCGAGGAAGCCCAGGAAGCGGTCGTCCAGTATTACGTGGGTAAAGGCAAAAGTGAGGCCCAGGCACTGGATCTGGCCGATGATGAAGACGAATACGACAAAACCTTCTACATCCCGCCCGTGGCGCGCTGGGGTGCGATCAAAGACCTGAAGCACGACATCGGTGCCGAGCTAAACAAGGCGACCGAAGCCATTGAAGAATACAACGCGTCCCTGGAAGGCGTGCTGGTCTCCATCGACTTCAACATCAAGAACAAGCTTTCGGATAAAAAGCTGCGTGACCTACTCAGCCACTTCAGCCGCTACCGCTTGCGCAATGCCGATTTTGAGCGCCCAGACTTGCTGGGCACGGCTTACGAATACCTGATCAAGATGTTCGCCGACAGTGCGGGCAAAAAAGGCGGTGAGTTCTATACCCCTTCTGAAGTGGTTCAGTTGCTGGTGGCATTACTCAAGCCCCATGCGGGGATGCGTATCTACGACCCCACCGCCGGTTCCGGCGGCATGTTGGTACAAACCCGCAATTATCTGGCATCCCACGGTGAAAACCCGTTCAACCTATCTTTGTTCGGTCAGGAGATGAACCTGAACACTTGGGCCATCTGCAAAATGAACATGTTCTTGCACGGGGTCTACAGCGCCGATATTCGCAAAGGCGATACCCTGGGTGATCCGCAACATACCCAGGGCGGCGAACTGATGACTTTTGACCGGGTCATTGCCAATCCGCCGTTCAGCCTGAAAAAGTGGGGTAAGGAAGAAGCCGATAACGATGCCTATGGGCGCTTTCCCTACGGCACCCCGCCCAAAGATTCCGGTGACCTGGCCTTTGTGCAGCACATGATTGCCAGCCTGAATAACGAAGGCATGATGGGCGTGGTCATGCCTCACGGTGTGCTGTTCCGGGGTTCCAGTGAAAAAGCCATCCGCCAGGGCATTTTGAACGATGACCTCCTCGAAGCCGTGGTAGGGCTACCCGCTGGCTTGTTTTACGGTACAGGCATCCCTGCGAGTTTGCTGATCATCAACAAGAACAAGCCCGCTGAGCGCAAAGGCAAGGTGCTGTTCATCAATAGCGAACTGGAGTTCGAGGAAGGCAAAAACCAGAACAAGCTACGCCCGCAGGATATCGACAAGATCGTCACTACCTTTGATGACTACGTGGATATCAAACGCTATTCCAAAGTGGTCACCTTGGCGGAGATTGCTGAAAACGATTACAACCTCAATATCCGCCGCTATGCGGATACCTCACCACCTCCGGAAATCTTCGACGTGCGCGCCATTCTGCATGGCGGCATTCCGGTACGGGAAGTGGAAAGTGAATACATCCGTGAAGAAACCCTGGTGGATTTTGATGTCAGCTGCGTATTTGATCGCCGTGATGAAGCCTACTTTGAATTCAAACCAGCCATCGTGAGCAAGGAACAGCTGCGCGAAATCGTCCAGCAAGAAGCACCCGATGCCGAAAACAGCACCGCCATCATCAGTCAACTGGAACGCTGGTGGGACAAGTACCGCGTATCGCTGAGCGAACTGGATACGCAGGTGGCTGAAGCGGAAAGCGTGATGAAAGATTATCTGAAGGAGCTGGGGTATGAGTGACGTGAATGGATTCACTAATACCGCGAGCGCAGGATGCGCTGGAGCGGTAAATTCGGTGCCTGAGGGATGGACTTCAGCTGAGCTGTCTGAGTTCTGCGATACCGTAGGTGGTGGCACACCTGATCGGTCAGTTGAAGAATATTGGAATGGTGAAATACCTTGGGCTTCCCCCACTGAAATTACAACACGTCATTCAAAATACATCTCAAAAACTAAAGAAAGCATCACTCTCAAGGGGTTAGAAAAAAGTTCTGCGAAGCTCCATCCGCCTGGAACAGTTTTAATGACCAGCCGGGCCAGTATTGGTTATGTCGCGATCAACACTGTTCCAATCGCTACGAACCAAGGATTTCAGTCTTTACGCTGCAAAAAAAATGCCTTAGCAGACTACATATATCAATATATTACTTGGATACGACCTGAGTTAGAAAGAATGTCTGCTGGCAGCACATTCTCGGAGATTTCCTCTTCTAGTGTGAAAAGGCTTCGGGCGACGCTTCCCCCACTCCCCGAACAACAAAAAATCGCCACCATCCTGTCATCTGTTGACGAGGTGATTGAAGCAACCCGCGCACAGATCTACAAACTGAAAGACCTGAAAGCCGGCATAATGCAGGAGTTGTTGACCAAAGGGATTGGGCATACACAATTTAAAGATTCGCCGGCAGGGCGGATACCGAGTTCTTGGAGCTATGACCTGCTCGAATCAGTTGCGACTGTCCAAACCGGAGTTGCCAAAAACGCCAAGGCAAAAGGAGATATGATTGAAGTGCCCTATCTGCGGGTAGCCAATGTCCAGGATGGATATCTCAATCTATCGGAAATCAAATCTATTTGCATCGATCGGAGTCGTTTGGAGCGTTTCTCTTTGAGAGATGAAGACGTTCTAGTCAATGAAGGTGGAGATTTTGATAAATTAGGTCGTGGGGCTATTTGGGATAACCGGGTTTCACCATGCGTCCATCAGAACCATGTTTTTGTTGTCAGAACCGACAAATCTTGGCTGTTGCCAAAGTTTTTCAACTACCTCTCAGGTAGTCAGCATGGGAAAAAGTATTATCTGGGCTGTGCCAAACAGACCACTAACTTGGCAAGTTTGAATTCTAGTCAGTTGAAAGCATTTCCGGTGTTGCTCCCACCAGTAGATGAGCAGGCGGCAATTTGTGACCTTCTCGCCTCAGTGGATAGCAAAATAAACCTAAGTGAAAAAAAGAGGTCAGCAGCAGAGGCTCTTAAAAAGGCTCTAATGCAAGACCTTCTCACCGGCAAAGTCCGCGTCAAAACCAAAGAAAAAGAAAAGGAGTCAGCGGTTGCCTGATTAGGGCTTCCCTTCGCCTATGTTGTTTCAGGACGAAATCGAAAAAGTCGAACAGCCCGCCATTGAGCAACTGCAAAAACTGGGGTGGTCCTATGTCTCCGGGGCTGCCCTTGCCCCCGCTCTGCCCGTAGAAGGCTCACCCTCGGGCGAACGTGGCTATTACCGTGATGTGGTGCTGGTTACTCGTCTCGAATCTGCCGTGCTCCGGTTGAACCCGTGGATCAGTGATGAAAACCTGCGCAAGGTGATGCGGGAGTTCACCCACCCCAACCATGCCGGGTTGATGGAATACAACCACGCCATCTACCAGCTGCTGGTCAATTACTTGTCGGTGGAGCAGGACTTGGGCAAGGGGCGCAAAGGGCAAACCGTCAATGTCATCGACTTCGATAACCCGGCCAACAACGAATTCCTCTGCACCAATCAATTCAAGGTGGAGGGCGTCAATCAGAACATTATTCCCGATATCGTCTGCTTCGTGAACGGCCTTCCTCTAGCGGTGATTGAATGCAAATCACCTTACCTGTCCAACCCCATGGCGGAGGGCATAGACCAGTTGCGTCGTTATGCTAATCTTCGCCGCCCGGAAGATAATGAAGGCGCACAACGGCTGTTCTGGTACAACCAGCTGGTAATATCCACCTGCCGGGATCAAGCCAAGGTGGGCACGATCAGTTCCACAGCACAGCATTACGGAGACTGGAAAGACGCTTATCCGTTTACTGATGCGGACATTCGGGAACTACTGGCACAGCCACTGCCAGTCATCAACGAAAGTGTCGCCAAGATAGATGACGTAGCCTCGCCACTGACCGCACAAGAACGCCTGCTGGCTGGCATGTTTAACCCTACCAGCTTCTTGGACATGATCCAGAATTTTACTCTGTACGAGCCGGTGGACGGTCGCCTGATAAAAAAGGTGGCGCGCTATCAGCAATACCGGGCAGTGAATAAGGTCATAGAGCGCTTGAAGGCTGGCACCACGCGCAAGGAAAAGTCCGGGGTTATCTGGCACACCCAAGGGTCTGGAAAGTCGCTAACGATGGTTATGCTGGCAGTCAAGATGCGTCGTGATCCGAAACTTCAGCAGTACAAGCTAGTGTTCGTCACCGACCGCACTCAGCTGGATAGCCAGCTTTCCACCACTTTCCGCGATGCTCAGCACGAAACCGTCTACAACGCCGGATCGGTCACCGAACTGAAGGATCTGCTGAAAAAGGATGCCTCCGACATTGTGACTGCCATGGTGCAGAAGTTTCAGGATGCGGAAAAAGAAGGCGACTTCACAGACCTGAACCCCAGTGACAAGATCATCGTTCTAGCGGACGAAGCCCACCGTACACAGTTTGGCGGACTGGCAATGACGATCAACGCCGCCCTGCCCAACGCCCCGAAGATCGGTTTTACCGGCACCCCGTTGCTGAAAACTCAGAAGATGAACCAAGCCTTCGGCGGCTACATCGACCAGTACAAGATCAACGAAGCGGTGGATGACGGTGCCACTGTGCGCATCATTTACGAGGGTCGCCAGGTTCAGAGCGATGTAGTGGGTGACTCACTGGACTCTCTGTTTGAAGAATACTTCAAGGATAAAAATGACGACGAAAAACGGGAAATTAAAAAGAAATACGGGGTAGAGCGTGCTATACGAGAAGCTCCCGCGCGAATTCGGTGGGTATGTATCGACCTGCTGAAGCATTACCGGGAAAAGATTCAGCCCAACGGGTTCAAAGCCATGATCGTGGTGGGCAGTCGTCACGCGGCTACGGTCTTCAAGAAGACTCTGGACGAACTGGAAGCTCCCCCTTCTGAAGTGATCATCTCCGGTACTCACAACGATCCGGCATACCTGACCCAGTACACGGACAAGACTCACCAGAAGCAGGTGATTAAGAGTTTCACCAAGCCCATGGATGAAGACCCCACCGCCTTCCTGATCGTCAAGGATATGCTGCTAACTGGCTTTGATGCCCCCATTGCCCAGGTGATGTACATCGACCGCAGCCTGAAGGACCACACCCTGATGCAGGCAATTGCACGGGTGAACCGGACCTATAAAGGCAAAGCCTGTGGCTACGTAGTGGATTACCATGGCTTGTCGGATTACCTGACCGAAGCCCTGAACCAGTTCAGCAATGACGATGTAGAAGGCACCTACCACACGCTGAAGGATGAAATTCCCCGTCTGAAAGCGGCTCACACCCGTGTGGCTGCCATTTTTACGGGAGTCAAAGGCACCGATGTGGATAACTACGTTCTGCGCCTGAAGGATGAAGATACTCGGCAGCAATTCGAAATCGCTTTTAAACGCTTCGCCAAGCAGATGGACGTCATCCTGCCAGATACCGCCGCCAAGCCCTTCATTCCGGATCTAAAGCTATGGGGAAAGGTGCAGAATGCAGCGCGTACCCGTTACCGAGATCCAGGACTGAACATCTCGGATGCTGGAGAGAAGGTCCGCAAGCTGGTGGATGAACATATTATCAGCACCGGGGTAGACCCCAAGATTCCTCCGATTGATCTGATGGCGGCGAATTTCAAGGAAACGGTGGAGCAGATCAAATCCCCCGAATCCCGCGCCTCTGAAATCGAAAGTGCCGTTAAGCATCACATTACCGTTAATCTGGATGAAGACCCGGAGTATTACAAATCCCTGAGCCTGCGCTTGCGGGACATTATTGAAAAGACGGCGGGCAAGTGGGATCAACAGCTGGAATTGCTGTTAGCCATGGTTAGTACGATCGAAACCGAGCACAAACAAGAAGCAGATAACCTGGGACTGAGTGAAACAGAGTTCGCCTTCTATAATATCTTGATGACTGAAGTGACGAACCATAGTGAAGAAGAGACTGTCAGTGAAGCAGCACACGACGAAATCAAAACCACCAGTCAACACCTGGTGGGCATGTTCAATGAGGCCACACTAATCGTAGACTTTTTTAGCAAGACGGACGAAGTAAGGCGCATGAAAAAGGAAATCAAACGGGCGGTATTGGAATGTTCCTTCGGGGACAAAGCCATTGTTACCGTGGTTCAAGATCGATTCATGGAATTGGCAAAGACGAAGTTTGCATGATGTCAGCAGCACACCAATCTGAATACTTAGAGGGTGAAGGCTTCATTGTAGAAGTAATCCGGACGAACCGGCGCAAATCAGCCGACATCAGGGTTGAAGAAGGCGCCGTGTCTATCGTCGTGCCTGCAAATACACCCCCCGAAAAGATTGACCAGCTTCTAGCAAGCAAACGTCGGTGGATCAAAGAGAAAATCGCCCTTCAGCAGGAGCTGAATCCCGCCAGCACAAAGCACTATGTCTCTGGTGAGGCGTTTTCATATTTGGGGCGCAACTATCGCCTTAAGATTGAACAGGGCAATTTTTCACCTGTGAAACTGATAAATGGTCGATTGCTGGTCACCATACCCCAGGGCAACGAGCAGCCTCATATGGTCCGCAATGCACTCGTGAGATGGTACAAACGGCAAGCTGAACATAAACTACAGGGCAAGGTGGAACGCTTTTCTTCACTGGTGGGCGTGGAGCCTGCTGGAGTAGGTATAAAAACCTTCAAATCACGATGGGGAAGCTGCACCGCCAAGGGAAAGTTGGAATTCAACTGGCAGGTCATGATGGCACCTAACAGGATGGTGGATTACGTGGTGATACACGAACTCTGCCATTTGATCCGACACGACCACTCACCTGAGTTCTGGCGAGAAATGGCGCGGGTCATGCCCGATTATCAGCAATGTCGGGAGTGGTTGCGGGATAATGCACTGAAACTAAGTTTTTAATTCCTATCACTTAATTTCGTTATTTTTTGTGCATTAGCTTGATTGGTTGGCACTGCTTAAGATGGGGTGCCCCGTAATTCTAAACACTAAAGCTCGCTACCGAGGATTACTGTGATTAAATCAACATTCCCAGCGTATCAAGACTTGTCCGCTTCCTATTGCCCTCTCCAAGCAGCACATAAATCGAATTCATTGTCTCGAACATAAATCCCTCATGAAATGCATACAAGAAAGACGTGCGCACATAATCGCCCACATCCCAACGACGGGCGCTATCGAAAATCACGCTGTGTGCATAGATCACTGTCGGTTGTCGCCGGGTATTTTCTAAGATATTTCGTTCTTCTTCAGTGACATCAAGGTCGATCCAAATCCAATCTCGAACAACGCAGTACTCTTTGTCATGTGCTCGCTCTCGAACATAAGCCTTTGCTTCATCATTGCTCATTGCGGAACCAGCCATTACTTCGCCCGGCTCGTACAATAGTTCGGATAGCTCAACTAGCTTTTCCATGGCCACCTTGCATAAAGAAAAAAACAGTACAGTTATATGTTGCTAAGTTAACACATCATTATATATGTTATATCTTAACCAAGAGAAATCGTTCTTATACTCTAATGTTACATTATCATTAGGATCTATTATCTACATATCTTCTCTTTAACATGTAATACATGAGTCATTTTTCTAAGCAGCATACTCAATTTTAAAAGAATTTTTATTTACTATATCAAGAATATTATAATGGGGCTTATTAGTTGGCTCGTTGATTAAAGCCCAAATAATGAGTTCTTTTTCCATTACAGGAGAGCATATATCTTCCGAGATTGAGATAATCTCTCCATTTAAAGTCAAGTGTATCTGATCATTATCACTATAAGCTATAGGTGTAAAAGGATCAAAAGATTCAATTTCTAGTAAAGCAACTTCACTGATACATTCATTATACGAAGAAATGACATCACCATGAATGTATAAATCTACTCCATCTTCATTTGTAAAGCCAACTACAAGCCAATTATCCATATAAATAAATCTCATTTTTCACCTCAACTGATTCATCAATGCCAAACACATAAAACTTATTATTAGGCAACGATTTAAAAGTGTCAAGAAAATAAAAAATACATAATTAACGATTTAATAATTAAAATATTTTTCGATCCTTATTATCACTTAAAATAATTATTAATGTTAATAGTTTAACATTATGAAATTAATATAATTAAAATAGTTTTACACTTCATACATAGATACCAAGCGTGCTTTGAAGGTGTACCTCAACGGTCACACCATACAAACCCTATTAAGTGTGCTCTTTTTAAGCTTTCACAACCCAAACGAGCACAGCTATAATGAATACACCCAAACGGTAACAAGAGCAGGTGATCTTAAATGACTCATCAAAATTTTATCCGAGCCTACCTTAGAGCATCGACTGAGGACCAGAACGCAACCCGAGCTAAAGGGATCCTGACAGAATTTACTGCCGAAAAAGGGAGGAGGATTGCGGCTTGGTATGTTGAAAATGCCAGTGGAGCAGTGGCCGAAAGATCCGAGCTTAAGCGTCTAATAGAGGATGCTGAGGCTGGTGACATGCTTCTTATTGAACAAGTGGATCGCCTAACTCGACTCAACAAAAATGATTGGGAGCAATTGAAATCCGCGATTCAGTCAGCAGGCTTGCGCATTGTTGCCCTTGATTTGCCAACTAGCCATACAGCCATGTCGCTTAGCAACGGAGATGACTTTACAGGCCGCATGCTTGATGCTGTGAATGCCATGCTACTCGATATGCTTGCGGCAGTGGCTAGGAAAGACTTTGATGATAGACGCCGCCGACAAGCAGAAGGCATAGCTATGGCAAAAAAACGTGGTGAATATAAAGGGAGACCGATTAATGAGAAGTTGCACATAAAAATACGAGAGCTTCGCGATCAAGGCTTTAGTGTGCGCAAGACAGCCGCCTTTTTAGGATGCAGTCCCAGCACTGTACAACGGGCTACGAGATATTAAGGCTAGTCTCCGACCATAACTCTAAAGAATGAGTAGAAACCCACTTGCATTCCAAAGAAACTGGAAGAGAATTACTTAAACACATTATAAATATACATGAATATAAGCGCATTTTTTCAAGCATCGTAACATTTATAGAAATATATTTTTCTAAAGAAATTCTACTTTTTATTCAAGATAATTAAAATTTATTAATGTGGATATCTCTCTTTATACCATTTCGTAAAAGGTTTCTGTAGTTCATCCTCAGCAATTTCTCGGTCAAGCAAATTAGTAAATATTATTCCATTTTTTATTTCATAAACTCCTTCAGAATTATCAACCAGGACTTTTATTAAATCGCATAGTTTATACTCATTACTACTGTCCTCCTTCTCTATTTTATCAATCCTTTTTCTAGGTTCTATTTTTTGTTCATTTTCACTGGAATAGCCTAAATTCGCTTGTATGAACTGCCTGAGCCTAGCATTCTCCTCTTCTAGGTTAACTTCTTTAATTTCTTTATGAAAAGCTTCTGTAACTCGTGAGACTGATTTTGTTGATGTAAAGTTATTCTCCATGTACTGATCAAGAATATATCTATATTGTGGTGTTCTTATTAAAGTTGTATGTGACATGGGCTTGCCGCGTTCATTGCCAATTATACGTGCTACATAATTAGCAAGTTTAGTCACGCTACTAAACCCTACGTTTGACTTTTGCAAGAGAGAGAGCACTTTCCTTACTTCCTTTGAAGTATTAGCAATTTTCTCTTCATGGTATTTTTTAAAACGGTTCTCTCCCTTAGATGCTCCAGGCCCCTTTTTACGCATATCATTTTTCCATTTTGTCAACATAGTATGAATATTAGATATTTATCAAAAGCTCACTATCAGGTTTTTTCAATATGTAAACAGGATCCACAGAATCAATATGGTGAGCCAATTGTTTAGGAGTAAGACCCGTATGCATACATACAGCACGCATATCAGCTCGAAAAGCATCTATGATAGCATCACCATTGTCTTCTTTAAAAAACTCACCAAGCTGACTCTTAGATGTCATAAGTCTTATTTTGCATTTTAAAACTTGTGACTCTAAAGTAGAATCTGCTATATCAGGAAAAGATACGGCCTCCTCACAAGCAACCATAAGTTTTGTCACCCAGTTATCTTGAACCTCATGTTCATCAAGTACTACTTTAAGCATGTCAGGTTTATTTACCAGCACTTTCTTTTTAAGATTATTATAATTCTCCCTAAGCATTTTTTCAGTCAGTATCCATGCGCTCAGCTCAGCAGCAAGCTTACTATATCGTTCTTGCAAAATATCAAGCTGTTCATTTGTAGCATTTTTCAACGCAGAATTCTTCATGCGGGCTTTTAGCGCATCAAGAATTCTAGCCAAGTACCGACAATGCGCCTGGATCCTCGTTAGGTGATCAACGGTTTTAATGCTGTAAGGGCATTGTCCACAAGACTTTTCGCCGATTGTACTTTTTACGTCATCAGGGCATTGATTTTCGAAAGGACAAATATGTGTAGGCAAGATTGAAAGCTTACTTCTATCTACCGTTTGTAACTCGTTCATTCCAGATAAAATCTTTTTACCCGTATCACTTGTAAATGATATAGCCCCAAAATCCTCAGCTATAGAATTTATATTTACACTAGTATCACTTAGTGCATTTCTAAGTGCCGAATCCGGTGAATCGGCTCTAATACTAATGGGCGTAAGCATAGATATTATTTCTTCAATTCTACTTACATTGTTTGGATCAGAAACTAACCCCATTGACTTCATTAAATCTGCGGTAACTACAGTATAGTATTTAACATGATCTACAGACACATGACCTGTAACGTATTGACCAATGATATCCGCAGGAAGAATCGTGGCTAGAACTGAAACTACACTGGCACGTGTGCCGTGAGGAGTATATTTGGATTTAAATTCTGATCGAAACCTTACAGCTTGTTTAAAAGATTCTAAATCATCAAAAGTTAAACTATAAACTTCATCAGGCAGTTCGTCGACAGGATCCTCTCCGATCATAATTTTAATCAAGGAAAAATAGTACATAAGGTATGTGTAGTAATTTCCATATACAACCGAGCTATAAACCTCAGGTAAATCATATCTCATAAATATAGGACTAATTTTACCAAAGATACTTTCCTTATGACCATCATAATAAAGCTCATCATCAAAATGATTACTATCAATCCAATCTTGGCTTTCAATTTGCTTTTCAAGTAAATCTAGTAATTTTATTGAAGTCGGCCTTATCCAAGGACCATGAGACTTATCAGTATTCACATATAAGTTAAAAAAACCGATACTTTTATCAATTGATCCATGCTTGTAGCTTCTTTTATCAAGCCATCTAATGTTAATATGTCTTAGCCCAGTTTCCAACGCCACAGCAGTTTGATTAATAGCTTGCATTGAGAGAAATGGAACCCTCTCACTTACTCCCCTGACATTCACAGATATTATTTTTAATACAGTTGATGGTATATATTTCAGACTAACCATTATTTTTCTATCATCTTTTAAACGTTTAAAAGATACAAATGGAATGTAACCAAATTCTTCAGTGGATAAAACTCCCGAAGAACTCTTTTTAACTAGAATATCAATAAATTTTTTGTGTTCAGGAGAATGCACATCTGCAATCTTCGAATTTATAAAATAAGAAAACTCACTAATTGAGTACACCATATCAAACAACAATCTAAAGTCATCAACCCCAAAAGGAATTTTATTAGTTACTCTTCGCCTTGTTTCAAGTGGCTTATCAAGTTGTATAATTGGATTTCTAAACCCCTCTAACTCAGGTTCCGAATAAGACAAGTCTTCTAAGTAATCAAAAAATCTCTCTATGGATGTCAACCTATCCCTTTTATATAGATGTTCACGCAAGCTTGGGATGCCTGATCCGTCTATATGTTTTCTTTTAATTTCCTTTGGAGTAGGAGGAGTTTCATTACTTCTCGGCAACACCGTAAACAAATATGAATTTAGATAACCTATATCTTGTTCGTCATTATATACCGATTTCTTTTTGCGAGTATTTTTAAGAAGGTATATATACGATTCTTCAAATTTTAGCCATACCTTTTTTATATCATTAAAGACGCCATGACTATTTGTAGTGTAAATTTCATGATGCAATGATTTTGGATCTTGGTAAGATCTTGGGCTATACTTAGAAACCTCATCAAGATCAAACTTGCATCGCCCTCCGAACTTGCTTAGCAGTGGATTAAGTAAGGCTGGTGGAGATAAAGGATACCATGGACCGTTTGTTTTATCTCCAGTATCCTTTCGCAATTTAATTTCTTTAAATAGTTCAATTAAGTCTTGGTTATTAATATCTTCAACTGTATGCCAATCTGATGCAACTACCGCTCTCCAAAAATACCATTGGAAATTACTAACAGCTGTATGAGAAAGATGCTCGACAATACTTAAGTCAACCCTTTTTATGCTGTCCATCTTAACAGTTCTAAAACAATAGAGAACTTCACTATAACAATCTTCAGCAACTTCTTTAATCCGTTTTGATTCTGGCAGGTTAAACGCCATAGTTAAAAGTACTGATTTCTTTTTCCAGAGAGCTAAAAAAAATATTCTTATCCCTCTAATCATATCTACCATCAAGCTCTTTGGGAAAGGCTCAGAAATGACTCCTAAAAATATATCCGGGCTGTGCTTTCGCGTATCGCCAACTGCATCTTCTTGGATAACTTTATATAGTCTAATCAACCACTGTGAGTCATAAGACCGCATATATGGCGGAATATAGCGGATAAATGCTAGAGCTTTAGCTTGATTCCTCCCAGAAGCACTTACCTGCATTGGGTTTACTGTATTCCCATTCGCATACACATTTTCTAGCAAACGCCATGTTTCCTTAATTGCTTCTTTAACATCTTTAGCCAGCTCATGTTCATTTTTTAACACTATCAATGAATTTGTTAAATTAATCATTTTCAATCCTACAATAATTATATAGTCTTTTTAACTTTACCATTATATATGAAATCTCGACCATCTTTTATCAGCTTCATCGTCTTATTTTTGTCATGCTTAGCGTATATACTGGTAGTTTCGAGATTTGTATGCCCCATTAACTGACTTACAACAGAGATTGGGAGACCCTCTCCTCTTTCCGTTTGAAAGTCATTAAGCATGTAGGTACCCCAAGCATGTCTTAGTGAATGCATGCCAACACCTTTAGGAAGTTCGACATCTATATCTATAGCATGTTTTTTGAACTTCTTAATCCTTTCACTTCGGTCACTGGAGAACATAGGTCTTCCCTTACGGGGCCCAGAAAGAACCTGAAATACAAACAAATGATTAGAGCCTTTTATATATTCGTAATCTAAATATTTATCAAGTTCATAAAAGAAAATTTCGGCCCAAGGGCTAATTAGAAAAACTTGATCTACTGACCTCCCTTTATACCTTAAAGCAGCGTATTCCTTAGCGGTAAGTCCCGTGATTTCTTCACTTAATGGATTCACAATTTTTAAGGTTTTTTCCTTTAAGTTTATGTGCGGTAATTTTATCTGTAACGCTTCATGACTTCTTATGCCACTTGCAGCCAACAGTGCATAAAGAGCACGGTCTCTGTGAAGGTTAGGAACCATAATTAGCTCTGCTATCTTATTAACTGGAAACGCATAGCTATCATCTTTTTGTGCAATACCAGGAGTTTTTCCACTTAAACGTGTCGATCTAAATAGCCTATCCTGTGATATTTTTTTTCTTTTTGCCCCCCCACGGATTAACCCACCAAGCCAACCTACAGTTCGTATTCGGGCAGCTTGTCTTTCGCTTACTGGCTGGATCATGTTAGGAAGGTACCTGCTGAACAAGCCATCTTCGCCATAGCTATTAGCAAGCTTATCGCTCAATGTTAAAAAGTGAAGTATTGCAGACTCAATAACCGGTAGTGAACTTGGACTGCATCCAAAGGAGCGCCCAGTGAATTCAGCTATCTTGCACACCAAGTCATCATTGCTTTTATTAGAGAAAAGCAAATAATCTTCATATAAGGATATTATGTGCTCAAGGTTTTGACTTGTCGGCTCTATTCCTACTTGTGATGAAGCATATACAAACTCTATAAATGTACTCACATGATTAAGATAACTATCAAGAGTTGCATTACCAATCTTTCGGCTACGAGCTAGATAATCACGGTAATACTTAAACGCAAGGAATTCCTCCCCACCGGGTCCTATTAGTATGGCGCTAACGTCTTTCCCTACTTTTGTAAAGTGCTTCATAGATAATTCCTTATCTCAAATATGCATCTATGAGATAAAGAATAGCATGGCTATTTAAATGCGCAACACAAATGATGCATATTTATTTTTTATAGACAGCAAAAAAATTTCGCTACCTAAGGGTGCGAACATAACCGTTTGATTTAAATAAGGAAGTGGTGGGCCGAGCAGGTCTCGAACCTGCAACCAAAGGATTATGAGTCCTCTGCTCTAACCAATTGAGCTATCGGCCCTAATATGAAATTACATGGTCTATCGTACCATTTAAATACGCAGTGAATCTATACTCCTCATAA
>TARA_R110002051_G_scaffold143507_3_pt1 | contig 32500 bp, 32 predicted proteins | sample TARA_R110002051 | Tara Oceans TARA_R110002051 (sample SAMEA4397023) | marine metagenome | biome: Polar Biome; feature: [MES] marine water layer (ENVO:01000295) within the mesopelagic zone...; material: water (ENVO:00002006), including particulate matter (ENVO:01000060) such... | reverse complement strand
AATAGCGCAGCGTATGAAAGTAAAAACGATTTTGGTCTCTCAACCGGAGCCGAAAATGGAAAATTCTCCCTATGCAAAACTTATTGACAAAGAAAAAGTTAAGGTAGATTTTAGGCCATTTATTCATGTAGAAGGTGTTGACGCCAAAAGTGTACGTCAGCAAAAAATAGATTTAAATGATTTTACGGCCATTATCCTAACTAGTAGAAACGCAGTAGATCACTTCTTTAGAATTGCAGAAGAAATGCGATTTAAAGTACCCGACTCTATGAAGTATTTCTGTCAATCAGAAGCTGTTGCATACTATCTCCAGAAATATGTTGTCTATAGAAAACGTAAGATTTATGTAGGAAAACGATTGTTTACTGATTTAGTACCTTTAATAAAGAAATATAAGGACGAAAAATTCTTATTACCATCTTCCGATGTACTTAAATTAGATGTTCCAGAAACATTAGACTCCTTAAGTATTAATTGGAAAAGAGCCGTTTTTTACAAGACCGTTATAAGTGACCTTTCTGATTTAAGAAATGTGTATTATGACATTTTGGTATTTTTTAGTCCATCGGGCATTGAATCATTATTACAAAATTTTCCTGATTTTGAACAAAAAGAAACTAGGATTGCAGTATTTGGCAACTCTACTATAGATGCAGCAACTGGTGCTGGGCTTAGAATTGACATTAAAGCCCCTACACCAGAAACACCATCTATGACCATGGCATTACAAAAGTATATTACCAGTGTAAATAAATAACTCACAAAAAAATAAGCATAAAAAAAGCCTTGCAATGCAAGGCTTTTTTTTATGCTTTAGAATGCGTACCGCTGCGGGCCACCTCTTCTTATTTCTTCACTGGCATAACCTTCAAATTTTTTAAAGTTCTCCCTAAAAGCGTTAGTCAGCTTAAATGCTGTTGTATAATATTTTTCATCATCATTCCATGTAGAACGTGGGCTTAATACAGATGTAGGTACGCCTGGGCAACTTCTAGGTTGCGCAACTCCAAAAACAGAATGGATATGGTAATTATCATATGAATACAATCCTAAATCTCCATTCAGTGCGGCAGTAATCATTGCACGTGTATATTTCAATTTCATTCTTGTTCCTATTCCGTAAGGACCACCTGTCCACCCCGTATTAACCAACCAAACAGCTACGCCAGATTCTTTCATTTTCTTACTTAGCATCTCTGCATACTTTGTTGGGTGTAATGGCATAAAAGGTGCTCCAAAACAAGCCGAAAATGATGGCACAGGTTCAACAACGCCTGCTTCAGTACCCGCAACTTTAGCCGTGTAACCAGAAATAAAGTGATATGCAGCCTGACTAGGAGTAAGCTTAGATATTGGAGGCAGTACACCAAAAGCATCTGCAGTTAAAAAGAAAATATTTTTAACATTCTTACCAATAGAGGGTTGTTGTATATTATCAATATGGTGTATTGGGTAACTAACCCTTGTATTTTGAGTAATAGAAGTATCAGCAAAATCTACATTACCTTGACTGTCTAAAACTACATTCTCGAGAATAGCACCCGGTTTTATAGCCCCATAAATCTCAGGCTCTTGCTCTTCAGATAAATTAATAACTTTTGCATAACAACCACCTTCAAAATTAAATACGGTGTTTCTACTGGTCCATCCATGCTCATCATCGCCTATTAATTTTCTGTTTGGATCAGTTGACAAAGTTGTTTTTCCTGTTCCAGATAATCCAAAAAAGATAGCCGTATCTCCTTCTTCGCCTACATTGGCAGAACAGTGCATTGGTAATGTTTCTTTATATATCGGTAATATAAAATTCAAAGCAGAGAAAATACCTTTTTTAATTTCACCGGTATACCCAGTACCTCCAATAAGCGCAATTTTATCGGTAAAATTTAAAATTGCAAAATTATGCTGTCTTGTGCCATCTAATTCCGCGTTAGCCATAAAGCCAGGAGCGTTAATTACTGTCCATTCGGGAGTAAAATCTTCCAACTCTTCTTCCGTTGGTCGCAAAAACATATTATAGGCAAACATGTTGGACCAAGGGTATTCATTAATAACCCTAATATTTAGTTTGTAATCTTTATCAGCACATGCATAACTATCTCTTACGAAAAGCTCTTTTTCATTTAAATAGGCAATTACCTTATTATATAATGAATCAAATTTTTCCTTTTCAAAGGCAATATTAATATTACCCCACCAAACTTTATCTTTTGTGATATCATCTTTCACAATAAAGCGATCCAATGGTGACCTACCTGTAAACTCACCAGTATTGACGGCTAGAGTTCCATTGCTGGTTTCAACTCCCATATCCATTTCTAATGAGACTTTTTGTAGTTGTTCTGGATCTAATTGATAATGAAAATTAGCGTGTGTTATTCCGTTTTGTTTTAGAGAAATTGTTTTCGCGTTTGTCATTGAGCCTTTTATACTTTAGAAAATTTGTTCATACAAAATTAAAAAAATTAAAGCTGAACCATTGATATTCAGAGCTTAATTAGCTCCATTTCTCGTCGAAATACGAATTCGATTAAAGAAACCCTATAAACAGAAAATATTCTTAGGTAGTTTATTCCTTTTAATGCATATTATATACCATAACCTTAATATAATTACATTATTGTAATTTTGGCCTTGATATTTTAAGAAATAAACAAAAATAGATACGTTTTTTTAATACCTTATTTTTGGAGAACACTGAAAAATTCGGCTGTTTTTGCGGTCAATAAGTCGGCCGCATACCTCATATTATATTCTAGATCTTTACTACTATCTTGTATTTCGATTGCATCAAAAACCCCTAATTTTTTTAGTTCTTTTTTCTCAACATCTAACTTTCCACATATTGTAATTACCGGAATTTTTTCGCGTAATCCCAACTCAAGTACTCCTTGTATTAATTTACCTTGTAAAGTTTGACTATCAATCTTTCCTTCTCCAGTAATAATAAAATCAAACTTTTCTTTTTTCAACAAGGAATTTATGCCTGAAAGGTTTAATACAAAATCCACACCTCTATAAAACTTGGCACCTAGAAATGTTTTAAGTCCGTATGCAACACCGCCAGCTGCACCTGACCCTGAAATTGCAGCATTACTATATTTAAAATGATTTATTACCACCGTATCTAAATTTTTAAGTCCAAAATCCAATTCTTCAATCATTTCTCTAGTTGCCCCTTTTTGAATAGCATAGACATATGCAGCACCGTCAAGACCATACAATGGATTGGTAACATCATTTATAGCATAAAAACTTACATTTTTTATCCTATCGGATACATTTGAATCATTTATTGATTTAATTTGACTTAAACTACGACCAATAGTCGGTAAAACTTCTTTCTTTTCATTTAAAAATTCATAACCCAATGCCGATGCAATTCCAATACCTCCATCATTTGTAGCACTACCTCCTAACCCTAAATAAATGTGCTTTACTCCTTTTTCAATAGCGTCTTTAATTTGCAGTCCGGTACCATATGTACTTGTTAACATAGGATTTAGCTCATTACCTAACAACAACTCCATACCAGACGCATTGGCCAGTTCTATAAAAGCTGAATTACTTTCTTGATTATATAAATAGTAAGATTGAATAGTTTTACCCAAAGGATTTTGGCTAATAACTTGAACTGAAATACAAGCCTTATAATGCATTACCGCATTCATAAAACCATCACCCCCATCTGAAGCTTTAATGTAGTGTGATGTAAATTGAACTCCTGCCTTTTTCACTCCCGCAGTAAAAGCCTTAGCCACTTCTTCGCTAGTTAAAGAGCCCTTAAATTTATCTGGAATAAGTAATAGTTTCATTTAGTCAAATTTATGGGGAAACTATTTATAGTAATATCCCATAATTCTGGGAGTACAAAATATACGAAAAAGGTTAATACAATGATAGATACAATATTCATAAAGAAACCTTTACTTACCATATCTGGTATTCTTAAATATCCTGAACCAAAAACTACAGCGTTTGGCGGGGTTGCTACAGGCAACATAAAGGCACAGGATGCCGCGACTGCAGCACCTACCATTAACACAAACGGATGCACATCTATAGTAATTGCCATTGGAGCCAAAACAGGTAATAACATTGCCGTTGTTGCAAGATTTGATGTTATTTCGGTTAAAAAATTGACCGCTGCAATTAGCACCAAGACCAACACAAAAACTGGTAATCCTGACAAAGATGTCATTTGACCACCTATCCATGTAGCTAATCCACTATCTTCGAAGCCCTTTGCCAAGGCCATGCCTCCTCCAAACAACAAAATAATTCCCCAAGGCATTTTTACGGCCTCTTCCCAATTAATTAGTTGTTCATTCTTTTTCTTTGCAGGAATTAAAAACAAAACAATAGCAAAGAATATCGCAATTATGGTATCATCTAATCCTGGTAAAAACTGTTGCAATAAAAATGAACGAGTAATCCAACAAAATGCAGTGAGCCCAAACACAAAGGCAACTATTTTTTCTTCATAACTAATTTTACCCAACTTAGATAGCAATCGCCTAATTTCTTCTTTACCCCCAGGAAAAGATTTTTGTTTAAATGTAAAGGCATATTTGGTTAAATACTTCCAACAAATAAAGATTAATATTATTGATATAGGCAACCCAAATACAAACCATTGCATAAAAGTAATTTCATAACCATAGGTATCTAAAACTACCCCCGCCAATACCAAATTTGGTGGAGTACCTATTAATGTTGCTAACCCTCCTATAGACGCACTATAGGCAATTGCAAGCATTAACGCCTTGCCAAAGGTCTGGTTTTCATCTTCTTTAGTGTCTGGATTATCTTGCAACTGTTTAATAATAGCCAAACCAATTGGGAGCATCATAACCGATGTTGCCGTGTTTGATATCCACATAGATAAAAACGCTGTTGCCACCATAAAACCTAGAATAATTTTACGAACATCTGACCCAATTAAATTAATAATATTTAATGCAATACGTTTATGCAAATTCCATTTTTCAATAGCAATTGCGATGACAAACCCCCCCATGTATAAGAATACATATTTATGCCCAAATGAACCCGATGTTGCCGACAAATCCAATCCTCCAGATAATGGAAACAAAACTAGTGGTAGTAGCGCCGTAACAGCAATAGGAATTGCCTCAGTTATCCACCAAATGGCAATCCATAACGTAGAAGCCAATACTGCATTGGCTTGCTCCGATAGACCTTCTGGATGAAAGAAAAAAAGTATAAACAAAAAGGAAATAGGACCTAGAATTAGCCCTAATAATTTAGTTTTATCCATAGAAAAAGCCTTTAAAGACATGAAATTACATTTTTATTAGGATTTACATTGATTTACTTTAACTTCTATTCTTAGGTTTTAGATTTTATAATTCCCAATAGCATCAATACCCAAGCCGCAATTAAAAAAACTCCCCCTATAGGAGTTACAATACCAAACATTCTAAAATCAAAATTCACCAACTCGTTTAGTGCTAAAAAATAAATAGAAAACGAAAACAGAACAACACCTATTACTACACATAGATATATTGGTCTTTTTGAGCTTATAACCTTATCAGGAATTAAAGCAAGTACAAATAAAAAAAAAGAATGATACATTTGATACCGTACGCCTGTTTCAAAGGATTTTATAGCAGCCTCATCAACTAAATTTTTTAGTCCATGGGCACCAAAAGCTCCAAATAGTACTGCAAGCATTCCAAATAGACATCCAGTAATTAAAATTGTTTTTTTCATAACTTTTTACATAATTATCTTTATAAATGTAACAATTTGATACCTTAGTATTTCGTTATAATCAAAAATAGTGAAATCGTATGATGCGTAAAATTCTTGTTATAGGTGCCGGTAAGTCAACCTCCTATTTGTTAGAGTATCTTTTAGATAAAGCAGAAGAAGAAAAATTAGAAATAACCATTGGTGACCTTAATCCATCGGCAATTGCTAGCTCAATTTCAAACCACAAATATTGTTCTGTCATCTCGCTCGATATTTTTAATCAGGCCGAAAGAAACAAAGCCATTTCAACAGCAGATATTGTAATATCTATGCTACCAGCACATTTTCATATAAAAGTAGCAGAAGATTGTATAACCTATAAAAAACATTTGGTAACTGCTTCATATATTAGTCCAGAACTTTTGACCCTAAATGAAAAGATAAAGGAAAACAATTTAGTTTTCATGAATGAAATAGGGCTAGACCCAGGTATTGACCATATGAGTGCAATGCAGGTTATTGATAAAATACGAGATAAAGGTGGAAAAATACTTTTGTTTGAGTCTTTTTGCGGCGGATTAGTTGCACCAGAATACGACAATAACCTATGGAATTATAAATTTACTTGGAACCCTAGAAATGTTGTACTTGCTGGTCAAGGTGGCACAGCTAAATTTATTCAAGAAGGCACCTACAAATACATACCTTACCCACGCCTTTTTAGACGTACAGAGTTTTTTGAAATTGAAGGATATGGTCGCTTTGAAGGATACGCCAATCGCGATTCTTTAGGGTATAGAGAAGCGTACAAATTGCAAGATGCTTTAACTATATACAGAGGCACTATGCGTCGTGTTGGTTTTTCAAAAGCTTGGAATATGTTCATTGAATTAGGTGTTACTGACGATACCTATACCATTGAAAATTCTGAAAAAATGAGTTACCGTGAATTCATCAATCTATTTCTACCGTATTCACCAACAGATTCTGTAGAACTAAAACTTAGACATTACTTAAAATTAGATCAAGATGATATTCGTTGGGACAAATTATTAGAGTTAAATATATTTGACAATAACAAACTAATAGGAATACCCAATGCCACACCTGCTAGAGCATTGCAAAAAATATTAGAAGATAGCTGGACACTTAAGCCTAACGAAAAAGACATGATTGTCATGTACCATAAATTTGGTTATGAGTTAAACGGTGAAAAGAAACAAATAGACTCTAAATTAGTGGTTACTGGTGAAAACCAAACCTTCACTGCTATGGCAAAAACAGTGGGGTTACCGGTTGCCATGGCGGCCTTAAAAATACTTAATGGCGAAATTAAAACCCCAGGAGTGCAAATTCCAATTACCAAAGAGGTATATGAACCTATTCTTGAAGAGCTAAAATCTTACGGAGTTAATTTTAAGGAATATGATGTACCCTATTTAGGATACAACCCTAATTCTGTAGTAAGTTAAATCTTTTTAACTTTCAAATTAAAACCAAATAAGTACATTTATGTTTAAATCTCTCATTGAGGGTTTAATTCACTTAGGCTTGCCTCTAAATAATATATATTAAGAGGCATTCCTTGTACACTCGGGTCTAGGTTAATAATTTGACAACATATGAAAGCATCCACTTCTTTGGCTAAAATAGATGGTATCGATAAAAAAATATTGCGTTTTTTAATGGAAGATGCACGTAAACCTGTACTTGAAATTGCCAGAAGCATTGGTATATCTGGAGCGGCAATACACCAACGTTTACGAAAACTAGAAGCATCGGGATTATTATCGGGTTCTAAATTTATTGTCAACCCAAAATCATTAGGGTATACGACGATGGCTTATATAGGTATTTACTTAGATAAAGCCATGAGTAACCCTATGGCAGTAAAACAACTAGAAAAAATACCAGAAGTATTGGAATGCCACTATACTACGGGAAATTGGTCTATTCTTATAAAGGTTTTATGTAAAGATAATGAGCATTTAATGCAGGTATTGAACAAAGAAATACAAGCTATAGAAGGCGTATCAAGAACGGAAACATTTATTTCTTTAGCACAACAGATTGATAGACAAATATCTATTTAAGTAGAAAGTAAGAGCAATTCTTCAGATTCTTCGTTAAGTTTAACAGTGTCTAACTTTTTAAAACCTAATTTATCTAAAAGATGAAGTGACCTTTCATTTGCTTCCATACAAATGGCAAGCACACAGGTTAACCTTAATTTTGTTTTTCCATAGTGCATCATTACACTTGCAGCTTCATAGGCATACCCAAATCCCTCATATGTTGGCAAAAATGCAAAACCTAAATCTAAATATTCCAGATAGTCTCTTTTTAAAAAACCACAAAGTCCTATTTGCGTGCCATTACTTAGATCAACCACCAAGAGTCCAAATCCATTTTTACTATACCCTTTAATTAATGAATTTTCAATATACTCTTCTGCCTTATTAAGATTTGAAATTTTCTTATCTCCAATAAATTTTAGCCAACTAGCACTATTCAACAATTCAAAAATAAAAGGACCATCCTCTAGGTTTGCAGGTCTCAAAAACAATCTTTCCGACTCTAATTTTTTCATTTCACACGGTCATTACAAACAAAGAAACCTGTCTTAAAAAGACAGGTTTCTTTGTTTATTAAAATATATTTCATAGTTAATCTCTACCTCCAAAAACTTGAAGTCCCCAGTACACTAAAGTTGCTAATGAGCCAATTGCAGCAACTAAATATGTACGTGCCGCCCATTTTAAAGCATCCTCAGAGCCTTTATATTCCTCTGGTGTAACAATATGTTTATTCTTTAACCAGGCTAATGCCCTATTACTAGCATCATATTCTACAGGTAAGGTTACAAAACTGAATAATGTAGCCATACCCATCATAACCAAACCAGCAACAGCAACCCAATACCCTAAGCCCATACCAGCGGCAGCACCTAATGCTAATCCACCAAATACAACCCACATAGACAAGCTTGAAGTAACACTAACCACAGGCACCAATTTAGACCGTAGGCCCAACCACTCATAAGCTTCGGCATGTTGTACAGCATGACCACATTCGTGAGCAGCAACTGCAGCAGCAGATGCATTTCTTTGATTGTACACACCCTCGCTTAAATTAACTGTTTTATTTGCCGGATTGTAATGATCTGTTAACATCCCTGGCGTAGATACTACTTTTACATCTCGTATACCATGATCAGCTAACATTTTCTCAGCTATCTCCGCTCCACTCATTCCGTTTTGCAAATGCACTTTTGAATAGAACTTAAACTTACTTTTTAATTTGCTACTTACCAACCAGCTGACTAAAGCTATAGCCCCAATCAATATATAATATCCCATCATAACGTTTCAATTTTTAAATCGATTAAATATACTAAAGATTCCGACTTTTTTAGAATCTATTTACACTAAAGCAAAAACCCCGCCAATTTCCTTTCGAAACTGGCGAGGTCTATTTTACTGACAAAATGTACTAGTTAAGCCACTATCTCTTCCCAACCAAAAGCCTCAATAATTTCTTGGTATACTACATTTCCTTCTACAATATTTAATCCTTTCTTTAAAGATGCATCTTTTTCGCAAGCAGTTTCCCAACCTAAATTTGCTAATTTTAATGCATAAGGCAATGTTACATTTGTTAAAGCCATTGTAGACGTGTAAGGCACTGCACCGGGCATATTCGCCACAGAATAATGAACAACATCATCTATAATATAAATAGGGTCTTCGTGCGTTGTAGGCCTTGTTGTTTCTACACAACCACCTTGATCCACAGCAACATCTACGATAACCGTACCTGGCCTCATTTCTTTCAACATATCCCTAGTAATCAAATTTGGGGCTTTAGCACCTTTCAATAAAACACCACCAATAATGAGATCATGTGTTTTTATAAGTCTCCTGATATTAAATTCATTGGAAAATTCGGTTACTACATGTGGGGGCATTACATCATTTGCATAACGCAAACGTTTCATATTAATATCAAGTATAGTTACGTGAGCCCCCAAACCTGCTGCCATTTTAGCAGCTTGTATACCCACTACACCAGCACCCAAAACTAAAACCTTACCCGGAGCAACACCTGGAACACCACCTAACAATACTCCACGTCCTTTAACAGGTTTCTCTAAATATTTAGCTCCTTGCTGAATAGCCATTCTACCAGCAACTTCTGACATTGGGGTTAAAAGTGGCAATGTACCTTCTTCATCTTCTACAGTTTCATAAGCAATACAAACTGCTTTCCGCTTTATCATAGCTTTGGTTAGTTCCTCACTAGATGCAAAATGGAAATAGGTAAAAAGTATTTGCCCTTCTTGAATTAACTCATATTCCTCAGCAATTGGTTCTTTTACCTTTACAATCATTTCGCTCATGGCGTATACTTGACCAATTGTATCCAGAATAATAGCACCTGCCTGTTGATAATCTTGATTGAAAAAACCACTTCCTTCACCTGCACTTGACTGGACATAGACCTTGTGGTTGTTCTTTACCAATTCGAAAACTCCGGCTGGTGTCATACCTACTCGGCTTTCATTGTTTTTAATTTCTTTTGGAATACCAACAATCATGTTTTATCATTTTATGTTACACTGCAAAATTGAAACTAATTACGCATATATCAAACATTAAATCGATAAAATACAGGGGTTACTTGATAAAAAAGACGATTTTACATTTCATACCCCTATTTTTAACAGGGGTGTTACTCATTATTTGTATTTTATTTTCATGACTACCATTAAAACTAATAGGGTAGATGTAATTGCATTAGCTAAAATTACAGGCAAACTATTGATATTAATACCATAAACTAACCAAAGCAAAACTCCTATTAATAATACAGTATACATAGTTAGAGAAATATCTTCAACAGATTTATTCTTCCATGTTTTGTATACCTGTGGCACAAATGCCGCCGTAGTTAAGGTAGCTGCGATAAGACCTAATATTTCTATTCCATCCATTAATTCTAATTTGCAATTAACACTAGAAAACAAATCTATGAAACAAAAAGAGGCGATTTACATCGCCTCTTACTATATACATCATCTTTTATTTAACCTACAATATTGACAATTTTACCGGGCACTACTATTACTTTTTTAGGGATACGACCCGCTAGTTGTTGTTGGGTTTTTTCATTTGCCATTACTGCAGCTTCTATTTCATCTTTAGATAAATCCAAAGAAAGCTCTAAAGTGAATTTCATTTTACCATTGAAAGAAACAGGGTATTCTTTACTACTCTCTACTAAATACTTTTCTTCAAATTTTGGAAAAGCTGCAGTTGCTATAGATTCTATATGACCCAATTTACTCCAAAGTTCTTCTGCAATATGTGGTGCATATGGTGATACTAAAATAACCAATGGTTCTAACACTTGTCTGCTTACGCATTTTTGAGACGAAAGCTCATTTACACAAATCATAAATGTAGATACAGAAGTATTAAAACTGAAATTCTCAATATCTTCCTCTACCTTTTTAATAGTTTTATGTAATGTTTTCCAAGAGTCTTTAGAAGGCTCTTCTTCAGTTACCAAAAATGATACGTTCTCCCCGGTATGAAACTGTCTCCATAATTTCTTTAAGAAAGAATGTGTTCCCGTTATACCAGCCGTGTTCCATGGTTTTGATTGCTCTAAAGGACCTAAAAACATTTCATACAAACGCAAACTATCTGCACCGTACTCCTCACAAATGGCATCAGGGTTTACAACGTTGTATTTTGACTTGGACATTTTTTCAACTTCGCGACCTACCTTGAATGCTCCATCCTTTTCTGTTATGAATTCTACATTAGCAAATTCATCTCTCCACTTTTTGAAACCTTCAATATCCAATTCATCGGAAGCGTTTATTAATGAAACGTCTGCATGTATTGGAGATACATTCTTTCCATCTATTAATCCTTTAGATATCAAAGTTCCATCCTCACCTCTATATACAAACGCACTAGTCCCTGTAATCATACCCTGATTTATCAGCTTCTTGGCAAACTCATCTTTAGGTACCAATCCTTTATCGAACATGAATTTTTGCCAAAATCTCGAATATAGCAAGTGACCTGTTGCATGCTCACTACCACCAATATATAAATCTACATCTTGCCAGTAATTAATGGCTTTCTGAGAGAATATTTCTTCACTATTCTTTGGGTCCATGTACCTATTAAAATACTGCGAACTACCTGCCCAACCCGGCATGGTATTCAACTCTAACGGAAACACCGTACTATAATCTATCAACTGACAACTAACAACTGACAACTTTTTTGTGTCCCATGCCCAAACCTCAGCATTACCCAAAGGTGGTTCACCGGTTTCAGTAGGTAAATATTTTTCAACCTCTGGCAACTCAATTGGTAAATGTTCTGGAGAAATCATCTGTGGCATTCCGTCTACATAATACACCGGGAAAGGTTCTCCCCAATATCTTTGGCGACTAAAAACAGCATCTCGCAAACGATAGTTTATTTTTCCTTCGCCATGCCCAATTTTCTCTAGCTCATAAATTGCCAACTTCATCGCTTTCTTGTAAGGTAATCCGTTTAAGAAATCAGAATTAGCAATAACAGTCTTCTCCTTATCAGCAAAAGCTTCTTTTGAAATATCTACGCCTTCAAAAATATTAGGGATTGGAATGTTAAAGTGCTTAGCAAAGTCATAATCGCGCTGATCTCCACATGGAACGGACATTACAGCTCCTGTTCCATAACCCGCCAATACATAATCTCCGATCCAGATAGGAATGGGTTCTTTGGTAAACGGATGCTCAGCATACGCTCCTGTAAAAGCACCCGAAATGGTTTTTACATCTGCCATACGATCACGCTCACTACGTTTGGCTGTTGCCTCAATATAGGCTTCCACTTCAGCTTTCTGGTCTGGTGTAGTTATTTTACCTACCAATTCGTGCTCTGGCGCCAAGGTCATAAAAGACACTCCGAAAATGGTATCTGGGCGAGTTGTGAAAACTTCTATTTTTTCATTATGGTCCTTAACATTGAAAATAGCTGAAGCTCCTTGAGAACGACCAATCCAGTTGGTCTGGGAATCTTTCAACGGTTGTGGCCAATCTATCTTATTTAAACCATCTAACAAACGTTGTGCATATGCTGAAATACGCATACTCCATTGGGTCATTTTTTTACGAATAACCGGGTGACCACCACGCTCTGATACTCCGTTTACGATTTCGTCATTTGCCAATACCGTACCTAGTGCAGGGCACCAGTTTACCTCAGTATCCGCCAAATACGTTAATCTATACTGTAATAGTATTTCTTGTTTTTTAACATCAGAAAAAGCAGTCCATTCATCAGCTGTAAATACCTCAATATCATCATCACACACTGCATTCACATTGGCATTACCATCCGTAGAAAACTTAGAAATCAAGGTTTCTATATCTTCTGCCTTATCGGTACCTTTATTATACCACGAATTGAATATTTGTATGAATATCCACTGTGTCCATTTATAATAATCAGGACTAGAAGTTCTTACCTCTCTGCTCCAATCGAAAGAAAAACCCAATTGATCTAACTGCCTTCTGTACGTTTTAATATTTGCCGCCGTAGTAACCGCAGGATGCTGACCTGTTTGTATGGCATACTGCTCTGCAGGCAAACCAAAAGAATCGTAGCCTTGTGGATGCAGTACATTGAAGCCTTTATGCCTCTTATATCTCGCATAAATATCACTTGCAATATAACCTAACGGATGCCCAACATGCAGACCCGCACCAGAAGGATAAGGAAACATATCAAGCACATAGAATTTTTCTTTTTCAGAATCGTTATCCGCTTTAAATGTTTGGTTTTCTGCCCAGTATTTTTGCCATTTGGCTTCAATTTCGTTGAAATTGTATTGCATGATCTTTACTTCTTTTCTGTAAGTCGCAAAAATAGGTTTATTCTGCTAAAAGCGAAAGAATAACATCATTGATACTTTTTGGGTTAAACCATGAGTAATTTACCACTATAGAGTACCCAAAGCATAGATGCCAATGCAGATAAGTTTATGAGATACCCAAACAATTTCATTTCTGGCAATGTATACGCTCTACCCTTAAATATCACAAAAATATCTAACACCATAAATGCAGAAAAGAGACCAAGAAATGATGCTAAAACAATATCTTGAAACCAATACCAAACTAAAACAGATTCGCAAACCATTATGGAGAGCATCAGTAATTTTGAATTTTTACGCCCTATCAATGTAGCGGTTGTTCGTTTTCCCGAAGCTAAATCTGGCTCTATATCCATTATTTCGCCCGCGATGTGTGCCTGAAATGCAAACAAAGACAAATAGACCAATGTCTGCCATGGTAATGTATCTAAATCATTAAGTTCTGCTGAAAAGAATACCGTAACTACATACCCAACCTGAATTAGAATTTCGAACGGAGGTCTTTCTTTAATTCTAAATGGCTTAAAATTATAAAGGAGGTTTACGACCACCATAAAAAGTAATAGAAGAAACATATTCAACCCAGATATAAAAGTGAACGCAATTACAAACGCAGTTGTGAGAATGGCAATTTTAGTGAGAACACCTTTAAGTTGTGACCCTGAAGCCTTTGCGCCAAATAGGAAATTTCCTTTTCTATCATTTACGGCATCGGCCTCTATATCATTATAATCGTTAAGACCGTAGACGAGATAATTTAAAGGAAAGGTAACAAAGAAGAGACCGAGCCAAAAATTAAATGACTGCCAGTAATTTACCTCATTTGCAAAAGGTACTAAATAAATCCAAATGGTAGGAAACCAAAGTCCGGGCCTGGAAATCTTTAAATCCAATAAATTAAACATCTCATCAAAAATTAGGTGATAACTTCGGTAAAAATACCAATCTTAGTAAAGTCATTCTTTCTAGACTTTAACAATAACCAACCATCGTTTTAAAAAGTATATCTTTAACCATAGAATATGAGGTGCCCCAGACTTTTTTTTATCACGCTACTACTAACCTGTTTTAGTACTTTTACACTGCAAGCGCAACTTGGTTTTTGTGGTGGTAATTCTGGCGACCCTATTTTTACTGAAGATTTTGGTTCTGGCACTACAGATGGCCCTGCTCTACCAGCAGGTACAACCACCTATAATTTTACTACTGGAACACCCAATGATGGGGATTACACAATTTCAAGTACCACCAACTATTTTGACTGGCTTTCTATACAAGACCACACACCTGGTGACACTAATGGAAAATCTTTTATTGTAAACGCCAGTTTTACAGCTGGCGAATTTTACCAAAGGGAAGTAACCGGACTTTGCGAAAATACCAGTTACGAATTTTCATCATGGCTAATTAATGTACAAGCAGCAGGAGGCTGCCAAGGAACGAGTATCCCAGTAAATGTTCGTTTTCAAATTTGGGATGAAACAGATACCAATTTATTAGCACAAGGAGATACAGGCAGTATACCCGCTACTTCTAGTGCCGAATGGAAACAATATGCATTAGTCTTTAAAACAGTTCCTGGTCAAACTTCGGTAATTTTAAAAATGAGAAACAACAGCAATGGTGGTTGCGGAAATGACCTTGCTATTGATGATATAGTATTTAAATCTTGCGGGGATAACGTTACTGTATCAACCAGTACCAATGCGCAAAGTTTAATTGTTTGCGAAAATCAAGGGAGCGTTTCTAGAATGTTAACGGCTACACCAGATTTTTCTATTTTTTCCACACATGCCTACCAATGGCAACAAAGTACCGACCAGCAAGTATGGACAGATATTCCTGGGGAAAACAACAACACCTTATCTACTCCGGCTGTTACAACAAGTACCTACTTTAGAGTTAAAACTGCTGAGGATCCACTTAATATAAACAATGAATTATGTAATGTAGTTTCCGATGTTTTTGATATTATTGTACTACCTGTTCCCGAAGCACCTACAACTAATGGCGATGTTACCATTTGTGAGAACGAAACTGGCATCCTAACCGTAACTACACAAAATGATTATGTGGTTAATTGGTATGATGCCCCTACTGGTGGAAATTTAATAGTATCTGATAACCCAAATTTAGAAACTACTATTGCAGGCACTTATTATGCCGAAGCCAATACTAGCTCTATTGAATGCTCATCTGAAACCAGAACGGCTGTCACTTTAACGGTTAATCCACTGCCGGTTGTTCCTGAAGACACGAGCACTTTTTTGTGTGAAGATTCAATTACTTCCTTAGATGCTGGAATTGAAAATGTAACTTACCAATGGAATACAGGTGCAACAACACAGCTAATTGATGTATCTGAGGCCGGTGAATATACCGTTATTGTAACAAACACCAATGGATGTTCTGCTACACGTACTTTTTTTGTTGACCAGATAGATTTACCAAGAATTGACAACATTAAATCTGACGGGCCTTCAATTGTCGTTTCAACATCTAATACTGGAAATTTTGAATATTCTTTAGATGGAATTTCATTTCAATCTAGTCCTATTTTTGAAGCAGTAGCAGGAGGATTTTACACTATATACATACAAGACAATACAGATTGTGGCGTGGTAACGGAAGAGTTTTATCATTTAGTTATCCAGAAATTCTTTACCCCTAACGGAGATTCGTTTAATGACGTTTTTGAACCTGACGGATTAGAAGTTTTCAATGACGTCATCATTTCTATATTTGATCGCTACGGGAAACTATTAAAATTCGGAAATTTAAACTCCGCTTCGTGGGATGGTTCATTTCTCGGAAACCAAATGCCCGAAGACGATTATTGGTATCTTATTGAAGCTGATTCTACTCAATTTAAAGGTCATTTTAGTTTAAAACGTTAACACCTTTAATTTTTAAGTTCCATTTAACATTACTTTGCTATTTTTACAGCACTTTATAAGTACTATGGCTAACTCTTTCGAAAATTATCAAAGGCGCAAACTTATCTCCTCCTATTTTTCTGTGGTGCTAAGTATTGCATTGGTCTTATTCCTATTAGGCATTTTAGGATTACTGGTTTTAAATACTAAAAAAATGGCAGATCGTTCTAAAGAACAAATCACCATTTCTGTCTTTTTAAAAGAAAATACCAAAGAAATTGAGGTTGAACAATTGCAGAAAACATTGGCCATGTCCGACTATACAAAGTCATCTACATATGTTACCAAAGAAGAGGCAGCCAAACTACATAGCGAAGAAATAGGGGAAGACTTTGTAGATTATTTAGGATACAATCCGCTAAAAAACTCTATTGACATAAAACTAAATGCAGATTTTGTTACTGCAGAAAAAGTGGAAGAAATAGCTGCAACACTTTCAGAAAAAGGATTTGTAGATGAAGTTAGCTATGACAAAGTTTTAGTGAGTATGGTCGCAAAAAGTGTTGAACAAATTGGCTTTTGGATTTTAGTGGCAAGCGCTATTTTTACTTTTATAGCTGTATTATTGATCAACAGCTCTATTCGATTATCTATTTACTCCAAAAGGTTTATTATTAAAACCATGCAAATGGTTGGAGCCACTAAATCATTTATTAGAAGACCATTTATTTGGCAAAATATTAAATTGGGTATGATAGGGGCCGCAATTGCATTGATAGCTATTGGCGGAGTTGTTTATTATGTAAATACTAATTTTCAAGATTTAGGCTTATTAGAAGAACCCTATATTCTTATCATTTTATTCGTTAGCGTTTTTCTATTGGGTATTCTTATTTCGTTCATTAGTACCTTTATTGCGACCCAACGCTTCTTAAATCTTAGAACGGACGAATTATATTATTAAATTTGCAACATGAGTAAAAAGAACAGCGCTGAACAGCAATCTAAACAAGAGTTTATTTTTCAAAAGAAAAATTACATGTTTATGTTTATTGGTCTAGCTTGTATTGCCATAGGGTTTATTTTGATGAGTGGCGGAGGAAGCGACGACCCCAACGTATTCAACCCTGAAATATATAACTTCAGAAGAATTAGATTAGCACCTACTTTAGTGCTTATAGGTTTAGGCATAGAAATTTATGCCATTTTGTTAAACCCTCACAAAAAGAAAGAATAATTGGATACATTAGATGCTATTATTCTCGGTATTATTCAAGGATTAACCGAGTTTTTACCTGTTTCATCAAGTGGTCATTTAGAATTAGGGAAAGCCATTTTAGGAGACAACTCTATTCAAGAAGAGAGTTTACTTTTTACAGTAGTACTTCATTTTGCAACAGCATTAAGTACCATCGTTGTTTTTAGAAAAGATATTTGGGAAATTTTAAGTGGTTTGTTTCAGTTTAAATGGAATGATGAGAGTCAGTTTTCCGCTAAAATTATCATCTCTATGTTACCGGCCGTATTTGTTGGATTGTTTTTTGAAGAACAACTAGAGTCCTTCTTTGGTGGTAATATTAGGCTTGTTGGCTTTATGCTAATAATAACTGCAGTTCTATTATATTTTGCTGATAAAGCAAAAGATACAGATAAAAAAGTGAGCTTTGGAAATGCTTTTATTGTAGGTATTTCACAAGCCATTGCAATGCTTCCAGGAATTTCACGAAGTGGTGCCACTATCTCCACCTCTGTACTTTTAGGCGTAGATAAATCAAAAGCTGCTAGATTTTCTTTCTTAATGGTTGTGCCATTAATTTTTGGAAAAATTGCTAAAGACCTTATGAGTGGTGAATTAAATTTTGACGGTGAAAATAATATGGCGATGGGGGCCGGTTTTATTGCTGCCTTTATTGCAGGTTTAGCAGCCTGCACCTGGATGATACAACTAGTACGTAAAAGCAAACTATCTTATTTCGCCATCTACTGTTTAATTGTAGGTTTAATTGCAATTATTTACGGTTTTACTAATCCGTAAATCAACTTTAAACATAGCTAAGTTCATGAAAGATTTGACCAAAGAAGATTATTTAAATGGTCAGTTATTATTGATTGACAAACCATTAGGCTGGTCATCATTTCAAGCAGTCAATAAATTGAAATGGGCAATTCGTAAAAAATTTAGTTTAAAGAAATTTAAAATTGGACACGCTGGCACTTTAGACCCGCTAGCAACTGGTTTACTTGTAATATGTACAGGAAAATTCACAAAAAAAATAACTGAATACCAGGGGCAAGAAAAAGAATACACTGGTATTATTACCTTAGGTGGCACAACACCCTCTTACGATTTAGAAACAGAAATAAATGAAAACTTTGCTACTGAGCATATAACCCCCGATTTAATACAAGCAACTACCCACCAATTTATTGGTGAAATTGATCAAGCACCACCTGTGTTTTCTGCATTAAAAAAAGATGGAAAACGTTTATACGAACTGGCACGAGAAGGTAAAACAGTTGATATTCCAAAAAGAAAGGTTACCGTTAGTGCTTTTGAAATTATCAAAATAGATCAGTTAGATATACATTTTAGAATTGCCTGTAGTAAAGGCACCTACATACGCTCAATAGCCAATGATTTTGGCAAAGCACTTAACTCTGGCGCACATTTATCACTACTAAGAAGAACCAAAATAGGTGATTTCAACGTAAATATAAGTGTTGACCCTTTGGTCTTTGCAGACACTTTATTAGGTCCACAAGTAAACGAATAACAAAACAATTGTGTGCGTTATATCGATACCCTAAAATAATTTAGTATTATTAAGGTTATATACATATGAATCTAAACCGACAACAATTATCATTTCTAATTACTTTCTTTAGCATGGCTATAGTAGTGCTAGTAATGTACAGTATTCAGTTAGGCGGGGAAGAAGAATCTGAAGATGATTATGTAGTAGAAATGTTGTTAGATCCAGAAATTCTGGAAGAAATAATAGAGGAAGAACTAGCTAAAGAGGAACAAGCCAAAGCTGACCCAATAAAAAGCCATTTAGCATTTAACGAAACAGCTAAACCCAGTTATGGTAATCCGGAGCCCCTACAGACTTTAGAAGAATTAATGGAGGAGCGCAGTGAAATGAGTGACGGCGACCCTACAGAAGATAATATATCTGATAGTGGATACTCGGAAAGAGTAAAGGCATTATCCAAAAAAAGAGAAGAAAAGAGACAACTATTAGGTGAAAAAGAAGCTCAAAAAAAGGAGTTTACGAATAACCTGGCAGCTAGAAGAACCTCTGTTTCCTATTCATTAGTTGACCGGAATAACTATAAATTACCTCCCCCAATTTATACTTGTATTGAAGGAGGAAAAGTTGTTATTAATATTGAAGTAAATGCTCTGGGTTATGTTACCGAAGCGGACTTCAATGAAAAAAGTTCTGGCACCTCTAACGGCTGCCTTGTAGAAAATGCTATTAATTACGCTTTAAAAGCTAGATTTAATGCATCTGAAAAAGAATCGCAAAAAGGCACAATCACCTACTTATTTCAAGGGAAGTAATTTAAGTATATCTTGTAATACGCTTTGCCCTTTATCCTTATTATAAAACACTTGTAAATCTTGTTTAAACTCGGGTGTTAACTTGCCGTGTTCTGCCTTATAATCTTCGACCAAATGAGTCGCTTTCATAGATCTAGGACCCCACGTTGCAACTACTTTATCTTCCTCTATATCTATTGCTATTAATTTAGGTATAGACATTGACCCATTGGTTAAGAACTGATTCATTACCTCTAAATTCTCATCACGAAGAATAATAGACAATGATATATTAGTATTTAATTCTGCTATTTTATTCATTACCGGTAATGCAGGTGAAGCATCGCCACACCAACTTTCAGATAATACTACCCATTTAATTTTTTGATTTACCGATTTAATTTTTGCGATAGCCTCATCACTAAACTTCAAGGTTTTGTCCCACCGACGCATACGGCTGTTATTTAATTGGGTGTATTGTGACAATGCCTCAGATTGTTCAGGACCCGTAGATTCTCCTTTATCAGCCAAATTTGACACTAAATTTCTATACTCAGCATAACTATAGCTGGTCTCCAAACTCTTCTTTATAATGTTTTCAATCACTAATTCCATCAAACTAACTTTTACTAATTCGTTACTCTAGTTGAACGACTTAGTAGTAATAAAAGTGCACTACTTACAAAGATCGTTTCTTTATCATTCCACCTCGCGTATCATTAATTTTACCCATTACAACAAATGCCTTAGGATCTATTTTTGAGATTTCAATATTTAACCTACGAATTTCTAATCTTGTAATAACCGTGTATAAAACATCATACTCTCTATGGACCCCATTTTTCTCAAACCCACCTTTTGCTTTATAAATTGTTAGACCGCGGCCTAATTTATCAATAATCATGAGTCTTATTTCTTCACTTGATTCAGATATAATGGTGACACCGGTGTATTCTTCAATACCTTCTACGACAAAATCTAATGTTTTGGAAGCAGATAAATAAGTAAGCATAGAGTATAATGCCGTTTCTATCGATAGCATATAAGCGGCCGCAGAAAAAACTAAAACGTTAATTAATATTATAATATCACCTATTGTGGTGCCTAATTTTCTGCTAAGAAAAATTGCTAAAACCTCAGTACCGTCAAGTACACTTCCCCCTCTTACCGACAAGCCTATACCAGCACCTAGAAAGAACCCCCCAAATACCGCAACCAAAAGTTTATCTTGGGTTACCTCTGGAAAATTAACAACTGCTAGCACTAAAGCAAGACCTAAAATTGCAAACCCTGTTTTTATGGCAAATATTTTTCCAATTACTTTATATCCTAAAAATATAAAAGGAATATTTACCGCAATTATCAATAAATATAAAGGAATATCTGCTGTTTCTGCTATTAAAAGAGATATGCCTGTAGCCCCACCATCAATAAAACTATTTGGAAGTAGAAAACTTTCTAAACCAAAAGCAGCTGTAAATATACCTATGACTATAAAAAAAGTATCCTTGGCAAATAACCTGTAATCTACTTTCTCATTTACACTATTTGGGCTCATTAATTTTCTATTTCTATAATTTACAAATTTTCGGGATTTACGGCTAAACTATTAAACAACTTGGCCTTAGCTGTAAGGTACTTATTCTCCACCTGATTTTGTTTCAAAACAGCATCAATCAATTTACTTTCTCTTGAATTAATAAGAAAAAGTGAACTTTCACCAAAGCTAAACTTACGCTCTTCGGCAGCTAATAATGCCCTATAACTAAGTACAATATCATCAATTAATTGATTCTGATTATCGAAAGACTCTAGCTCATTATAAATAGCCAAAATCTTATTCTGTATTTGTACTTCTGCATTGTCCATCTCAAATTGTGCATCTCTTAATTTCAACTTAGCCAATTTTAAATCTCCCCGCTCTTTTCTTAAAAACAGTGGCAATTCAAAATTTAAGCCTCCTTTATAATTTTGAGTCTCAAAAGATTCAAAACTATCGGGAGAATCGGAAATAAAATTATATTGCACATCTATTTTTGGTAATAATTTATTGGTTTTTAAACGCTTATCTACCTCTAAACCATCTATCTTATATCCTAATGATTTAAGCTTTGGATGATTTGCAAGTGAAAAACTATCTAATGGTTTTCCTAAAATTTCTAGTGCTTGGTCAATCTCCACATCTAACGTAATATCTGGAATAACATATGGTTGTAGTTCCACAGGAATATCTTCTCCCATCCACAAATAATTAGAAAGCGCTAATCTTGCATTTTGCAATATCACTTTAGCTTGCTCCATTTCTAATGCCCTGTTTTGCACCGCTATTTTAGCCTCTACCGTATCAATTGCGGCTATTTCTCCGGCCAATGCACTACGCGAAACACCCTTTAACCTAACCTTTGCATTACTAAGGAAATCATTAAATACTTCACTATTACGATATGCTTGTAACCAATTAAAATAGGCCAATGAAGCATCGAAAATGATTTGATTTACCAATAAATCTCTATCCGCATTAGACTGTTCTCTAAAAAATTTTGCTTTTTTAACCGTGGCCATGCGGTCATTAATCCAAGATCCTCGTCCTAATGAAAGTGAAACCCCAGCACTATACAAGCCATTTTCTGGCACGTTACGTTCCGAGTTCAGGTATTCACCTGAATACTGCTCAAAATTCCCTTTTAACTCAACACCATACCATGTAGGTATTTTAAATGTAGTATTAAGCAAAACGTAATATTCTGTTCCTTTAAATTCTTTAGTAGTATAGTCCACCGATACTTTAGGATCAAAACCACCTCGTGCCTTCATTAAATTTGCTTGACCAACACTTAACACCATCTCAGCTTGTTTAGCAATTGGATGGTACTTTTTTACATAACCCAAATACTCTTTAAAATTCAACTGAACTGAATCGGCATTTTGAGCATTAACTATAAAGCAAAATAAAAAATAAAATAGTAAAGTAATTTTCCGCATCATTATTTCTTTACTGGTTTTCCTTGAGCACCTTCGGGCTGGTAATAATTTGGAGGGAAACCATTTAATTGCCTCCATAACTCGTACCAAATTGGAACATCTTCTAATAAAGCAATTGTATTGGCTCCAGATCCAACACGTAGTGCGCTTGGCCATTGTTGATCTCCTTTATCTGGTGATAATAAAACCCTATATTTTCCATTAGCATTTATAAAAGTCTCTATTGCAACTACCTCGCCTGCATATGTACCATAGGAGGCATTTGGCCAACCACTAAATACGATAGCCGGCCAACCATCAAACTGAATTCTCACTTTTTCACCTAAATGGATTAAGGGTAAGTCTATTGGACTAACAAAAGTTTCTACAGCCATATCATAATCCGCAGGCATAATACCCACTAAAGGAGTACCTTCTTTAAATGTCTCGCCTATGCCTGCAGTAATTACTGTGTTAATAAAGCCATTTTGTGGAGCGCGAATGTAACGCAGATCATTTCGCATTTGATAATTGGTGTAATCATTTTCCAACTTACTTACTTGGGCTTCAGAATCGAACTGATTAGACATTGCGGTAAACTTATCGCTTTGTGCTTTAGATATTTTATCGGTATAGGAAGCTTGTACACTATTTATTTCTACTTCAGCATTGATAATTTCATTTTTAGCAGCCAACAATTTATTCTCCTGCGAAAGTAATTTAGCTTGTGTTTCTTGAAGCTTTAAACGTTTTTCTTCTACATCTGTAACTGCCTTTAATCCTTCGCTTTCTAATTGAGCGGTTCTTTCATATTGGCGCTCCGCAATTTTAATATTGGTCTTTGCTGCTTCAAAATCAATACTGTCGCTTTGTGCCTTTAATTTTGATTGCAATAATTTGTTCTTAGCCTGCTCCAGTTTTAGTCTTCTTTCATTAATAAGTGCAGCCACTTGGTTGTCCAAGGACTTTACTTTATCTCCATAAGATTCAACTGAAGAGCTTTTAGATTTTAATTGCTGCCCTGTACGTTCAACCAAGTTAGGGTCAAAATATTCTGATTTAATTTCCGATATAAAAAGGATAGTATCCCCCTTTTCTACATAGTCCCCTTCTTTCACAAACCACTCTTCTATTCTACCTGGTATTTGAGATTGAATTGTTTGCGGTCGTTGACCTGGAGTTAGTGTGGTCAAAAAACCTCTTGAGTTTATCGTTTGTGTCCACGGAAGAAACAAAACGATAAAACCAAAAATTGCAAAGACAAGTAAAAAGCGATTAAAATGCTTGTAATGTCTTTGATGATTGACTTTTTGAACCGATTTAAATCGCTCAATAGACACCTTTTCATTTAGTTTATTATGAGATATATTAAGCATCTTTACCTTTTATTTCATTAATAATCTTTCCTTTTTCCATAGTAATAATGCGCGAACAATTTTTAATCCATTTTTTATTCTCACTTACTACAAGCAAGGCCCAACCATTTGTAGGGTCGCTTAAAAAGTTTAAAATTTGGTCAGCCTCTTCACTATTAAATTGGTCTAAAGGGTCTTTTAATATTAGTAGTTTAGGTTTACGTACTATACTTCTAGCAAGTACAATTTTCTTTGAAACGGTATAAGGTATTTGTTTTCCTTCTGGATAAAGAACTGTATTTAATCCTTCGGGTTGCCTTTTCACAAAATCAGTTAAGCCTACCTTATCGAGTGCCCAATATACCTGCTCAATTGAAGTTTCTTTATCTCCATAAGTGATATTATTTAATATGGTACCTTCAAAAGGAGATTCTTCTGGTAGTGATTGCCCCAAATGCGAACGATAATAATTGAGATTCATCCCCTTTAATGAAACTCCATTTACATACACTCCTCCGCTATCTGGCTCTAGTATACCTGCAATTATTCTTAACAAAGTATTTTTACCTGAGCCACTATTACCTCGTAACAAAATGGTACAGGTTGGTGAAATCGTTAAGTTAAGATTTGAAATTATTTCTCTTTTTTGTTGTGGTACGCTATAAACAATATCGTTTAATTCTACCGTAAAAGCTTGGTTCTCTAAAAATGGCTTTTCACCATCTTGTTGCTCCAATTCTTTATCCACAACTTGTCCCATTTTTTCTAATGAGGTTAGTAAGTCATAAAATGTTTCTAAACCTGTTATTAATTTCTCAACAGAGCTTATTACCAATAGAATAATAATTTCTGCAGCTACAAACTGACCAATATTCATTTCTTGATTCAAGACTAAAAGTCCACCTATTAGTAAAAGTCCGGCCGTAACCAAAACCTTAAACCCGATCATTTGTATAAACTGTAGCACAATTACCCTAAAGTGGCTTTCCCTAGCATTTAAATACTCTACCACCAACGTATCGTTCTTATCTAAAGCATGTGATGTTTTACCAGATAATTTAAAACTTACAATAGAACGCGCAACTTCTTGTAACCAATGAGCAACCTTATACTTGCTTTTAGATTCATCTAAACTTGTATCCAAACCGCGTTGTGCCGTAAATTTAAACACTACATAAATTAGCAAAAGAAGTAACAGTCCATACACTATAAAGAATGGGTGGTAAAAAGAAAGCAGCACTAACCCAAAAACAATCTGTAACAAGGCTGCCGGAAAATCTATTAACACTTTTGATAGCGATTTTTGTATTGTTAATGTATCAAAAAACCTATTAGCCAATTCAGGTGGGTAGTAGTTATATAGCTCACTCATTTTAATTTTAGGAAACCTATATGCAAATTCGAATGATGACCTTGTGAATATTTTTTGTTGAACATTCTCAATAATTCTTATTTGCATTAATTGTAGAATTCCTACAAAGGCCACACCCAAAGTCACCAAAACAACAAGTACAATCCAAGAAGAACTTATTTGAGCCCCTTGCATTAAATTAATAATTGCCTGAATACCTAAAGGAAGCGATAAGTTTACAATACCAGCAAATATGGCATAATAGAAGACCTGAAAAACATCTTTCTTATCGAGTTTTAATAACCCAAGAAATCGCTGCCATGCTGTTAATATATTTTTATTCATGAAAATCTTGATTTAATGTATTAAAAACTAGATGTGTTAAATATTGCGTTGGAGTTGTTTTCTGATCACAGTCTGTCAAGGACGGAAAGTGTTCCTTTAAAAAATGTTGATGTAATCCATTCTCTAAAATTGTGCTTGCCAAACTATTTGGGTATTGGTAATTTGAATCGACAGCAATAATCATATCTCTAATTCGACCTATAAGTCGTTTATAAATACTGTAAAAACCCTCTCTATTCTCTAAGTCGACTTCTTTTGTTAAATAAGATTTAGAATACTCATTTATGACAATTTTATTTAATAGCACCTCATTGATATGAGAGAACTCTGAATCTTCCTTTATTTCACGGGTAATAATTAAAATTGACTTTAATAACTTCTCTTTAGAATTTTGAATGCTATGGGTGGCGAACACCAGTTGATATTCCATCCAACCCCAATACCAAGAAGTAAGGTATAATAGAAGCTTATGTTTATTTTCGAAATACCTATAAATAGAACTTTCATTTGACCCAATGGCCTGACCTAACTTTTTAAAAGTGAAATTCTCAAATCCTACAGCATTGATTATTTCAATACTCACTTCTATAATCTTTTTACCTAGTTCTGAAGATTCTGGGTCTTTTAAAAAAAGTTTTTCATTTATTTTAATCTGAACCCCTTGCAATAGCCTATCCATTCTGAATAATTATATTTCGCTTGCGAATATAATAGTAATACTATTAATTTATGATAGTTTAACAATTTTTTATAAAAGTAAAACAATTGTATAATTATTGTTGTCTACTAAAACCATGATTATTATCGCTATTGATTACATATGTAAATACATCATATCATTTCAATACTTTTGCACGTAAAGACATTTGACTATGGAACCAAATAGATGCGGCTGGTGCAAAGGAGATACACTTTATGAAGCTTACCATGACCAAGAGTGGGGAGTTCCCGTTAAAGACGATGACTTACTATTTGAGTTTCTTGTCTTAGAAACTTTTCAAGCTGGTTTAAGTTGGATAACCATCTTAAAAAGACGCGAAAATTTTAGGGTGGCTTTCGATCATTTCAATTATAAGAAAATTGCTAAATATCCTGAAACAAAAATCTTGTCTTTATTACAAGATGAGGGTATTATTAGAAACAAATTAAAAGTTCGAGCAACTGTTACCAATGCGCAAGCTTATATTCAAATTCAAAAAGAGTTTGGTTCGTTCACTTCATATATTTGGACTTTTGTTAATAATGTACCTATAAAAAACCAGGTAATAAATTATAAAGATGCTCCTGCAACTACCAAAATTTCTGATACTATTAGCAAAGAATTGAAAAAAAGAGGGTTTAAATTTGTAGGCAGCACTATTATTTATGCATTTATGCAGGCCACTGGTATGGTAAACGACCACCAGGTAGATTGTTTCAGATACAACCAAGTATAGTTAAAATCAATTACGACCAACATGAAAAATAATAGTATAAAAATAACAGTAGCTCTTTTTATATGCTGTTATCAGTTTGGTTATTCTCAGTACAAATATGAAAGGGAGTATCGCATACTTAAATCACAATTTCCTGCTAAAGCCATTTCTGCAATAGAAAAAAATATTAACGATTATAAGCGTATAAAATTTTATAAAGAGACCGATAGTATTAAAATCAGCTATGAGGCAAAACTTAAAAAAGACAAACTTTGGTATAGTATAGAATTTGATAAAGAAGGAGGATTAGAGGATATAGAAATACTGATTAAAACTATTGATATACCAAATGATACATACGCAAATATAGAAACATATTTGAACAATAATTTCCGAAAATACCGCATTAAAAAAATACAACAGCAATATCCTTCAAATAGCAGTCCGTTAGAAGAGGTTTTTAAAAACGCCTTTCAAAATCTCATCTTACCTTCCAACCATTATGAAATTGAAGTTGTTGGCCAAAAAAGAAAAGGGTATTTAGATTACGAAATTTTGTTCGATGCCGAGGGTAATTTTAAACAAATAAGAACTTCTCTTCCTCCAAATTATGATCACATACTCTACTAAGGTCCAGTTTGTACTTTATTTTGTTGTGTTTATTGGTATTCAAAACCTTCAATCGCAAGGTAATACCATAGCCTACTGGGAGCCAGAAGTTGCTTTTAATTATAAATTGACCCCTTTACTGAAACAGAATTTTTCATTGACGAACAGAAATTATCTGTACAATGACCAAAATACCCAGTTAACTATTCGACAAATAGAAATTACCCACTTTTCTTCATTGACCCTTGACCCATATAAAAGCATAGGTTTAGGTGTTCAATATCGTTTTAGGGAGCCCTTTGAAAAAGAAAAGGAAAACGAACTGCGTTTAACCCAACAATTTAATATCACCAAAAAAAACTACAGTGTTCGTTTCGGGAACAGATTTAGGTTAGAGCAGCGCATACAACCTTCTAATCTTGTTCATAGATTTAGATATCGATTTGCTATAGACATACCTTTAAAAGGTTTAAAAATGGATATTGGTGAACCCTATTTTATTGCATCTACAGAATCTTTATTAAGTATTGGTAAAAGCATTAAACCTATGTACGATCAAAGATTTACTTCACAAATTGGGTGGTCAATTTCTCAACACTTAAAAGCACAATTAGGACTACAATATAGAATGGAGAATTATAACGAAGACACCGAGCACGTCTTCTTTTTTTTGAACAGTATGGTAATTTCACTTTAAAAACTTCTTGAATTCTTCTCTCGATATCTCTTGTGCTCCCATACTTGCCAAATGATCTGTATAAAGTTGGCAATCTATTATTTTATAATCTTTTACTTCTAATTCCTCGGCCAATTTAACAAAGGCAAATTTAGATGCATTGGACGTTAAACTAAACATACTTTCTCCACAGAAAATATGACCCAAATCAACCCCATACAACCCACCTACCAAACTATCTCCTTCCCAAACCTCATACGATACAGCAATGCCACGTTCATGTAACTCTATGTAGGCATTTTTCATCTCCTTTGTTATCCAAGTACCTTCTTGACCTTCCCTTGGCACTGACGAACATTGTTCTAAAACTGTATGAAAACATGTGTTTTTTGTTAATTTAAATTTATGGTCTCTAATTACTTTTTTCATACTCTTAGAAACCTTAATCTTATTTGGATATAAGACCATTCTTGGGTCTGGACTCCACCATAAAATAATAGAATCATTATCGAACCAAGGGAAAATACCTTTTTTATAGGCCAATAATAAGCGTTCAGGAGATAAATCCCCACCAACGGCCAGCAGCCCGTCCGAATTAGCAGAATCAACGGGAGGAAAAACTAATTTGTCCGTTAAAAAAAACAATTTATGCTGCTGTTTTTGCACTTTTTATTTTCAAATTAGGTAAAATGGTATAAAACAAAAAACTTGTTTAACATTTGTGCTAAACAAGTTTTTTTTAAAAGGTCTTTCGCCATCTACTATTTATTCTTCGTTATTAAAACGGTAGGTCATCATGATCTTCTTCGTTTAAATCATCAGCAGGCTCAAATGCTTCCATAGGTGCTACCGGTGGCATTCCTGGTGCTGAAGCAGCCTGTGCTGAACCTTCTATTCTCCAACCTTGAATGGAGTTAAAGTACTTTACCTCACCTTGTGGGTTTGTCCACTCACGGCCTCTAAGATTAATACTAACTTTTACATCTTGCCCAACCTTATAAGAATTCAACAAATCGCACTTATCTTGAACAAACTCTACCATAATATGCTGAGGATATTGTTCGTCTGTAGTTACTACAACTTCTCTTTTTCTAAACCCATTTGAACCAAAGGTTTGGGTTTCTCCTATTAATTTTACTTTACCTTCTATTTCCATCTTGAACTCTTTTTACAATAAAAATCAAAAATACATAAAATGATGGGTTAATAAAACATGCACATTGATAACTACACAACAATTATTTACATTTTAGGTTATCTTTATTATTAGATAGCTATTGGATGAACTTTATTCCTAAAAACAAGATTTCCAACATTTTTCTATTGATAGGCTCTTTTGCAGTAGTGAGTCTTATCTTATGGAATACTAATAGCTTTTTTAAACAGTTTAAAGAAGAAGAACGCCTAAAAATGGAAATATGGGCGACAGCACAATCAGAATTTTTGCAGTCTTCTGAGACCGTAGACCTAGGGAGTCTGCATTTGAAAGTATTTCAAAACAATACGTCTACCCCAATGATTCTTATTAACAAGGACAAATCTGTTCGGGTCAATAATTTTCCACCTAACAAGACTAAAGATTCCATTTATATTCAACAACAATTAAGAAAATTTAAAGGTGAAAACATTCCCATTTCTATAGACCAGAAAGGAGAGCATTTAGCAACGCTTTATTACGGAAATTCTGAAGTACTAAATAAATTGAAATTTTACCCTATTGCTTTACTTCTTATCATTTTCCTTTTTGCAGCAGTAATTTACTTTCTATTTAAAACCAATAAAGCCTCGGAGCAAAACAAACTTTGGGCAGGTATGGCTAAGGAAACTGCCCACCAAATTGGCACACCATTATCATCTCTTTTAGGTTGGAACGAATTATTAAAGACCGAATCTATAAACCCTAGTATTACCAAAGAAATAGAAAAAGATATTGACAGATTACAAACTATAACGGAACGATTTTCAAAAATTGGATCATTGCCAAAACTTGTGGAGAGCGATATAGTAAATGAAACTAAAGATGCTTATGATTATTTAAAAAGAAGAAGCTCTAAACTTATTCATTTTTCTTTTAGCTCTAAAGTAGATAAACTACCTGTTTTACTAAACAGTTCTTTATACAATTGGACCATAGAAAATTTAGTAAAAAATGGTATTGATGCTATGCGTGGCAAAGGTAGTATTGCAATAGAAATAGTCCCAGACGGTAAGTATGTAAATATTTTAATTGCAGATACTGGTCATGGAATTCCTAAAAGCAACTATAATAGTATCTTTACACCTGGGTTCACTTCTAAAAAAAGAGGATGGGGCCTAGGCCTTTCATTAGTTAAGCGTATTGTAGAAGAGTATCACGATGGTAAAATTAAAGTACTTTCATCTGGTAAGGAAGGCACAATTATGCAAATTTCTTTAAAAGTTGTTCATTAATTATGGCAAAGGAAAAACTAGTAGTTATCAAAGAAACAGGACTAAACAACAATTGTCCCGAATGTTTTAACCAAGATTTAAAGCTAACCTTTTTTCAAAAACACACCTACGGTAGCTTTTTTCATAAAATTACTTCTGATTTAAGCAATAAACTTATATGCAATACATGCCACTCTACTATTTATCCGGTAAGTTGGACCGAGGATATTGAACGCATGTTTAATTACTATAAAAAGACAGCCATACCAGAGAAAAAATCCTCTAAACCTACATTACTTTTCTACGCGCTTATGCTAACAATAGTTGCAATAGTTGCAGCAGCTACTTACCTATATATTTCTGGTACTATTCAATTTTAGAACTAATAGTTTTAGCAAGACTATTTAACTCCTCATTAGTTAATTTAACCTTATGCTGAAATGTAGCATCTTTCATTTCATTTAATGGAATTAAATGCACATGAACATGGGGTACTTCTAACCCAATAACCGACATACCTACACGTTTACAATCAACAGTTTTCTCTAATGCTTTTCCTACTTTTCTTGAAAACAACATTAATTCTAAATATGCCTTTTCATCAAGATCCAATATTTTGTTTACTTCCTTTTTGGGAATACAAAGTGTATGCCCTTTGGCATTAGGATTAATATCTAAAAAAGCCAAATGTTTTTCATCTTCGGCAACCTTATAACAAGGTATTTCCCCATTAATTATTTTAGTAAAAATTGTTGGCATACGTTACGTTTTATTGTAGAAACAAAAAATCCTACCCTTTTAAACAAGAGTAGGATTAAATATAGTTATTTTAAAAAACTAACCTCTTGTAATTTCAAGAATTTCAAATTTCAATGCACCATTTGGAACTATAATTTCTGCAGTATCTCCTACTTTCTTACCTAATAGACCTTTTCCTATTGGAGAATTAACAGAAATTTTCCCTGTTTTTAAATCAGCTTCACTTTCTGCAACTAATTTATAAGTCATCTCCATTCCGTTACTCTGGTTTTTCAATTTAACGATTGATAGGACCAAAACTTTAGAAGTGTCTAATTGAGATTCATCAATTAACCGTGCATTTGCCACAATATTCTCCATTTTAGCAATTTTCATCTCTAAAAGTCCTTGCGCTTCCTTTGCAGCATCATATTCGGCATTCTCAGATAAATCGCCTTTATCCCTAGCTTCAGCTATTGCTTGTGAAGCCTTTGGCCGCTCTACATCTCTGTAATGATTAAGTTCTGCTTTTAGTTTTTTTAAACCTTCAGCA
>TARA_R110002051_G_scaffold10866_6_pt1 | contig 32520 bp, 25 predicted proteins | sample TARA_R110002051 | Tara Oceans TARA_R110002051 (sample SAMEA4397023) | marine metagenome | biome: Polar Biome; feature: [MES] marine water layer (ENVO:01000295) within the mesopelagic zone...; material: water (ENVO:00002006), including particulate matter (ENVO:01000060) such as...... | reverse complement strand
CACCTACGTCCACCCGGAAGGCTTCCTCGACAGCCGCTATGCCCGCGTACGCCCGCAGACGGTCGGCGTCCGGGTCAGCTACGAATACTAAGCAGGCCGGGAGTGATACTGATGCTGACAGGCTTTTCAGCCGGCAGGTGGCAGATGATGCCGAAGCCTGGTGTGATTGCTCTGCTCGTTCTTCTGTGCATGCCGCTGCTGGTGGTGGGATGCGCAACGGAACAGGCCGGAAAGCCGGTTGGCGAAATTGTGACGGACACGCCCGCGGGCGCAATCCGTGGGCAGAGCATGGGGGATGTCGCGGTCTATCGCGGCATCCCCTACGCTTTGCCGCCTGAAGGTGCGCGTCGGTGGACGCCGCCGCGCGCGGTTCCCGACTGGGAGGGCGAACGGGACGCCCTGGCGTTCGGGCCGGCCTGTCCGCAACCGGCGTCCCTTCCGGGGAATATCTATGCGACCGAGCTTGGCGCAGTCGATGAAGACTGTCTCAGTCTCAATGTCTGGGCGCCGGAAAATGCGGAGAACGCGCCGGTCTTTGTCTGGATACATGGCGGATCGCTGACCACCGGGGCGGGCAGCCTCGACATGTATGATGGCGCCCGGATGGCGCGCGAGCAGGGGCTTGTGGTCGTCACGATCAACTACCGTCTCGGCGTGCTTGGCTATCTCGCTCATCCAGGTCTCAGTGCCGAGTCCGAGCAGGGCATCTCGGGCAATTATGGCCTGATGGACCAGATTCTGGCGCTGGAATGGGTCAAGCGGAACATCTCTGCCTTCGGCGGTGATGCCGACAATGTTACGGTGGCCGGAGAGTCAGCCGGCGCCCTCAGCGTCGTCATGCTGATGACCTCCCCCAAAGCAAAAGGCCTGTTCGACAGGGCGATTGCGGAAAGCGCCTATATGGTGACGATGGCATCGCTGAAGGAACAGCGGAACGGCCTGCCGTCCGCTGAAGCGACCGGTGAAGCGCTGGCCCGGAAAATGGGCGCTGAAGACGTCGACGCCCTCCGCGCGATGTCTGCTGACAAGCTGGTCAACCTGTCCCGCAAGGCTGGCTACTTTCCTTTTCCTGTGATCGACGGGGTATATGAGACCGGCCAGATGGTTGAGGTCTTCGACAAGGGCGAGCAGGCCCCTGTGCCGGTTCTGGCAGGTTTCAATGAAGGTGAAATCCGCTCCCTCCGTTTCCTCCTGCCGCCCATCCCGAAGAATACCGAGGCCTATGAGGCAGCGATCCGGAATGGCTATGGCGAACTATCCGACCGCTACCTGGAGATTTATCCGTCCGATAATCTGGAGGCGAGCATGCTGGCCGCCACGCGCGACGCCATGTACGGATGGACTGCAGAGCGCCTTGCCGCGTCTCAGACCGTATACGGACATCCCTCCTTCTTCTACCTGTTCGACCACAGCTATCCGGCGGCCGACCGGCTCGGCCTGCGCGCCTTCCATGCCTCCGAGATCCCTTACGTTTTCGGAACCATGAGAAAAGCTGTCGCGCCATGGCCGGAGATCCCGGACACCGAAGAAGAGCGGGCGCTGTCGGAAGACATGATGCAATATTGGGCGAGCTTCGCGCGAGATGGCCAGCCGGTTGCCGACGGCGCTCCGGAATGGCCCGCCTATGGCAATACGGGCACTGGAATGGTTTTCGCCGAACAGCCGAAGACCTGGGACCTGCTCGCCCGTGAACGTTTCGACTTACATGAAGAAGTAGTCTGCCGCCGCCGCGCTGCGGGTGATGTTCCCTGGAACTGGAATGTCGGCATACTCTCTCCCCCTCTACCACCAAAGGAAGCCGCATGCGAATGATCGACGGTTCGATACAGGATTATGCGCTGACCCTCGACAAGCTTCTCGACCATGGTGCCAAATGGCATTCCGGGAAGGAGGTCGTGACGGCATACGCCGATGGCAGCACGAGCCGTATCAATTATGTGGGGCTTCGGGACCGCGCCAAGCGCGTCACTGGGCTGCTCAGGAAACTTGGCGTGTCACAGGGAGACCGGGTGGCGACGCTGTGCTGGAACACGCAGGCCCATATGGAATGCTGGTATGGCATCATGGGGATGGGCGCGGTCTGCCATACGCTCAACCCACGCCTGACCGCGGAGCAAATCGCCTGGATGCTCGGCCAATCCGAGGCGGAAATCCTGTTCGTCAGCGCAGACCTTTCCCCTCTTGCTTCGCAAGTGGTGGAGCAGGCGAAAGGCATCCGGAAAATTCTGGTACTTGATCCGGAACAGGCGGACTCTGTGAATCTGGATGCCCTGCCGTCAGCGCAATACCTGGAAGAGCTGCTCACGGACGACTATGAAGACCTGCCCTGGGGGGCGTTTCCGGAAACGACGCCCTGCGGCCTCTGCTTCACTTCGGGCACGACGGGTGACCCCAAGGGCGTCACTTACACGCATCGGGGAAACTTCCTGCATACGTTGCGCCAGCTGCAGGCGGATGTCTCGGGGATGACATCGCATGATGTCGTGCTGCCGGTTGTTCCGATGTTCCATGCCAGCGCATGGGGGCTTCCATTTTCGGCGCCGGCGACCGGCGCGAAGCTGGTTTTTCCGGGGCGGCATACAGACGGCGAGAGGCTCGCCCACCTGATCGTGGAGGAAGGGGTTACAATCGCCGTCGGGGTTCCAACCGTGTGGCTGGGCGTGTTCGACTATGCCGATGAGGCCGGACTGGAGCTTCCCTCGTTGAAAAGCGTGATGGTCGGGGGTGCCCCGATGCATCCCGCCCTGATGAAGCGGATCGAAGACCGCGGAATCTGTGTGCAGACGACATGGGGCATGACGGAATTGTCTCCACTCGGGACCGCCGCCCCACCGGGGGATGCGCGCTCGCCGGATACCGCAGGCCGGCCAGCGATCGGCATTGACCTGATGCTCGCTGACAGCACAGGAACCCCGCTGGAAGAGCAGAGGAGCCATGAAGGGCACCTCTGGGTCCGGGGCACGTCTGTCGTTGATCGCTATTTCGGCCAGACGGAGCCGGCATCACAAAACGGCTGGTTCCCGACCGGCGACCTTGCCCGACTGAATGAAGATGGCCAGCTTTTCATTACCGGCCGTGCCAAGGACCTGATCAAGTCCGGCGGTGAGTGGATCAATCCCACCGAGATCGAAACGCTGGTGTCCGGCTTGCCGGAAGTCGCGCTTGCAGCCGTTATTGGCCAGCCGGATGAGAAATGGGGGGAGCGGCCTCTGCTTCTTGTGGAGTTTCGCAATGGAAGCGACCTGAGCGATCAGGCGCTGCTGAAACCTCTTAAAGGGCAGGTGCCGTCCTGGTGGATTCCTGACGACATCGTCCGGCTGAACGAGATACCCCTGGCGCCGACCGGGAAGATCGACAAACAGCGCTTGCGCGGTATTTACAGTACTCTGGAAGTCGCTGGCGGCTGAGGAGAATGACTATGGCTTCGCAAACCTGGTTCCGGAGTCTCCTTCTTGCCTTTGCAACCTCCGCTCTGTCTGCCTGCAGCAATCCGGAGACTGACGTGTCGACGCGGCCGGTGGTCGACCTCCAGCAGGGCAGGTTGGCGGGGGAGCGCGAAGGTAACCTCGATGTGTACCGCGCCATCCCTTATGCGGCGCCTCCGGTGGGAGACGCACGATGGAAAGCGCCGGGACCGGCCCCGTCCTGGAAAGATGTTCGCGATGCGTCGGTTTTCGGCCCGGCCTGTATTCAGCCACCTGTTCCCGAAACCAGCCTCTATTACGATCCGCCTGCGGACTCCTCTGAGGATTGCCTCACATTGAATGTGTGGGCCGACGCCGATGCGGAGACGGCACCGGTCATCGTATGGATCCATGGCGGATCCCTGCGCATCGGGAGTAGCGCTGAGCCGATGTATGACGGTTCGGAATTTGCGCGGCGTGGTGCCGTGTTTGTTTCGATCAATTATCGCCTGGGGGCGTTGGGCTATCTGGCGCACGCAGACCTCAGCGCAGAGTCGCCTGACGGCGTGTCCGGCAATTACGGCCTGCGGGACCAGATCGCGGCGCTGAAATGGGTCCGGGACAATATCGAGGCGTTCGGCGGTGATCCGTCCAACGTGACCATCATGGGGGAGTCGGCAGGCGCGCTCAGCGTCTCCTACCTCCTGACCAGCCCGGAAGCCGAAGGCCTGTTCCACAAGGCGATCATCGAGAGCCCCAATTCCCGGAATTTCCCTGAGCTGAAAACGGCGGCCTATGGCCTGCCATCGGCGGAAGCCATCGGGGCGTCAGTCTTTGCAAAGCTCGGCGTCGAAACGCTGGAGGCTGCCCGCGCCATGGACGCGCAGGACCTGACGAACCGGGCGGGGTTCGCGCCGCAGGGCACGATCGACGGCAAGATGCTGCCGCTGCAGATCGTCGACGCCTTCGACGCGGGCCGCTTCTCTAAGGTGCCCGTCCTTGCCGGGTTCAACAGTGGGGAAGTCCGCGCCCAGCGCGCCTTCGCGCCGCGTCCGCCGGAATCCTCTGAAGCCTACGAAGCGGCAATCACCGCGCGGTATGGCGATAGGGCGGAGGCGTTCCTCGACATCTATCCCGCCGATGATGTGCAGGGGTCGATCCTCGCCACACTGCGCGACGCGATCTATGGCTGGGCTGCCGAACGGATTGTCCTCAAGGAAGCTGCGGCGGGGCAACCGGCTTTCATGTACATTTTCGATTACTGCTACCCGGCTGCAGAGGCCGAGGATCTCTGTGCCTTCCATGCGAGCGAGGTGCCGTTCGTGTTCGGTAATCTGGCTCCGGAAAGCCTGCCGCCGAACTGGCCGGTTCCGGATGGCGAAGAGGATCGGGGCATCTCCGACGCGCTGCTGGACTACTGGACATCCTTCGCCGCAACAGGTCGGCCGGAGAGCGCTTATGGTCCGGTATGGTCACCCTATGGTCAGGATCAGTCATACCTTGATATTGGTCAGACCCTCGCAAGTCGCACCGATCCCATCCCCGGAATGTTCGAATTACACGAGCAACTGGTCGCTCAGCGCAAGACCGCCGGCGAGTCCTGGTTCCTGAATATCGGCCTGGGAGCCCGTCCCCTGGGTGACGCCGCTGGGGAGCAGGTGGAGTGACAAAGCCTATTCGTGCTCGGCCTTGTTCGGCGCGGTGTAGGTGATGCCGGTATCGTAATGATCCCGCCAGTTTTCGGGCGGTAAGGGTAGCGCACGGCTGTCCTCGCTGCGGGCGGGGATGAAGGTCTTTTGCGGCGCTGGCGTGCGCAGCTGCTCCAGCCAGAACACGCCGTCATAGGCCCCGCTGTTCCCACGCGTCGAGACGAGATCAACGTCGCCGTCGCCATCCATATCCAGAGGGATGAAGCCGTCATACATTCCCCGCACCCGCCGGGAAATATCGTGTCGTTTCCAGTCCTTACGCGCGTCTCCCGGGTTCTCGAACCAGGTAATGCGCCCCACCGAGGAGCTCGCCGTTACACCGGGACTGTCCTCGGCACGGGACGCGCCTGAATAGGCGCCGGCGAGGATGTTGAGACCGGAATATCCGCCCGTGATCGCATCAAGGTCACCGTCCCCATCAATGTCGGCCATCGCAATGCCCGCAATGAGATCCGGCAGTGTGTTGCCGATTCTGAAAAAGGTCCAGGGCAGATCCAGACTCTCCGGCTGCTTAAGCCAGCCCAACCCGCTGATCATGGGATTTCCGGATTGCTCGGGCGATGTCTCGTGAACAGATACGATCAGGTCTTTGCGTCCATCGCCATCAAGATCTGCGAAGACGGACTGAAACGCGTTGGAGACGCCGGTCCAGTCAGCCGGCACGGGAAAGCCCGCCCTGATCGCGACAGGATGGGCAGTGACCGCAACCTTCCCATCCGGCTCGGCGCCGGTGTTTTCAAGGATCGCCATTTCCATCATCTGGCGCGCCGCGACCAGCACGTCCGGGTCGCCGTCATTGTCGATATCTACCGGCATCGCTGTATTGGGTACGACTTCCCATGACAGGGCCTGTTCCTGCCAGCTGGCTTGTTGCAGCGGGTCTCCATGGATGCGGAACAGGGACGTCGGATGCGCCGCACTGGGATGGCTTGGGTCGAGGATGTCCGACGTGCCTTTATTGGCGGCAAGCACATCTTGGCGTCCATCCCCATCCATATCCGTGATGAAGACACGCAGCCACGAGCCGCGTCCCTCCGTGATCTCCGGAATGATGCGCTCCCACTCTGCCGTGCGGAAATCCTTGCCGGGGTTTTGGATATAGAGCAGGTGGGCCTCTTCGCATGCCGCGACGAGATCGAGCCAGCCATCGCCATCGATGTCACCGAAGGCAACATCTTCGATGGCGCCGACCTCCGCACCCTCCGCGGCGGTGATGTTGACCCAAGTGTCAGGATCACCTGTTCCAAAGGCGATACGCAAATGGTTCGAATCCTCGTGAACCGATACGATGTCGAGGTAGCCGTCGCCGTCGAGGTCTGCCATGGCGAGTCCGTCACCGCCACGGATCGGCAGCCCGCCGTTTACCTGCTCATCGTCGACCGCGTGTTCCCGCCAGGCAATGTACTGGCCGTTGGGCGCCTGTGCGTCACTCGGCGTGTCGGCCACTGTCAGGGGGGCGGACGGCATGTTTGCGGGCGCGGAACTGATCGCTGACTGGCAGGCCGATGTCATCAGCATGGCGGAACCAAGCAAAAGCGATCGGCGATACAGGATGCGGGCGTTCGTTTTCTTTCTCACAGCTCCAGCCTCTCAATGTCTGCTCTGATGCTTTTTGCGGCGAGCACATAGTTCAGGCAAGCCCAGAGCGCTCCGATCACACCGCAGATCAACATGGCTGTTCCGAGCGGGGAATTGATGCCGGAGTTCGTGAAAAGATCGCTGAGTGTGCCAACGATCAGCGGTCCGAGGCCGAGGCCAATCAGGTTCAGGATGAAGAAGAGAATGGCTGAGGTCAGGGCCCGCATCCGCGCGTTGACCAGGCTATGCGAGACGGCAATGATCGAGCCCAGATAGGCGGCACTCAGAAAGTGAAATGGGGCCGTCAGGATCAGGGCGACAAGAACGGAGCCCGACGTCAGCGCGACGAGCAGGACGGGTGCGATCAGGAAGGTGAGAATGCCCGGTATCCAGAGATACCAACGGACATCACGTGCCCCGAACTTGTCGGCCATCCAGCCGCCAAAGAAGGATCCCAGCGCGCCGCCGATGCCGTTCGTAAGCGCCATCCAGGTGCCGACTGTGCCGAGGCTGAGCTCGAAATTGCGCAGGAAGTAGGAGGGGAACCAATTGCCGATGCCATAGATGAGGAAGGCCTGAAGGCTGGCGGCCATGGCGATATGCCGGAAGGAAACCCGCGTCCAAAGAAGGCGGGCCACATCAAGGGCTGGTGGGGCAGGGAGGGTCGTTTTTTCGGCTCCCTCGGACCAGCCTCGAGCTGGTTCGCGGACCGTCAATCGTACGATCAGCGCGATCACCACGCCGGGCATGCCAACCACGAAGAAAGCGAGGCGCCAGCTGAATATCTCGGCAATATGGCTGCCGACGGCAAAGCCGATCAGAATGCCGATATAGATGCCGATGGAATAGACCGATAGCGCAAGGGCGCGGTTCTTCGGCTTGAATATGTCGGAGATCATGGAGTGGGCCGGCGGGCTGCCGCCGGCTTCACCGACGCCGACCCCGACGCGGGCAAGCAGGAGGTGCGTGTAGTTGCCAGCGAGGCCGCACATGGCGGTCATCGCACTCCAGACCGTAAGGGCAAGCGCAATAATGTTGCGGCGTACGCCTCGGTCAGCCCACCGCGCAATCGGGATGCCGCAAATCACGTAGAAGAGCGCGAAGGCAAACCCGGTTAGCAGGCCGAGTTGAGTGTCTGACAGGTTCAGTTCAGCCTTGATCGGCTCCTGTAGGATCACCAGCAGCTGTCGGTCCACGAAATTGAGGACATAAACGATCGTCAGGACCAGAAGGACATAAATGCGGTAGGGCCCGCTCGAATAGGCTGTTCGATGCTGATCCGTCGCCGGCTCCGGTGCAGGCGTACCCGTCTGTGCGGACTGAACGTTTTCGACCGTCACTGTTTCCTCCCATATGGAATTTTTTTGCGCCGCTTGCTGCGGCTTAAATGTACGAAGATGCGCGGTGTCTCCCGTGCGAAAAGGGGCCTTGCTTTGGCTTGGGGAAGAGGGCCCCGGTTTTCCAGAACGAGCGCAGGCGGCGAGGTAGGCGAGTCAGCAGATCGCAAACTCATTTTCTATATATTCACTCAAAAGTGAGTGAAGTCAATTATGTTGAGTTGACGGTTTGGATTTGTCAGAGGAGCTGGGCGTGAGGCGGTCGATTCTGGCATCGACATTTGCAACCAAGACTTGAGGCAAGGCTTCGGCGTTGAAATTCCTGAGAAAAGCCATGATCCGCTACGGCGACGACTGGTGGTCGTGCCGGACCATTGCTCTCATAACGTGCCGTCATGAAAGAAATCGGACCGCGAGGCGTAGGTAATGCGGGAGGCTGGCGCTGATCGCGACCTGAGCCCTGCTTGTCCGTGAAAAACGGAGACTGGTTCAAGTTTGTCTGACAACACCCGGGCTTCCATAATATGGGGCTCAGATAGTAGGGTGGCGCAATACAATTCCTTAAACGCTCGTCGGCGCGGCCGCGTTCATCAAATGAAAGACAAACCAATGCCTGCTATTTCAATTACACCAGAGCAAGTGTCCGATTATATCGCGAAGGCGGGGCGCGATGCCTGGATTGTACCTGACGTTCCCGCAGATACCCAACGCCGTAAAATTCAGAAAGTCGGTGTCATCGGCGCCGGGACGATGGGCGGTGGGATTTCGATGAACTTCGCCACGGTGGGCATTCCGGTGCTGATACTGGAGCAAAAGCAGGAAACCCTCGATCGTGGTCTCGGCGTGGTGCGCGGCCATTATCAACGCAGCGCCGACAAGGGACGGTTTCCGCAAGACGAACTCGAGGCGCGTATGGCCTGCCTGACCGGCACGCTGAATATGGAAGACTTTGCAGACTGCGATCTCATCATCGAGGCTGTCTTTGAAGACATGGACTTGAAGAAGAAAATATTCTCCGACCTGGACCGGATCATGAAGCCGGGTGCGATCCTTGCCACCAATACATCAGCATTGGACATCAACGAGATCGCCAGCGTCACCAAGCGGCCAGAAGACGTCATTGGACTGCATTTCTTCTCCCCCGCCAATGTGATGAAGCTACTGGAAATCGTTCGAACAGATCACACGGCAGATGATGTGATCGCAACCTGCATGGACCTGGCCAGGACCATCAACAAGATCGCAGTGCTTGTCGGTGTCTGCCCCGGATTTGTGGGCAACCGCATCCTGTTTGCTCGCCAGGCCCAAGCGCAAAAGCTCGTCGCCCAAGGTGCCATGCCCTGGGATGTCGATGCAGCCCTGAATGCGTTCGGGTTCCGGATGGGCCCTTATCAGATGTCAGATCTTGCCGGTCTGGATATCGGCTGGAAGAAGGGGGCGAAGACTGCAAACCCGATCCGCGATGCACTTTGCGAACTCGATCGGCGTGGCCAGAAAACCGGTGCTGGCTATTATGATTATGATGAAAACCGCCGTCCGATTCCGTCGGAGGTGACCGCAAAAATTATTGCTGACATCACGGGCGTGAAAGCCGGATCTGCACCTGGCCCGGAAGAAATTATCGCGACCTGTATTCACCCGATGATCAATGAAGGGCTCAAGATTCTCAAGGAGAAGAAAGCGCAGCGGGCTTCTGATATCGATATTGTCTGGCTCAATGGCTATGGCTGGCCATCAGACAAGGGCGGACCCATGCTCTATGGGGACATGGTCGGGGCCGACGCGGTGCTCGCCACCATGGAGCGCCTTGGCGCAGACGATGAGCGCTTTGCGCCGAGCGAGACGCTCAAACAGCTCGCTAAAGACGGTGGCCGCTTCATCGACGTTCAGCCTGGTTGATGGAGCGACCTTCTCGTCGCTTAGGACCAACTGACCCGAGAACAGCGGAGACTGGTTTGCATCAGTGTGACACCACCCTTTTGGGGGTTCCGTCACGCTGATGCGTTTCCCAGCTCTCGGGAAGCCAGGACTCTACCTTCTCTGGAGGTAGAGCCGTCTTGCCAAGAATGATATCTGAGGCTTTCTCTGCGACCATGATGGTAGGGGCATTTATGTTGCCGTAAGGAACGGTTGGAAAAATCGAAGCGTCGACGACGCGAAGTCCATCCATCCCATTCACACGGCATTCCGTGTCGACAACTGCACCTTCATCTTCTGCGGAGCCCATCCGGCACGTTCCGCAGGGGTGATAGGCGCTCTCAACATTCTCCCTAACCCATCTGTCGATCTCTTCATCAGACTGGATGTTCTTCCCGGGCTGGATCTCCTCGCCACGGTACATGTCCATTGCGGGCTGTGCGATGATCTCCCGGGTCAGCCGGATACATCGGCGCCAGGCGGCGACATCGTCTTGGTGCTGCAGATAGTTGAAAACTATCTGTGGTGCTGCAGTGGGGTCGGCAGATGAAATGGTAACGCTGCCGCGACTTTTTGGCTTGTTAGGACCTACGTGAACTTGGAACCCGTGCCCTTTGATCGAGGCGGTGCCGTCATAACGCATTGCTGCCGGCAGGAAGTGATACTGAATGTCCGGTGATTTGCGTCCTGCTTCTGAACGAATAAATGCGCAGGATTCGAAATGGTTCGTGGCGCCAAGCCCGGTCTTGAATAATAGCCAGCGCGCGCCAATCAGAAACTTGCTAAACAACCCAAGCTTGGTGTTCAAGCTGACTGGCTGCTTGCAATGGAACTGGAAGTAGACTTCGAGATGGTCCTGCAGGTTCTGTCCGACGCCCGGAAGGGTGTGAACAGGCTGGATGCGCGCATCGCGCAACGTTGCCTCCGGGCCAATGCCGGAACGTTGTAGTATCATCGGCGAGGCAATTGCCCCGGCCGAAAGGATGATTTCTTTGTTGGCGCGCAAGATCATGTCCTTGCCCTTGTGTTGCGCCACGACACCGACCGCACGTTTTCCGTCGAAAACGACCTTGTCGACCAGAACATGTTTCATCACCGTCAGGTTTTGGCGTTTCAGAACTGGTCGTAAATAGGCGCGCGAAGTCGATTCACGAACGCCACCACGGACGGTCATGTGCATTGGGCCAAAGCCTTCCTGTCGGTATCCGTTGTAGTCGTCCGTTCTCGGATATCCTGCTTCGACGCCCGCATCGATGAACGCCTGATAGAGCGGATTTCCCTTCATATTGTTGCCGCCGGATACGCCAAGCGGTCCGGCGCCACCGCGATAGTCGTCTTCACCACCTTGCCAAGTCTCCGCGCGTTTGAAATACGGCAGACAATCAGTATATCCCCAGCTTGTTGCGCCCGCTTCGACCCATTCCTGAAAGTCACAGGAGTGCCCCCGTACATAGACCATGCCATTAATCGATGAGGTGCCGCCTAGCCCTTTTCCGCGTGGGCAGGAAATCTGCCGGTTGTCGATGCCTGGTTCGGGTTGGGAGTAATAGCCCCAGTTGAAAGTGTCTGACGCCATTGGATAAGATAGCGCTGTTGGCATCTCAATCAGGAGATTGCGGTTGCTGCCTCCGGCCTCCAACAACAGCACACTATTTTTAGCGTCAGCCGATAGCCGGTTAGCGAGTGCGCAACCGGCCGACCCGGCGCCAACAATGATGTAGTCGAATGTCTTGTTCATCTGATTGGAGCTCTTTCTACGGAAGAAGTCTTCAACAGCGCTCTGCGCCGGAACGTCAATGCATAGATGCAGCAATAGATCCCGATCACAACGAGACCAATCCATTCAATCTTAAGGGGGGTGAATTGGTAGAGGAGGATCAAGCCGAAGATCATGGTCCAATGTGTTGCAATGTATCCCGGACCCGTCAGGCGGGCCACCGTCATGTTCAGGTTTTCCGAATAAAGCCTGATTAGTGAATCCAGCGAATTGGTTACGAAGATCACGCCGACAATGACCATGCACAGGCGCGGCAGGACGCCCAGAGTGATCGCTGAGTTGTAGATGTAGAACAGCAGCGAAAACCACAACGCGATCGGAATAGAAGGCAATATCAACAATGCGAGCAGCAGCTGCCAGACCTTCAACCCGCTAACGAACCGGGCAACGAACTGACCGATCATGATACTCCAGGCAAACCACCAGAACAGGTAAAAAGCGTGATAGTCGGAGATAGGAGACGTGAATCTGTTTAGGTGCTCAAAATAGCCGAGGAGATTGGCCGCGCTTGCAAGGAATGGACCCGGTCCTATTCCACTGACGAACCAGAGCAGGCCAATAAGCCCCAGGAACAGGGCCGTGGAACCTATGCTGAGCCATTTCACATAGCGAATGTCGGTACTTGAAACGACTGACACCAGAACAACTAATGCAACCAGTCCAAAGCGGGCAGGCTGTGTGATCCCGACAATATAGCTCGGCAGATAACTCAGGAACAGGAAGCCTGTGAATGCGCAAGTCGCAATAACAACGGCTGAATTGATCAGTTTGATGGGGCGCAGCTCGAACAGTTTCAGTTTCGGTTCGACGATACAAAAATAGAAAGTGGTCAGGAAATAGAACCCCCAGACCAGAAAGCCCCAAAAGCCAAACTCAACCGCGAGCGCATTTGTGAATCCGTATTCGGCCTCTGCTTCGTAGGTTGGAAATTCCGTCAACGGGAACATGATCAGCCCGACATCAAGGCCGGACGTGAAAAGGATGGCCATGAACGCGCCAAGAGGCTGGGGATCTGTGCCGGCTAAGTGCAGGTGATTGAAGCGAATGACTATCAGGGCCGAGGTCAACAGTGTGACCGCAATAGCCACTGAAAGAATAAGATTCATATTGATTGTGCCTTAGGTATTGCCAGCGGAACTGTGCTTGAGGGGCGTGAGCCTGGAATCTAGCTTAGGAAACTGACAAAATCACCCTTCCGGCATTCCAAGTCTTTGTCTGAAATCATTCTGTTCGTTGGTTTGCCTTATGCCCGCGTGTCGTGAGTGGTGCGAACTAATCTCTGACTGACATCCGATTATCCGCGAAAAACAGAGACTGTCTCGAGGCAACTGATAGGTCCGAGCAAATGCCGTTTGCATCCCAGATGCGGCATTTTATCAACCCGTGTTTGGCAGCGGAGTTGCGCGCAACTGTTACAGATTGCCTTGTCGTCCGACATGCAATGAAAGCGTCGCAAATTGTTCAATTATCTGAACACGAAGCGTCGCGCGATCGTCACATTAATTCCCTAGCTGGTGGCAATCTTCTCGAGCTCTTCGGAGCTGGATTTTCGAAGGTAGCGCCGAGCTGCGCGGAAGCGAGGGTTCCGCCAGCTCAAGAAGCAAAAGAGCGGAATTACAATGACATTATTTAAGAGCGGTCTTCTTGTGTCCGCGAGTTTCGTGCTGGGGTTTTGCGCAGCCGCGCAGACAGTCGAACCGACACCCGTTAGCGCAAATGCAGACGAAGCGCGCGAACTTGATACGGTCATCGTTGTGGGGCAGCAGCAAACCTATTCGTCAGCTGAGTCGACGGAAGCCATGGCGCTTCAGCAAGCGCCGGTAACGAGCGTACTGGCACAAATCGACAACCTGCCTGGCGTTCAGGTCCAGGAAGGCGATGCGTTTGGTTTTGATGACTGGTCGACTGGCGTGGCCGTTCGCGGCTTCCAGAACAATCTCGGCGAACAGCAGGTCGGCATCACGATCGACGGCCTGCCGAACGGCGGGTCGAACTATGGCGGCGGCGCCAAGGCCAACCGCTACATCGACACGCAGAACGCTGGCGCGATCGAAGTGTCGCAAGGTACAGCAGATATTGCTTCGCGCACAAATGATGCGCTTGGTGGCACGCTCAACTTCACGACCCAAAACCCGCTGGACGAGCGCCGCGTGCGCGTCTCGGCGTCGCTTGGTGACTTCGACTCTCAGCGCTTCTACGGCCGTTATGACAGCGGCTTCCTGTCCGATAACAAGACCAAGTTCTGGGTCTCTCTGTCGACCCAATCGGCCACCGACCATGTGAACCAGTCGGCGGATAACAGTCGCGACCACATGGCTGCCAAGTTGCAAACCGAGCAGTTCGGCATCGACTGGACCAGCTACCTTGCCTACGACGACACGCACGAAAACAATTACCAGCGTCTGTTCTCGCCGGCCGACTTTGCAGCCAATCCGAATTCTGACGGGCTGACTGCTGAGTGGACCGGCATCCCTTATATCGATCAGCTTTATCGGAAAGCCTGGGGCACGCTGCGGACAAACACGTTCTTCTACCTGAAGGGCGAGAAGGAAGTGTTCGACGGTTTCAAAGTTGATGCCGGTGTCTATCGTCATGACAATGACGGGCGTGGCGATTGGGTTCCGCAGTATGTAGTCAATGTCGGCCAGTACGGCACGTCCACTGTGCCGCTCGTGACGTTTACAGACCCGGCGGGTTCGCCTCTGACACCTACTCCGGGCTGTGTCTCGTCGATCACGTACCCCTATGGTGGTGCAGGTCCGGAGTACGATCCGGCTTGTTTCCCTGCGAACTCCATTCCGGTGTCGTCTTACAGGCATACCCACTACCAGAAGGAACGGACCGGGGCTTATGCCGACTTCGAGTGGCAAACACCGATTGGCCAAACCGTGGACAATACCCTGCGTGGCGGTCTCTGGTACGAGGACGCAACGCGGTACGAATATCGTGATTGGCACAAGCTTATCGATTCTCGTGTCGGCGCCGATTATGACTACACGGCATATTGGGTTCAGTATAATCGTGAATTCCCTCAATCGACCTTCAAATGGTACCTCGAAGATGTTGTGAAGGTGTCTGACTTCTCATTCCGTCTCGGGATGAAGCAGTTCAGCAACGAAATCGAACGCGCTGACAATTTCGCGCCGAATGACGCGGCATTGAACTTCAAAGTGTCGACCGATTCCGACGTTCTGTTCTCCGGTGGTGCGGCTTGGACCCCCAGTGCCGTGCCTGGCCTGGAAGTCTTCGCTGGCTATGCCGAAAACTTCAAAGCCATTCCCGATACGGTTCTCGAAGTGCTGGCACCGGGCGGTACGCCCGATCCGGAAACGTCCGAAAACAGCGAAGTTGGCGTGCGCTATTCCGGTCAGCGCTTCCGGGGCTCGCTCGTCTACTTCGACTCGACGTTTGACAACCGCTTGCTTGCGGTCGCCAACCAGACCGTCAACGGGATCGACTATCTCGAAGCGTCCAACGGCGGCTACATCAATGGCGGGGGCATCGAGTCGAGCGGCTTTGAAGCGTCAGGCGAATTCCGCGCAACGGACAACCTGTCATTCTTTGCATCCTATACCGGTATCAGCGACGCCAACATTCTGGGCTCGGGTATCGTGACACAGGATGCTGCGACCGGGCTGACCGTGCTGGACAGCAACGGCAACATCGTCAGCACCGTTGTTGGTAATCAGGTTCCCGGTATCGCCAAGAACATGGCAGTCGTCAGCGCGGATTATACGGACGGCAATTTCTTTGCTGGACTGTCGACCAAGTGGGTGGACGATCGGTTTGTTGACGTCGGCAACACGTGGACGGCCGAGGGCTACTACGATGCCGATCTGTATGCAGGTATCTCCGGTGAAGCGATCTCCGATGACCTGTCCAACCTGGACTTCCGCCTGACCGTCAACAATCTGTTTGATGGCGATTGGCTCGCCGGCATTTCTGGTGGTGGCGCCTGGATTTCAGCTCCGCGGACCGTCGTGTTCACCGTGACTGCAGATTTCTAGGAATGATGTAAGTTCAATCATTGAGGAAGGCGGTCTCTGTGAGACCGCCTTCTTCGTAATTACAATATATGCCCGTCGATAGAGTTTCAGAAAAGGAACGGCACATGCCCCGGATCAACCGCCGCCATGCATTGGCATTGATGACAGGAACTGCACTTACGTCAGCTTGTACGACGCCGGGTGAGGGGGCTGCGCAATCTGCGACGAATGAATCACCTGATCCAGCCGTATTCCGTCACGGTGTGGCAAGCGGTGATCCTGACGCCTCCAGCGTTGTCATCTGGACACGGATCACGACGCTCGCATCGGAAGCCGACGTTACATGGTCGGTCTATGACGATCCGGAAATGGAATCCCTCGTTGCAAGCGGTGCCGCAAAAGCGACGGACGAGACGGACTACACCTTGAAAGTGGTGGTGGACGCCCTTCAGCCGGGGCAGACGTACTACTATCATTTTGAAGCGGAAGGGGTCAGGTCCCGGCTTGGGCGCACGCAGACGTTGCCTGTCGGAGCAGTGGACCAGCTTGGTATCGCACTTGTTTCCTGTTCGAATTACCCGTTCGGTTTTTTTAACGGGTATGATGCGATCGCACGCGATCCGGAGATCGATATCGTCCTGCATACTGGTGACTACATTTATGAATATGGTGGTCCAGAGGGATGGGGAGAGGAGACTGCCTCCGTCATCGGGCGTCCGCATGACCCACCGCATGAAATCATTACGCTAGCCGACTATCGCCGTCGGCATGCCCAATACAAATCCGACGCGGGTTCGCGCGAAATGCATGCCGCGCACCCTCTCATCTGCTGTTGGGATGATCATGAAAGTGCCAACAACCCATGGACGGACGGCGCTCAGAACCATCAACCTGAAACCGAAGGCAGCTGGGCAGCACGACGCGCGGCGTCGATTCAGGCCTACTATGAGTGGATGCCGATCCGTGAACCCATGCCGGGTCGAACAAGAGCACAGTTCTGGCGTTCCTACATTTTTGGTGACCTCGCCACGCTCATTACGCTGGAGACGCGCCACACGGCACGTGGAAAACAGGTGGACTATGCAGAGTGGGCGCCGAAGTTAAATACCGAAGAAGACTACGCAGCCTTCCGCCGCGATGTGCTGGGCGACCCAGATCGGCATATGATTTCGCCGACAGAACTGGAAGATATATCCGTAGCCCTTTCTGAATCCGTAGCGAAGGGTCAGCCTTGGCGCGTGATCGGTAATCAAATTCCAATGGCACGTATGCCTGTGCCAGACGTCATTGGCCTCGGTGTGTTACCCGCTCCCCTTGAGACTTCGCTCGAAGCGCATAAGCGGTTGGCTTGGTTGGGTAAGCATGGACTCCCATTCTACACAGACACTTGGGATGGTTACCCTGTCGCGCGTGAAGCGTTCTACGATTTATGCAAGGCGAATAAAGCTTCCGACCTATTGGTGCTCACAGGGGATAGCCACAGTTTCTGGGCAAACATTCTCCACGACAAGAGTGGTGAGAACATGGGCATTGAACTCGGCACTGCCGGGATTACATCCCCTGGAGACTTTGTTGATTCCGGCTTCGACGCTGAAACGGCTAAAGCGCTTGACCAGGTGTTTTCGGATCAGCTCCCCGAAGTGACCTGGACGGACAATTTTCATCAGGGGTATGTGCGAGTTGTGCTCTATCCGGACTCGGCCAAAGCCAGCTATGTCGCCGTTAGCACAGTGCTCAGCCCAATCTACAATACGAGAACAATAAAGGCTTTTGATATTCAAACAGATGGCGAGAACCTTGTGCTTCGTCAGGCTTGAAAAGCCTCAAGACTTACTTCGCTAACAAGAACCGGAGCATGCGACGGAGCCTGCAATGACAGTGTCTCTTAGACGAAGTCTTTGTGAAGACCCGCGGCAACGTCTTGCTCGATGAGCTTTAGCGCCAGATCGGATTGGCAGTGCCCGGTATTACTGTGAAGAGGTATTCGAAGCCAACTTTCAGCGCAGTGCTCTTGGTGTGGAAAATGCTCGCTATGTCCTCGTCCCACATCCTATCCAAGATGCCACGATGCGCGCATTGCTTCGCGCGGGTGCGAAGTCTTCAGAAATTCGCATCAGTCCATAGTAGGGGCTCGAACGATCGCTGCAATCGTCTGCACAAAGTGTTCGAGAACGCGATCATTCGACCAGGTGGAGTGCGTCCGGGTTGAGTCGGCCAAGCGTGTTTCCCGGGCAGAGAGGACGCCGCCAAGGTAGGCTTCAATAAACACAATTCGCTCTGTCTGTTCGTTTTTTGGAATGTGTGTCATCCAGCTGCGTAGCATCTCGACACATCTTTTGTATCCCGTGTTCCAGCGGTCTTCGAGCGCATTCATGAAGAGATCGCGATGAGCCATGGAGAGCAGGACGACAAAGCGATTGTAGCACTCGACATCTCCGCGCGGCGCCAAGTTGATCGAAGGATATACGAGGATCCGTACGATTTCTTCCAGCTCGGCAGGGCCTCCCGCCGCCATTAATGCATCCAGGGCTTCGTTCCGTCTGGCATCGATCAGGCTGGCGCCATCTACGACCAGAATCCTGATCAGTTCGGCCTTGGACCCGAAATGATAACCGACGGCGCCGTGGTTCCTTTGCCCAGCCGCAGCGGCGATTTCGCGGACGGTCACGCCGTCGACACCGCGTTCGGAAAACAGTTTCAGCGCCGCGCGCTTTAGCGCGTCGACGGCATCGCTCTCATTTTTTTCCTGCAGGCGGACCATAGGGAAGGCTTGCAATCTGATCGTCTCCGCGTCAACCATATTATCCAATTGATTTAATCTGGAGAGGCGGGTGGACGCGCTGGTAGATCTTGAGACGCTAGCAGGTTGGATGGACAGTCAGGAGCTGGGCGATGGTCCGATCCTGCAGGTTGAGCGGCTGGCCGGCGGCACCCAGAATATTTTGCTCAAGTTTCAGCGGGCCGGCCGGACTTACGTCTTGCGACGTCCGCCGCCGGTCCTGCGTGCCAATTCAAACGAGACCATGCGCCGGGAAGCGCGCGTGCTGGCGGCGCTGAAAGGTTCTGCAGTCCCGCATCCGGGACTCATTGCTGCATGTGAAGATGAAAAGGTACTGGGCGCCGCATTCTACCTGATGGAACCGGTTGACGGGTACAATGCCACACAGGGATTGCCTGAGCCGTTCGCGAGTTCGCCTGACTTGCGTCACCAGATGGGGCTCTCGCTCGTTGATGGGATCGCGGCGCTCGGCGCCGTCGACTATGTCACTGTAGGGCTGACAGGACTGGGCAAACCTGAAAACTATCTGGAACGCCAAGTCAGCCGCTGGAAAGCGCAGCTCGAAAGTTATGCCGAGATTACGGAGTGGGATGGCCGCAAGGATCTGCCGGGTGTCAATCGCATTGGGGACTGGTTGGAAGAAAACCGCCCCTCCGGTTTCCGCGCGGGCATTATTCATGGCGACTATCATCTCGCTAACGTCATGTTCCGGTTTGACGAACCACGGCTTGCCGCCATCGTCGATTGGGAACTGACCACTATTGGCGACCCATTGCTGGATCTCGGTTGGCTCCTGGCGACCTGGCCTGACGAGGCCGATCGATCCGACGCCGGAACAGTTGCGGTCCAGCCGTGGGATGGTTTCCCGGAGGCGGAAGAACTTGTCTTGCGATATGCGACTCAGTCGGATCGCGACCTTTCAGGCATCCACTGGTACGGCGTCCTGGCCTGTTACAAGTTAGGCATCATCCTGGAAGGCACCTATGCGCGCGCCTGCGCGGGTAAGGCACCGAAGGCGACGGGCGACGACCTGCACAGACGAACCATATGGCTGCTTGAGCGCGCGCTACGCTGGATCAGCTGAGAATATTCAAACACATGGAGGAGCAGAGATGCTGTTCGAGCATAGCCAGAAAACCAAGGACTTGATCAACCGGATGGAGGTGTTCTTCGACACGCATGTCTATCCGACTGAAGAAGAACACCATGCCTGGAATGAAGATCCTGCGAACCTCTGGCAACGGTGGCCCGGCATCGACAAGATCAAAGAACATGCCAAGGCCGAAGGTCTGTGGAATCTGTTCCTGCCGCACGAATATGGGGAATACAGCCCCGGGCTGACCAATATGGAATATGCTCCATTGGCGGAGATCATGGGCCGGGTGCCGCATTCGTCGGAATTCTTCAACTGCTCGGCACCGGATACCGGCAATATGGAAGTGCTGGCGAAATATGGATCGCCGGAACAGAAGGAACGCTGGTTGAAACCGCTGCTCGCTGGCGAGATCCGTTCCGCCTATGTGATGACTGAGCCGCAGGTCGCGTCTTCCGATGCCACCAATCTCGAACTGACCATCCTGCCTGACGGCGACGACTACGTCATCAACGGCCGGAAATGGTGGATATCAGGTGCAATGAATCCGAACTGCAAGGTCTTCATTGTCATGGGCAAGACCCTGCTGGACAATCCACGCCATCTGCAACACTCGCAAATCCTGGTGGAACCCGGCACGCCGGGATTGAGCATTGTCAGACACTTGACCGTGTTTGGTTCGAAGAACTCACCTGGCGGCGAATGTGAACTACGTTTTGAAAACGTCAGGGTTCCCAAAGAGAACATGATCCTCGGTGAAGGCCGCGGATTTGAAATTGCGCAAGGACGCCTTGGTCCCGGCCGCATTCACCATTGCATGCGCTCTATCGGCCAGGCCCAACGTGCGTTGGAAATCATGGCGCGCCGTGTTGAGAACCGGGTGGCCTTCGGCAAGAAGCTTTCCGACCAGAGTTCAATCCGCCAGGATGTTGCGCGCAGCTTCTGCGAAATCGAAATGGCTCGCCTCCTGACTCTGAAAGCCGCTGACTCCATGGATCGCTTTGGCAACAAGGACGCCAAAGACCTGATTGCTGCGATCAAGGTGGTCGCTCCCCAGATGGCGCAGACTGTGTGTGACCGCGCAATCCAGGTTCATGGCGGCATGGGTGTCAGTGATGACACACCGATCGCAAGCTTCTTCACGCTGAACCGCTTCCTGCGTATCGCGGATGGTCCGGACGAGGTCCACATGTCCCAACTCGGGAAGATGAAGATCCGCGAATATAACGCCATGTCAGCGCGCTGAACCTCGCATAGGAGACTTGGCATGAAAGCACTCGTATATTGCGGACCGAAGGACATCGGCTTCGAATCTGTCCCTGATCCGATTCTTGAAGATGACCGGGACGCAATCATCAAGGTCGACAAGTGTGCGATCTGCGGCAGCGACTTGCACATCTATCACGGTGAGACCTTTTCGGAGGACGTTGGTTATTGCGTCGGTCATGAAGCGGTTGGCGAAGTCGTCGAGGTCGGCCGATCTGTCCGCCAGCTGAAGGTTGGCGATAAGGTCATGATCTCTGCAGCGGTCGGATGCGGGCAGTGCCGGTCATGCCTGGCCGGAAACGTCGTGAATTGCGAGACAAATTCCGGACGTTGTTACGGCCTGTCCAGCGCGCTGCAGGGGTGCCAGGCGGAAGCCGTACGCGTCCCGGCGGCCGATTTTAACGCAGCGCGCATTCCTGAAGGTGTCACAGCGGAGCAGGCGCTCATGTTGACGGATGCGTTGGCGACCGCCTGGTTCGGTGCGCGCAATGCGGATATCGGGCATGGCGCAACGGTCGCCGTTGTCGGGCTGGGCCCTATCGGGCTCATGGCAGCGGAAAGTGCCCTGGCCATGGGCGCCGCAAGAGTTTTCGGTATTGATCTGGTTGAAGAGCGGCGCGCCATGGGGCGTGCCATAGGATTGCAAACACCAGAGCCGGGCGAAGCCAGGGACTATATCCGTGAAGTCACACACGGCCGGATGTGTGACAGTGTGATTGAGGCGGTGGGGCATTCCGCGACGATCCGTGCGGCGCTCGGACTGGCCGGGCGCCGTGGCACCGTGTCGGTCATTGGCGTCAATCAAGACCGGTCCATGGATTTTCCAATGGCCAAGGCGTTCGCCATGGGGCTGACGTTCCGGATCGGAACCTGTTCAGTACCGCAGGAGTGGCCTGACCTCGTCCCATTGATCCAATCAGGCCGTATCAAGCCGGAACGCTACATCAGTCACACGCTGGGTCTGTCGGAAGGCGCGCATGCTTATGACCTGTTCGATCGCCGGGCCGAAGGTGCCATGAAGATGGTGCTGGATATCTGAGTAAAATGCGACTTTTTTGATTGGCGAATTTCGCCCGGCAAGTCGGGTGGGAGGTGCGGCTCCCATAGTGGCATCCGGACGAATACAAAGTCGGCAAAAAGTTCGCTTCGATCCGTTCGTCTGTTGGTGCTTGAATGGCAACTCAGCGTCGTCCGGCGGATAATTCTATCACTTCGGTTGTCATCTGTTCCTGGCGTGCCTGCTGGTAAGCTTGTTCGACGTCCGTGCGGCGTGAACGCAGATTATTTTGCGCTCTTGCCATGGCCTCCACCCGTGCACGCGCCTCAGTCTCGGCGCCTTGCATCATCACGTGGGCGACGTTGGCAAAAAGGGCTTCCTGCAGGAGCCCGGTCAGGAGGTCTGCGGCTGGCAAAGTCATCAGCGGCGCTATCTGTGACGTCACCCCTTCAGGCGGTTCCGGAGGGAAGAGGCGCGACACGATGGCGGCATGTCCACCATGGGGCGACCCGGTAAGTGCGCGGATTGGGCCGGAATAATGCGTTGATTGTTCAACAAGGACATCCGTCGTGCGGCTGGCCAACGCCGGAATGGCTGCCGGATGCCCTGGCAGGTCATCGGACCACAGGACCGACAGCCCGGTGGCACTCAGCATGTCTGCCGTCCGCGCGCCTACGACAACCAGTCCCATGCCGGGTTCGAGCGTCGCCTGAGTGGCCTCGACGATATGTTCCGGATAGGCGCCGCAGAAGCCTTGCGCCGCGCCGACGACCAGCAACAGACCGGGGCCCTCCGGTTCCGAGTATGGCGCCGCGGCGGCGATGGAAACGGCGAGCGCCTGCGTCACCGTCCCGGCATAGGCGGTAATGGCCTGCATGGCCGTTTCTGCGGAACCGGCATGGCTTGAGGCAATGGCACGTAGCGCTCCGACGACATTGCCGATCTCATCGAGACTGCGCAGGCGATGCTGAATCTCTTCCGGCCGCTCGCTCATGCATGTTTCAATGCGGTTTGCACTGCCTCCAGGATTGCGGATTGCGTGTCTTTATCCAGTTTGGCTGCGGTGAGGTCCAGTTCGGAAAACGCCGAGTCCGCCGCGAAGGTCGATGGCAATTCGTTTTTCAGACGGGCGATCTTTTCCACGTCCACATCATCCAGAAGACCTTCGTTCAGGGCGCTGAGCAGGGCGATCTGCGTCAGGAGGTCCAGCGGTGAGAGGCGTGGCTGGGCAAGCAGAGCCGCGATGCGTTCTCCTCGCTTCATCCGTGCAGTCATGGCCTCGTCCCCGAATCCGCCAAACCGCGAGAACAGTTTCATTTCGAGGTATTGTGCGTAGTCGAGGCGTAATCGTCCGGAGACGGATTTCATTGTGCCCCACTGCGCCTTGCCACCGACCCGGCTGACCGACAGGCCGATATCGATGGCTGGTCGCTGATTGGCCGCAAAGAGCGATTGCGACGTGACGATCTGGCCGTCGGAAATCGAGATCAGGTTTGTTGGAATGTACGCGGAAAGGTTTCCGGCCTCGATCTCGGCAATCGGCAGGGCCGTTAGTGAGCCGCCGCCGCGGGCCTTTGACAGCTTTGATGCCCGCTCCAGCAGGCGTGCATGAAGATAGAAGATGTCGCCAGGATAGGCTTCGCGACCGGGTGGTTGCCTGGATAGCAGCGCAAGCTCCCGATGGGTCGCAGCATGCTTGGTCAGATCGTCATAGACGATCAGCACATGTTGCCCGCGGTCGCGGAACCATTCGGCAATGGACGTGGCAGAAAAAGGTGCCAGCCATTGCAGCCCGGGTTCTGCAGATGCTTCTGCGACGATGAAGATGGTCCGCTCCATTCGGCCATGTTCCCGAACCGCGTCGATCACATGCCGGACCGCTGACGTCCGCTGGCCAATGGCGACATAGATGGAAATGATGTCGCTGTTGGCCTGGTTGATGATCGTGTCGACGGCAATGGAGGTCTTGCCGGTCTGGCGTTCGCCGACGATCAGTTCACGCTGCCCGCGGCCAATCGCGAACAAGGCGTCGACGACCAGCAGGCCCGTTTCGACAGGCTCGCTCACAAAGTCCCGGTCGATGATTGAGGGAGCAGGGCGTTCGACTGGCAATCGCTCCGTACTGTCGGGGACGGGTCCTTTGTCCAGCGGTCGCCCCAGCGGATCCAGCACTCTCCCCAATACCCCTTCGCCGATGGGCACAGATGCGAGCTGCCCTGTCCGGACAACGCGCGTACCAGCTGAGACGTCGTCGGCGGGGTCGAGACAGGCGACGTTAATGTGGTTTTCCTCCAGTGTCAGGACGAAGCCACGGCCGCCGGTCGAAAAGGTCACGATCTCGTTGAGTTCTGCGCCGGGAAGACCATCGACCGTCGCGAGGCCGTCGGCGATCGCGATGACCTTCCCGCGCTCCTCCGCTTCGGCGCCGAGCTGGGCCTCGGCGATGCGCGCCTTCAGCGGGTCCAGTGCCGGATCAGTTGGGCCGGTCATCACGCATCGCTTCGGTGATTTGTTCAAGATCGTGGGCGAGTGAGTTCCGGATTGCGCCGCTGTTTGAATGCAGTTCGAGACCTGCGATCAGATCGGGTGCAGTTGAGATTTCGGGGGCTATGTCGAACGGCGCTATGGCAGACTTCACCAAAGATTCTTCGTCGTCGGAGAGAGGCGTAGCCGTCAGCACCTTCAGGTTTCCGCCCTTGAGCAGGGCGCCGCGTTCGGCCGGTGGCATTTTCTGGAGAGATGCGATCAACCGGCTGAGATAGCTGCCGAAATCCTGCGGCTGCGCGGTCAGGGCGCGCTCTGCGATGATGGCGGCCAGATCCCGGGCCCGTGCCAACGCCTGTTCTTCGAGATCGTGAGCACCTCGCTCGTGCGCGGCCTTGCCTTCGGCAACGATCCTTGCAGCCTCTGCATGGGCCTTGTCGATGAGGGCCTTGCTTTGTGCTTCGGCTTCCTTGTGTGCCTTGGCCAGAACGTCTTGTCGCGCAGACGCAGTTGCGTCGGCTTCGGCAAGGGCCTTCCGGGTCGCTGCCTCAGCCTCTGCCTTTGCCTTGTTCGCCGCGTTCAGTGCGGCGTCTGTCTCGGTCTGACGGCGTGCGATGACGTCCGCGACCGGACGGAACAGGAAATGCCGCAAGATCGCCAGTAGCAGCAGGACATTGACGATCTGGAATCCGAAGGTAACCCAGTCAAAATTCATTGGATGAAGGGATTGGCGAAGAGCAGTAGCAAGGCGACCACGAGACAGTAGATCGCTGTGGTTTCGATCATGGCGAGCCCGACGAACAGCGTGCGGGAGATTGCACCGGCAGACTCCGGCTGGCGGGCGATGGCTTCCAGCGCCGCCGCAACGGCTCGCCCTTCTGCCAGCGCTGGCCCAATGGCGCCGAACGCGACGGCGAACGTCGCGGCTATGATACTGATGACCGGAACATAATCAGTCATGGGTCTTTTCCTTTTGTTGTGTTTCCGGGGCCGGGCCCGCTTCACTGACCGTCGATCCGACGAAGACGAGCGCCAGGGTTGCGAAGATGTATGCCTGCACCGCTCCGGTCAGCATCTCCAGCGCCATCAACGGGATCGGCACCAGCAGTCCCGCCAGGGACAGGACGATGCTGATGATGAATGCGCCGCTCATCACATTGCCGAACAGGCGGATCATCAGGGAGAAATGACGTGTGACCTGTTCGATCAGGTTGAATGGGAGCATGAGCCAGCTGGGTTTTGCAAATGCGCCAAGCCAACCGCCCACACCAAGTGACCGGATGCCCCAGAAAATCGAGGAGGCGAACACGATGATGGCCAGCGCGGCGTCGGTTTCCAGATGTGCCGTCGGGGGTTCAGCGCCAGGGACCAGTGAGGTCCAGTTCGCCGCCAGGATAAAAACCAGAAGCGTGCCGATCAGGGCGCGGAACCGGGCAGGGTCGCCGGGTACGGTCGCGCGGATCTCGCTGTCGATCGTGCTGACGATCAGTTCAAGGACAGCTTGTGCACGCCCGGGCTTGAGGCTGAGCCGCCGGGTCATCAGGATGGATGCCACGGTTAGCACAGCCATGATGGCCCAGGTGACAACGACCGGCGTGGTGATGGCAACCGGACCGAGCGTGAAGGCCGTCCCGGCTTCAAACGGAGAAGACTCCATCACCGCGCTCCTTTCAGGACGATTGCCCGGCCAAGCAGGATTCCCGCAGCGCCGGCTATCAGAACCAGCGCGCCGCCTTGGGCGAACAGAAACAGGATACCGCCCAGCAGAACGATCCGGCCAAGCTGCAGCCCGATGGCGGACAGGCGGCCTTCGACAATCCTGTTCGCGACCCATTCGAGACTGGCGAAATGGAGCCAACCGGCGCCCAGCCCGGCGAGACCGGCCAGCAGGGCGAATATGAGTGAGCTAACGTCAGGCATCATTGCTCCTGTATCCACCGCCAGGCCAGCACGAAGCCGAGGACGGCACCGGCCATCAGCAGGGCCGCAGCCATCGTGATGCCGCTATGCATCCACCTGTCCAGCCAATGCCCGATGAACAGCCCGGTCAACATAGGCACCACTATGATCCAGCCAAGTGCGCCTATGGTCGCGAACCGGCGGGCAAGAGACGGCTCCGGGTCTGCTTTGCCGGCCTTGTCCAGCGCGTCGGCGCGGCGGGCAGCTTCCTCAGTGGGGTCGTTGTTGTCACTCATTTGTCGGCATCCGCCTGCAGACCGAGCGTGTCACCGCCAGCGGCGAGTTCGTGCATGAGGCGGCGGACAGCTTGCGCATAGAGCTTCACGCCCTGTGCCCGGGCCCGACGGGACTCATCCAGTGCCTCCTTCCGCGCCTCTGCAACGCCTGGCCTGAGGGAAGCAAGGTCATCGCTGACGATCGCTTCCCGGCAAGCCACGCGCACCACATGACCGCCGCTCACGCTAAAGATGCCGCCCCTGAGGGCGCAATACCGAAACGGGCCCTCTGCCACCCGCCAGCGCATCACGCCGGCATCAATGACGGTCAGGAAATCCGTGTGTCCCGGCAGGATGCCAAAATCCCCGCTCGCATCCTCTGCCCGAATGGACACGACCGCGTCCTCCTGCAAGATGATTTGCAGAGGCGTGGTCACCGTGAGTTTCAGGACCGTCGTCATGACGCCAATTTCCGCCGCGCCGTCTCCTGTGCGCGTGCTTCGTCCAGCGATCCGATCATGTAGAGCGAGCTTTCATCCCAATCGTCGCACTCGCCGGACAGGATGGCACGGCAGCCGGCGATCGTGTCTTCCGTCGAGACGCTGCGGCCTTCCATGCCGGTAAAGGCCGCTGCAACGAAGAAAGGTTGTGTCAGGAAGCGTTGCAGCCTGCGTGCACGGCCGACCAGAAGTTGTTCATCCCGGCTGAGCTCTTCGACACCAAGTAGGGCAATCACGTCCCGCATCTCATAATAGTGCTCAATCAATTTACGGACTTGAGTGGCGGTATGGACGTGGTCTTCACCTACGATCAGCGGATCGAGCAGTGTGGAGGTCGTGCGCAGCGGGTCGATGGCCGGATAGATTCCTTCGGCGGCGAGGTCTCGCGACAGCATGACCATACTGTCCATATGTGTGCTGATCGCGGCGATGGCGGGATCCGTGAAGTCGTCTGCAGGCACGTAGACGGCTTCGATCGCAGTCACGGCAGCGCGGCTGGACGAGGTTATGCGTTCCTGAAGATAGGCCACTTCCGTCGCCAGCGTCGGCTGGTATCCCACACGGGAAGGCATGCGTCCGAGCAGGCCGGAGACTTCAGCGCCCGCCTGAACGAAACGGAAGACGTTGTCCATCATCAGGAGGACATTGCGCTGGTCTGTATCGCGCACATGCTCCGCAATTGTCATCGCCGCAAGCGGTACCCGCCAGCGGGCGCCCGGCGGCTCGTTCATCTGGCCATAGACGAGGATCGTGCGGTCCAGCACGCCGTAATTCGTCATGTCATGAAGCATCTCGTGCCCTTCGCGCGAGCGCTCGCCGACACCGGCAAAGACTGACACGCCGTCATAGTCTTTCACCATCGCGTGGATCAGTTCGGTGACCAGCACGGTCTTACCGACGCCCGCCCCCCCGAAGAGGGCCGCCTTGCCGCCCTGGGCGAGCGGAGCCAACAGGTCCAGCACCTTGATCCCGGTGGAGAACAGCCGCACCTGCGTGCTTTGCTTTGCCAGCGGCGGAGACGACTGGTGAATGGACCGGCGCGGCGTATCGGCGGGCAGAGGCGGGCCGCCATCACCGATCTCGCCCACGACGTTCAACAGGCGGCCCAGTACCTGGTCGCCAACCGGCACGGTGATGGGCGCGCCCGTCAGGCGCGCCTCCATCAGCCGGGACAGGCCTTGCGTCGGCTGCAGCGCGATGGCGCGGAAATGTTGAGTATCGAGATGGGCTTGCACCTCGCACACGACGGCAGCGCCGTCCGGGTCCACAATCACCGCGTCGTTGATGGCTGGCAGTGCGTCGTCACAAACAAAGTCGATTACGGGCCCACGAACGGAGGTGACCCTTGCTACCTGGTCAGGCAAAATACCCTCCCGAATCCAAGACTTGCCAGATCGCCTCGCGAGGCCTCTGGTTGAATCCAGGACTATATAGCAATCAGTCACATTGGAAATGCCGACCGTAACGGCATTCTCAAAAGGTCGGAGTCAATCCTGCTATTCTCGGACAGCGTCTTACTTGAACTGTTCCGCCCGGGCTTTCAGGTCGTCCGGAATCGCAACCGCTTTTCGTTCCGTAAGATCGAAATAGACGGACGTCGCTTGCCACGCGCCGGAACGAGCCGAAGGTTACGGCCCTGCGGCAGTGGTTGCTTGATGAGATGGCTGCGAGCCGGGCGCTGTCGGGTTAGCCTCAATCTGTGAGGCAAGGAAATCCGAAATGGCTGAAACAGCTTCTGGCTCGGACAGCATCGGAGCATGCCCCCGGTTCGGCACGGTCACCAGCCGGCAATTTTTGTGACGGCGACACATGCGATTTGCTGTGCTGGAGGTGAGGATGTCCGAATGTTCGCCCCGCAACGTCAATAAGGGGATATGCTTCATGCGGCCGAACAGGCGCCACATCATGAAATTGATTTTCCAGACCGGTCCGGAAACGTCCATGTTTTCGGTAATGGCCGGGTCGTAATCGAACTCGACTTGTCCCGTGTCCGTTTCACGGCAGGTCTGGCGGGCGAAGGCGATCCAGTCTGTTCCGGTGAAATCCGGAAAGGCGGTATGCTGACTGGATTGGATGGCGTCAGCCGCAGCCTGCCAGTCGGGGAAAGAGCGCACGCCGCTGGTGTAGCCGGCAATTCGCTTCACGCCTGCAGGGTTTACGGCCGGCCCGACATCGTTGAGGACGATGCCCTGAATCCGGTCCTTCATGGCCTGCGACATGATCATGGCCATCAACCCGCCCATGGACGTTCCGATCAGACTGACCTTGCTGGTCTCGAGCTTGTTGAGCAGGGTGACCATGTCACCGACATAGACGTCCGGGGAATAGGCGCGATTGGGATCGCGGTCTGACAAGCCACGGCCGCGGACATCGACCGCTACGAACCGGCAAGGCAGATCCAGCTGGCGGATCAGCGGCTCGAAATCCTTATGGTTTCGCGTGAGGCCATGCATGCAAAGCACGGTCAGGGCGGCGTCCTCCGGGCCGTAATCGGCCGCGTAGAGGCGCAATCCATCAGTCGACTCGTAGAAAATGTCCCGCTTGCCGGGGAGGGCGGAGTCCGATGCTGCCGGTCCGCCATCCTGTGCATGTTCCAGATCATCTCTCATGAGGTTGCAGCCGCTCGCTTTGCGTCCCGGTCATAGGTTCGTCCTGACAGGAATAGAAACACGACACTCAGGGCGTTCAAAGCCAGAATGATTTCGAGGGCGGATTTGAGGGGTGTTGTTGACCCGGCTTCCGAGAAATGGGTGCTGAGCCATCCCGCAAGCGTGGGGCCGCCACCAATTCCGATGAGGGTCAGGCAGAACAGCATGAAAGCGGACGCAAATGAGCGCATGCGCAAGCCGACAAGTTCCTGTGATGCGGTGTAGGCGATGCTTGCGTAAACAAGGCCGATGAAGCTTGGAACGATGTTCCAGACATAGGCCAGCTCGATGCTGGGCGCCTGAAGGAACATCCAGGCGAAGGGCAGGGCGAGGGCCGCGCAGGCCGCAATGGTCCAGGGCCGCCATCTCAAATCAGTTGACGACAACCGATCGCAAAGCCGGCCGACAACGACCGCCCCCACGCCGCCGACGCCGCCAATCAGGATGCCCAACGGAATTGATACGTCACCCGGGCCGACGCCATAGGTCCGTTGCAGGTGGCTGGAAGTGAACACCAGGAACGCATTTGCCGAAATACAGATCAGGCAACACCCGGCGAGGAGGAAAAGGAAAGATGTCTGCCCACCAATGAATGCCAGAGTTTCCTTCAGCGTTGGTGCGATGCCAACATCGGCGCGGGCTTCGACCGCACCCCGGACCGGCTCTTTCAATGTGAACCGTACCAGCAAGGCAAGTAACAGGCCCGGTACCCCAGCGATAAAGAAAGCCGCCCGCCAGCCCCAGGCCTCATAGACAATTCCGCCGATAATGAAGCCTGCAAGAATACCTATGCCGATGCCGGTGGTGTAGATTCCAAGCGCTGTGGCGCGTTCCTTCGGTCCATACAGATCGGAGATGATCGAAGTTGCCGGCGGTGTTCCGCCGGCTTCCCCGACACCAACGCCCATGCGGGCGATCAGAAGGTGCCAGTAATTCTGTGCCAGTCCGGAAAACGCCGTCATGCCTGACCAGACGGCGAGCGCAAGCGTGATGATTTTCCGGCGGTCCCCCCGGTCTGCCCACATGGCAATCGGAATGCCCAGCGTCGCATAGAACGCAGCGAAAGCGAGCCCGGAAAGCAAACCGAGCTGCGTATCGTTCAGGTTCAGGTCGGCCTTGATCGGCTCAAGCAGGATAACGAGAATCTGACGGTCGATATGGTTGAACGTATAGACCAGTGTCAGCAGTCCGAGCACATAAGCCCGGCTCGTCGTTCCCATCATGCCTGCTTTTGGTGAAGACGTATTCAGGGTCATGTATCCGATCCTTCCCGGCCGCCTGGCCGTCATCGCCATCCGGCATGCGGACCGGGAGGGTGGTCCGCATGCCGGCAGTCCCCACGGCCTGGCCTAGAAGTCGGCTGAAAGGGAAACGGTGAACGTCCGCGGCGGGCCGTAGAAGGCCGAGTAGGCAGAATCGAGGCCGAGCTGGCTCGGGGTCACGAAGTTATAGGCTGCCACGCGGTATTCCTGATCGGTCAGGTTCCGGCCATGCACGCCAACCCGGTACTTGCCGGAAGGCGATGTCCAGACGGCGCTGAGGTCGAACAGGTAGTAGCCAGACGGATCGAGCTTCGGCCCGCCACCCGGGAAGATGGCGCTTTGCCCGGCCGGGAAGCCTTCGTTCGGCACGTTGAACAGGTAGTACTCGTCGCGGCCCGACACGGTCCCGGTCAGCGACAGCTCACCGCGATTGGCGCCGAGATCATGCATGTAGTTGGCAGAGATCTGGCCCTGCAGCTCCGGCGTGTTCTGTGTCACAAAGGAACTGGCGATGTTCATGCCGCCCGACAGGATCTCGTTGATCTCCGCATCGATATAGCCGAGCGTCGCAAACAGCGTCAGATTGTCGGTCGCAAACCAGGTGCCTTCGATTTCCAGGCCCTTGTACTCCGACGCCCCCGCATTGAACACGGACGAGACGAATGTGTCATTGACGCCATCATTGTCGGTGTCCGCCCCGCTCTGCACGGTGATCTGCTGATCGGTATAGTCCGCAAAGAACACGGCTGTGTTGAGCTGGAGAGTGTCTCCGAAGAATGAGCCTTTCACGCCCAGTTCGTAGGAGTCGACCTGTTCCGGTCCGAAGCCCTGGCGGGAGAGGCCAGTCGGGTCGAGGTCTTCCCGTGCGCGCGGATCGAAGCCGCCCGCTTTGAAGCCCTGCGCGTAGGTCGCGTAGAGGTTCAGGTCGTCAGTCGGCTTGTACGACACGGACACGCGCGGCGTGAACTGGTCGTCTTTCCGCTCGACGTCCTGATAGTCAGTCTGCGTGACCAGGAAGATCGAGGTCGTATTCGATGGATCGAACGAGCCTGTTCCCAGACCCGCCCAGGCTTCACGGAGCACGTCTGCGGTCGTCTTGTCCTCGGTGTAGCGGCCGCCAAGCGAAACGCTCCACTTGTCGTTCAGCTCATAGGTGAAGTCGCCATAAACGGAGAAGTTCTCTTTCTCCTGCGCGCCGGCCTGATAGATGGACAGGCCAAGTGCGCTGAGGATGACGTCGAACGCGCCGTCGGCATTGCCATCCAGATAGTAGACGCCGGCAACGCCGCTGAGCGGGCCGTTATTGTAGAGAAGCTGGAACTCCTGCGAGAACTGGTCATCATTATAGTACGCAGGCACATCGAAGTCCGGCTGCGGCAAGGCATCGAAATCGATGGGCGTCACGGTCGAGCCTTCACGATAGGCCGTGATCGACTTCAGCGTGACGATGTCGTTCACATCCCACTGCGCGGTCAGCGAGTAGCCTTCCGTCTCAACCGAGTTTTTGTCGCCGATGCCCGCCCTTGTGTCGTAAACGTCGCCGGTCACCGGGATCGTTCCATCCGCACTCGGAAGGAGACGATGGCCGTGCTTTGCGTTGGAATCGTCT
>TARA_R110002051_G_scaffold188809_4_pt1 | contig 32612 bp, 30 predicted proteins | sample TARA_R110002051 | Tara Oceans TARA_R110002051 (sample SAMEA4397023) | marine metagenome | biome: Polar Biome; feature: [MES] marine water layer (ENVO:01000295) within the mesopelagic zone...; material: water (ENVO:00002006), including particulate matter (ENVO:01000060) such... | reverse complement strand
CTGAAATTGTCCGCAACAGGGTCGATTTCCCACATCCCGAATGGCCGACCAGGCACACGATCTCACCCGGCGCGATCTCGAAGGAAACGCCATCGAGAGCCGCCACGCTGCCGAAATGGCGCGACACGTTTTCAATCCGCAGGATCGGCTCGAACTTGCTCATGGGACGAGTTAAGGCTGACCATGCCGGTGCTTGTCAAGCGGCGCTTTCAGCCCCGCACCACCAGGCTCGCCGGAATGGTCAGCGTCATCAGCGTGCCGCTCTCGCTGGCCGGCGCAAGGCTCAGTGAACAGGCATTGACCGCCACCAGCGATCGGGTCAGCGTCAGCCCGATGCTCGACTGGCTCGGTTTGCGCTCGCTGCCATCCGCCGCCACCCCGTCGCGAAACACCATGAAACGCTCGGCCAGGGCATTGGGTGCCTTGGCCGTGTCGCGAACATGGATGGAAACCGAGCCATCGTCCTCGACCTGTCCCGAGAGCACGACCTTGGATCCCTCGCCACCTTCGCTGATCGCGCTGGCCAGCATGTTGAGCACGGCCTGCTTGAGCGTTGCGGCATCGACCCGGACATAGGGCAGCCGTTCGCTGATCGCGCTGCGCAGCAACACCCGGGCCCGTCCGGCCTGAGCGCGCACCCGCACCAGGCTCTCGGCCAGAAGCGTTGCGATATCCACATCGGCCGGAGAGAGCGTCAACTCGCCCTCGGCGAGCCGCACATAATCGTCGAGTTCATCGGCCAAATCGCCGATCTCCCCGCTCGCCGAGCGGATGTCGCGTGCGTATTCGAGGTAGCGTGCATTGGCCAATGGCCCGAAGGATTCCGATGCGATCAACTCGGAAAATCCCGCAATGGTGTTGAGCGGACGGCGAAGCCCGCGCGTGATCCGGCTCAGCGTGGCGGTCGGCAGCCCAGCACGCGGACCCGGCGCGACGGCCTGGGTATCGGCGGGACCAAGCAGGCCGAAATAGCCCGAAACGATGCCGGCCCGTCCCTCGGCGAAAAGCGTCAGCGTGTGTCCGGCCCGCTTTCCCTTGAGCGAAATCGCGGGCCGCACGCCGCCCGCATAGCGCGCCGGCAGGCTCAGAAACTGCCGCAAGGCGGAATGATCGCTCTGGGCGATCAGATTGGTGATCGGCGTTCCGATTTCGGCGGCGGAACTGTCGTCCCGGCCATTCGTGAAGCTGGCGATGAGCCCGGTCCGGTCCGCCGTGACGAAATCGAAATTGGCGACCTTGGCCCAAAGCGCTGCAAACTGACCGACTTCCGCTTCGCGCAGCGGCTCGATGTCGTTGGCCCTGGCCGAAAGCATGAAGCCGGGCCGACCCTGCCAGGTGATGGCGTTAAGCCGGGCATTGACCGCGATTTTCTCGCCATCCCGGCGCAGCAAATGGCTGACCGGCCCCGCCGGCTCACCACCATCAACGGTTGGGAAAATCGCCGAAAGCCCCAATCCACGCAGGGTCGTTGCGTTCTCATAGCCCGTCAGGTCGACCAGTGCACGGTTGGCAAACAGAATATCCTGGTCGCGAAAGATCAGAATGCCGATCGGCAGCCGGTTGAGCACCAGCGCTTCTTCGCTCAGCGCCACCAGCTCGCCCCCCGTTCGCTCCGGCGTCCGGGGCAGGGGGGCAGACGCCGGCTCGGGCGGGTCCTCGCGATTGATCCGGTCGGTCAGAATGCGCGAAAGCTCTTCGAAATTGTACCGCGTCGTTTGCTCGCCGGCGTCGGGGGCCGCGTGATCCTCGTCAGCCTGGTTTGCCGCGTCTGCGGCAGGCAAATCGGGCTCGCTTTCATCGTAGCTGATGCGCGAAACGGTCAGCCCCCGCCCGGTGACCTGCCACAATCCCGCGCGCACCGGAGCTTCGTCGTCATTGCCGTCGGCGGTGAACGCCTCTTCCTCATTGGCCAGATCGTCCATGCCCCAATCGGATTGACCTTCGCCCGAAACCGCTTCGACGTTTTCGTCAAAGGCGATGTCGGCAAAATCGCGGCTCGGGACAGCGCCGGCGAACGGCGCATCGTCGTCGGCATCGAGAGGCTCGAAAAGGTGCTCGTGTCCGGCCAGTCTGTCGACAAGCACCGCCAACCCTTCGCTCTCGCTATCGTCTTCCTCCGGCCCATCCTCGGTCTGCTCATTGGCCACCGGCAGGGCTTCGGGCTCGGCGGGTGCAATCTCATCCGGCTGCTGCCCGGCCGCCGCCAGCACCTCATCGCTGATCGGATCGACCCCGACCACCAGCAGATACAGCCCGTCATCGCCCAGCCGCAGCGGTGTGCAATGGCAGGTGGCCGAAAGCGGCTTGCGCCCGGCCAGAAACTGCATCCGTGACAGCGTCGGCCGCCCCGTCAGTCCCAGCCGCACGATCCGTGCGATCTGGCCCTTGATCGGAACGGCCGGCTCCTGGGTCTTGATTTCCCCGCCCTTGATCCGGGCGCCAAACAGCCCGGCCGCCCGGTTGGTCCAGACCGGCTGCGTCCCGTCGACCGGCCATAGCCATGCCGGGCGCGGATCGTCCTCGAGCCGCGTTACGGTTTGGGCCTGTTCTGCGCTTGTCCAGTCGAGCGTCATGTCATGTCCGTATGTCCGTCCTCGACCCGGTCCGGGCCGATGGTTGACGAAACCTTAAATATAGGGACTCCGCGGCCCGGTCCATGTCTAGCGCCATTCTTGACCCTTCAAAGGTTGGAAATGGTTAAGGCACCGCGCCGCGCCCGACACGAAAAAACCTGCAGGTCTTGCCAAAACCGCCCTTGTCTTTGCCGTCATCTCGACCTATGTTCCGCCCCGTTTCGGGACGACGCTGCCATAGCGTCAAAGTGTCCGCGTCACCATGCCGTCGTAGCTCAGTTGGTTAGAGCGCTAGATTGTGGATCTAGAGGTCCCCCGTTCAATTCGGGGCGACGGTACCACCCCCTTTTTGCACCAGGATGGCACCGTAACGCGCCATGCCTATCATGGGTTAGGCAAAAGCCGTTCTCGTAAGCTCCGCTGTTAGGGCTTTGTTAACCATAAGGGATGACCCTTAGAGGCGTTAGACAAAGCGTATGGGGGCTCAGAAAGGACGTGCAGTGTACGACTTTGCTCCAAACGCCGAACTGGCGGAGGCTATGGTGGGTTTGCCGGTTGCCGAAGTGGAGAGAACGCTGATTCTCGCCACCCTGCGACAGACAAATGGTAATCGCACCCGCGCCGCCCAGATCCTCGGGCTCTCGATCCGTACGGTTCGCAACAAGCTCAAGGACTATGCCGACAAGGGGTTCAATATTCCCCATGCGGCTTGAAATCGAAAGCGTGGCAATCGCTTCGGATTTATAACCATCACGCTCTTGGCCCGGCGGCTCCCAGGTTGCCGGCGCCTACACCACGATGACCTTGGCCCCGACGGGCACCCGCCCGTAAAGATCGATCACATCTTCATTGGTCATCCGGATGCACCCCGAAGAGACCGACCGCCCGATGCTCCACGGCTCGTTCGTGCCGTGGATGCGATAGAGGGTCGACCCCAGATAGAGCGCCCGCGCCCCCATCGGATTGTTCGGCCCTCCGGGCATGAATTTGGGCAGGCCCGGCTGGCGGGCATGCATTTCGGCCGGCGGTGTCCAGCTCGGCCATTCGCGCTTGGCGCTCACCCGATGGGTTCCGCTCCACTCGAACCCCATCCGCGCCACTCCGATGCCGTAGCGCATGGCGTGCCCGTTTTCCAGCACCAGAAACAGGAAGTGCCGGCGCGTATCGACGATCAGCGTGCCCGGCGCTTCGCTGGTCCGGTAGCTGACCACCTGGCGCAGCCACATGGGGTGGCTGACATACTCCGTCTGATATTCGAGCATGGTCTGGGGCTCGTCGGGTGTCAGCACCATGCCCGGCGGCGGGCCGAACATGGCATTGAGATAGCCGCGATAACCCGATGCAGCCTGCGCGGGCGCGGCCAGAATCAGGAGGATCAAAAGGGCAGGGGCGATACGGATCATCTGCATCTCGTCTCGGGCTTCAAAAGGAAAGCCGATCCTGCCCGCATCCGGCAAAGATTGAGTCAAATGGGATGGTTAAATCTTGTTCCACCGCTATGGTTATCAAAATGCTAGGCGAGACGATTCCATGACCGATGCCGACCCCGTGCGCTGCCCCTGGGCAGGCGCCGATCCGCTGTACCAGTCCTATCACGATACCGAATGGGGCTATCCGGTCGAAAGCGATACGCGCCTGTTTGAAAAGCTTTGCCTTGAAGGCTTTCAGTCGGGCCTGTCCTGGCTGACCATCCTCAAAAAGCGCGAGAATTTCCGCGCCGCTTTCGCGCGATTCGATATCGACACGGTCGCCGCCTTCGATGAACCCAATATCGATCGCCTGCTTGCCGATGCCGGCATCGTGCGCCATCGCGGCAAGATCGTTTCGACCATCAACAATGCCCGCCGCGCTCAGGCGCTGCGCGACGAGTTCGGCTCGCTCGCCACCTATTTCTGGAGTTTCGAGCCCCGCCCCGAGGATCGCCCCACCGATTATTCGTGGGACAGTCTGCGCCAGCAGGCCACATCGCCCGAGTCGATAAGGCTCTCGAAAGACCTCAAAAAGCGCGGCTTTTCCTTCGTTGGCCCCACCACCTGCTATGCGTTCATGCAGGCCATGGGCATGGTCAACGACCATGTCGAGGGCTGCCATTGCCGCGCGCCCATCGAGGCGCAACGCGCCCGGTTCGTGCGACCCTGAAAGACCCTGAGCCTCCCCGCGTTTCATGCGGAAAGGCCCAGGGCAAGCGTCCCGTTAATGCGCCGACGGTTATGGCCGTGCAAAGACCATCATCACCGTCGGCATTCTAGGCGGGTCCACGATTGTGGGCAGCCCTATGTCGGCGCGGATCGAATTGGGCAGATCTTGCGGACGGATCGTCTGCACCCGGCGCCGGCCGCGCACCATCGCTTTTATCGCGGCCATGACCACGCGCCATTTGCCGTGCTCGGCCATCAGTGTATCGAGCGAAATGCGCAGGATCGCGCCTTCCACTTGCATGTTTACGTGCGACATCGTCGTCACCCAGGCGCGCAAAGGCGCACTGGCTCCATGTTGCTGGAGACGTTTTCGAGAGTCGGTTCATCCGGCCCGGAAACGTGTCCAAGGGTTGAGTCTGGTTGGAATCCGGGCGGCAGGACGCAAATGTGCTGTCGTCAGGATGGGTTGGCTTTGGGGGTGTTTTTGAAGATCGGGTCGGTTAGAGCGACCTGATTATCGCGAAGGCTGTCAGGCTTTGACGCCGGTGCGATTGAGGCGGCGGGACAGGGCCCAACCGAAGGCTTCAACACCACGGGTGAGGACGTTTGCGAATGCTATCATAGGAACGCCTCCCTTGAGAGGTTTGTGTTGAAGACGCCGAATTGATAGCTAACGAATCCGTGATCGCCAAGCCCTGATGTGGCGGGTTGTCGCACTTGCCGGTTGCCTGTGGCGAAACGGCAACAGTGCTCCGTTGCCTTGTCTCGAAAAGCCTTATCGTTTAGGGAACGGGCCATACATCTAAAAGCCCCGTATTGTAGGGACTTCAGGGACCAAACTCATGGCCAAGAATTCAGCGCTCATCGAGCCGCGCCTGCCGCGCGGTTTTGTCGACTCCGAACCCGCGGACCTCGCCGCCATCGAACAGATGGTCGCCAAAATCCGCCATGTGTACGAGCGCTACGGCTTCGATCCCATCCAGACCCCGTTTTTCGAATACACCGAAACCCTGGGCAAATTCCTGCCCGACACCGACCGCCCCAATGCCGGGGTGTTTTCCGTGCAGGACGATGACGACCAATGGATGAGCCTGCGCTACGATCTCACAGCCCCGCTCGCCCGCTATTTCGCCCAGAACTATCAGGACCTGCCCAAACCGTTCAGGTCCTACCGGCAGGGCTGGGTGTTCCGCAACGAAAAGCCCGGCCCCGGCCGTTTCCGCCAGTTCATGCAATTCGACGCCGATACCGTGGGCGCCGGTGGCCCGGAATCGGACGCCGAAATGTGCATGATGATGGCCGACACCATGGACGCGCTGGGTTTGCAGGGCAAATACGTCGTGCGGGTCAACAACCGCAAGGTGCTCGATGGCGTCATGCAGGCGATTGGCGTCACCGATGAAGCCCAGAAGTTGACCGTACTGCGCGCCATCGACAAGCTGGACAAGTTCGGTTTTGGCGGCGTTCGACTACTTCTAGGGCCGGGCCGTAGAGATGAGAGTGGAGATTTTACGGAGGGAGCCGGCCTCACGGAACATGGTATTGATACCATTCAGCGGCTGGTAACTTTCGCTGCTATGGAAAACCTTAATGACCCTTCAAGCGTAGCGCGTCTGGCTGGGTATGATGTGATCGTCCGAGACAACGCGACGTATGACGAAGGCATTGCAGAGTTGCGGGCAATGGCGGGCCTTTTTGACTCTGCCGGCTACGGCCCCGACCGCATCAAGATTGACCCCTCCGTCGTCCGTGGCCTCGAATACTACACCGGCCCGGTCTTCGAAATCGAACTGACCTTCACCGTCCAGAACGAAAAGGGTCAGGATGTGGTGTTCGGCTCGGTCGGCGGCGGTGGCCGTTACGATGGTCTGGTCTCGCGCTTCCGCAACGAGCACACCCCCGCCACCGGCTTTTCCATTGGCGTCTCGCGCCTCGCTTCGGCCCTTAAACTCACCGGCAATCTCGATGCCGCCCCGGTCACCGGCCCCGTCGTGGTCACCGTCATGGAAAAGGACCGCATCGCTGACTACCAGAAAATGGTCGCCGATCTGCGCGCCGACGGCATCCGCGCCGAGTTGTTCCTGGGTTCGTCCAAGAACATGGGCAAGCAGATGAAATACGCTGACAAGCGCAACGCCCCCGCCGTCATCATCCAGGGCTCCGATGAGCGCGAGCAGGGCGTCGTCCAGATCAAGGATCTGGCCGAGGGTGCCGAAGCCGCCGCCTCGATCACCGACAACGCCGCCTGGAAAACCGAACGCCCCGGCCAGTATTCGGTCCCGCGCGATCAAATGGTCGATTTCGTCAAACAGATTCCGGCCGTTGCCGCATGGATGAAGGCGAACGGGTGATGACCGCCATCGCCTGCCGCTCCGCCCTCGAAGCGCTGGTCACCGCTCCCGGCGTCACCCTTGCCGCGCCACCGATCCTCGTCTCCCCAGCCGCCTATTTCGATCTGGCTGGCGAAGAACTGGGCGCGCGCATGATCCTCACCCAGGGCATGGATGGCTCCGAATTCTGCCTGCGGCCCGATTTCACGCTGCCCATCGCCATCGACCACATCGCCAATGGGGCCGCGACCCCGGCAGCCTATGGTTATCTCGGTCCGGTCTTTCGCCAGCGCACCGATGGCCCCGCCCAGTTCGATCAGGGCGGCATGGAGCTTTTGGCCCTCCCCGACGCCGATGCCGCGCTCGATCAGGTGATCGGCTTTGCCCGCGCCGTCACCGACATCTATGGCGTGACAGCACCCCATATCCGCGTCGGCGATATCGATCTTTTTGAAACCCTGCTCGCCGCCTGCGACATGCCCGATGTCTGGCGCCCCCGCGTCCGCGCCCGCTTCGGTCACCCCGAGGCCATGACGGCGCTGCTCGACCGCCTCGCCGATCCAAGACCCCCCATGCCCGGCCCGGCCGGACTGCCGGCCGACGATATCGCCGATTGGGTCGGTGAACTCATGCTCACCAACGGATTGAGCCTCACCGAAAGCCGCACGCCCGAGGAAATCGCCGCCCGCTATCTCGAAAAACAGGCGCTCGAAGCCCAACGCGTTCCCGGCCCGACAATCGATCTGCTGCGCAATTATCTCGCCATCTCCGGCCCCGCCGACAAATCGCTCGCTGCAATCGGCGCGCTCGGCCAGTCCACCGGCATCGATCTGACCCCGGCATTGGCCGGCGCAAGCCGCCGCGTCGACCAATTGCGCGATGGCCTCAAGGCAAAATCGATCCTGTTTGACGCCGGCTTTTCCCCGCGCCTCGATTATTACACCGGCATCACCTTCGAGGTGACCGGAGCAGGGGGGCTGGTGCTCGTCTCCGGCGGACAATATGACCGCCTGCTCAAACGCCTCGGTGCCTCCCAGGATATCCCCGCCGTCGGGTGCGCCGTCTGGGTTGACCGTCTCGAAGCGGAGGTTCGGCCATGAGCTCGATCATGCTCGCGCTCCCCTCCAAAGGGCGCATACAGGAAGAAGCTGTAGCGGTCTTTGAAAAAGCCGGCCTGCCCATCGAGCGCCCCGGTGGCGCACGCTCCTATCTGGGCGAAATGGCCGCCATGCCCGATGTGATCGTGCGGTTTCTCTCGGCGTCGGAAATCGCCCGCGAGTTGATCCGCGGCACCATCGATATCGGCATCACCGGCGAGGACCTGATTCACGAAACCGCCGAAACCGGGCCCCAGCAGGTTGAAATCGTCAAGCGCCTCGGCTTTGGCCGCGCCGATGCGGTGGTCGCCGTTCCCGATTCCTGGATCGACGTCACCACCATGGACGATCTCTCTGATGTCGCCGCCGATTTCCGCGCCCGCCATGGCCGCTGGCTCAGGATCGCCTCAAAATTCGTCAATCTCACCCGCCGCCACTTCGCCGCGCACGGCATTGCCGAGTACCGGATCGTCGAAAGCCTCGGCGCCACTGAGGCCGCGCCGGCATCGGGCGCCGCCGATCTCATCGTCGACATCACCTCGACCGGCGCAACGCTCAAGGCCAACGGCCTGCGCATCCTCGAAGATGGCGTGATGCTCAAAAGCGAATCCCTGCTGCTCGTCGCCCGCAACGCCGAGTGGCACGAGGGCAGGCTGGCTGTCCTCAACCGACTGACCGACGCCATCGGCGCCACCCGGTTCCAGCCATAAAAAAGGGCCGCTCGCGCGGCCCTTTTTCTTTTTTTGGCAATAGCGCCTACTTGCGGGTATCGACCGCCAGCGCTCCCGGCCCGAAGGCGATGACGTAAAGCATGCCGCCCACTATGGCGACGTTCTTGAGAAAATTGGTTATTTCCATCTGGTTGGAAAAGTCGGTGTGGAAGATCAATGCCGCAACCAGCGAGAAGGCACCCAGTGCCGCCGCCGCCCAGCGGGCCTTGAACCCGATCGCCAGCATGATGCCGCCAACGACTTCCAAAAGAATGGTCGGCCAGATCAGGAGGCCCGGCACGCCGAACATTTCCATATAGCCCACATTGCCCTCGATGGCCGGGATCTTGCTCAGGCCGGCGAGAATGAAGATGAGGGCCAGAAAGATGCGGCCCACAGTCGGTAGATAGGTTTGAAGCGCGTTCATGGTCTTTGCGTCCAGTATCCGATTTGCGATGACCGGACACTGCCGCATGACCACCGTTTGAAAAATCCACCTGTCACCGACAGATTGTTCGCCAATCAATATACAGTAGCGGCGCCCCCAGCATCGATCCGGTTGCAAACCGCCCCGCTTCGTGCCAGCAAGCGCCACCACGCAACGACGAGTCCTTTCCGTGTACGATATCTGGGTCCTTGTGGCGCTGGGCGGCGTCAGCGTCATCGCCGGCTTTGTCGATGCCGTTGCCGGCGGCGGCGGCCTGATCACCATCCCTGCGCTGCTCTGGGCCGGCCTGCCGCCATTGGGCGCCATCGCCACCAACAAGGCCCAATCGATCGTCGGCACCACGATGGCCGCCTGGACCTATTGGCGCCAGGGCTACGTCTCGATCCTGTCGCTGGTCCCCGCCATCGGCGCGGCCTTCGCCGGTTCGCTTTTCGGCGCCATCGTCGTCAAGCAGGTCGATACCTCCGCTCTTGAGATCCTTGTCCCGGTCGCCGTGATCGCCGTCGCGCTCTATTTCACCTTCTCGCCCTCGATCAGGGACATCGATGGCGCCGCCCGCCTCAAATTTGCAACCTTCGTTCCCGCCTTCGCCTTCGTGATCGGCTTTTACGATGGCCTTTTCGGCCCCGGCACCGGCTCGTTCTTCATGCTGGCCTTCGTCGCCCTGTTCGGCCTCTCGGCAGCCCGCGCCTCGGCCCACACCAAGATTCTCAACGTCGTCTCCAACCTCGCTGCCTTGATCTTTTTCATCATCGCCGGAGACGTCGTCTGGCCAGTGGCGATCGTCATGGCCACAGGCCAGATCCTCGGCGGCTACCTCGGCGCCGTCACCGGCATCCGCTACGGCGCCAAAATCATCCGCCCCCTGGTGATCGTCGTCTCGATCATCCTCGCAATAAAGCTGCTCTTTTTCCCCTGAGTCGTACGGTGTGCAAGCCTGCTTTGCAGGCGCCGACAAAGCCGTGCCAGGCAAAAAGCGAACGGGAAGTTCCAAACGAAAAGGGCAGCGCCGAAGCACTGCCCTTCCCGTTCGAGACCCTGGAGAGGTCCCAATTCTTTTTCTTTAAGGCGCAAAGAGCGCCCGGCCATCGTTGGCCGCGCCCGCGCAGGGCCAGCATTCGGCCCAGCGCGGTTTTAGCGCTTCGGGCCGAATGCGGTACGGCCCGTGAGCGAAATGGATTCCTTAGAAATCCATGCCGCCCATGCCGCCCATGCCGCCACCGCCGCCGGGCATGGCGGGTGCGTCGTCCTTTGGAAGCTCGGCGATCATCGCTTCGGTGGTGACCAGAAGGCCGGCAACCGAGGCAGCGTCTTCAACAGCGGTGCGCACGACCTTGACGGGATCGATGATGCCCATCTGGATCATGTCGCCATATTCACCCGTCTGGGCGTCATAGCCGAAGGTGTCGGACGCATTGTCGAGGATCTTGCCCACAACGACCGAACCTTCACTGCCCGCATTGTTGGCGATCTGACGGATCGGTTCCTGCAGCGCGCGCTTGACGATGGCGATACCGGCCTGCTGGTCGGCATTGGCACCCTTGACGGTGAGCGCGTTCGAGGCCCGCAGCAGCGCAACGCCACCACCGGCAACGATGCCTTCTTCAACCGCAGCGCGGGTTGCATTGAGCGCGTCGTCGACGCGGTCCTTGCGTTCTTTCACTTCAACTTCGGTCGAACCGCCGACCTTGATCACGGCAACGCCACCGGCCAGCTTGGCCAGACGTTCCTGAAGCTTTTCCTTGTCGTAATCGGACGAGGTTTCTTCGATCTGCGCCTTGATCTGGTTGACACGGCCTTCGATGTCGTCCTTGGAGCCCGAACCATCGACGATGGTGGTGTTTTCCTTGGTGATCTCGACGCGCTTGGCGGTGCCCAGCATGTCGGTGGTCACGTTCTCGAGCTTGATGCCGAGGTCTTCGGAAATCACCTGGCCACCGGTCAGGATGGCGATGTCTTCGAGCATGGCCTTGCGGCGATCGCCGAAGCCCGGTGCCTTGACGGCAGCGACCTTGAGACCGCCACGCAGGCGGTTGACCACGAGAGTGGCAAGCGCTTCGCCTTCAACGTCTTCTGCAATGATGAGCAGCGGACGGTTGGACTGAACCACGCTTTCGAGAACGGGCAGCAGAGCCTGCAGGTTCGAAAGCTTCTTTTCGTGCAGCAGGATGAGCGGATCGTCGAGCTGAGCGACCATCTTTTCGGTGTTGGTCACGAAATAGGGCGAAAGGTAACCGCGGTCGAACTGCATGCCTTCGACGACATCGAGTTCGGTTTCTGCGGTCTTGGCTTCCTCGACGGTGATGACACCCTCGTTGCCGACCTTCTGCATGGCGTTGGCGATCATGTCGCCGATGGCCTTTTCGCCATTGGCCGAGATCGTGCCGACCTGGGCGACTTCGCTGGTGTTGGAGATCTTGACGGCTTTCGAGGCCAGGTTCGAGATCACTTCGGTCACGGCCAGGTCGATGCCGCGCTTGAGATCCATCGGGTTCATGCCGGCAGCGACGGCCTTGACGCCTTCGTTGACGATCGACTGAGCCAGAACGGTCGAAGTCGTGGTGCCGTCGCCGGCGATGTCATTGGTCTTGGAGGCCACGGTGCGCAACATCTGGGCGCCCATGTTTTCGAACTTGTCTTCGAGTTCGATTTCCTTGGCAACGGTCACGCCGTCCTTGGTGATGCGCGGTGCGCCGAACGACTTTTCGATGACCACGTTGCGGCCCTTGGGACCGAGCGTCACCTTGACCGCATTGGCCAGGATGTTGACGCCGCGCAGCATCTTGTCGCGGGCTTCGGTCGAGAATTTGACTTCTTTGGCAGCCATTTAATTCTGCTCCTTGCAAAAAATGAAAAAGGGCATCCGAAGGTTTTGGGGGCGCTTCCAACCGGAAGCGCGTCCGGATTAACCTTCGATCACGCCCATGATGTCGGACTCTTTCATGATCAGCAGGTCTTCGCCGCCAACCTTGACTTCGGTGCCGCTCCACTTGCCAAACAAGACGCGGTCGCCTTCCTTGACGTCGAGCGGAACGACCTTGCCATTGTCGTCGCGGGCTCCGGCGCCGACGGAAACGATAACGCCCTCGGAGGGTTTTTCCTTGGCGGTGTCTGGAATGATGATGCCGCCAGCGGTCTTGGATTCGCTGTCGACGCGGCGGACCACAACGCGGTCATGCAGGGGACGGAAGCTCATAGTCGCTCCTTTGGAACGTGAAGTTGAGATGCAATTTCCTCCGCTATTAGCACTCTAACGTCGGGAGTGCTAGCAGCATATGGTGCAGATAGGAGAGGGGGGTGCGGGAGTCAAGAATGCCGCACGCAAAAAATTTTGCATCGCGGACAGGGGCTTGTTATGCCGTTGCGCGATTTGCATGCCAGCCGTTCATGCGGACATAAAAAGACGAGACGATGACAGAATTGGAAAATATGTCCGCACGAGATTGGATTCCGCCGACCCTGTCGGTCATCGTCCCCACCTTCAATGAACGCGACAACATTGCCCCGCTCATCGAAAAGCTCGAGGCGGCGCTGGCAGGCATCAGCTTTGAAGTCATCATCGTCGATGACAACAGCCCGGACGGCACCGCCGATCTGGCCAAGCAGATCGCAGCGCAAAAGCCCCATGTCAGATGTATTCACCGTATCGGTCGGCGCGGCCTGTCATCGGCCTGCATCGAAGGCATGGCATCCTCGGCGGCAGAATTTGTGGCCGTGATCGATGCCGACCATCAGCACGACGAAACGATTCTGACCCAGATGCTCGACCAGGCCCGCGCCGGGGCCGACATTGTCGTTGGCTCACGCTACACGGGGGAGGGCAGTTCCCAGGATGGTTTTTCCGCCAGCCGTCAGAAGGGGTCCGAACTGGCAACCCGGCTTTCGGGCATTCTCACCGGCAAGGCCCTGTCCGATCCGATGAGCGGCTTTTTCCTGCTGCGCCGGTCGCTGTTCAATGAAATCGTCCCGCGCCTGTCGCGCGAAGGCTTTAAGATCCTGCTCGACATCATCGCCACGGGCAACCGCCAACTGGGGCGCAAGCTGACGATCACCGAGGTGCCCTACACCTTCCGCCCGCGTTTTGCCGGCGAAAGCAAGATGAGCGCCCTGGTCGTCGCCCAGTTTCTCGGGCTCATCGTGTCGCAGATTTCCCGTGGCATCCTGCCCACCAGCTTTCTTCTGTTTTCGCTGGTTGGCGCGTCGGGCGTTGTGGTGCATCTTTCGGTGCTGACATTTGTCTTCGAAGTTCTCGACTTCAACTTCGCCAACAGCCAGTTGGCGGCAACGCTGGTGGCCATGACCACCAACTACCTGCTCAACAACGAATTGACCTACGCCGACAAGAAACTGACGGGCTCTCGCTTCTGGACCGGGCTGCTCAGTTTCTATCTGGTCTGCAGCTTCGGCACGCTCGCCAATGTCTCGGTGGCCAGCGTGCTGTTTGAAACCCACATGGCCAATTTCATCGTCGCCGGGGTGGCCGGCGCGGTGATGAGCGTGGTCTTCAACTACGCGGTCACCCGCATTTTTACCTGGCGGTGAACCCATGACCTTGCGTGATCGCATCGGCCCTTTCTCGCCCGCTCAGGCCACTCTGATCCTCATCGCCGTCACTCTGGTCCTGCGCATGATCGGTGGCGCGGTGGTCGGCTGGGGCACGGGAGAGGCCTATTATCTTGCCTCGGCCCGCCAGTTTCACCTGAGCTATTTCGACCAGCCGCCTGTCTCGCTCTGGACCATCTGGGCAACGCTGCAATTGACCGGATCGGACAACCTGCTGATCATCCGGCTGCCTTTCATCGTGATGTTCGCCGTCTCGACCTGGCTGGTCTTTGACATTGTCCGGCGCATCCATTCCCCGCTCGGCGGCTTTTTTGCAGCACTGATCGTCAATGCCTGCGTGCTGTTTTCGCTCTCCGTCGGCTCATGGACACAGCCCGATGCCCCCATGGTCTTGTTCTGGCTCGCAACGATCCGCGTTCTGATCGAGATATTCTTCGGCAAGGGCGCCCAGCGGCCGTTTCTCTACTGGAGCCTTGCCGGGTTATTTCTCGGGCTGACATTTCTTTCGAAATATCACGCGGTCTTCCTCGTGGCCGGCACGGGCCTGTTCATTCTCGCCAATTCCACCCAGCGCCGCTGGCTCACCCATCGCGCGCCATGGCTGGCTCTGCTGATCGCTCTGGCCATCTTCTCGCCCGTCCTGGTCTGGAACGCGCAGAACGATTGGGTGTCCTTCGGCTTCCAGGGGGGCAGGGCGCTGGCCGAATCCGGTTTGCGCTGGGACGGATTGATCCGCATGATCTGGGGGCAGCTCCTTTACATGGTTCCCTGGCTGGCGCTGCCCGCGCTCTATGTCGGCGTTCGCGCCCTGGGCGCGGGGGCTCGCGGACAGTTTCCCTCGGGCGCCGAGCCGGGGGCGGCGGCGCTCTTTGCCTATATCGGCTGGCCCGTCGTCATCTTTTTCACAATCGTTGCGCTGTGGTCAGACACCCAGTTCCATTTCCATTGGCAGGCACCGGGCTATCTGATGCTGTTCATGCTCATGGGCGCCTGGGCAGCCGATCGGGACGGCAAGGCCGTCTGCGCCTGGCTGTTCGGCTCGGCCATCGCCACGCTGGTCATTCTTTCGCTGCTCGTGTCCCACGCGGCAACCGGATGGGCTCGCGCCGTGTTCCCGGGCGATTGGGAAGACCCGACGGCACTGCAACTGCCATGGACCGAACTGGGCGAGGCGCTCGATGACCTTGGCGCCTTCGGGCAGGGCGAACTGTTCGTCGCCGGCACCAACTGGATCGATTGCGGCTACATCGACACGCAGGTCTCGGGCCGCTTGCCATTGGCCTGTTTCGGCAGCGATCCCCGCAATCTCGAATTCAATTTCGACAGGCAGGCCCACACCGGCTGGAACGCCTATATCGTTGCCCAGACCCCCAACGCCGATCGTGTGCCCAACGTCCATTCGGACAGCTTTGAGAGCATCGAACATCTCGGAACCATATCCATTGAGCGCAATGGTGTAATAGAGTTGGGCAATATCCAGCTCTATTACGCTCAGGGGTACAGACCCCGGTAAGAAAGACCGCCGCTCGCGTTGTAAGCTGCTACGCCGCTCCCGCCCGCTCCCAGCCCAGCCGCTTGCGATAGATCGTCGAGGGGCTGATCTCCAGCGCCGCGGCGGCGCGGGCGATGTTGCCGCCGAATGCGCCAAGCGCGTCCTCGATGATCTTTTGCTCCTGCTGCCACATGGGCAGGATATCGGGCACCGATCCATTCGAGAGCACGGCAACCTCAAAGGCATCGCGCGATTCGATATCGGCCGCCAGCGCCATCTGAGCCGTCACCATGCCGCCATCGAACATCACGACGATCCGGCGCACCAGATTTTGCAGCTGGCGCACATTGCCCGGCCATTCGCGCGCCACGAACAGATTGGCGACATCGGGAGCAAATCCGGCAAAACCCTTGCCTTCTTCCTTGGAGAATGTCGCAAGAAAGCTCTGCGCCAGCGGCATGATATCGCCCGGCCTTTGCCGCAGGGGTGGCAGGTGGATGGGCAGCACATGCAGGCGATAGAACAGATCTTCGCGGAATTTCTTTTCGCTGACCAGTTGCATCGGATTGCGGTTGGTCGCGCAGATCACCCGCACATCGACCGGCCGGGACACCGATTCTCCCACCCGCGTAATTGTCCCGGTCTGCAAGAACCGCAGGAGCTTGGACTGCAGGGCGAGGTCCATTTCCCCGACTTCGTCGAGAAACAACGTACCGCCATCGGCCATCTCGATGGCGCCCTTGCGGTCCTCATGGGCGCCCGTATACGAGCCCTTGACCGCCCCGAACACCTCGGACTCCATCAATTCGCGCGGAATCGCGCCGGCATTGATGGCAATGAACCGCTTTTTGGCGCGCGGGCTGCGCTTGTGCAGCGCTTCGGCCGTCACTTCCTTGCCCGTCCCGCTTTCTCCGGTGATGAACACCGGGGCCGCCGAGGGCGCAATCCGCTGGATCTGGTCGTAAATCGCCTGCATCTGCGGCGTTGTCCCCACAAATCCTTCAAAGTCGGGGCGCTGTTCGGCCAGTGTGTCGCACACCATGGCCCGCGCCTTGCCGTGGCGCTGGCCCAACTCGCCCAGCCGGGAGGCCAGAACCGGCCCCGAGACCGGCAATGGCAGATAGTCATGGGCTCCCGCCCGCATGGCCGCCACCGCAAGCGAAACCGATCCGCCATCGGACAGCGCGATGATGAGCGCCCCATCGGATGCATTTGCCAGCGCACCGAACGCGGCTTCCTCATCGCCCGCAAACCCGTCCAGGCTCTCGGTTTCCGCCAAAATGACATCGAAACGTTCCGTCTTGAGGCTGCGCAGCGCCTGCGGACCGCTCGAACAGTGGACGAGCGTGATCCCGTGGCCCCATTGGCCAAAAATGGCGGACATGGTCGCACGCGCTCTCTCGGGCGAGCGCTCGATCAGCAACAGATTCACATCTGCGTCCGACGGGGTTCCATCACGCATCAGGCGGCTACTCCTTGCCAGATGAAGGCTGAACTCGATGAGCCATTATCAATCCATTAGGGTAAACAAAGGGTTGGCACCCCCCGCTTTTTAGTCGCCAGAGGGAGTGGTAAACCTTTAAATGAAAGCCGAATTTGATTCCCGCAGGGGGCATGGAGCCGGGTGCAAAATCTGGTGCTGATCTTTATCGGGGTTTGCGGCGTCGCCTTTGGCGCAGCGGCCTATTTTGCCCTCGGCTTCACCCCCATTGAAGCCGGGCTGCTGGCGCTTGTCATCATGCTGGGCGGCGCCATGCTCGAGGAGCGCAATGCCCGCCGCCGCGCCTTCCGTCGCCTCGAACAGGGCGTTGAGGAAATGGGGCGCCTTCTCGCCACCGACGCCAAGGCCGGCCAGGTTCTCAGCCAGCGCGTCAACGCCCTTGTCGATCTCGAGCTCGGCTCGCGCCTCGACGTGATCGAAGCCGACATGAGCGTTCTGGGCACCGTGGTCCGTCAGGTGGCCGAAGCGGTATCCGATCTCGAAACCGCTCAGGCTGCCTCCGCACCGGCCCTCAAGGACGACCGTGCTACAGGCTCGGGCCCCGAACCCCGCCGCGTGCCCACCATTGCCCTCGATGACGTCAAGCGCGCCCTCGACGAGGGCCGGCTGATCCACCATGCCCGCCCCATCCTCACGCTCCCCCAGCGCAAAATTCACGCTTTCGACATGGTGCCGCGCCTGCAGATCGATGGCCGCCAGCTTGTCGATCCGCCCCAATACATGCCCGTCCCCACCGGCGAGGGCACCGTCGTTTTGCGCCGCATCGACCGGCTCTGCGCCGAGGAGGCCATCCGCATCGTCCGCCGGGCGCGTTTGAGCGGCGATCCCGTCCGCCTGCTCGTCGATGTTTCCCCTGCAAGCCTGGGCGACAAGCCGGCGCTCGATCAGACCTTGAGCCTTCTTGCCGCCAACCGCGCCGTCAATTCCGATATCGTCTTTGCCCTCGATTACGAGGAATGGACCGGCCTGTCGCGCCCCCAATCGGATGGTCTGGCAACCCTCGTGCAACAGGGCGTGTTCGTCGCCCTGCGCAACGCGACGACGCTGCGCCTCGATTTTGGTGGCCTTGCCGAAAAAGGGGTGCGCTACATCGAAACCAGCGCCCACACCTTCCTCAAGACACCCGCCGCGCTCACCGATTTCCATTCATCCGACATCAATGACTATATTAAGCGCTTCGGCATCAATCTCGTCGTCACCGACCTTGAGAGCGAGAGCGAGATCCTTGCCCTGCTCGATGATGGCATAAAGCTTGCGCAAGGCCCCGTGATGGGCGAAACCGGACCCCTGCGGCCCGATCTGCGCGACGATGGCGATGACGATCTGCGCCAGGCTGCGGCGCGATAACAGAGCGCTTCCAGGATAAGTGGACACCGCTTATCCGGTTCGGAAGCGCGACCGAACACCCGAGCGCTTCCAGGATAAGTGGACACCACTTATTCGGTTCGGAAGCGCGACCGAACAAAAGACTTGAGCCAAGGAAACCCATGCCCGCTCTCACCGGCCCCACTCCCGGTCTTTCCAGCCTCGCCACACGCTATGGCGCTGTGCTGTCCGACGTCTGGGGCGTGCTGCACAATGGCGTCACCCCGCACTGGGGTGCCGTCGAGGCGCTCAGCCAATTCCGCGCCGGCGGTGGCCGCGTCGTGCTCATCACCAATGCGCCCCGGCCCGGCGCCTCGATCATCGCCCAGCTCGACGCCATGAATATCCCGCGCGATGCCTATGACGCGCTTGTGTCCTCGGGCGATGCCACCCGCACCCTGCTTGAGAACTGGCGCGGCCGCACCGTCGCCCGGGTCGGCCCTGCAGTCGATGATGTCTTGTTCGAAGGCCTCGATCTCACCTTCGGCTCCGATGAGGAAGCGACCGCCGTCGCCGTCACCGATCTCGATACCGATGACGACACCCCCGCCGATTATGCGGACCGCATGACCATCTGGAAGGCCCGCAATCTGCCCCTGATCTGCGCCAACCCCGACAAGGTGGTCGAGGAGGGGGATCGTATAGTTTATTGCGGTGGCGCGCTGGCCGATGCCTATGAGGACATCGGCGGCCGGGTGATGATGGCCGGCAAGCCCTATAACCCCATCTATGAGCAGACCAAGGCTTTGGCCGACGAGGCCGCCGGTCAGCGCTTCGAGAAAAGCCAGATTCTGGCCATCGGCGATTCCGTGCGCACCGACGCGATGGGCGCCGCCCAGTTCGGCATCGATCTCTTGTTCATCACCGGCTCGATCCACGCCGCCGAACTCGATGCCTTCAACGATCCTCCGGCCCGAAGGGTCGCCGATTTCGTCTCGGTCTCCCGCGCCAACATGGTCGGCTTCATGCCCCGGCTGGTCTGGTAGCGCCCGGAGGGCTTCCAGGAAAAAGCCTGTCCTCGACTCGATCGGGGATGGGTTCCACTTTTCCGGTTCGGAAGCGCGACAACATAAGGTCTAGAGCATGGCGCGATTCCAAGAAGAGCGGCAGACCCTGGATATAGACGCGCGTGGCTTTATCAAGGATAGACTGCCCGTCGCTCCGGTGCCGGGGCTTCCCGATATCCGGCTTCACCTTGCCGTCCCCCAGAGCGGGGTCTGGACGCTGGCGCGCGACGGCGTGCCGCCCTATTGGGCATGGTTTTGGCCCGGTGGGCTGGTTTTGGCCCGCCACATCATGGCCAATCCCGATATCGTCGCGGGTCGTACCGTCCTCGATCTGGGCACAGGCTCGGGCCTTCTCGCCATCGCGGCAGCCCTGAGCGGGGCCGACAGGATCATGGCCTGCGATACCGATGCAAATGCCATCGCCGCCGTTGCGCTCAACGCCGCCCTCAATTCGGTAACGGTCCAGACCCAACACGCCGATCTCCTCGATGGCCCCGTACCCGAGGCCGAAATCGTCCTGGTCGGCGATCTTTTTTACGAAAGCACGCTGGCCGGACGCGTCGTGGCCTTTCTCGACCGCTGCCTTTCCGCACATTGCCGGATCTATGTCGGAGACATCGGCCGCGAGCATCTGCCGCGCGATCGCATGCAGGCCCTCGGCTCCTATCCGCTGGTCGATTTTGGCGAACCCGCGACGGCAGAACCGCGCCCCGCGCAGGTCTGGCGCTATATTGGCGCAAGGGCCTGAACCTGCGCTCTTGCAATCGCACCCACAAAGAGGCAGTTTCCGCCCGACTTTGCGTGGCCTCACCCAACTCTTCCGTCAAAAAAGCGCGACGAAACGATCCAGACCAATATGACCGCAGGCAAAAATTTCGCCCGACTCGATGGCCTTTCCGCCGTCCCATCCGCTCTTAAGGGTGGTGTGGTGGCCATTGGCAATTTCGATGGTTGCCATCGCGGCCATCAGAAGGTCTTCGCCGCCGCCCGTGCCATGGCGGAAAAAAAGGGCGTGCCGGCGCTGGTCCTGACCTTCGAGCCGCACCCGCGCGACGTCTTCGCGCCGCAGCCCTTTCTGTATCGGCTGACCCATGCCGATCAGAAAGCCGCTCTTATCGAGGCGCTGGGCTTTGATGCCGTGGCCGTCATGGAATTTTCCCGCGATCTGGCATCCGTCGAGGCAAGCGATTTCGTCGCACGCTACCTGCTCGAAGCGCTCGAGGTCTCCGGGGTTGTCGTTGGCGCCGATTTCCATTTCGGCAAGGGCAGGGCGGGTACGCCCGATTTCCTTGTCGCGCAGGGCGAAGAGCACGGCTTTTCGGTCGAGATCTGCGCCATGCTCGATGATGGCACCGAGCCCGTATCGTCCTCGCGCGTCCGCGATGCGCTTGCCGGCGGCGATGTCGAAACCGCCAACAATCTTCTGGGCTATCACCACTTCTTTTCCGGAACGGTCATCGAAGGCGACAAGCGCGGCCGCGAACTGGGCTATCCGACCGCCAACATGGCCGTGCCCCAGACCTTCGGTCTGGCGCAGGGCGTCTATGCCGTCAAAATACGGCTCGATGGCGAAATATTCGATGGCGTCGCTGCCTATGGCAAGCCGATGTTTGACAACGCCCGGCCGCCGTTTGAGACCTTCATTTTCGATTTCGATCGCACCATCTATGGCAAGACCCTCGACATCGCCTTGCTCGGCTTCATCCGGGGCCAGATGACGTTTGATGGTCTCGCCCCGCTTATAGAACAGATGGACAAGGACACGGCGACGGCGCGAATTATCACCGCCCAGGCCCGCCCGCTCTCCGAGCTGGACGCCGCCCTGGGCTTTGTCGATGGGTCTTTCGGCTAAATCTCGTTGGTTGCAGCACTCTCACTTGTCATCCTGGCCCCGAGCCGGGATCCAGTACACTCAGAGTCCGTGATCGCCCCGCACCCTGCCGCCAAACCCATTGGCAATCCTCCGCCACCGCTGTTAAAAGCGGTCCCGATCTCATGACTGAAGATTTCCGCGAGTTCTTATGACCGACACGCAACAAGGCGCGACAACCGAACGCGACTATTCAAACACCCTGTTCCTGCCCCGGACCGATTTCCCCATGCGGGCCGGTCTTCCCCAGCGTGAGCCCGAATGGCTCAAGCGCTGGGAGGATATGGACCTCTACAAGATGCTGCGCGAGCAGAGCCGTGATCGTGAAAAATTCACGCTCCACGATGGCCCTCCCTACGCCAACGGCAACATCCATATCGGCCACGCGCTCAACAAGACCCTGAAGGATCTTGTGTCCCGCTCCATGCAGATGCTGGGCTATAATTCGGCCTATGTGCCGGGCTGGGACTGCCACGGCCTGCCCATCGAATGGAAGATCGAGGAACAATACCGCGCCAAGGGTCTCAACAAGGACGAAGTGCCGGTCAACGAGTTCCGCGCCGAATGCCGCACTTTTGCCGAGCACTGGGTCGACGTCCAGCGCGAAGAATTCAAGCGCCTCGGCATCAATGGCGATTGGGCCAACCCCTATCTCACCATGAGCTTCGACGCCGAAGCCACCATCGCCTCCGAACTGATGAAAGTCGCCGCCTCCGGCCAGCTCTATCGCGGCTCCAAACCCGTCATGTGGTCGGTCGTCGAACGCACCGCGCTTGCCGAAGCCGAGATCGAATATCAGGATTATGAGAGCGACGCGATCTGGGTGAAGTTTCCGGTGGCCGATATTGACCTTGATGTTGTGTTCAATGGCCACAACTCGCCATATCTTCGCGGAGTGCTTCCAACCGAACATGGCGAAGCGCAAGTGGCCCGCCTAAAGCAAGCATCTGTCGTCATATGGACCACGACCCCGTGGACCATCCCTGGCAATCGCGCCGTCTCCTATTCCTCACGGATCGCTTACGGCCTTTATGAAGTGGAGTCCGCCGAGAACGACTTCGGCCCCCAGCCCGGCGAAAAGCTGATCTTTGCCGACAACCTCGCCGAAGAAAGCGCGACAAAGGCAAAACTCACCTTCAAACGCCTGGCCGACGTCACCGCGGATGAGCTTGGCGCCATGACCCTGCACCATCCGTTGCGCGGTTTCGGTGGCGGCTACGACTTCCTCGTGCCCATGCTCGATGGCGATCACGTCACCGACGATGCCGGCACCGGCTTTGTTCACACCGCTCCCGGCCACGGTGCTGACGACTTTGAAATCTGGATGGCCGAGGGCCGCGCCATCGCCGCAAAGGGCATCGACACGACGATCCCCTTCACCGTCGACGACGCCGGTTTTTACACCAAAGACGCCCCCGGCTTCGGCCCCGACGCCGACGCCGAAGGCGGTCCCGCACGCGTCATTGACGACAAAGGCAAGAAGGGCGACGCCAATCAGCGCGTCATCACCGCCCTCATCGCCGCAAACAATCTCTTCGCGCGCGGTCGGCTCAAGCACCAGTACCCCCATTCATGGCGCTCGAAAAAACCCATCATCTTCCGCAACACCCCCCAATGGTTCGTCTATATGGACAAGGACCTTGGCAAGGGAGCGGACGACACCCTGCGCACCCGCGCCCTTTCTGCCATCGACGCCACAAAGTTCGTTCCCGCCGCCGGCCAGAACCGCCTGCGCTCGATGATCGCCGATCGCCCCGATTGGGTGCTTTCGCGCCAGCGCGCCTGGGGTGTGCCGATCACCGTTTTCGTCAATTCTGACACCGGCGAAATCCTCAAAAACGATGCCGTCAACGCCCGCATCATCGCCGCCTTCAACGCCGAGGGCGCCGACGCCTGGTTTGCCGAAGACGCCAAACAGCGCTTCCTCGGCAATGATGTCGCAGACCTGGAAAACTGGACCAAGGTCACCGACATTCTCGACGTCTGGTTTGACTCGGGCTCGACCCATGCCTTCGTTCTGCGCAACCGGGAAAAATGGCCGGACCTGAAATTTCCCGCTTCCATGTATCTCGAAGGCTCCGACCAGCATCGCGGCTGGTTCCATTCCTCGCTGCTCGAAAGCTGCGTCACCAACGGCTTTGCCCCCTATGAATCTGTCCTGACCCATGGCTTCACCATGGACAGCAAGGGCTTCAAGATGAGCAAGTCCGTGGGCAACACCATTGCCCCCCAGGACATCATCAAGAAGTTCGGCGCCGACATCCTGCGCCTTTGGGCCGCGACCATCGATTACGCCGAAGATCACCGCATTGGCGATGAGATCCTCGCCAACACCGTCGAGATGTATCGCAAGATGCGTAATTCCTTCCGCTGGCTTCTGGGTAACCTTGCCCATTACAAGCCCGAGGAAGCGGTGGCCTATGCCGACATGCCCGAGCTCGAAAAACTCATCCTGCACCGCCTCGCCGTGCTCGATGGCGAGGTCCGCGCCGGCTACAAGGCCTATGACTACAAGCGCGTGGTCAACACCATCGCCAATTTCATGAACCTCGAACTCTCGGCGTTCTATTTCGACATCCGCAAGGACGCGCTCTATTGCGATCCGATCTCATCGGAAAAGCGCAAGGCAGCCCTGACCGTCCTCGACCAGCTCTATTCATGCCTCACCGCATGGCTGGCCCCAGTGCTGGTCTTTACCATGGAAGAAGTCTGGCTCGAGCGGAACCCGGGCGACGCCTCCTCGGTCCACGCCCGCACTTTCCCCGAAGTGCCCTCCGAATGGCGCGATGACGCGCTGGCGGCCAGATGGGCAAAGATCCGTGCCGTGCGTCGGGTGGTGACTGGAGCGCTCGAAATCGAGCGTAAGAACAAGGTGATCGGCTCCTCGCTCGAGGCCGCCCCCATCGTCGCCATCACCGATCCCGAACTCGCCAAAGCGGTCGAAACTCACGATCTCGCCGAATTGTGCATTGTGTCGGCAATTTCCACTCAACTCCATGCATTTTCGAGCCAACAATTCTTTAGTTTGGACGAGGTTCCGGGGGTCCAGGTGGCCTTCGCGAGAGCAGAGGGAACCCGTTGCGCCCGCTCATGGAAGGTCTCGCCAGAGGTCGGTTCGGACCCCGAATACCCCGATCTGACCCCCCGCGACGCCCAGGCCATGCGCGAGCGGGCGGCTGCAGGGTTAAGCGTATGAATTTCTTGATGAAACCATCGGTCCTGTGGAGCTTTTTCCTCGGCCTGGACGTCCTGATTTTCGACCGCCTGCACAAGTATTTTCAGGTCGATATGGCCGGCTGGACAGGCGGCGAAGTCATTGAAGTGGCGCCATTTTTCGACTACACGCTCGTCTGGAACACCGGCATTTCCTACGGTCTCATGGGCGGCATGACCCCGGAAATGTTGTTGCTTATCATGGGCTTGGCCGTGGTCGCGCTGGCCTGGTGGTGGGTCAAGGAGGATTCCCTTCTCACCCGCATCGGCATCGCCCTCGCCATCGGCGGCGCCCTCTCCAACGCCATTGATCGCGTGGTTTACGGCGCTGTCGCCGATTTTTTCTCGCTGAGCTTTTTCCCCTATATTTTCAACATCGCGGACATGGCCATTACCACAGGCGTCATCGCTCTCATCATCGACGTCCTCCGCCCCCGGCCCGAACCGGAATCGAAATCGTAAATCGGCCAAATTCTGGCCTTACGCCCGCCAATGGGCTATAACCCCACGAAAATAAGGGATCATCAGGGTGGTCGAGGCGTCTATGGGTACGGTTGTAACGAGTAGGAACAGGACTAAGCGCCTGTTGCGTCTGACATTTCTCGCTGTTGCAGCAGCCTCGGCGCTCGCGGCCTGCACCACCGTTGAGGGCACCAATGCGCTCACCGATCCGCTGACGTTTGAGCGCGAAGTGATGCGCTCGACGCTGCAGGGCGTGGGTATCGTGCCGCGTGAGGAAAAACCGATGGTTTCGGGTGAGCGCAGCCCGCTTGTGCTCCCGGCCTCGGGCGCAACGCCACCGCCTCCCAGCCAGTCGACAGCAGTCATTCCCGAGGATTCGGGCGCTGTGACCATCGACACCACCGGCCTGACCACCGCCGATCTTGAGGCGCTGCGGACTGGACGCGTGCTGTCATCGGGCGCCACCTCGGGCCGACCGCTGACCGAACCCGAAGCCCGCCAGCTCGCTGCGCGCATGGCGGCCTATCGCAATGCCCAGGGCTTGACCGAGCGCAACATCTATCTGCCGCCCGAGCAGTATTTCCAGACAGTGGCGGGCCAGCAACTTATATGCGAGGCGGCCAATGGTGACCTTGTCACCCTGTCCGATCCCCGCTGTCCGCCCGATGTGCGCGCCGCAGCCTCACGCTGATTTCGCGCGCAGTACCAAAAAATGCTCAAGGCGGGGCCATTGGCCTCGCTTTGTCTTTATAGCTCCAGATCGAAAGAAGACGCTCCAATGAGCGATAAAGCCCCACCCCCCTCCGGCGAACGCCTCGCCAAGGTCATCGCCCGCGCAGGAGTCTGTTCGCGCCGCGATGCCGAAGCCTGGATCACCGCCGGCCGCATTGCGGTCAACGGTAGCCCGGTCAAGACCCCCGCCTTCAATGTCGTCGAAAGCGATACGATCGCCGTCGATGGAAAGCCTTTGGCTCGCAAGCAGGCAACTCAGCTTTGGCTGTACCACAAGCCCGCCGGCCTCATGGTCACCGAAAAGGATCCCGAGGGCCGCGCGACGGTCTTTTCCGAGTTCGAAAAGCTCGGCCTGCCGCGCGTGCTGACCGTCGGACGGCTCGATTATAACACCGAGGGCCTATTGCTGCTGACCAATGACGGCGGCCTCAAGCGCACGCTCGAATTGCCAGCAACCGGCTGGGTGCGACGCTACCGCGTCCGTGCCTTCGGCTCTGTGACTCAGGAACAGCTCGACACTCTTGCCAACGGCACGACAGTCGAAGGCGTCGACTACGGACCCATCGAAGCAGCGCTCGACAGCACCAGTGGATCCAATGTCTGGATCACGATGAGCCTGCGCGAGGGCAAGAACCGTGAGGTTCGCAACGTCCTCGGCGCCCTCGGGCTTGAGGTCAACCGGCTGATCCGCCTCTCCTATGGCCCGTTCCAGCTTGGTGATCTGCCGACCGGCTCGGTCGAAAAGGTCAAGACGCGCATTCTCCAGGATCAGCTGGGCAAGCGGCTGGCCGAAAGTGCGGGAGCCGATTTTGACTCGCCCATAGCCGAGGAGCCCAATCAGCCGCGCCGCCGCTCCCCCCAGCGCGAAAGCCAGCCCACCGAGCGCGACCGCTTCGGCGGCCTGCGTAAACGTCCCGATTTCAAGCGCCCCGAGCGGCGCGAGGAAGCGCCCCGCACCGTACACTTTGACGACGGTCGTCCCTCCCAGAGCTTTGTTCCGTCCGGCGGAGACCGCAAGGGCAAGCGCAACGAGGGCGGCTTCGGCGACAGGCCCCGACGCGATGACGCTGGTGGAAAGCGATTCGACAGGGGAGAAAAATCCTTTGGTGATCGTCCTCAGCGTCCCGGCGGCAAGTCGTTCGCCAAAGGCCCCCGCGATGCCGGAAGTGGCGGTGACCGCCCTTTCCGCAAGGATGCCGATCGCCCGCCGCGCCGGGAATCGGCCGGAGGCGACCGCCCGTTTAACAAGGGACCCCGGAAGGAAGGTGGCGGAGAGCGCCCCTTCTCAAACGGTCCGCGTCGCGAAGGAGCGGGTGGTGATCGATCGTTTTCCAAAGGGCCACGCCGCGATGGAGCAGGCGGCGACCGTCCGTTCGCCAAAGGGCCACGTCGGGAGGGCACTGGCGCAGACCGGCCCTTTTCCAAAGGACCCCGGCGCGAAGGCGCAGGTTCCGATCGTCCGGTATCCAAAGGCCCTGGTGGTCAGACCCGGCCCGGTGGGAAGTCTTTCGCCAAGGGTCCGCGCCGCGAAGCTGGAGCCGACAGGCCGTCTGGCCCACGCCCTCCGCGCCCGGGTGCCAGGCCATCGACAGGCAACCGGCCTGATCGCCCCCGCCGGCCGCGCCCGGACGAGGACAAATAGCTAGATGCGAATCGTCGCCGGAAAATTCCGCGGCAAGCAGCTCGAAGCTCCGAAGTCGGACGATATTCGTCCCACTTCGGACCGTGTGCGCGAAGCCGTGTTCTCGATACTCGGAAGCCGCATCGGCCCTCAACTTGAGGGGCTCTATGTCCTCGACCTTTTCGCCGGCACGGGAGCGCTGGGCTTTGAAGCGCTGTCGCGCGGCGCTGCGCACTGCGTCTTCATCGATACTGGCATTGAGGCCCGCGGCTTGATTCGCGGACACATTGAGCATTTTGGCGTTGGCGGCCAGACAAAGCTCCTCAAACGCGACGCCACCGATCTTGGCCCGGCCGAACGGATCAGGCCTTCCGACCTTGTGTTCCTTGACCCGCCATACGGCAGGGGACTTGGCGAAAGAGCGCTCGTAAGCGCGCTTTCCGGCGGCTGGATAGCACCTGAAGCCCTTGTCGTACTTGAGGAGCGCAAGGATATCGCCATTGAGGCTCCCTCCGGTACGCAAATCATCGATCGCCGAGAATATGCCGAGACGGCCATCACCTTTCTTGATGTCACCTGACGCCGGCAGATGGGGAAGAGGGCAGGGGAAGTGTTCATTGCCACACACCAGCCACAAATTTGCCGCCCCCGGCCTTTTTTCAGGAACCGCTGACACGCGACGCGGGTTGGGTCTGCATCACGCAATCTGGAGGCAAACAAATGGCACTCGTCATCCTGAGCATTATTGGCGCTTTGGTCACGGTGGCCGCGGCCACTGCTGGACTGCTGATCTCCGCGCAGGCCGAGGTCGACGCCCGGTCCCAAAGCACCAATAGCCGCTCGGTCTGAGTGGCGTTGAGGTCGGCGGGGACTATCGCCGTCCGAACAGGCGCTCCAGATCGCCCTTCTTGAGTTCGATATAGGTGGGGCGCCCGTGGATGCACTGGCCCGAATGGGGCGTAGCTTCCATTTCGCGCAGCAACGCATTCATTTCGTCCGCCCGTAAACGTCGTCCCGAGCGGACTGATCCGTGGCAGGCCATCCGAGCGATGATCGCGTCCATACGTTCTTCGAGTACGGCCACATTGTCCCACTCAGCCAGTCCATCGGCAAGATCGCGCACGAGGCCCTCAATGTCGCTTTGGCCCAAAAGGGCAGGGGTTTCGTTGATCGCTACGGCTCCCGCTCCGAACCGTTCAAGATAAAGCCCGAGCTTTTCGAGCACTGGCGCGGCATCCTCGAGCCGCCCGCAATCTTCTTCCGGAAGGTCGATTACCACCGGGATCAACTGCCGCTGGCTGGCGACGGGCCCGTTGCGCAATTGGGTGCGAAACCGTTCATAGACCAGCCGCTCATGGGCTGCGTGTTGATCGATCAGCACCAGAGCGTCGCCATTCTGGGCAACGATGTAATTCTCAAAGACCTGTGCCCGTGCGACACCGAGAGGGAAGTCCTGCTGCTCTGCCGTCGGTGCTTCCATTGTCTCGTGCCGGGCGCTGGGGGCATCGAATTTGCGGATCTCCGCGGCCAGGCCTGGTGAAAAGTTGCTCTGCTGTCCCAGCAGGGGCGAGGGCGCCCTGTAGCCCACTGAAGGGCCGGCCGGCTCGGCAAAGCTGCTCGCCGGTTCGGTCCTGTCTTGCGGTGCCGGAGCTCGAAAACTGGCCAGAGCCGAATCCGACACGCTTGACGACGCACGAAAGCCCGCTGCCGTCAGCGCTTCGCCAATGGCCCGGATAACAGAGCCCCGTACCGCGCCCTGATCGCGAAACCGCAACTCGGCTTTGGTCGGGTGGACGTTGACATCGACCTCACCAGGATCGATGGCAACGAACAGTGCGATGACCGGAAACCGGTCGCGGTGCAGAAAATCGGCATAGGCCGCCCGCACCGCCCCGAGCAGTACCTTGTCGCGCACCGAGCGTCCGTTGACAAAGTAGAACTGATTGAGTGTGTTTGCGCGCGAATAGGTCGGCAATCCTGCCAACCCACCGACCACAATCCCGCCGCGCGAAAATCCGATCTGCTGCGCGTTCTCGGGAAAATCCGCCCCGATGATCTGCGCCAGCCTGGCGTGGACGGCGTTTTCTCCGGTCTGCGCGGGCCAGTTGATCGGCTGTCGGTCGGTGCCCGATAAGACGAAATGCACCCCACGATGTGCCATGGCGAGGCGCTTGATGACGTCGGTTATCGCGCCGGTCTCCGCCCTGTCGGTCTTGAGGAATTTCAGCCGCGCAGGAATGTCGGCAAAGAGGTTCTTGACCTCGACGATGGTGCCGCGATTGATCGGATGCGGCACCGGACCGGACTTGACGCCGCGCTTGAGCGAGATCTTGAGCCCCGTTTCGGCGTTTTCTGTCCGCGAAGCTATCGAAAGATCGGATACCGACCCGATAGAAGCCAAAGCCTCGCCCCGGAACCCCAGCGTTCGGATATCGTCGAGCCCGTCACCCTTGAGTTTCGATGTCGCATGCCGCTCGACCGACAGCACGAGGTCGGCTTCGTCCATGCCGTGCCCGTCATCTTCAATGCGGATCAGGCTCTTTCCGCCCGCCGCAGTGGTAATGGCGATGCGTTTTGCTCCCGCGTCGAGTGCATTTTCGACCAGTTCCTTGACCACACTGGCCGGCCGCTCGACGACTTCGCCGGCGGCAATCTTGTTGACCAGATCGTCTGGAAGCTGGCGGATGGCCATATGTGCTGATTCTCCTTTGTGGCCAGTCTAACGGGGCGGACAACAAGCGCCAAAGCTGATATGAGCGCCAGACCATGACCAAGCCCGACAATCCCATGGAAATTGCATTGGCGCTTGCCGCCGAGGCCGCCGCTGCCGGCGAAGTGCCGGTCGGTGCTGTCATCATGCGCGGTGGTCAAGTGTTGGCCACGGGCCGCAACACAATGCGGGAGAGCGCAGATCCGACAGCCCATGCCGAGTTCAACGCCATCCGTGCGGCGCTCGGCGCCGACGGCACGGGGCGTCTAGCCGATTGCGACCTCTATGTAACATTGGAACCGTGCACCATGTGCGCCGGCGCTATCGCCCATGTTAAATTGCGGCGGATTTACTACGCTGCGGAAGATCCCAAGGGCGGCGCGGTCGACAATGGCGTCCGGTTTTTCGACCAGCCCACCTGTCACCATTCACCAGAGGTTATCGGTGGCGTCGCCGCCAGCCGGGCTGCCGAGATGCTCAGGAAATTCTTCGCTGAGCGGCGATGAACCCCTCGATCTTTGCTGTGATCGCCCGCTTGAAGCGATCCTTCTCGGCCTCGCCGGCCTCAATGATTTCCCGTACGCGCCAATATTCGTGTGCGCCGATATTGACGTGGTGCGGCCGAAAATAAAGGTCCGGCGGATAGGCCGCGATCATGTTTGCAATCAATTGATGCATCATGATCTGGGCTGACCCGAACCCGATATCGATCATTGTCGGAATATAACCGTCCGGCCATACGTGCGGATCGCCATTGACGTCGATTCCGACCAGAATGTCGGTGCCTGCCGCCGCATGATCGAGGGGCAGCGGATTGACCACGCCGCCGTCGACAAGAACCGTTTTGTGATAGCTGACGGGCCGATAAAGGCTCGGAACGGCAAGCGATGCCGCTACCGCCGGCCTCAGCGCGCCCTCATGAAAGGCAACCTGGTGCCAGGACCGGAAATCGGTCGCAACGCAGGTAAACGGAATCTTGAGCCCCTGAAATGTTTCCGGCATATCGTCAGGCGTGAATGTGTCGACCACCTGTACCGGATCGAGTTGAATCGAGATGCCTTCACGAAAAATCTTGGCCATCGAACGGACCTGGGTCGAGAGAAGGCGCCCGAACAGCCCGTTCATCGTGCCCAGCATTTCATACGATAGCTCGCGGATTTCGTGGCCCTTGAGCCCGGCCGCCCAGCCCGAGCCGATCAGCGCGCCGATCGATGTGCCGGCGATACGGTGCGGAACGAGCCCAAGTTCGTCCATCGCTTCGATAAAGGGAATATGGGCCAGTCCGCGGGCCGCTCCGCCCCCCAGCGCAATCCCGATTCTGGGATCCCTTATCGTCCCCATGGTACGGGCCCTCCGGTTCTTCCCTCAGCCTAGTCTAGCCATATCGTATTGAGAAGAGATTGCTTCTAAAGCGCGCGCCATCCGATGTCGCGGCGACAAAACCCGTCCGGCCAGTCAATGGCTCCGAGTGCTGCATAGGCGCGCTTACGCGCTTCGTTCACACTCTCGCCAGTCGCCGTGACATTGAGCACTCGTCCGCCATTGGCAAGTAGGGCATCTCCGTCTCGTACCGTTCCTGCATGAAAGACCTGAACGGTGTCGCTATCCAACCCGTCGGCATTCTTTATGACGGTATTTTTCTCGTAGGCGCCCGGATATCCGTTGGCCGCGAGGACCACCGTCAATGCGACGTCCCGCTTCCAGCGCGGCGAGACATTGTCGAGCGTGCCATTTGCGGTGGCCTGGAGAATATCGAGCAGATCACTCTCGAGCAGCATCATCAACACCTGCGTTTCGGGATCGCCGAACCGCGTGTTGAATTCAATGAGCCTGGGGCCATCCTTGGTGATCATTAACCCGGTGAACAGAACCCCGGAAAACGGCGTTCCGCGCGCCGCCATGCCCTTGATGGCCGGAGCAATAATCTCGCGATAGGCGCGTTCGATCAACGCATCGGTCATCACCGGAGCCGGGGCGTAGGCGCCCATGCCGCCCGTATTGGGGCCCTTGTCTTCATCGAATGCGCGCTTGTGATCCTGCGCGGCCGGCAAAAGGATAGTGTGCTCGCCATCGCAAATGGCAAAAAGACTCGCCTCTTCGCCGACCAGACACTCTTCGATCACCACTTCAGCGCCTGCCGTACCGAATGCGCCGGAAAAGCAGTCGCGCACTGCCTCTCGCGCCTGTTCCAACGTCTCGGCCACCGTAACGCCCTTTCCGGCAGCCAGCCCATCGGCCTTGATAACGATTGGAGCGCCGTGCTGATCCAGATAGGCAAGCGCGGGTTCGAGCGTGTCGAATTTCCCATACGCCGCCGTGGGAATGCCCATTTCATCGCACAACGCCTTGGTAAAGGCCTTGGAGCCTTCGAGTTGGGCGGCGATCTTGGACGGGCCGAAAACGGCAATTCCGGCTGCGCGCAGATCGTCCGAAATTCCCGCGACCAGCGGTACTTCGGGGCCCACCACCACAAGGTCGATTTGCTCGCGCAACGAAAAATCGACAACAGCCGCGTGATTGGCCACATCGAGAGCGACATTTTCAGCAATGGTCTGGGTGCCGCCATTGCCCGGCGCGACAAACAGCTTTTCGAGCCGCTCCGATTGCGTCATCTTCCAGGCCAGCGCATGCTCGCGTCCACCCGATCCGATCAGCAACACCCGCATGGCTCACCCTCTTTGCCTTGAGTTTGGCGCCCCTCTATCATGAGCGATGACAACCCGCCACCCTTGACGGCGCCGCAAGGCTCGGTCACCAACGAGACCCATGAGCGATAATCA
>TARA_R110002051_G_scaffold151863_4_pt1 | contig 32632 bp, 29 predicted proteins | sample TARA_R110002051 | Tara Oceans TARA_R110002051 (sample SAMEA4397023) | marine metagenome | biome: Polar Biome; feature: [MES] marine water layer (ENVO:01000295) within the mesopelagic zone...; material: water (ENVO:00002006), including particulate matter (ENVO:01000060) such... | reverse complement strand
AATTATACTACTGAGTTGCCTTTGGCACAAGGTATTAAGTTTGATTTGTAAATTTTTAAGATAATGCGCGCAACCAATTGCAAAAATTTGCATCTTAGGGTTACACGTAATTCATTTAAATGAAACACTATTTATCTATATTCTTAATCACGCTCTTATTTGTTAGCTGTGGCCCTCCGGAATTTGAAAAAAACACCAGAATTTTAGTAAAGGGAAGTCTTGTTGATGGAAATAGCAACTCAATACCTAATGTTGAAATAAGTATTTATACTAGAAGACCACTTGGGTTTATAGGTAGAGATGGTAATGCCTTTTTATTAGGCAGAAATTATAGCCAGCAAAACGGAATATTTAACGTTACTTCTCTTTTTGATAGGGATGATGATTTTACTATTGAAATCGATGGACAGGATAAATTTTCAAACTACGTCTATTCAACAAATACTACAAACTACTTACCCCAAAATTTAATTTTCGAATTGCAAACAGTTACCCTAAAAACGCTTTCTGATTTTAATTATAAAATTTCTAGAGAAAGTCCCCAAGGAACTCAGTTAAGATTTTTTTTCAAATATAAGAGTGAAAGTTGTTACGAATTTTTTGATGAGGGTGTTTTAAACCCCATTAAAACTAATTGTTTTACTGAAATATCAACAGGAAGATTCCTTAATGATGACAATCCAGATATTTCAAATAAGTTTTTAACCCTTTTAGGTTCTGAAATTGAGTTTAGATATACCATAAACGATGAACCAGAAGTTATTGAAACTTTCATTATTGATAAAGAAAATTATGAATTTGAATTTTCATATTAAAAATTATTCGTTTATTCTCATTGTTGCAATTTGTGGCTTTTCTTTCAGTCAAAATAATACGGATTTAAAACAAAATAATCAAAAATTAGGTTTTGGCTCAATTGATTATTCAATGGCTATTCCTACTGGGGATAATTTTGTAGGTCTTGGAATGGAAGGAAAGGGCGGTTTTAATATTAAGGCTCAATTTTTTATCTATAAACATTTTTTTATTGCAGGAACAGTTGGGAGCAACTATTTCAGTGTAAAAGATAAAACCATTGTTGGGAATTATAACAAAACAACTGTTAGCCATCAATATTTAAACATTGGATACGAGCTTTTACCTTTACCAAACACAAGATTAGGACTGAGTATATCTCTTTTTGGCGAATCAAATTTTGAAAATAAGAGCAACACTAACAACAATGAGTCTTTTCAAATTGATAAAGGGCGAATTCGCTCTTATGAGTTGTATTTTGATTATATGATTTCTGATGAATTTGCAGTTTATTTGAATTACGCTTACCGAAATGATAAAATGGATATTCAAACACCTCCAGAAATCCAAAATCTTTTTGAAAATACTAATTTTCATACAGTGAGTATAGGTGTTAAATTGTATTTTGGTAATAAAGATTTGGTTTCTGGAATCTAGTTTTTTTGCATCTTTAATCCCAGTCATTGTCGAGGCAAAACCAGAGTTTAAAATTGTACAACACGAAACGTTCGCCGCTGTTTTATATCTATTAAAATATTCTGGTAATGTTGAAAATGCGATTGCCATTCAAAATGAAGTGGCGCAGGGATTATCATCAGCAATTATGACAAATAATTTATGAGAAGCAGAACGGTTCTTATCTGTACAAGGTTCAGATTGTGGAATAGCGAATGTAAACATTGGAACTTCCGGAGCCGAAATAGGCGGTGCTTTTGGAGGTGAAAAAGATACAGGTGGTGGTCGTGAATCAGGTTCTGATGCTTGGAAAGTTTATATGCGCCGACAAACAAATACGATTAATTATACTACTGAGTTGCCTTTGGCACAGGGGATAAAGTTTGATCTTTAAGAGATATTCCAGACCTGACAGGTTTTAAAAACCTGTCAGGTCTAACTTAAAATAACTTCATATTTACCCTCCATTTTCTTATATTTGTTGCTAATCAGAATATGAATTAGTAAAGTCCAATGACCACAAACCTCGAACTTGAATTAGCGCATAATTTTGTTGAAAAAACCGATAGGAATATTTTTTTAACAGGTAAAGCAGGTACAGGTAAAACCACTTTTTTACATGATTTAGTTGCCAAGTCATTTAAACGGTTAATTGTGGTAGCACCTACTGGTGTTGCTGCCATTAATGCAAAGGGGGTTACTATCCATTCGTTTTTTCAGATGCCTTTTGGACCTATTTTACCTGATGATTCCCAAACTCAAAATACCGATTCTAGGTTTCAGAGAAAATTCAATAAAACTAAAATAGATATCATCAAATCTTTAGACTTATTGATTATTGATGAAATTAGTATGGTACGAGCCGATTTGTTGGATGGTATCGACCAAGTACTTCGACGGTATAAAAACAGAAACAAGGTTTTTGGTGGTGTTCAAGTGCTGATGATTGGCGATTTGCAACAGCTTTCGCCAGTGGTTAAAGACAATGAATGGGCTTTGTTAAAACCCTATTACAATACACCCTATTTTTTTAGCAGTAAAGTATTTCAAAGTTGCAATGCCATTAGTATTGAGCTTAAACATATTTATAGGCAAGACAATGAAGCGTTCATTCAAATTTTGAATGAAATTAGAAATAATCAGCTTACAAGTCAGTCAGCCGAAGCTTTAAACAAGCAATATTTACCCAAATTTATCCCCAAAAAGGAAGATGGTTTTATAACCTTAACAACGCATAATAATAGAGCCCATGCTATGAATACGTTGGAGTTGGATAAACTGAAGAGCAAAAGTTTTTTCTATACTGCTGAGGTAGAGGGTAAATTTCCCGAATATGCGTATCCAACACATGAAAATCTTGAGTTGAAAAAAGGCGCTCAGGTGATGTTTGTAAAAAATGACAGCGCAATTGAAAAACGTTATTTTAATGGAAAAATAGGAGAAATAATCTATTTGGATAAAAGTGAAATTGTTGTAAGATGTAAAGGCGATGATGAAGATATTGTAGTAACCCCCGAAATTTGGGAAAATATAAACTATTCAATAAACGCAGAAACCAAAGAAATTTCAGAGCATGTTGCTGGTTCTTTTTCGCAAATACCACTTCGATTAGCTTGGGCAATAACCATTCATAAAAGTCAGGGTTTAACTTTTGAAAAAGCCATTATTGATGCGCAAGCATCTTTTGCACATGGGCAAACGTATGTGGCTTTAAGCCGGTGTAGAACACTTGAAGGTATTGTATTGAAAAGCCCTATATATGAAAACAATATTATTAACGATACGCGGGTTACTTCATTTAATAAAAAGGTAGAAGATAATTTACCAGACACAACTATTTTAAACGAATCCCAGAAAAATTATCAGCTAAATCTTATCGATGAGCTGTTCAATTATTATGCTTTTTTATACCCTATTAACCGTTTAATAGACGTTTTTTATAAAAACGAATCAAGCATAAAAGGAAATATATTAGTGCCTTTAAATACAATAAAAGAAGAGGGTGTTACTAAATTATTAAAAGTAAAAACCAGTTTTATAGCACAGTTAAAAAATTTAAGTGCAGATGTTGTTTTATTGGAAAAAGATGAAGCTATCCAAGATCGCATTAAAAAAGCCCTAGCTTATTTTTTGAAGCATACAGAAGATTTTATTAAAGTGCCTTTAGAAACACTTACTTACGCCACAGAAAACAAGGACGTCAATAAAGACATTAAAAGGCAATTAGACGCCATTGAAGAAAAGCTTTCCCAAAAACTATATTGTTTAAATGGTTTAAAAGAACAGTATTCCGCCGCAAAATATATGGAACTTCGAGCAAAAGCGGCCTTACAAAAAACAAAAACCACTGCTGTTAAAAAAGATTATAAAGATACTACCGAGCATCCTATATTATTTACAAAACTAAGAGAATTACGTGCTTTTAGAGCTGATGTAGAAGATGTGCCGCATTTTCAAATTTTTACCCAAAAGTCATTGTACGAAATGTGTGAAACACTACCAGTTACCACAAAACAACTTCTAAAAGTTAATGGCATGGGTAAAGTGCGAGTAAAAAAATATGGTGAAGATATTCTAGATATCATCAAAGAATATACAGGTAAAAACGCTATTGAATTAAAAGATAATAGATTTGAAAACTCAAAATTTGCAAAAGGAGGCACTAAAGACGTTTCGCTAAAATTATTCAAAAGCGGACTCTCCATTTCTGAAATTGCTAAAGAAAGAGGTTTTGTAAGCACTACTATTGAAGGCCATTTAGCGCATTTTATTCCAACGGGCGAAGTGAAAATAACCGATATCATACCCGAGGAAAAATACTTGGCCTTGAAAAAAATCATGAAATCAACACCCTTTGAAAACTTAACCGACCTTAAGAATCAAATTGATGACAAATTCACTTATAATGAAATGCGACTAGTTGCTAAAGAATTAGAATCTTAAATATCGGGACTTCTTTTTTTGTATCTTCAAACTACAATTAAACCTTTTTAAACAATTAAAGTCTAAAGGGTTATAAAACTATTTAGTGCTTTCTTATGAAACTCAAACATATTCAGCATTTATATTGGCGGGCGGGTTTTGGAATTTTGCCAAATCAATTACATGCGCTATCAAAAAAGAATAAAAACGAGGTTATTGATAATTTATTTAGAGCTTCAAAAAAATTCACACCTTTAAAAGTAGATACTTCTGAGATTGAAAATATATTAAACGGGCAAACCAAAATGGCTTCGGTTAACCGAAAAAAGATTCAAGAGTTAAGTCGAGAAAAAGGTATTGATTTAAATATTGCTTGGATTGATCGATTAACAAATCCCGAAGAACTTCTAAGAGAAAAAATGACGCTTTTTTGGGCAAATGTTTTTGTTTGTGAAGATAATAATGTGGTTTATATTCAACAGTTTAACAATACATTACGCAAGCACGCTTTGGGTAATTTTAAAGATTTTGTAAATGCCGTTTCAAAAGAAGCAGCCATGACCAAATATTTAAATACCAAGCAAAACCGAAAGCAAAAACCCAATGAAAATTTTGCTCGGGAGCTTATGGAACTGTTCACTTTAGGGGAAGGACATTACACTGAAAACGATATTAAAGAAAGTGCCAGAGCCTTTACGGGTTATAGCCATAACTTAAAAGGCGAATTTGTATTAAGACGTTTTCAGCACGATAATACCAATAAAACTTTTTTTGGTAAAACGGGTAATTTTAATGGCGAAGATATTATTGATCTTATATTGGATGAAAAACAATGCGCTAAGTTTATTTGCGAAAAAGTGTACCGTTATTTTGTAAATTATACATTGAACGAAAGCCATGTTAATGCCATGGTTACTGTGTTTTATAATGATTACAATATCGAGAAATTAATGCACTTTGTTTTTAGTTCAGATTGGTTTTATAACCAAGAAAATATTGGTACGAAAATAAAATCGCCCATTGAGTTTTTGGTTGGTTTAAAACAAGTGGTTCCAGTTCAGTTTAATAACACCAAACAACTTTTATATATTCAAAAACAACTGGGGCAAATTTTATTAAATCCGCCAAATGTTGCTGGTTGGAAAGGCGGGAAAAGCTGGATAGATAGTAACACGATTGTACTTCGTTTAAAACTACCTTCAATTTTACTAAATGATGCCTATATCTCAAAAGCGGAAATGGGTGAAACGGATACTATGATGGCTGTTAAAAAATCAGCGTATAAAAAAACCTATGGTAAAAGGTTTAAAACGGAACGTAACTGGAAAGCCTTCAATAAAAATTTTGCAAAGGTTGATTTAAACGATTTGCAAGATTATATGTTGTTAGGTGATTTAAACCCAGAAACTCGTGAATTTTTAGACGATTTAGAAAAAGTGTCTAAACAGGAATATTGCATTCAACTTATGTCGTTACCCGAATATCAAATGTGTTAATTATGGACAGAAGAAAATTTTTAAAACAGTCATCCTTAGTGAGTAGTTTGTTTTTTGTTCCAAGTTTTGTAAAAGCTTTTGAGGAAGTGGCAAGCAATAGTTTGGGTTATAAGCGTTTGGTAATTATTCAATTATCAGGCGGAAACGATGGCCTAAATACCGTGATTCCTTTCAGGAATGATTTATATTATAAAGAACGCCCTACTCTGGGAATACCAAATAATGATGTAATTAAACTAAATGATGAATTGGGGTTGCATAGTAGTTTAACACCCTTAAAACGATTGTATGATAATGGGTATTTAACCATACTTAATAATGTGGGTTATCCAAATCCTGTGCGTTCACATTTTAGATCGATGGATATTTGGCAAACTGCCACAGATTCTGACAAGTTCTCTCAAACAGGTTGGTTGGGGCGTTATTTAGATAATTATGGAAAACAACCGTATTCAGCTATTGAAATTGATGATAGTTTATCATTGGTTTTAAAGGGTAAAAACAGGAATGGTATAGCAACTCAAAACCCCAAAGCATTGTTCAATTTGTCTCGAGACCCTTATTTTAAAAATTTAAGTAAACATCAAAATGATGCGCATTTAAGTGAGCACAATTTGGGCTATTTATACAAAACCATGATTGCCGCACAATCATCTGCAAAATATATTTACGAGACCAGTAAAACCGTTTCTGCAAAAAAGGAATATCCTAATAACAAGTTTGGCAAACAATTAAAAACCACGGCACAGTTTATTAATTCCGGGCTAGAAACAAAAGTGTTTTATACCGCTTTGGGCGGGTTTGATACACACGTTAATCAACTGAACACTCAAAAACGACTGTTAAAAATGTATGCTGAAAGTATGGAAACTTTTGTTGAAGATTTAAAAGCAAACAACACATTTAAAGACACGCTTATTTTAACCTTTTCGGAATTTGGACGTCGTGTAAAACAAAATGCCAATGTGGGTACCGACCATGGTACTGCCAACAATGTGTTTATTATTGCCGATAAACTTAAAAAACAAGGTATTTACAATAGTTTTCCTAATTTGAGTGACTTAGATGATAATGGCGATTTAAAATTTGAAATAGATTTTAGAACTATTTATGCCACAGTTTTAAATAAATGGTTGGAAGTAAGTGATGAAAAAGTGCTGAATAAATCATTTAAGCAATTAGATTTTATTTAATGTATTTTTAATCTCTCCTTAGGAGAGACCATAAAAAAACCTTGCCTCAATGCCGAACTATTCGGGAGAAACAAGGTTTATATCTTAAAAAAGATTAATAGCACGGCAAAACTAATGTTTTTTTTAATTCCTTTTTGCTTTTAACGTTATGTTAAGGTTAAATTTATTAACAAATGCTAATTATATTTTACCTTCCGTAATATCCTTAAAGATTCTTTATGTAAGCTATAAATGTCTTCGCTGTATTTTTTTAAATAGGGTTTTGCTTCATTAAGTTTATCAATAGCTTCGTGAAATAAATTAAGATAGCAAATTAAATAGGTAGCAGGTAAATTTCTCAAATCTACTTCTTCTCTTTTTGTAAAAGAAAGCCCTTTTTTCAGCTTTTCTAAAAGTGCATTATTTGCGTTATATATATGATGAAGTATTTTTTTATCGTATTGTGGCGCTTCAAATAAAAGGGTGGTTTCAATATTATAATTGGCATTGTTTTCAAACTTTATAATGGTTTCTTCTAATGGGTAATATGTGTTTGAATTCTGAAATCCTAAACTTACATACTCAATAATGTTGAAACTATCATCATCAAGTGAAATAGAAACCTCGTCCAAAGCCGAAAAGAATAAACGCACTTGTTCGTTTATAAGCTCAATATCAACTCTAGAAAAAAATACTTCGTTTTTAACTACTTTTTTTTGGCCCGCCCAACAAACCACAAAATACTCTTTAAAAACTTTGTATTGTGCGTTATAGTCTTTACGCTTATTCATAAAATCGAAAACACCATTTAGGGTATGTTCAATATTATTTTGTGCGTTTTTTTCAATAGCATCAACAATTTTAGAGTTGATATCCTTAATTTTAATATCGAATACTTTTGGCATACTCATACTGCCATCTCTAAAAAAGACAGACCCTCCATAGTATTTCCAAATGTTTTTGCGCAGAGATGTTAAGCTATCAATAGGCCGTATGGTAACTAAGCCAACAACTTTATCATCTGGTAAATGCGGAAACGGAATATTTTCATATTGAACAATGGGTGGATTGCTTAAATAAGCGTTGATAAGGTTTTGAATTTTACTGTCATCAAAAAAATCGACCCCAACAATATTATTATCTTCATCTTCAACGCCAATAACGATATAGGAATTGTTTTTTGGGTTGCTGTTTGATAAGGCACAAATATGTTTTAAAAACTTAGCTTTTCCTTCCTTATGGCTAATATCAATTTTTCGCTTTTTATCATAAAAACTGTTCTCATCGTTATGAGCTAAAAGGTGTTTTATAAGTAGGCGTTTGTTAATCATTTTTGTCATTCCCGCAAAGGCGGGAATCTTATTGTTTTTAGTTCAAATCTTCAATTTCAGCAATTATTACTCCAAAATTCCCATCAATTTGCTCCCAGTTTTTCGAGGGTAAATAAGTTTTTGATACAAACCCATCAAGATATAAAGCATGTTCACATCCTTTGTTTTTGAAAAATGAAGCAAAATCGTAAAAATTTATTTTTTCTTTTGACATAGCAAAAAGTAGGTTTCCGTTTGGAAGAATACCAACGCCATTTCTAATATTAATATTTTTTGAACCATAATTAAACTTTGAGTGGATTTTACCATCAATTAGTAGCATTGGCCCTGATTGAGTAGCATATTTAATAGATTTACTATGCACGAAACTTTTGGTAATACAAATATTTGGAATTCCTTTGTCTGATAAATAAAAAACACCATTAGGTTGAAGATAGAAGTTTCCAGAACTCTTTTTAATAGTATCTAAATCTTTTAAAAGTTTTCCATTTTCTATATAAAGACCTTGAGGAAGAAGAGCTTTATTGTACATCCCACCATTAGTAGCAAAAACTAATTTTTTTTTATTATTTTCTAATTTAGCTTTGAGGTTTTGAAAGTTTAAGTAATTATTCCCGTTATCATCTTTCCAGTAAAAGTTTAATTCTTGCTTTTCAGAATCAATAGTATAACTCAAAATATTAATTTCATTTTGTGAACTTTTGTATGAAAACAAACTAAAAGAGAAAAGCAGAACAATTAAAAAAATATAAAAGGCAAACTTTTTCATTTAAATTTCTTTTTTAACAATTGTCGAACTAGCCTGCGCCGTACAAAACATTAAAACATCAGCAATATTTACATGTTCTGGTCTGGAAACCACAAAATAAATAACTTCGGCAACATCTTTGGCTTGCAATGCTTTAAAGCCTTTATAAACAGTATCTGCAATGGGGTCGCCTTTAAAACGTACTTGGGAAAATTCGGTTTCAACCAACCCAGGATTTATGGCGCCTACTTTAATTCCGTAAGGATTTAAATCAATCCGCATACCTTCAGTAATTGCTAAAACCGCATGTTTACTTCCGCAATACACATTACCTTTTGGATACACTTCCTTTCCTGCCGACGAGCCAATATTGATGATATGTCCCGATTGGCGTTCGGTCATTTGTGGTGTAATAGCTTTACTAACGTATAAAAGTCCTTTAACATTAATATCCAACATGGCATCCCAATCGTCAGTACTTCCTTCATTTATAGGGTCTAAACCATGGGCATTTCCTGCATTGTTTATTAAAATATCAATAGTTTTAAAATTATCGGGCAACGAATTAATAGCATCAAAAACATCCTGTGTATTGCGCACATCAAAATTTAAAATATGAACATCGGTCAACTTTTCTAAAGTTTTTTGTATGGTTTTTAAACGCTCCAATCGTCTTCCACAAAGAATTAATTTAATACCATGTTTTGCAAACTCGTAGGCTGTGGCTTCGCCAATACCGCTTGTGGCTCCTGTAATTAGGGCTGTTTTTGTCATTATTATTAAATATTTAAATTAATAGCACATCTTGTACATGTATTTTTGCTATTCACGTATAAAAATACTTAAAACTAGTTTAAAATTGTATTATTGAAAATGAATTATATGAAGTATTGATTATAAGTTCGTTAAGAAAACAATAATCTCTCTTTTAAAGTAAAAGTGATTTATATAATCTAAAACCTAACTGCTTCACGTATATAATTTATATAAACTTTAAAAAAGAATCGTACTATGAGTATTTTGAAAAAATTAATTATTCCTATATTCTTAATAGGGGTTTTATTTTCTTGTGATGATAATAAATCGGGTGATGTTGCTAAAAACCAACCAACCATATCGGTGAGACTTGTTGATGCACCAGGCGATTATGAAGCAGTAAATATTGAAATTGTTGATGTTACAATTAAAATGAATAACGATAATGATGATGACAACGGATGGATGTCGCTTGAAGCTAATAATGAAATAGTAAACTTATTAGATTTCACAGGAGGCTTTAGTAAGGTTTTAGTTGATAGATTTCCAATACCAGCTGGAACTTTAAGCCAGATGCGTTTGGTTTTAGGAGATGGCAACACCATAGTTATTGAAGGCGAGAATAACGAAAGCGAAACGTTTGATTTAAAAACACCAAGTGCTCAACAATCAGGTTTAAAGCTTAAAGTTAACACAACAATTGAAGAAGGTTTTACGTATGATTTTGTATTAGATTTTGATGTAGAAAAATCAATTGTTATAGCAGGTAATTCAGGAAATATTATTTTAAAACCAGTACTATATGCAAGTGCTGAAGCTAGCTCAGGAATTATTGAAGGCATAGTTTCGCCAAATGATGTGCCAAGTATGGTCTCTGTATTAGTTGATGACAATGGAACTCCTGAAACGGATGACGATTTTATTATTACTGCTTACACGGATGAGGTAACCGGGGCTTTTGCGCTATGGGGCATTCCAGCAGGAACTTATGAAGTTATTGCAACTCCAATTGATGATGAATCTGATTATTCTTATGGAAGTGCAGTTGATGTAACAGTTACAAATGGAGAAGTGACCATAATTACTGACCCTATTGAGCTTATGCTTAAAACAGGTTCAATAAGTGGAACCATATCTGGTTTAGCTGAAGGCGTTGTAGCAACTATATCAATTAACGATGATGCTTCAACAAGTGTGGAAACTGATGCTGACGGCATGTATGTTATCGAAGCGGTTATACCAAGGGATTATACAGTAACAATAAGTGCAGAAGGTTATGTTTCACAAGAATTCATGATTACCTTAGAACCAGCTGAAGAAGAAGTTATAGATGCTACTTTAGTAATTTAAAAATAAAACACATATTTTATAATAAAGCGCAATATCGAAAGATGTTGCGCTTTGCTTTTTTAATTAAAAATCACATTTAAGATTTACTTATCATAATTATTCGTTAAAGCTTTAAATAAAGGTGGTTCACCTATTTTTTTTAACCATTTTTTAACAAGGATTAATTAAAAATTTTAACAATTTGCAATGCTCAAATAAGGGCAGTATATTCGTGTCCTTTGTTCTTTGGATTTGCTGTAAAAGAAAATGATGATTTTTTTCTTTATATGAAATAGAAAAATAAAGCATAGCTTTAGTTACGGTTTCTTTTTCTTTTGATATAGAAAGGAAAAAAGGGCGTTTTATTAAGGCAAACCCATAGGGTAAAGGACATATTTTAATTAAATAAAAAATGATGGAAGAAACAGGTACAATTGATATTAAGACTATTAACGAGAAAATTGAAAAGGAAAGCGCTTTTGTTGATTTATTGATGCTTGAAATGAATAAAGTCATCGTTGGACAAAGACACATGGTAGAACGATTGCTTATTGGCTTATTGGGGCAAGGGCATATTCTTTTGGAAGGTGTTCCCGGTTTGGCAAAAACACTAGCTATTAATACGTTGGCACAAGCTGTAGATGGTAGCTTTAGCAGAATACAGTTTACACCAGATTTATTACCTGCGGATGTTACAGGGACATTAATCTATAACATGAAATTAAATGACTTTTCAATTAAAAAGGGACCTATTTTCGCAAACTTTGTATTAGCTGATGAGATAAACAGAGCACCTGCAAAAGTGCAATCGGCATTACTTGAAGCCATGCAAGAAAAGCAGGTAACTATTGGAGATGAAACTTTTATTTTAGACAAACCATTTTTAGTAATGGCCACTCAAAACCCTGTTGAGCAGGAAGGAACTTATCCGTTGCCAGAAGCTCAGGTTGACCGTTTTATGTTAAAAACGGTAATTGATTACCCGAAGCTAAACGAAGAGCAATTAATTATGCGTGCCAATATGAAAGGTGCTTGGGAAAAAGTAAACCCCGTAGTTTCAGTATCTCAAATACTAAAAGCTCAAGAGGCCGTTCGAGAGGTGTACATGGATGAAAAAATAGAGAAATATATATTGGATATTATTTTTGCAACACGATATCCAGAGAAATATAAACTTGCCGATTTAAAACCATTAATTTCCTTTGGTGCATCACCCCGTGGAAGTATCAATTTAGCCACAGCAGCTAAATGTTATGCATTTATCAAACGTCGTGGTTATGTCATTCCAGAAGATGTTCGCGCTGTTGTTTATGATGTTTTAAGACACAGAATAGGTATTACTTATGAAGCCGAAGCCGAAAATGTAACTTCGGAAGACATCATCAACAAAATAATTAATGAAATAGAAGTACCATAAAAAGGAGTTTCCAGTATTCAGTGGCAGTTTGCAGTTGCTTACTCGAACTTTGAATACTGAAAAAGCTTAACGGTTTGCTGATAACTGAAAACTGCGACTGAAAACTGTTTACTGAATAGATGGATACTAAAGAGTTACTAAAAAAAGTACGTAAAATAGAGATTAAGACACGCCGGTTGTCTGATCATATTTTTGGAGGAGAATATCACTCTACCTTCAAGGGACGTGGTATGACTTTTAGTGAAGTGCGTCAATATCAATTTGGTGATGATGTAAGAAGTATTGATTGGAATGTTACAGCTCGTTATAGTGAACCTTATGTAAAAGTTTTTGAAGAAGAACGAGAACTTACCATGATGCTTATGGTTGATGTTTCGGGATCTAAGTTATTTGGGACACAACAACAATTTAAAAATGAAGTGGTTACCGAAATTGCGGCAACACTTGCGTTTTCAGCTACTCAAAACAATGATAAAATCGGTCTTATTTTATTTTCAGACAAAGTAGAACTTTATATTCCGCCAAAAAAAGGACGTTCCCATGTATTGAGAATTATTAGGGAACTCATCGAATTTAAACCTGAAAGTAAACATACTAATTTGTCGGAAGCCCTAAAATTCATGCAAAATGTAATGAAGAAAAAAGCTATTGTGTTTGTGCTGTCCGATTTTATTGCAGACGATTATCATCAAACCATGAAAATAGTGGCAAAAAAACATGATGTAACTGGAATAAGAGTTTATGATAAACGTGAACAAGACATACCAAATATAGGAATGGTGCAAATGCAAGATGAAGAAACTGACGAAATCATGCTGGTAAACACAGCCTCAAAAAAAGTACGACTTAATTACGCTAAATTCTACAACGAAAAAGCAGGCTATTATAAAGAAAGTTTTACAAAATCGGGTGCAGGTGCCATTGACTGTCGTGTTGACGAAAGCTATGTAAAAAAATTATTGGGATATTTTAAAAGAAGAGGATAAAACGATTTACGATTTATGAAGTACGATTTACGATTTATGAAAACAAAATTTTCCGTCTTCGGTCTCCCGATAGCTATCGGGACGTCTTCGGGCATATTTTCTTTCGTCTTTTTTCTTTTCCCTCTTTTCTCATTTTCACAAGTTACGTCTTCAATTGATTCCACTTCAATAAAAATAGGAGAACAAATTACTTACCATATTCAGGTAGAAACAGATACTACAAGTTTGGTGGTTTTTCCTGAAGGGCAATCATTTTCACCATTGGAAACGATTGAATCCTATAAAACGGACACGCTCAAAAAGAATGGTAAATACAACTTGGTAAAAAAGTATGGTTTAACGCAATTTGATTCGGGTAAATATACCATTCCGAGGCAAAAAATTATTGTTGGTGACAAAACGTTTTACACAGATTCTTTAAAAGTTGAGGTGAATAATATTGTGGTTGATACCACTAAACAAGGGCTGTATGATATTAAACCTATTATTGAAGTTAAAAAACCATCAAGTAATTGGTGGAAATATCTGTTACTAATACTTTTAATAATCGGTGTAGTTGGGTTTTTGTTGTATTGGTTTATTTGGCGAAAAAAACCACTAACTGAAGAGGAAGAGATTGCTTTATTACCACCTTACGATAGAGCCAAATTAGCACTCAAAAAGTTAGATGAAAGTCCGTATTTAGATAATCAGAATTTAAAGGATTACTATTCAGACCTTACGTTCATCATCAGAAAATATCTTGACGAAAAAGTTTACGATCGCGCTTTAGAAAGCACAACAGACGAGTTGATTAATAGACTTAATTTGCTAAAAGATGGTAATCAAGTTGATATCAGTAAAGAAGATATTAAGAATTTAGAACGTATTTTGAAGCGTGCCGATTTAGTAAAATTTGCAAAATCTGCCCCAGATGTTGAGCTGGCAAAATTTGACAGAAATACGATTGATCTTGAAATAGATCACGTAAAAGAGGCACTCCCTGAACCAACTGAAGAGGAGAAACTTTTAGACCAAAAATACCGTGAAGAACAAGACCGAAAAAAGAAGCGAAATAAAATAATTTTAACGGTTGTTATAAGTCTGTTTTTATTGATAGCAACGTTTGTAGGCTTTTCAATTAAATATGGATTTGATTACGTAAAAGACACTATAATTGGACATGATAGTATGGAACTTTTGGAAGGCGATTGGGTAAGAAGCGAATATGGTTTTCCACCAATAAAAATATCCACACCAGAGGTTTTAAAACGTATAGAAACACCAATTCCTAACGAGCTTCAGGGTCAAATGAAAATTAGCACATTTGGGTTTGAGCAAAAAGAACGCATTACCATTGTTGTTTCAAATACCGTGCTTGCACAAGCGCAGGATAGTTTGGATATTACTAAAGCTATAGAGGGAAATTTAAAAACATTGGAAAGTAGAGGCGCTCGCAATATTTTAACTAAAAATGAAAAGTTTACAACACCAAATGGTGCCGAGGGTATTAAAACTTATGGAACTTTAGATTATCCTTTAAATAATTCAGATAAATACATTAATGGAAAATATACGTCGTTAAGTTTTACAAGTAGCGGTAAGGTCATTCAGCAAATTATTTTAACATGGAGAAAAGATGATGTTTACGCTGATGAAATTATGGAGCGCGTTTTAAATTCAGTTGAACTAAAAGAAGCAGAAGAATGATGTTTGAAGGCATTGAATTTTTAAATAAACAATGGTTCTGGTTATTTCTTTTACTACCACTGGCCATTCTGTGGTATGTTTTAAAACATAAAAGGCAAACCGCAGAATTAAAAATATCGAGTTTAAAAGGATTTAAAATCACTAATTCATGGTTCCCAAAATTTAAACATCTATTGTTTGCATTACGTTTAATAGCACTAGCATTATTAATAACTGCAATAGCCAGACCCCAAACCGTTGATGTATCTTCAAAAACAAAAACAACCCGAGGTATTGATATTGTTATGGCCATAGATGTGTCTGCAAGTATGCTAGCCAAAGATTTATCGCCAAATAGATTGGAAGCTTTAAAAGAAGTCGCAGCAGAGTTTATAAAAGGCAGGCCAAATGACAGAATTGGGTTAGTAGAGTATGCTGGTGAGAGCTATACTAAAACGCCAATTACAAGTGATAAAGCTATTGTGTTACGCTCTTTACAAAGCATAAAATATAATACTATAATTGAGGGAGGTACGGCTATTGGCATGGGTTTAGCAACTTCAGTTAACCGACTAAAGGATAGTAAGGCAAGTAGTAAAGTGATTATTTTGTTAACCGATGGCGTAAACAATTCAGGATTTATAGATCCAAAAATTGCAAGTGAATTGGCTGTTGAATATGGCATAAAAACATACACAATTGGGTTAGGAACCAACGGAATGGCATTATCGCCAATTGGAATCTTACCAAATGGGCAATTTCAATACGGACGGGCTCAAGTAGAAATTGATGAAGCGTTGCTTAAGGAAATAGCCGATGTTACGGGCGGTAAGTATTTTAGGGCAACCAATAACAAAAAACTAGAAGAAATTTATAACGAAATAAATAAACTTGAAAAAACCGAAATAGAAGAATTTAAGTTTTATAATTACGAAGAAAAGTATAGGCCATTAGTGCTTTTAGCAGGACTGTTGTTGCTTTTGGAATTGCTATTGCGCTATACGGTTTTTAGAAGTTTTGTTTAACAAGAAGCAAGACTAGGGAACCAAGAAAAAAGATAAATAATTAAAAAAGCACGCATAGTTCATTGCTTTACCGCTAACTGAATACTGCGACTGAAAACTGAGAGAATGTATCAATTAGAAGAAAAAATATGGTTTTGGGCTTTAGCTATCATTCCTGTAATGTGGCTGTTCTTTTTGGTACTCCAATTTTGGAAATACAGCGCTCAAAAGAAGTTTGCTGATGCAGCATTACTCAAGAAGTTAAGCCCTAATAAATCTTTATTCAAATCAGTTTTAAAAGTTATTGTTTTAAGTTTAGCTTTCGCGTGTTTAGCAATTGCACTAGTAAATCCAAAAATTGGCACAAAACTGGAAACTGTAAAGCGCGAAGGCGTTGACATCGTTTTTGCTGTTGATGTTTCTAAAAGCATGTTGGCCGAGGATATTGCTCCAAACCGATTGGAAAAATCCAAACAACTCGTTACACAAATCATAAATAATTTGGCAAGCGATCGGGTGGGTATTATTGCTTACGCAGGAAAAGCGTTTCCACAGCTGCCCATAACTACGGATTATGCATCGGCTAAAATGTTTTTGCAAAGTATGAATACGGATATGTTATCCTCTCAAGGAACGGCAATTAACGAAGCTATAAAACTGGCAAAAACGTATTTTGATGATGAAGAGCAAACCAATAGAGTACTTATTATTATTTCTGATGGTGAAGACCATAGTGAAGAAGCAGTCGCTGTTGCAGAGGAAGCTAGTGATGAAGGGATAAGAATTTTTACTATTGGGGTGGGCGATTTAAAAGGTGCCCCTATTCCTGAAAAAAGAAATGGGATTGTTTTAAATTATAAGAAGGATAATCAAGGTGAAACGGTTATTACGCGTTTAAATGAGGAAACCCTTAAAAATATAGCTGCAGAAGCTAATGGCGTTTACATAAATGGGGAAAACACAAACGATGTGGTTGAAAATATTCGTGAGATTTTAAACGGAATGGAAAAAACGGAGTTTGAAGCAAAACAGTTTGCTGATTTTAAAGACCAATTTCAATGGTTTTTAGGGTTTGGTATTTTCTTTTTGTTTTTAGATATTTTCCTTTTGGAACGTAGAACGGCATGGTTGAAAAAGTTGAATTTATTTAATGAAGATTTATAAAATCTTTAACGAAAAATAAGTATAAGGTTTTCTATATTAGAATATATATAAAATTAAAGATGAAAAATTTAGCATTAATTATAATCACATTAGTTACTTCAATGTCTTTTTCACAAGAAAAGGAGGCCTTATTGGCTTCAAAAAAAGCGGATAATTATGTATATGAGGGAAATGCTTTAGTTGAAAGTGATGATTTTGTTTCAGCCGAAATGGAATACCGAAAGGCTATTTCAGAAAATCCAACAACAGTTGCAGGGGTATATAATTTAGGAAACTCATATTATAAAAAAGGAAATTTTGAAGAAGCATTGTATCGTCATCAGCAAGCAGTAAAAACAGCAACTTCAAAAACAGAAAAACATAAAGCGTTTCATAATATCGGAAATATATTAATGAAAAACAAAAAATGTAAAGAGGCCGCTGAAGCCTTTAAAAGTGCGTTAAGAAACGATCCTACTGATGATGAAACACGCTATAATTTCGCTTTAGCAAAAGAGTGTGCTGAACAACAGAAACAAGATCAGCAAGACGAGAACAAAGACGACGAAAATAAAGATAAGAACGAGGATAATAAGGAAAACAAAGACCAGAAAGATAACAAGGATAAAGACGGCGATAAAGACCACGAAAACAAAGACAAGGGCGACGAGGACAAAAAAGAAGGTGAGGATAAAAAAGATGACGAAGGAAAGCCTAAAGATGAAAAAGAAGATAAAGGTAAAGGTGATGAAGAAAAGAAAGACCAACCAAAGCCAAAGCCCCAACCTGGACAATTATCGCCACAGCAAATAAAGAATTTGTTGGAAGCCATGAACAATCAAGAACAAAGGGTTCAGGAAAAAATGAACGCAGAAAAAGAAAAAGGAGTTAAAATTAGAACTGAAAAAGACTGGTAAAAAAGTCTTCAGTAAGCAGTTTTCAGTAGCAGTCTCCTGCAAGGTTTTAAGAACCTTGTAGGTATTAAAATATAATAATGAAAATAGTAAAATCTATATTGATATTATTTTTCATACTAATTACTAGTATCACTTCAGCTCAAGTAGAGTTTGTAGCCAAAGCTAGTAAGCAAAAGTTAGGTATAAACGAACGTTTACGTGTTGATTTTGAAATGAACCAAGACGGAGATAATTTTATTCCTCCAAATTTTACAAATTTCACAGTAATTGGTGGCCCAAACCAGTCGGTTAGCAATTCTTGGATAAACGGTGTTAGAACTTACAAGAAAACCTACAGTTATTTTTTATCGCCAAAACAAAGAGGACGTTTCACTATTGGGCAAGCATCAATTACTATTGACGATGAAATTTATAAAACGGTTCCGGTAAAAGTTGAAGTCACTTCAGCAGTTGATACACCAACTGATCCCAACGACCCAAATTACATCGCTTCAGAAAACATTCATTTGGTTGCTGAAATTTCCAATGTAAATCCTTATTTAAATGAAGCTATAACTGTGGTTTACAAACTCTATGTTTCCCCATCAATAGCGGTTGATAATTTGAATGAAATCGATAGCCCAAGATTTAATGATTTTTGGAGCCAGAATATAAAAATGCAAGGTCTTAAAGCGGAAAACACAACTTACAATGGTGAGGATTACCGTTATGTGGTTTATAAAAAGGTAGTGCTATATCCTCAAAAAACAGGGAAATTAGATTTAGAGCCTTTAACTTTAGATGTTTCTATGCGTGTGCCAACAAATAGGCGCGATATTTTTGGTAGTAGATTAATGACACGGGTTAATAGGAAAATTTCTGCTGGTAGTAAAACCATAAATGTGAAATTTTTGCCTGAGCAAGGTAAGCCTGTTGATTTTACTGGTGCTGTTGGGCGTTTTAATTTTAATGTATTTGCATCTAAAAGAGTATTGGATGCCTCAGAATCATTACAATTAAAAGTTGAAGTTAGAGGAAATGGTAACTTAAAACTATTTAATTTGCCAAAAGTGTCTTTACCAAGTTCTTTAGAGGTTTATGAGCCAGAACATAATGAAAATGTGCAAACTAATTTATCAGGAATGCAAGGAAGTATTTCTGATAGTTATACCGTGGTACCGCAATACAAAGGCAAATACCCTATACCAAGTATTTCGTTTTCTTATTTTGATTTGGAAACAAAAAGTTATAAGCGTTTAACTTCAGAGGAAATTATTATTGATGTTTCAAATGGGCCACTTAATAGCGCAGATGCAAGTAAAAGTAATTCTGTTTTAAGCACTGGAAAACAACCTGTAGTTTTAAATAATGATCAGTTTGCATTTATTAAAACAACTCCAAATTTTACACCTTTAAATTCATCATATTTCTTTAAAACCAAACTGTTCTGGAGTTTATTATTGCTGCCCTTTTTAGCAATCCCGTTAGCTATTGTTATAAGAAATAAAAAGGCAACAAGAGATGCTGATGTTTATGGAAACCGAATTAGAAAAGCTGATAGATTAGCTAAGAAGTATTTAAAAGGCGCTAAAAAATCTTTAGGACAAAAAGAAGCATTTTACATTGCTTTGGAAAAGGCGTTGCATAATTATTTAAAGGCAAAATTACATATTGAAACTAACGATTTAAGTAAAGATAAAATCAATAATTTACTAAAAGAGAAACAGGTTGATGATGAAGTGATTAAAGATTTTGGTAGTATTTTGGAAAACTGTGAGTTAGCACGATACACACCAATTGATATTGTAACTATGCAAGAAGACTACGGTAAGGCAGCAAAAACCATTTCTTTAATTGATAAACAAGCAAGATAAAATGAGAAACGTTTTATTCATATTATCAGTTTTATTCAGTTTTATATTATCTGCTCAAAATGAAACTATTTTTGAGCAAGCAAACACACTATATAATGAAGGTAAATATGCAGAAGCTATAGATAAATACACAGCTATTTTAGAAACTGGTAATCATTCTGCTGAATTATATTTTAATCTAGGTAATGCAAATTACAAGCTTAACAATATTGCTCCCAGCATCTATTATTATGAAAAAGCATTACAATTAGCACCCAATGATAATGATATAAAAAACAATATAGCCTTTGCAAGAAACATGACCATTGATGCCATAGATGTTGTTCCAGAGTCAGGTTTCTCTAAGCTAATAAAAAGTATAACGAATACATTTAGTTTTGATGTATGGGCAAAATTATCAATTGTATTGGTTTTCTGTTTCGTTTTATTATTCCTTATATATTATTTTGCTTTTTCATCCCTTAAAAAACGATTAACATTTATTGGAAGTTTGACGGCTCTTTTTTTAAGCTGTTTTACATTAGTATTCGCATTTCATAAATACGACTTAGATAAAAAAGATAAACCCGCTATTGTTTTTGCTCAAGAAAGTAAAATTAAAAGTGAGCCAAATGTAAGAAGTGAGGAATCTTTTAGGCTACATGAAGGCACAAAAGTACAAGTGCTTGACACCATTGGAGAATGGAAAAAAATCAAACTATCCGATGGTAAAACAGGATGGGTTTTATCAGAAGACATAAAAATGTTGAATGCTTTTTGATTACTTTTTAACAAAATAGTATATTTGCCTTTCAAATATTTTAAAGTAGATGTCTAGAAATACAATTTCTATAATATTGTCAATGATTTTTTTGATGTTCTTAGTAGCACCAACGGCCATTGCTATTGTAGATGATTCTGTTGATATTTCTGCATTTTACACCACTTCCGAAGAAGAAGAAAAAGGAGTTGAAAAAAATAACAATTCTGAGGTCGTTTTTTTGGAGGGCGACACTTCTGAATCTTTTCTTATATCTAAAAAAATTACCCATAACACGCGGTACTACTTCAAAAATTACCAGAAACCCCATTTAAATCTTATTTCTCCACCACCAGACTTAAGTTAGATTTTATTGGTTTTATGTTATAATGTGTTGATAGATCAACAGATTGTAGCTCTTTTTTTTATCAATTTAAATTAACTTATTTTTTTATGTTTAAAACTATTAAGAATGACTTACCAGCGAGTATAGTCGTATTTTTTGTTGCATTACCATTATGTTTGGGTATTGCATTAGCAAGTGGAGCACCACTTTTTTCAGGATTAATTGCAGGAATTATTGGTGGTATAATAGTAGGGTCGTTAAGTGGCTCTAAAATAGGCGTTAGTGGTCCTGCAGCAGGATTAGCTGCCATAGTTTTGGCTGCTATTGCTACTTTGGGAAGTTATGAAAACTTTTTGGTTGCGGTTGTTTTAGGAGGAGTCATTCAATTATTATTTGGAGTTTTAAAAGCAGGTATTATTGGATATTATTTCCCTTCATCAGTAATTAAAGGGATGCTTACAGGTATTGGTATAATCATTATACTAAAGCAAATACCCCACTTTTTTGGTTATGACCCTGACCCTGAGGGCGATTTTGCCTTTTTCCAAGTAGATGGGCAAAATACGTTTACAGAAATTATAGATACAGTTAATCATATTAAACTTGGTTCTGCATTGATTGGAGCCATTAGTTTGGGTATTTTACTATTATGGGATAAAGTTTTATCAAAAAAAGGCAAGATATTTCAATTGGTACAAGGGCCTTTAGTAGCAGTGGTGGTTGGTATTGTATTTTATGTACTAACAAATTCTAATGAAGCCTTATCTATATCTCAATCGCATTTAGTTAGTGTTCCTGTGCCAGAAGATGCGACCTCTTTTTTAGCACAATTCAGCTTTCCAAATTTTAACGTTATTACAAATCCAGATGTTTGGATTGTGGCCTTTACCATTGCTTTAGTGGCAAGTTTAGAAACGTTGTTATGTGTAGAGGCTACAGATAAATTAGATCCTGATAAGAATGTAACCCCAACTAATAGGGAGCTATTAGCACAAGGAACAGGAAATATTATCTCTGGTTTAATTGGAGGGCTACCTATAACTCAAGTAATTGTGCGTAGTTCGGCAAATATTCAATCGGGAGGAAAAAGTAAGGCCTCTGCTATTATTCATGGGTTTTTTCTGTTAATTTCTGTAATACTTATTCCTAGATTATTAAACATGATTCCGTTGTCTGTTTTAGCTGCGGTTCTATTAGTAGTTGGTTACAAATTGGCAAAACCAGCATTATTTAAGAAAATGTACAATTTAGGATGGAAACAATGGATTCCATTTAATGTTACCGTTTTAGGAATTATATTCATCGATTTACTCTACGGAATTGGTTTAGGATTAGGTGTAGGAATTATAGTTATCCTATTAAAGAGTTACCAAAACTCTCATTTCCTTCATATAGAGGATAAAAGTAATGGGAAACATAAAATTAAGATGACCCTTGCTGAAGAAGTTACCTTTTTTAACAAAGGTGCTATTTTAAAGGAGTTGGATAGTTTACCAAGAGACACTTATTTGGAAATAGATATACTTAAAACACGATACTTGGATAATGATATTATTGAAATATTAGATGATTTCGCATATAAAGCTAAAGAGAGAAATATTGATATTAAGTTGGTTTCCAAACGAGGAGTTGTTGAAAACCCAGATAGCTTTATTGGCTTTTTTGAAGAGCGACCAAAATCTAAAATAAGTTTAAGCTAAAGTATTATAGAATGAGCTATAACAAGTCTTGATGTGAGCCTACATTATTGTTGGCGAATTACATTTGACCATTAAAAAAACGATAAAATTTGAACAAATGAAAAAGAATAAAAATAAAATTTTAGTGCTATCAGATTTAAATAAATCTACAGGTACTGTGCTAAAAAGCGCAATAAGTCTGGCTAAAATTATTGATGGCAGTATTGACTTTTTATGCGTAATAAAGCCAACTGAAATTGCTGAAAAGGAAAATCAATTATCGGCAATTCGTAATATTAATCAAGAACATTTTACAATTAAAAAGGAGATTTTAAATTTAATAACTCCAATTTCCAATGATTATAAAATTAATATTAATCACACATTATTATATGGTAATGTAAAAAGTGAAATAGGTAATTATATTAAAGAACATAAGCCAGATGTCATTGTAATTGGGAAAAGAAAACCTAAAATGCTTAATTTAATTGGTGATAACATAACAAGCTTCGTATTTAAAAAGCACAGTGGCGTTATTATGATATCTGCTAATGAAAATGCTCTTGAACCAGACAAGAAACTTTCTTTGGGGTTGTTAAATGATATGGAAGACTCTTTTGAATTTGCAAAAGATTTGATAGAGCACACTCAAAAACCGGTAAAATCATTTAAGGTTATTAATCAGTCAAACAAGTTAAAAGAATCAACTAATACCAATAACAAGGAAAACGTGGAATTTGTTTTTGAGGATAATGATAATACCATTGACAACCTTTCAAAATACTTATCAAAAAACAGTATTAACTTATTGTGTGTAAATAGAGAGAAGAAAACAAATACGAAGTATTCGATGAAGTCCGACATTAATAATGTTATTAATAAACTTAACGTTTCAATGTTATTAACCACAAATAAATAACTAAAATTTCAGTAATCTTTTTATTAATAGTAAAAATAAAGCATCATGAAAGCACATACAAGAGAAACACAATTAACAATGACACCAGAAAAGTCATTACAGTTTTTAAAAGAAGGGAACCAAAGATTCCAACAAAACTTAAAGGCTAATCGAAATTTATTAGAACAAGTAAACGATACCAGTGATGGGCAATTTCCGTTTGCAACCATTTTAAGCTGTATAGATTCCAGGGTATCTGCAGAATTGGTTTTCGATCAAGGTTTAGGGGATATTTTTAGTGTTAGAATTGCAGGAAACTTTGTAAACGAAGATATTTTAGGCAGCATGGAATTTGCCTCTAAACTTGCAGGAACAAAGCTCATAGTTGTTTTAGGCCACACCAGTTGTGGCGCTGTAAAAGGAGCCTGTGACGATGCTAAAATGGGTAATTTAACTAAGCTTATTGAAAAAATTAAACCAGCAGTAAATGCCGTTTCTGAGCCTAAGGATAAAAGTTTAAGAAACTCTAAAAACTTAGATTTTGTTGATACAGTATCAAAAAAGAATGTAGAGTTAACCATTGGTAGAATACATAAAGAAAGCCCAATTCTATCAGAAATGGAAGAGCATGGTGAGATTAAAATTATTGGAGCCATGTACGATGTTAACACGGGTGCTGTTGATTTTTATGAATAGCCAAAAGCTATGAAAAAAAAACAGCGTGAAAAAGAAAATTAAACTAATTTTACTAAGTACATGACAAAAATTGAAATATATATCTTAAGTCGCTAATTATCAATAGTTTTATGATTTTGGATGTTTAAGACCTGCAAGGTTTTGGAAACCTGGCAGGTCTCAATTTCAGTAAGATTACTATGATTTAATGAACGCTAAACTAATTTTATTAAAAGCTAATACTTTTCGGTATTGGTTTTTTTTTTGGACAAAGATGAATTATATTGGTGTTTCTTAACTTAATTTCAAACATGAAAAATATTTTTTCAAATATAAAGGGAGATGCCTTTGGTGGCATTACCGCGGGAATTGTAGCATTACCACTAGCTTTAGCGTTTGGTGTGTCTTCCGGTTTAGGGCCTACCGCGGGACTTTACGGAGCTATTTTCATAAGTTTTTTTGCTGCCCTTTTTGGAGGTACCAGTACGCAAATTTCTGGACCTACAGCACCAATGACTGCAGTAAGCATGATTGTTATTGCTGGTATTATTGCAACTAATGATGGCGATGTTACTAAGGCCTTACCAGTAATTCTTACGGTATTTTTATTGGCCGGTTTAATGCAAGTTGGTTTGGGTGTTTTAGGTTTAGGAAAATATATTAGATACATTCCATATCCAGTGGTTTCTGGTTTTATGACGGCCATTGGGGTAATTATTTTACTTACCCAAATATTGCCATCATTAGGATATTACCCAAAAGAAGATCACGAATTCGTAAATACTTTTAAACCACAAGCAGAGGAGGTTATTTTAGAAAACATCTTAAAAGAAGAAGCGGGAGAAGGTATTTTAGTTTTAGAAAATTTTAAAGAAACTATAAATAGGGCAGATGAAATTGCTCAGGCGGATATCTTAAAAGAATCCCAAACCCTTGCAGCTAAAGAAGCATCTGGGGCACTAGGGGCTATAAAGGCATTTCCGAAAGCAATACAACATATTAATTGGCTCGAATTAATATTGGCTTTAGGAACTATTTTTATCATTTATGGTTTCAAACGCATTACCAAAGCAGTACCAAGTACTCTAGTTGCTTTAATTGTAATGTCTGGAATAGCGTTTGGCTTCGGATTAAATTATAGACCTATTGAAGAAATCCCTAGCGGATTACCAATCCCAAATTTAGAAATTTTTACAAGTTTTAAACTTAGTAGTATAACGCCATATATTTTTACGGCGCTAACCTTGGCACTTTTAGGCGCTATAGATTCTTTACTTACAAGTGTGGTTGCGGATAATATGACAAAAACCAAGCATAAACCCAATAAAGAGTTGGTAGGTCAAGGTATTGGTAATAGTATAGCAGCTATTTTTGGTGGAATTCCAGGAGCTGGAGCTACAATTAGAACTGTAGTTAATATTACCTCTGGAGGAAAAACTAAATTATCAGGGATGATTGCTGGTGTTATTTTACTTATAATTCTTTTAGGATTAGGCCCCATAGCATCTAAAATCCCAGCAGCTGTTTTAGCAGGTATACTGATTACCGTTGGTATAGGTGTTATGGACTACAAAGGTTTAAAAGCCATCCCAAGTTTACCAAAAGACATCAAAGTAGGGCCTATAAAAATGAGCTCAGAGGTTTTAATTATGCTTGTTGTATTGGTGCTTTCTACATTTTGGAACTTAGTATATGCAGTAGGGATTGGTTTAATCATCGCCTCGTTAATGTTCATGAAAAAAATAGGGGATTTAACGGCTGAACGTTCTGATGTAAAACCACTTAAAGAAGAAGCTTGGTCAGACGAATCAAATTTCCCAATAAGTTTAAAAGAAGAAGTATTTATCAAACATCTTAAAGGGCCATTATTCTTTGGGTCAACCAGCGATTTTCAGCAATTAACTGGTCAAATACCAGATACTGCTAAAACGGTTATTCTTAGATTAGGGCGGATGCAATACATGGATCAATCTGGACTTTATGCTATGGAAGATATGCTTCAGGATTTAAATAAAAAGGAAATTGAAGTCCTTTTTGTTGGGTTGTTAAGACAACCGAAGTATATGATGGAACGTATTGATATTATTCCTGATTTAATTCCTAATGAACACATATTTAAGGATTTTAAAGCGTGTTTAAACTGGATAAAGGAAAATGTAAAAGACCAACACTAAAAATTAATGATATGAATTTGGATAAGGTTTTTCAAAATAATAAACAATGGATTAAAGATAAACTAGCTATTGACAAAGATTATTTTGAAGACTTGGGAAAAGGGCAGAACCCCGAGTTATTGTATATAGGTTGTAGTGATAGTCGTGTAACTGCTGAGGAGCTAATGGGTGCGCAACCAGGTGAGGTTTTTGTGCATAGAAACATTGCCAATATGGTATCTGGAATCGATTTAAATGCGATGTCTGTAGTAGAATATGCAGTTACCCACTTAAAGGTAAAGCATGTAGTAGTTTGTGGACATTATGCCTGTGGTGGGGTAAAGGCGGCAATGCAATCTGCAGATCTGGGAGTTCTTAACGGATGGTTACGAAATATCCGCGATGTGTATAGAATCCATAAATTAGAATTAAATGGTATGGAAGATGAAGAGAAGAAATACGACAGACTGGTAGAACTTAATGTAAAAGAACAATGTGTTAACCTAATTAAAACGGCTGCAGTACAAAAAGGGTACAGAGACAGAGGCTTACAAGTACACGGTTGGGTTTTTGATGTGCATACAGGAAACTTAATTGATTTAAAAATTAATTTTGAAAAGTACTTAAGAGATATAATGGAAATTTATCATTTAGATTAATTTCAAAAAACGGTCTTCATTTCAAAAAGGATTTTAAGCTTCATTATTAAGAGAATCGACGTCTTCCTTAATGGTTAAAATACTCGGGAAAATCATTGGTACAAAAGATTTAACGGGTTTGTAGAGTACGGAATCTTCCATATTTTCGTCATCTATAAAAGTAATAGTCTTATTCATTTTATCAAAAATATTTAAAACCACACTTAAAATAAGAGCAATTTTTAGCGCGCCAAACACACCACCAAGGAGCTTATTTATAATGCCAAGAGCTGCGAAATCCGCTAATTTTGTCAGTGCTTTTCCTGCTAGCGCAATGGCTAAAACAATAACAATAAAGGTTATAGCAAAGGCTGTAATATTTATGGTTTTCTCATTCCACTCGGTTCTATTTTGCAAAAACCCGGCAGCAAAATTGCTAAAATGAATAGCGCCATAAACGCCAGCAATAAGTGCTACTAATGATGCCACTTCAACAAAAAGCCCTTTCATAAAACCACGCACCAAGCCAAACAAAATTAAAGCCCCTAAAACAATATCAATAACACCCATAAAAAATAATTTAAACAAATATAAAATAAATTCCTTCCTTTTTTAAAGTGAAGTCAATAAGTCACAAAGCATTCACTAACTTTGAACTTTTAATTTTAAACTTTAAACTTTAGAAATGTCTAGAGACGAACAATTAAAGGAACGCTGGGAGTTGGTAGTTGAAAAATTATCAAATCAATTTGCTGATGGAGACAACTTAGATCTTGATGCTATTATCTATTTAATTGGCGTGCAAGAACTCGGTCAGTTAGATAGACCTTTTAAAAAAGACCAAAAGTTAGACCTCATGCATATAGCTATTTGCAAAGTATTGATGCCTTATGGGTATTACGAGCTCGATTTTGTAGATAATGAAGGTTGGCCACATTACAAAACATTAGAGGTGCTTCCGCATTTAAAAGCAGGCGAGCAAAGTGTTTTAATGAAAGAAGCGATAGTAAACTACTTTTTAGAAACCGAGTATATTAACTAAAGAAGTCTTTCTTGTGCTGCACTTGTTTATTCAGGGCAAACGCATTAAACTCAACATTCGTGTTTTTAGCCACGAATAAATGAGCTTAGCTCATTTTAAATTCGTGAAATGATTATCCAGAAATGATCGCACGAATATAAAAATCTAAAGATTTTTTAAAAAATTAGTGAATATTAGAGAAATTCGTGGCTTAATATTTTTAATGCGTTTGCCCTGACTTGTTTATTCATAACTATCTATTTTAAATTAAAGTATTAATGAATCTCCGATTTCAGTATGGCATCAAGTGTTTTCCGTATATTTAAAAATATGTTTCAACACAAACATATAGATAAGCACAAAAAAGGATGCCGCATCAACCCCTAACGCAAAGATAGATTCTGGTTAGACCTCACAGTTTTTAAAAACTGTGAGGTCTCGATTTTATATTTCAATCGTTTGCTTTCTTTTTCAGTAGAACTTTATATTCTCTGCTAGCGCGAGCGTCACGCTCGTGATATTTATGTTATTTAACGGCACAAGCAAGATGCTTGCGCTAGTGTGTGTGGGCAGTCGCTTCCCGATGAAAAATCGGGAGGGCTTCAACAAATGCCTCAATCCCTAACGTAAATCAGGATTTCAATTAAAAATCCAGATATTCAACATTAAACTTATTACCCAAAAGAGATTTCATCACCTCTAAATTCCCATTCGTATAAAATTCATTTTTAGAGCGGCCAAATTCTGTATTCAATAAATTATGTTTTTCTAAAACCGCTTTAGTTTGTCGTGCAACCGCTTCACCCGAATCGATAATTTTTACATTGTTGGGTAATAAATCAATAAATAATGGCATTAAATAGGGATAATGTGTACAACCCAAAACCAAATAATCAATTTGGGCTTCAATCATAGGTTTTAAATATAATTTTAAAAGTGCAATCATAGCTTCAGAATGTAATTGCCCACTTTCAATAAGCTCAACAATACCTTCTCCATCTTGTTCAACTACTTTTATTTGGCTTGTAAATAACCCCGAAGTTTTAAAAAATAAAGCACTGCTTAAAGTGCCCTTGGTAGCCAATATACCAATAGCATTGGTTTTAGTTTGTAAAGCCGCAGGTTTTATAGCAGGCTCAATACCAATAAAAGGAATCTGGTATGTTTGTCTTAGGTAATCTATGGCATTTGTTGTTGCTGTATTACATGCTACCACAATAAGTTTACAATCGTTACTGATTAAATAATCCGTGTTTTTAATACTTAATTCTACTATCGCATCTTTTCCTTTTGGGCCGTAAGGTGCATTTTTACTATCGGCAAGATAGATAGTATTTTCGTTCGGTAAAAGATTGTGAATTTCTTTCCAAATGGAAGTGCCGCCAACACCCGAATCAAAAACACCAATAGGCTGTTTATTCATAAGAGAATAAGTGTAAGTTTGTCATTCCTGCAAAGGCAGGAATCTACAATAAAACTAATATTTTATAAAAATATGTAATTCAATTGGAATTATATGTAATGCTATTTTTTATTAAAATTGATTTTAACATTGAACTGGTTTAAACTTTTTGGATTATAGCGTCCCGAGCTATCGGGATAGACATTCCTGCCTGCCGGCCAGGTTGTGACCAGTTGAAGGCTTTTATTTGTTGCATAGCCCCGACGCTTCGGGGCCACGGAACTAAAAAAAGGCGAAAAATGGGTGCAAAAGAACCTGCCCCGTTGAAGAACGGGGACCATTTTTTTTCATATTAACAACCACTAGATAAAATTTTTATTTAGTGGTGTTTTCATTTTCAGCCGATTATTCAAGTAAGGAATCCTTTTTACCATATAATAATTCAGCAACGTCAATTAATTTTTTAATCATATCATTTACATTGGTATAATCGTTAAATAATGATGAAGCCATTTCTGCTGTAATCAAGTTTTTTCGAATTAGCTTGTCTATAGATTTATTACTTTGCCTTACGTTTAGTTTTGCTTCATTCCTTAATTCATTTAATTGAAATTTGTATTTCTCTTCATTATTTTCAGTTCTAAATAAGTATATCACGCGTAATACCTTAGTTATTTTTTTTCTGTAGCTATCGTATTCTTTTTGTAAATATTTATTTTCCAAATTTAAAACCATAGTGATGTTTTTATTTAACTCCCTAACATCCTTAATAATTTCAACCATTTTTCTATTGGCTATTTTTATATCTGTAATAGCCTTTACTTGTCTCTTATTTAAGCTTAAAGTACTTTGAGCTGTGGACGCATATTTTATTATTTCCCCATAAATAATTTTAACCTTACTGTAATATAAATCATCAACATTTGTTTTTAAATCAATATTAGATTTTTTGATAATGTTTTTGAGTTTTTCATCAGATTTTATATCCGCTCTATGAATGTTTAATGCATGCGCTACAATTTCAAAAACACTATTCTTATATAAATATTTCGATTCATTTAATAAAGCTGAAATTACAGCTCCAGGGAATTTTAACACGGCAGGATTTAGGTATTTAGGCTCGTTAATTTCTTTACCATGTTTATCTTTTATTAGCCTTAGCAACAAGCGTTCCAGCTTTTTAATAAATGGTATCATAATTAAAACCCCTATTACATTAAATATGGTATGGAATAATGCCAGTTTTAAAGTGTAATTTGTATTTGCAATTTCTATAGCATCTGAGATGTTATTCACTAATCTTGCTAAGGGAAATATTAGCGCAATAGCAATAATACCAGTTGTTAAATTGAAAATTAAATGCGCCCCAGCCAATCGTTTGCCGGCAGCATTTGAACTTAAAGACCCTAATATAGCAGTAATTGTGGTACCTATATTTGCGCCAATGGCTAAAGCTAATGCGTTTTCATATTCTATTTGCCCAACAGACAGCGCTGTTAATATTAATGCTAAGGTTGCACTGCTTGATTGTAGAATTGTGGTTATAACAATGCCTAATCCGGTATATATTAGTACGCCTAAAAAGCCTGAAACTGCATATTGGGATAAATCAATATAATCTTTAAAAACATCAAAGCCTTCCTTCATGTAATGAATACCTAAAAAGAAAAAGCCTAAACCTGCCAAAACATTTCCAATACCTTTTAAAGTTGGTTTCTTTTGAAACGAAAAAATAATTCCAAAAATTAACATGGGCATGGCTAAAGCCGATATCTTAATTTTAAGACCAAACCCTGCTACTAACCAAGCCGTAACTGTTGTGCCAATATTAGATCCAAAAATTAACCCTATACCACCAGCTAATGTGATTAATTCTGCACTAATAAATGAAATTGTAATTACAGAAACTAAAGAACTCGATTGAATTAATGCCGTAACAACAGCACCAGTACTTATACTTTTATAAAGTTTGTTTGTCGCTTTTTTTAATATCGTTTGTAAAGGTCCTTTAGTGAAAACCTTAAACCCTTCTTCTAACATAATCATCCCAAACAGCAACACAGAAACGCCTGCCGAAATTGTTTTAAAGTTTGGGTTTAAATAAAGTAGAACACCCAAAACAATTAAAAGTCCATAAAAAAGAGACCTTCTAATCATATATTATTAATTTAAATAGCTTATCAAGATAAAAAAACTATGGGTAATTGAAAACTAAATATTTTTTAACTAAGCGTGCATTAACGTAAAAACCATCCTTTTCGAGATGCTTTTCTGTTTAAATTTCTTGAGAAACACCAATTTGGTCTAATTCACTTTGTGCCTTCTTTTTTGCTTCAAATTTAGCAATATCAACCACATAAGTATTGGAAATTGTATCATGCCAGCCCCGTCCTTCCGGACCTAAAAAAGATAGTGCCTCAAAAGGTATAATTCTAGAAAAACTTCGTTTTAAATAATCTATGGCATTAGGTTTGGATCCATCTTCTAAAACTACTTTTGTTTTAGTAACGTACTTTGCAATTGTTCTTCCCTTTAATACCGTTTCTGTTGTAAAATAGAAAAGTGCTATTATGATGCTAGTAATAAGCCTATCAAGAAATGGATTTACATTTTCCAATTTATAAATAAAATCATCTACTGCCGACACATCATCAGAAAAAGTATAGAACAAATACGATACAACAATTACAAACCCCAAAAAGAGGGCAACAAATACTATAACATCTACAATATAGTTTACAAAACGATTTCCTTTGCTCGCATATAAATCTGGTGTAACGGTAAAATCTTGTTTGTTCATACTTTAAACGTGAGTTCGACTTAAGAAATTCAATTTTAAAATTCTTTTGTTAATAATATCAACCTATGT
>TARA_R110002051_G_scaffold116276_2_pt1 | contig 32691 bp, 32 predicted proteins | sample TARA_R110002051 | Tara Oceans TARA_R110002051 (sample SAMEA4397023) | marine metagenome | biome: Polar Biome; feature: [MES] marine water layer (ENVO:01000295) within the mesopelagic zone...; material: water (ENVO:00002006), including particulate matter (ENVO:01000060) such... | reverse complement strand
GGACACCCGCCGGCACATTACCGGCAACCCCGCTCATAGCGCCAATCTGGGCGCCGTCGCCGATGGTGATGTGTCCATTGATAGCACATGCTCCGGCAATCATCACACCGTCACCCAGCGTCGTGCTGCCGGCGATGCCGGTTTGAGCGACGATAACACAATGACGGCCAATCCGGACATTGTGCGCAATCTGCACAAGATTGTCGATTTTCGTGCCTTCGCCGATCACCGTATCATCAAGCGCGCCGCGATCAATCGTCGTGGAAGCGCCGATCTCTACGTGATCCTGAATGATGACACGCCCAATCTGCGGGATCTTGATCAATCCCGCCGGCCCCGGGACATAACCGAAGCCGTCCTGTCCGATAGAAGCGGAAGGATGGATGATCACGTGATTGCCGATCAGGGCATGCTGCACCGTGACGGAATGACCGATATTGCAATTGCGGCCGATGCGCGTGCCCTCACCGATGGCGGCGCCCGACGCAATCACCGAACCGGCGCCAATTTCCACCCGGGCGCCAACAACCGCCCCGGCTTCCACAACCGCGCCGTCTTCGATGATCGCCGTCGGATGCACAATGGCAGCCTCCGACACTCCGGTTGCAGAGGTAAGCTGAAGCGGACGCATGGCGGAAGGCACCAACACTGCACCGGCCAAGGCAAACGCGGTCGGCGGGGCGTCCGCGATCAGGGCGGCGACGCCTGGGGGAACCTCTGAGGCGAGTTTTGCCGTGACAAAAACGGCGCCAGCACCAGAGTTTTTCAATTCCGGCAATGCCTTGCGTGAACCTGCGAAGGTAATATCGCTGATTGAGGCACGCGAAAGCGGCGCGATTGCCTTGACAATCCGCCCGGAATATTGCGCGTCCGCCAGCTCAGCTCCGCAAAGACCCGAGAGGTCTGAAAGCGAAATGCCTTCATGCGGAGGAAAAAAGCGATTTATGTCCATAAGGAAACCAAAAGGAAAGACCGGGTGACAACATGGCCACCCGTGTCGGATCAGAAGCGCGTCGAAGCGCCGAAGCCAAACTCCTTGACCTCGTCGAAGCTTTCCTTAACGACAGGTTCGGCGTAGTAAACGCGCAAGGGGCCGAACGGCGAAGCCCAAGTGATGCCGATGCCCACCGAGGCGCGCCATTCCATGTCGGAACCGACCAAGGTCTGCGTGCCGAAATCGGCAGCGGAAATGTCGTTGCCGTAAAGCGTGGCGGCATCGGCAAACACATTGAAGCGCAACCCAAGGTCACGCGAGACCAGCGGCATAGGTGCAGAAATCTCGGCGGACCCATTGAAATATGTGGTGCCGCCAGCGGCGCCGACATAGGTGGTGCCGTTGAACACGCGCGGCCCGATGCCCCTGGTTTCAAAGCCTCGAATTGTCTCCTGACCGATGAACAGGTGGTCAAACACCCGCAAATCATCGCCGGTGGAGACAATGTTACCTGCACCCACAGTCAAATTACCGATCACGTCAGCCTGCTCGGAAAGCATATGAAAATAGCTCGCCTTGGCTGTTGTCTTTATGTATTCGGAGTCAAACCCGAGACCGGCATATTCCTGCGTGATCCGGGCGGCAAGCCCTTCGCGCGGCAAGACCTGGTCGTCAAGCGTGTTGTAGGTCAGCGTGTAGGACAACGCCCCGATCTGATGACTGCCATTGGCAACGGTGCGGCTGACGGCAGCAAGCTCGGGCGCCGAAGGAATCTGAGCCAGCGTAAGAGTCCCGTAGTCGTTGTAGGTCGTCTCGGTGAATTTGAACGCGGTGGTCAGATAGAGGTTTTCGGTGATCGGTGCGCCAATACGCAGATTGATACCCTGAATGTCCTCTTCAAAACCGTCGTAACCGGTGTCCGTGGTCTTGAAAAGATCGAAACCTGCTGCCAGGCGATAGCCGAGGAAATAGGGTTCGGTGAAAGACAGGTTGTATTCACGCGTGTCCTCCCCGCCGCCGACCGACGCCCGGATGAACTGGCCACGTCCGAGGAAGTTGCGTTCGGTGATATCGATGGTGGCGGTGAAGCCGTCATTGTTGGAATACCCGCCGCCGACACCGAATTCGCCGGTCGACTGGTCCTTGACATCGACAATCAGAACAACGCGGTCAGGCTGCGAGCCGGGCTGCGTGGAAATATCGACGGAGGAGAAGAATTTCAGATTCTCGAGGCGCTTCTTGGCGCGCCGGACCAGAACCTGGTTGAATGCATCGCCTTCGGACAGATCAAACTCGCGGCGGATCACATAGTCGCGGGTGCGGGTATTGCCTCGGATTTCGATCCGCTCGACATAGGCGCGAGTGCCCTCGTCAACCAGATAAACCACCGAAATGGTGCGATTGTTGTAATCGCGGTCTCCGCGCGGGGTGATCGTCGCAAAAGGATAGCCCTGTGTGGCGACGCGGTCGGAAATCGCAAGGATCGTATCCTCGACATCCTTGGCGCTGTAGACTGAACCGCTGCGGGTTTCGATCAGGCCCTTGAGGGAATCGGTATCAATGCCTGGGACCGTGCTCTCGATGGTCACGTCGCCGAAGACATAGCGCTCGCCTTCTTCCACCGTAACGGTAACGACATATTCGTTGTTGGCTTCGTCAAGCTCGGCGAACGACGAAATGACGCGGAAATCAGCGTAACCGCGATTGTAGTAGAACCGGCGCAGCAATTCTTCATCGGCGCGCAGCTTGTCCTCGTCATAGACATCCTTGCGGGTGAGGAACGACAGCATCCCGGAGCGCTTGGTTGTGATCACATCGGCAAGACGGCCATCGCCGAATGCCTGATTGCCAACGAAGTTGACCGAGGAAATCTTGGTGCGATCGCCTTCATTGATTTCGAAAGCCAGATTGACGCGACCGCCTTCAAGCGGGACCACCCGGGTGGTGATGACCGTGTCGCTTCTTCCGATCGCCGCATAAGCGTCGCGAATGGCCTGTACGTCGGCCTGAATGATGAGATCATTGTAGGCGCCAAGCTGACGGCTTTGCACCACACCCTTGAGCGCCTGGTCCTTGAGCTTCTTGTTGCCGTTGAACACAACCTGATTGATGATCTGGTTCTCGGCGACTGTCACGACCAGAGAGGAGCCGGACACGCTGATCTGAACATCTGAAAACAATCCGGTGGCGAAAAGGCGCTTCACCGATTCGTCGATGTCGTTGTTGTCGAAACTCGCACCAGGCCTGATCGTCAGATTGCCGCGGACGGTCGATGCATCAACACGGGAATTGCCCCGAACGTCGATGCGGCTGACCACCGCTGCTTCCGCAATTGCAACCCCGGCAAGTGTCGCAACACCCGCACCCGTCACAACGATCCCCGCGGTCAACGCAACTGCTGACACGGCGTTCAAAAAGTTTGAACCGGTTTTCATTGATCTTATTACCTTTTTTTACTCGAATGTCCCAACCGGAGACACGCACAGTGAGTCATGACTTGTGCCCGTTTTACCCGCTTTTCTGACACAAGCAAGGGACGGAGTTAATTTCTGTTTACTTCCCTTCAAGGCGTGGCTGTTTAGCCACGCTTGAGCAATATCAGGGTTAACAACTGGTTAGCACGGCTGCCCACCGGATTTCAACCGATCAGCATCGTAACATCGTTCCATGTTGCAAAAATCATCAGCGCCAGGACAATCGTCAATCCGACCCGGTAGGCCCATTCCTGAGCCGCCTCGCCCGGCGGACGACCGCGCACCGCTTCAATAGCGTAAAACACCAGATGCCCGCCATCGAGCATCGGCACAGGCATGAGATTGAGCAAGCCGATGGAGACCGACAACACCGCCGCAAGCTGGATCAGCGCAGTCAGGCCAAGCGTCGACATGTCCTTTGAGTATTTGGCAACCCGAATCGGGCCGCCAAGCTGATCGGCCTTCTCGCGGCCACTGATGATGTTGCCAAGATATCCGACGGTCCTGGTGACAATGTACCAGCTTTGAGCGGCACCCTCGCCGACGGCTTCGAGCGGGCCGTATTCACGGACCCTGAAATTGCCGGCGTCGTTGTTGGTGACCACACCGATTCGGCCGACTTCCATCTTGTTGCCGAAGGTGTCGGAGATTTCGGTGCGTACAGGCGTCAGGGTGAGATCGACAAGGGCGCCCTTGCGGTCCATGGTGATGGTTATGGGAACTTCCGGACGCACGCTGACATAGCGCTGGACATCGTCAAACACCTCGATCTTGATGCCGTCAATGGCGACAAAACGGTCTCCGGGCAGGATGCCAGCGGCCTCGGCGGCACTTGCGGGCTGAACGTCGGCGACCACAGGATCGGAAATCATCCTGCCATTGATTGCGAATGTGACCGCAAAAATCGCGATCGCCAGAATGAAATTGGCGATTGGGCCGGCAGCAACAGTGGCGGCGCGGCGCCACAGGGCGGCGTTGGGGAAGGCGTGTGCCCGATCGGCCTCGCTGAGCGCCGAATCACCCGAGCCCGCAGGCAGGCTGGCGGCATTCTCGTCACCCAGGAACTTGACATAGCCGCCGAGCGGAATCAGCGACAATCGCCAATGGGTGCCGTTGCGGTCGGTACGGCCAAATATTTTCGGCCCAAATCCGATGGAAAACACTTCGGCCTTGATGCCGCACCAGCGCCCGACAAGGTAATGTCCCAACTCATGGAAGAACACGACAATGGTCAAAACCAGCAGGAACGGCGGCAGGGCGCTCAGAATGTTTCCCGCCGAAGATGTCAGAAATTCCATTAAATCGGATCCTTTCATGACGCCGACATTGTCCCGCGTGTGAGGGAACAAGGCTGTCAACGCCAGCTTTAATCACAACGCCGTTGGCGCGGCCCCGGTTTATAGGCCGAGCAACCTTGCCGCAAGCTCGTCAGCCACGCCGGCATGGTTGGAGAGCGGCAGAAGATTGCCCAGTACAAAGGCGGCAAATGCGGCAAAGACAAGACCATCCACCCGGTCCATGACGCCGCCATGACCAGGAATGATATGGCCCGAATCCTTGGCGCCGAAACGGCGTTTGACCCAGGATTCGAACAGATCGCCAACGACCGACGCGATCACCAGGGCCAGTGCAACCAACGGGATCGCCAGACCGCCGCCGGGACGAACGGCCAGAGCGGTTGCAACGCCTGCGCCGACGCCCGCGGCAACGCCGAAAACAGCGCCCGACCAGGTTTTGCCAGGCGATATGTGCGGCGCCAGCTTGGGGCCTCCCAGCGCGCGGCCACAAAACAGCGCCAGCGTGTCGGCGGTCCAGACAATTGCGTAAATGAACAGCATGGCGAACAGGCCAAACAGGCCGTCGCCGCGAATCTCGGCCAGCGCAAGCCCGGAAAAACCGGCATAGAGCACCGCGGTCGCCGACCACAACCCGCCGCCGCGTTTCACCCCGGCGAGGATCGCGCCGCTGGCGCCGATGAAAATCGCCGCCAGCGCCATCGACGGAAGCGAAGTCAGGACAAAAACCGCTGTCGCCAGCACCGCCAGCCAGCCGATCGCATTGGCCAGCGGCGCCTTTGCCGGCGCGTCGGCCATTGTGGAGAATTCATGATGCATGACCAGCATGATGATGACCGCGAGACTTCTGAACCAGATGCCGCCGGCCCATGTCGCAGCCAGAACCACGATGCCAAGGACCAGCGCCGAAGTGATCCGCAGCCGCAGCTCGCGCGACATCACGAGCCAACCGCGATGTCTGCCGTTCGCACCGCACCAAACCGGCGGTCCCGGCGGTTGTATTCAGCCAGCGCTTCGTAAAACGCATTGCGATCAAAATCAGGCCACAGGCAAGGCATGAACACAAATTCCGAATAGGCTGCCTGCCACAACAGAAAATTGGAAAGCCGCTGTTCGCCGCTGGTCCGGATGACCAGATCCGGATCGGGAATGCCGGTGGTGTCCATATAAGAGGACAGTGTTGCCTCGTTGACGCTCTCCGGATCCATCCGGCCGGCCTTGACCGCTTCGGCGATCAGACGGGCCGCCCGCGCCAACTCATCGCGCGCGCCGTAGTTGAAGGCTATGATCAAGGTGACGCCGGTGTTGTCGCGGGTACGGTCCTCGGCCTCGTTGAGCAAGGCCCTGATATCGGGCTGAATCGTTTCACGGCATCCGATCACCCTGACGCAGACGTTTTCGCGATGCAGTTCGGCAAGATCCTTGCGGATGAAAAACCGCAGGATTCCCATCAGGTCGGAAACCTCGTCCTTTGGACGGTTCCAGTTTTCGGAGGAAAACGCAAACAGGGTCAGGTAGTCGATCTGGGCCTCGGCGGCGGAGCGCACGGCTTCACGAACACGCTCCACACCAGCCCGGTGGCCGGCAGTGCGCGGCAGACCGCGCGCATTGGCCCAACGGCCGTTGCCATCCATGATGATGGCGACATGCCGCGGCGTGGTGGTGGGTACTTCGTGTCGCATTGCTTTGGCCATTTCCCGACTTGTAACGCGAGTCGCCCCTAAACCTGCATGATTTCCTTTTCCTTTTCGACCAGCAAGTGGTCAATTTCGGCAATCGTCTCATCGGTCATTTTCTGAACCAGGTCGGATTCACGACGGCTGTCATCCTGACTGATGTCACCGTCCTTTTCCGCCTTCTTCAGCGTGTCCATGCCATCGCGACGGACATTGCGGATGGCGACGCGGGCATTTTCGGCATAGGTGTGCGAAACCTTGACCAGGTGCTTGCGGCGCTCCTCGTTGAGTTCAGGCAGGGGAATGCGCAGATTCTGTCCGTCAACGATCGGGTTCAAACCCAGATTGGCCTCGCGGATGCCGCGATCAACGGCGCCGACCATCTGCTTGTCCCAGACCGAAACGCCAAGCATGCGCGATTCGGGCACGGTGACATTGGCAACCTGATTGAGCGGTACGCGGGAGCCGTAGGCCTCTACCATGACCGGATCGAGCACATTGGCCGACGCACGGCCGGTTCTCAATGATGCGATATCGCTTTTGAAGGCCGCGATTGCGCCTTCCATGCGACGTTTGAGCTCTTTCAAATCCACGCCTTCACTCATCGCCAGTCCTTCCTGCAGAATAGCTGCTGTCATTGGGCCGGCACACGTCTCGTGCCGCCGGCATCTTAATGATCACGAACGATTGTCGCGCGGCCTCCGCCGACCATAATCTTGGCGAATGCGCCCTTTTCGTGAATTGAAAAGACGACAATCGGAATCGAGTTCTCGCGCGCCAGCGCCACGGCGGCGACATCCATGACGGCAAGCCCCTTGTTGAGCACCTCGTCATGGGTCAGCGTGTCAAACCGGGTCGCTTCGGGATGAAGCTTCGGATCTGCGGAATAGATGCCGTCAACCTGGGTGCCCTTGAGAATGGCTTCGGCGCCCATTTCGGCGGCACGCAGGGCGGCGGCGGAATCAGTGGTGAAGAACGGATTGCCGGTGCCGCCGGCAAAGATCACCACCCTGCCCTTTTCGAGGTGATGAAGGGCGGCGCGCTGGGAAAAACTCTGGCAGATTTCCGGCATCGAGATGGCAGACAGCACTTCCGTGTCGATGCCGAGCTTGCGCAACGACGTGGCCAGCGCCAGCGCGTTGATCACGGTGGCCAACATGCCCATATGGTCGCCGGTCACCCGGTCTCCGCCTTTTGAGGCCACCGCCACGCCGCGAAAAATGTTGCCGCCGCCGACAACCACGCCAACCTCCACACCCATGGCGCGAACCTCGGCAATATCGGAGGCAATGCGGTCGGCCACGGCGACATCAATGCCAAAACCCTGGCTCCCCATCAGGGCTTCGCCCGAGGCTTTGAGGAGAACGCGTTTGAACAGGGGAGTGGTTGTCATGGAATGGTCCGAATTTCTGTGTCAGGCCCGGATACACGAAGGGCATCGCGTTGTCACGCGATGCCCTTGCGGTTTTTCCACAATGCGCCCTGAAGGCGCTTGGGGTCAGCCCTTTGCGGCGGCAGCCACTTCAGCGGCGAAGTCGCTTTCTTCCTTCTCGATGCCTTCACCGAGCTGGAAGCGCACGAATGCGGCGATTTCAACCGGCGCGCCGGCTTCCTCGGCAGCAGCCTTGACGGCTTCGCCGACGGTCTGGTCGGGGTTCATGACGAAGGACTGCGACAGCAGGGCAACCTCTTCATAGAACTTGCGCATGCGGCCTTCGACCATCTTTTCGATGATGGCTTCCGGCTTGCCCGATTCGCGGGCCTGCTCGATGAACACGTTGCGCTCGCGCTCGGCAACCGATGCGTCAACATCCTCGGACGTCAGCGCCAGCGGATTGGTGGCGGCGATGTGCATGGCGACCTGGCGGCCGATCGCATTCAGCACGTCGGTCTTGCCTGTCGACCTGACCGCGACGAGCACGCCGAGCTTGCCAAGTCCGTCGGCAACCGCGTTGTGCACATAGGTGGCGACCACGCCGTCATCGACGGACAGCTTGGCCGAACGGCGGAAGCTCATGTTCTCGCCGATATGGGCGATGGCGTCCTTGACGGTGTCAAGGACGGACTTGGAGGTAGAGGCCACGGTGGCAGCGCCGATGGCGTCAACTGAACCATCGGTGGTCAGCGCAACAGAGGCGATGGAGCGGGCCAGATCCTGGAAACCGTCGTTGCGGGCGACGAAGTCTGTCTCGGAGTTGACTTCGACCACGACGGCGGAGTTGCCTTCGGAGGCCACGGCAATCAGGCCTTCAGCGGCGGTACGGCCGGACTTCTTGTCGGCCTTGGCAATGCCCTTGGTGCGCAGCCAGTCGATTGCGGCTTCCATGTTGCCGTCGGTTTCGGCAAGCGCCTTCTTGCAATCCATCATGCCTGCGCCGGTCTTGTCGCGCAGCTCTTTCACCATTGCAGCAGTAATGCTCATAACAGCCTCTTCATTCTTGATGCGTCCGGTCCGGCCAAAACGGCGAAATCAGATCCGGCGACGCTATTCGGCATGCCAACCATGCCATTGAAATGTGACAGCCCGGCAAAGCACATTGGCTTGGCCGGGCCGGTTTGGTCCGAAACCCGGATTTAGGCCTTGGCGGCTTCTTCTGCGGGTGCGGCTTCAACCGCTGCCGCAGGCGCAGCAGTTTCAGGCGCAGCAGCTTCAGGCGCGGCTTCCAGTGCAGGCTCGACCGGAGCTTCCATTGCGCCCAGATCGACGCCGGACGCACCTTGCTGACGGGCGATGCCGTCGATGCAGGCGCGGCTGATCAGGTCGCAATACAGCGCAATGGCGCGCGACGCATCGTCGTTGCCCGGGATCGGGTAATCGACAACATCGGGATCGCAGTTGGAATCGATGATCGCAACGACCGGAATGCCAAGACGCTTGGCTTCCTGGATGGCAATGCCTTCCTTGTTGGTGTCGATGACGAACATCAGGTCAGGCGTGCCGCCCATGTCGCGGATACCGCCCAAAGCGCGGTTGAGCTTTTCACGCTCGCGCTCGAGGTTGAGGCGTTCCTTCTTGGTGAAGCCCGAAGCTTCAGCCGAAAGGATCTCGTCGAGCTTGCGCAGGCGCTGGATCGAATGGGAAATGGTCTTCCAGTTGGTCAGCATGCCGCCGAGCCAACGGGCGTTGACATAATACTGCGCCGAACGGGCGGCAGCATCTGCAACGATCTCGGAAGCCTGACGCTTGGTGCCGACGAACAGCACGCGACCGCCCTTGGACACGGTGTCGGACACCAGCTTCAATGCCTGATTGAGCATCGGAACGGTCTGGCCGAGATCGAGAATGTGAAGATTGTTGCGCGCACCAAAGATGTACGGCTTCATTTTCGGGTTCCAGCGGTGAGTCTGGTGGCCGAAGTGAACGCCTGCTTCAAGCAGCTGGCGCATGGAAAAATCAGGCAATGCCATGCCTTGTACTCCTGTTTCCGGTTGAACCTCCGCGGGGCGTGAGCGCTAGGCGCCACCGGCGGACTGATACGGATTTCTCCCGCATCACCCCATGCCCCACGTGTGGAATAAGCGTCGCTTACAGGCTGCGGCGCGGTTTTGCAAGTGCGAAGCGCGCGATAATGCGCGTAGGACAGGACAGAAAGCCGCATAGCATTAGCTCGCTTGTCCGTCACGCGGTTCCGGGAACGGTCCATTGCTCGATGTCGTCCCGCTCGCCGATCAGCGCCAGTCCGTGGGCGATCGAGATCAGTTCTCCGCCGGATTCAATCCGGCCCGCGGCGAAGCGCTCGGTGAAGATGCGGCGGACGGCGGGCACAAACGAGGTGCCGCCGGTCAGGAAGATCTTGTCGACCGAGCCCGCGTCAGTGCCGGTCTTGACCAGGAGTTCGTCGAGCGCTCCGGTGATGCTGGCGAGATCGGTTTCGATCCAGGATTCAAAGTCCTTTCGCTTCACGGTTTTCTCACCGGCTTTGCCGAGGGCTGAAAAGCGGAACAAGGCTTCCTCGTCGCCTGACAGCGCCATCTTCGTCGCCGACACCGCCTGGTGCAGCAGATAGCCCTCGTCATGCTCGATCAGGTCGATGAACATTTCGAGCTTTTCCGGCTCCACGGCCTGGCGGACCAGGGTCTTGAGATCGGCATATTCCTTCGTTGTCTTGAAAATCGACAACTGGTTCCAGCGCGAGAAATTGCGGTAGTAGCTGTCGGGCACATCGAGCCGCTTGCCAAAGCTCTTGAACTGGCTGCCCTTGCCGATTTCTGGCGCCACCAGATGGTCGATCATGCGGGCATCGAACTGGTCGCCCGCCACACCGACACCGGACTGCCCCAGCGGGCTGATGCGAATGCGCCCGGCGACCGTCTCGAAGCGGATCAGCGAGAAATCGCTGGTGCCGCCGCCGAAGTCGGCCACCAGCACGGTGGCATCGTGTTTGAGGTTCTGCGCGAAGTAGAAGGCCGCGGCCACCGGCTCATAGACATAGTGCAGTTGCGGAAAGCCCAGGCGGGTCAACGCCTCGGAGTAACGGCGCATGGCGAGTCCGGCATCGGGATTGGCGCCGGCGAAATGCACCGGACGTCCGGTGACGATGCGTTTGGCCGTCGACGGCCAGTTGTCGCCCGCATAGGCTTCAATCCGCTTGAGGAAGACCTCCATGAGATCTTCGAACTGGAAACGGCGGGCATGCACCAGCGTACCCTGAAACAGAGAAGACGCCGCGAAGGTCTTGATCGACTGGAGATAACGGCATTCGCCCGGATTTGCGATGAAGGCGCGAATCGCCGCCTGCCCGGCTTCCACCTGCAAGGCACCGGCGCCCAGCTGCGGATCCTTGATGAACGACAACGCGGTGCGCATGGTGTCGCCGGTTCCAGCCGGGGACGTGAACCTGATCGAGGTCGTGTCCGATCCCTGGCTCGCTTGCGCAAGGACCGTGTTGGTCGTGCCAAAATCAAGCCCCAGCGCATTGGCCATAGCCGTTGTTCCAACCTGTCTTGCGGGTGAAAGGATGCGCCGAACGCGAAAGAGCGGGCCTCATGACACAGCTCAGCGTCACAGTCCATCCATGGTTTCCGGATCAGCCGGACGGAATCGCGAAATCATCGTGGATTTCAGTCAGGCAGGAAAATGCTTGCGCCACAGGGCGGCACGCACGCCATCCGCGGAGGATCGACAGCGCCGATTCACGGCTGCCCGCACGGCTCGGACTCGTACATGTCGAGTTGCGCCAGCTGGCCCTCCAGCACGAAATCGCCGTAATCCATGGTCAGGTCGCGAGTGACGCCATTTTCATACAGCTTGAAGGCAATGGAATAGACCGGCAGGCCGTCGCCTTCCGTGCTTTCCTCGAAATAGGACATCGACACCGGCCAGAAGGCGTCGTCAGCGAGATCGCCGGCCCTTTCGGCTTCGGGATCATTGCTTTCCACAGTCTGTCTTTCACCCATGACCGCGGTGGTGATCATCGCCCGGTCACCCTCGTCCGAGCCGTCGTAGATACGCGATTCGTAAAACCGTTCGCCATCGCGGGCCTTGTCGATCATTTCCATCATGTGCTCGGTGGGAAACCGCGCTGTCGGAATGTCGAGCGCGAGCTTGTCGGGTTGCTCAAGCTTGATTTCAAGCCCGTCACCATCCGCCTCGGCGGCGCCGCGGATCTCGTGGTCGAGCGTCTCGTTGACGAAGGACCGCGTGACAAAGCGGAATGTGTGGTTGCGGATATCCTCGAACGTGGTCGTCTGCTGGTCGGTGACGCGGGTGTCATCACCGGTGGTGATTTCGGTGACAAAGCGGAAGCTGACAGTGTAACCCTCGCAAGCCGAACCGCCGAATTCATAGACCATGCGGCCGACCATGCCGGATATGCCGGACCGTTCGGACGCATCCTTGAGCCTGAGATCATAGACGGCGCGATGGGCGGCCAGGGCCTCGCCTCCGACCCGGCCAGCGGTCCCTGCTCCGGCGAGCGCCGAAGTGGGTGCCTGCGCACAGGCCAAGACGGTCAGCGACGCAATTACAAACATGCGCATCAGGTTTTCTCCTGTCGAATCCATCGCCGATGTTATAAGACCAGCTACGGCAAAAGCGAGGCGGAACTTCAATCCAGCGAGAATTCGCCGAAACAGCCCTAACCCAGTCGAATTTGGAGTCTCTTACATGACCGATAGCGTTGAGTCCCGCCTGTCAGGCCGCAACATCACCCTTCCCGAAGCCGCAGCCCCTGCGGCCAATTATCTGCCCTATGTGATTTCCGGCTCGCTGCTGTACGTTTCCGGACAGTTGCCGCTGGAAGGCGGCGCGCTGGCGGTCAAGGGCCTGCTCGGTCGCGACGTCGATGTGGCGTCCGCGCAAAGGGCCGCCGAATTGTGCGCCATCAATATTCTGGCGCAGGCCAAGGCGGCGCTCGGCGGCGATCTCGAACGCATTGTGCGGGTGGTCAAGCTCGGCGGTTTCGTCGCTTCCGATCCGGATTTCACCGACCAGCACCTGGTCATCAATGGCGCTTCGAACCTGATTGCCGACATTCTCGGCGATGCCGGCAAGCATGCCCGCGCCGCCGTTGGCGTGGCCAGTCTGCCGCTCAACGCCGCCGTCGAGATCGACGCGATCATCGAGATCCGGTGACATTGACATGAGCGAGACACGCAAGGACCTCGGCTGGCTGACCGCCCGCCCTATCGCCCATCGCGGCTATCACGACATGAACGTGAACATCTGGGAGAACACCCGAAGCGCGTTTCTGCGGGCGATCGAAGCCAATTACGCCATCGAGTGCGACATCCACATCGCCACCGATGGCGTGCCAGTGGTGTTTCATGATGATGACCTGGAGCGGCTCTGCGGGCTTTCGGGCGACGTGCGGGAGCGAACCTCGCAGGAACTGGCCCAGCTGCGGGTCGGCGGAACATCGGACGGCGTCATGTCGCTGCCGGCCCTGTTCAAGCTGGTCAAGGGCCAGGTGCCGCTGGTCATAGAGCTGAAGCCGCGCCCCGGCGACGATGACGGCTTTGCCGACGCGGTTTTCGAATGTCTTGAGAGCTATGACGGGCCGGTGGCGCTGATGAGCTTCGACGACCGGCTTTTGCGCGACCTCAAGGCCTGCGGCGCCACCTGTCCGCTCGGCCTGACGGCGGAAGGGGTCAAGCCGGAGAAGTTCTTTGTTCACGAGGAAGCCATGCATCTTGGCCTGGATTTCATTTCCTATTGCGTGCACCACCTTCCCAACCGCTTTGTCGAGGCCCAGCGCAAACAGGGAATTGCCATCATCACCTGGACGGTGCGGGATGCGCCAGCGCGGCAACTGACCCGCGAATACGCCGATCAGATGACGTTCGAGGGCTTTGATCCCGACACCACGATCGACGCATGACCTTGCCAATCCGTGCACCGTTCATAAGTTGAAGCACAGAGTGTTCACGGACACAGGCACGGCCAGGGGCGACGCGCGGAACGGAATGTCATGACTGTTGACGATACAGAGCATACGCTGTCGACCATCGCGGCCATGTCCGAAGTCACAGCCGATGAATGGAGCCGGCTCGGTGGTGCCGCGCGCGGTTCACATTCTGATTCAAGCGGTTCCGGTATTGAGTCCGGTATCATCTATAACCCCTTTGTCAGTCATGCTTTTTTGTCATCTCTGGAGGACTCCGGATCGGTCTCGGCCGAAACCGGATGGCTGCCGCGGCACATCGTGTTGCGCGCACCGGACGGGTCGCTTGAAGGCGCCATGCCCGCCTACATCAAGAGCCATTCGATGGGCGAGTATGTGTTCGATCACGCCTGGGCCGATGCGTTCGAGCGTGCCGGCGGACGCTATTATCCCAAGCTGCAGTGTTCGGCGCCGTTCACACCGGCGACCGGTCCGCGGCTGATGGTGCGCCCCGGTCCGGGCGACGAGGCGCGCCGTCGGGCGCTGGCGGCGGGCGGGCGTGCCTTGTGCACGCAACTCGGCCTGTCCTCGGCGCATGCGACCTTCGTGCCCGAGACCGAAATTCCGGCGTTTGAGGCGGAGGGTTATCTGCATCGCACCGACCAGCAGTTTCATTTCCAAAATCCCGGCTATGGCAGTTACGATGATTTTCTCGACACGCTGGCATCCCGTAAACGCAAGCAGTTGCGCAAGGAACGCAAGGCGGCACTTGAAAACGACATCACCATCGAATGGCTCACCGGCAGCGACCTGACCGCGGAGATCTGGGACATCTTCTTCGAGTTCTACATCGACACCGGCGGGCGCAAATGGGGACGGCCCTATCTGACCCGTACGTTTTATTCGATGATCGGCGAACGCATGGCCGAAAACGTGCTTCTGGTGATGGCGCGACGGAACGGCCGCTATGTTGCTGGCGCGATCAATTTCATCGGCGGCGACTGCCTGTACGGCCGGCACTGGGGCTGTGTCGAGGATCACCCGTTCCTGCATTTCGAGGTCTGCTATCATCAGGCTATCGATTTCGCCATCGCCAAGGGCCTCGCCCGCGTCGAAGCCGGAGCGCAGGGCGAGCACAAGCTGGCGCGCGGTTATCTGCCGGCGACCACGCATTCGGCGCACTATATCGAGCATCCGGGGCTGAGACGCGCCGTGGCCGATTATCTCGAACGCGAGCGCCGCGATGTCGAACATGTCGCTCAGGTACTGAGTGAACACGGCCCGTTTCGCAAAGGCGGCAACGAGGCTGACAAGAGCGGCGACTGATCGCCGCCGACGGCCCGAGACGGCTTGACCGGAAGCCCGGGCCGGGTACAAACAGTCCAATCGATACCGATCCGGAGATCCGCCCCATGACAGCACCCAGCTACGATGACAACAACGTTTTTGCCAAGATCCTGCGTGGCGAATTGCCCGCCGAGCGGCTTTACGAGGATGAGCACACGCTGGCCATCATGGACATCATGCCGCGCGGTGATGGTCATTGCCTGGTGATCCCCAAGACCCCTGCCCGCAATATTTTCGATGTCGAGATCGACAGCCTGTCAGCCGTGATGGCGACAACCAAGAAGATGGCGCAGGCGGTGATGCAGGCTTTTGGCGCCGATGGCGTCACCATCCAGCAGTTCAACGAAGCGGCCGGCGGCCAGGTGGTGTTTCACCTGCATGTTCATGTGATCCCGCGCTTTGACGGCGTTGCGATGAAGCCGCATACTGGCACGATGGAAGACGGCAGCGTGCTCAAGTCCAATGCGGAGAAAATCCGCGCGGCGCTGGGCTGAACGCAGGATCTGCGGCGGAACCGGATCAGATCCGCGCCAGCAGTTCGGCCTTCTTGGCCTGATACTCGCCGTCGGTGAGAATGCCCTTGGCATGAAGTGCCGCCAATCGCTCGATCTTGGCGAAGATATCCTGTTGCTCACTGGTGTCCGCTGCGACGGGGGTGTCCGCCGTAACGGGGGGTTCCGCCGTGGCGGGCTTGGCCGGTTCATCCGGTTCGCGCTGGCGCAATTCGGGCTGTGCGGTGCCCGGCTCGAAGCGGGAAGGCTCGGGGGCGGCATCCGCAACCCGGTTGCTCGCAGTCGTCTTGAGGAGCGCGTCCGAGAGCACCGGCGCGGAAGACCTGTCAGCATGTTCGTTGCCGGGTAAACCGGCGGCATCGATCTCGCGCAATTCCGAGAGTTTGACCAGCCCGTGCTGCGAGGTAAAACTCAGCGACTGGTCGCCGGATTGCTGCTGCGAGAAACCGCCGATGCGATGATCGCCGGTGTCATAGATCCGGACCTTGCCGTCACCGGCATCAATGGCCAGCCGCCGGGCATCCGGAAACCAGGCATACCGCATCCGGTTCTGGGCGCCGGTCGAGGCGGCATGCCCGAGATCGCCGGGCCACCAATGGCCCGATGCCCCTCCGGAAACAAACAGGCTGACACCATCGCCCTGGGACTGGGTTTGCGATGACGCGGCCGGAGTCAGATGCAGCGGCGACGACTGGCCAAGCAATTGTGCAACATCGGTGCAGATCGCATCCACCCTGGCCTTGAGCGTATTGTTGAACATGTCGCCCACCATGGTCATGCCGCCGAGCGACCATTGCCCCATGCCGCCAAGTTCGGGGTGGTCGAATTGCGCCAGGGTTCCCTGCCCGGCAATCACCGCCATGAGCACATGCTCGATGGCTTCCGGGCTGACACCATGCCTGCTGGCGAGCTCGGCAAGAGCCTGGCGTCCGGCTTCGGTAAATTCGGTCAAAGGATAACAACTCCTGCGTCCAGGTTGTAGGGTCGGTGGCGCCGGACATCTGGACGCCCGGCCACCGGCGGCTGACATATGTTTTACAACTGTTAGGCACTGAGGCAAAGACCGCATGCAAACAATGCGCGCACCCTGCCGGGGTTCGGGCGCAACCGGGGCTCCGGACACACGGATATGAAGTCCGCCGAGCCGTCCGTCTATCGGCTCAGCATGCCTGCAAGCTGGCGGCTGATCTCCGGCGCCAGGATGACGCCTGGATGCGCCACCGCCAGATAAAGCCCCTCGAGATGTGGTGCGGTTGAGACCAGCGGACGTCCCTCCGCAACAAACGGACGCTGACCGATCCGCACATTGTCGGCCAGAACCTCCCAGGCTTGGGCATCATGGCTGTTCAGTCTGACGCCGCTGCCCCTGCCGCCATCGGTGGCAAATCCGAGGTATTGGCGAATTCAGGTTCTCAATTATGACATATTACAGGGACGGGCGCTGCCTTGCTTTGGCAACAATACGGGTTCATGAGCAGGTGAAACAAGCTATTGCGAGACCCACATGCAAACCGCTCTCATCCTCATGACAATCCTCGGCTGCGATGATACCGCCACGCAATGCCATTACATCGAGATGCTTGACCAGCGTTGGGCGACGATCCAGCAATGTGACGCAAGTTCGGAAGACAAACTCCAGCTCTACTCGAATATCGACTATCCTGTGGTCGTGGCGGTTTGCCAGACCCCGGAAGATACCGGCTTGACTGAGGTCGACGGAGAACCCGCAAACGGAGAGGAAATTGCCACGGAAACCGCTGCAGGCTCCGCGCAGGGACCGGGGATGCCGGTGCCGAAGGTGGACATTCCCGAACCGGAGAGCCCCGCCCTTGCGGCATTGCAGCCCGAGGCCGGGATTGCCTCACGCGTGCTGAACCGGTTCAGGCAGGCGCTGCCCGAGACGGAGACCGTCAAGGTGCTGGTATCCAAGCCGGTGCATGTGGTCACCGACAGTTACTCATGGATGGCCAAGCGGTTCGACGATTAGCGCCAGTCACGCAGAACAGGCAGCGGTCTTGCGATAACGGCATGCGTCAGAGCGGTTGATAAGCCCTGCCTCTCGCCGCCACCGTCAACCGAGCAGCAATTGACCGCCAATCAACAGCCCGAGGGCTGTGACAATCCCGATCCAGGTGCGTTTGCCGCCGATGAGAAACGCGGCAAATCCAGCGGATACGGCGATCAGGCGCAGTGCCAACGGGACATTGCTGAGTTCTCCGGTCGGGTAAAGGATCAGCTTGGCGATGACGGCGGCAAGCAGCGCCGTGGCTACCGCGCGCACCCAGACGAGGGCTGCGGAATCCTGCTTGAGCCTGTTGCCGACAAGGACACCGATCCAGCGCCAGATATCGGTGGCGAGCCAGCCGGCGATGGCGATAAAGACATAGGGCCACCACCAGGTATCGAAGCTCTCATAGCTGATCATGAGCCCGCTCCCCGCTTCCACAGACGATCAGCGAAAAACGCCAGGGTGCCGCCGACGACACCGGCATAGAGAATGTCGAATTCCGGCGCGACCTGATGGAACATCGGCCCCAGTGCAAGCCCTGTCACCATGGCGATGTGGCCTGCCCGGTCGCGTGTTGAAGCCCAGATCGAGGTGAGGAAATACACCGGTGTGAGGAAGAACAGGGCACCGGCAATCATGGCCGGCAAATTGGCGACCGTCGAATAGATCACGGCAACCAGGATGATGTTGGCGCAGGTGACAGTGATCCCGAAGCCCGCAAAAAATGCCACCCTGTGCTCTCGCGGTACATCACGGATGCGCTCCATGGTGAAGACATAGGCCGTGATCGCGATGAAATGTGACAGAAGCAACAACAGCCAGGTGGGTGTTTTTTCGGTCCGGATTTCCGGAATCAGTGCCGCGACCATCGGCATCAGCCGGATCGAGGACAGGGCCACGGCGATGAAAGCGGTGGGCAGCGAGGCGCCAGCCAGTATGGAACCGACCAGCAAAACCTTTCCCGGCAAAGCCCAGATGATGCCGGTCATGAACACGGTCTGGCCCATGGGAATGCCGGCCTCGACGGCAAAACCGCAGAAGCCGACAAAAGCGCTCATCAGAATGATGGCCGGTAACGAGGTGATTCCGCGCATGCCCTTCAAAAACCAGAAGATGGCACTGTGGCCTGATTGAGTTGTCATACAGACCTGTTAGTCACAATCGGTAGCAATTGAAAGTGGTGCGCATTGGCTTTTGCAGAGGCCTTGACCGGCCGGCGAACGAAACAATCGCGAACATCTGCTGGATGCCCAGGCAACTCTCCCGGTAATTTTGGTGGCGGATAAGAAAACGCCCCCGGGGTTGGGGACCCCCGGAGGCGCTGCACTGCGTCCTGCCACCGTTTAGCGGTAGACGTAGACGATCTGGCGGGTGCCTGCCTCGACCAGCACCGGCTGACCGTTGATGTAGACATACTGGTATTCATAATCGGGAACCGGGTACAGTTCGACGGTTTCGGGAACGCCGGCGCCGATCACAACCTCACCCTCAAGATATACCGGGTCCATCCGGTTTTGGGTGACGTAGGTCTTCACGGTCGGCGGGGGCGATACAGACAGGCCCGCGGTTGCACCGGCGACACCGCCAATAACTGCGCCTACAGGACCGCCGATCAGTGCACCGGCAACCGCACCACCAGCGGCGCCGACAGTGGCGTTGGTCGAAGCCTGGTCATTCTCGATGACCGGAACCTGGGCCGTCTGCGGCGCCATGGAGATGACGGCTTGCTGGCCGCTGAAATCAGCGGAAAGGTATTCCGAGTATGACCAGCCAGTGGTGCCGTTATAGGTGACCTGACACCATTTGCTGCCTTCGATGCAACCGTTGACGGTGGCGGTATCGGAGTTCGCAATAGCGCCGATCACTTCGAATTGCGGTCCCGGACCACTGCGAATATTGAGGTCGGTGGTTGCCGTGGCACTGAAGTCCGCCATTGCCGCGGTGCTTGAAAGCAGGGCTGCTGTCAGGCCGGCGGCAGTGATTTTCGCAACATGGTTTCTCATGGATAACTCCTCTGTTCCATAAGCCGCCGTTATCCTTGAGCAGATACGTCCGGCGCTTATGCTGCAACAATCCGCTCAGCAGATTTTCGTTCCTGCCACATATTTGTTCATTTCGCGGCGGTTTGAGGCGAGTTTGCCGCGGCCGGATCCGCATCGCTGCGCCTGGCGGAAAGCGTGCCCGACCTGGCAAGGAAACGTCAGAGGCGATGGCGAACCTCGCCCGAACGCAATCCGGCCCCGCTTGAGAGCGGGGCCGGTTCATGTGGGCGATTTTCCAGAAAACCCGGGTGCCGGTTCTACTTCTTGCGCGGAACCCTGGGCACAGCACTGGAGGGTTTCTTCGCAGCGGGCTTTTCGGCAACAGCCGCATCGACCTCACCGGAGGTATCCGGTTCAGGCTTCTTGGCTTTGGCCGGGCCCTTGCCGGCCGGCGGCTTGCGCGTGGTCGTTCTGGCGGTTGCGGTCTTGGCCTTGGCCTTGGCCGGCGCACGCTTCCTGGCGGGAGCCTTTTCCTTCTTCGGCTTGACCGGCACTTCCGCCGGAATCGCCTCGAGGATCAGCCCCCTGGTGCCGTTGTCCTTGTCACCCACGGTGACCTTGACCGTGCCGCCCTGCTTGAGCTTGCCGAACAGCAGCTCATTGGCGAGCTCCTTCTTGATGTTCTCCTGGATGACCCGGCCCAGCGGCCGCGCGCCCATGCGTTCGTCATAGCCCTTTTCGGCAAGCCAGGCGATCGCGTCTTCTCCGAGATCAAAGGTGACATTGCGCTCGGCCAGTTGTGCCTCAAGCTGCATGACGAATTTCTGCACCACCATGTGGATGACAGTCGTCGGCAGGCTGCCAAACGGGATGATCGCATCAAGACGGTTGCGGAACTCCGGCGTGAACAGCCGGTTGATCGCCTCCATGTCGTCGCCTTCGCGCTTGGTGGAACCAAAGCCGATGGCCGCCTTGGCCATGTCGGATGCGCCGGCATTGGTGGTCATGATCAGGATCACATTGCGGAAGTCGATCTTCTTGCCGTTGTGATCGGTAAGCGAGCCGTGGTCCATCACCTGCAACAGGATGTTGAACAGATCCGGATGGGCCTTTTCGATCTCGTCAAGCAGCAGCACGCAGTAAGGATGCTGGTCGACGCCGTCGGTCAGCAGACCGCCCTGGTCGAAGCCGACATAGCCCGGAGGCGCGCCGATCAGCCGCGAAACAGTGTGACGCTCCATGTATTCGGACATGTCGAAGCGCAACAGCTCGACGCCCAGCGAAGCGGCAAGCTGCTTGGCGACTTCGGTCTTGCCGACGCCGGTGGGGCCGGAGAACAGATAGGAGCCGATCGGCTTGTCGGGTTCACGCAAGCCCGCGCGCGCCAGACGGATCGCCGCAGTCAGGGCATCAATCGCCGTGTCCTGACCATAGACAACCGAACGCAGTTCCTTGTCGAGATTGGCGAGAACGGCGGTATCGTCCTTGGACACTGTCTTGGCCGGAATCCGGGCCATGGTGGCGATGGTGTTCTCGATCTCGATGTCGGTGAGCAATTTCTTGCGGCTCTTTTCAGGCAGCAGCATTTGCGCCGCACCGGATTCATCGATCACGTCGATCGCCTTGTCAGGCAATTTCCGGTCGGTAATGTACCGCGCAGAGAGTTCAACGGCGGCCTTGATGGCCTCATCGGTGTAGCCGACCTTGTGATAGGCTTCGAAATAGGGTTTGAGGCCCTTGAGGATCTCGATTGCATCCGGAATTGTCGGCTCGGCAACGTCGATCTTCTGAAAGCGGCGCACAAGGGCCCGGTCCTTCTCGAAGAACTGCCGGTATTCCTTGTAGGTGGTCGATCCGATGCACCGTATCGCGCCGGAAGACAAGGCCGGCTTGAGCAGGTTGGAGGCGTCCATTGCCCCGCCTGATGTGGCGCCGGCACCGATGACGGTGTGGATCTCGTCGATGAACAGCACGGCACCGGGCAGATCCTCGAGTTCCTTGACCACCTGCTTGAGGCGCTCCTCGAAATCACCGCGATAGCGGGTGCCGGCCAGCAGCGAGCCCATGTCGAGCGAATAGATCACCGCATCGGCCAGCACGTCAGGCACATCGCCCTCGACAATGCGCTTGGCCAGACCTTCGGCAATCGCGGTCTTGCCGACGCCGGGATCACCGACATAGAGCGGGTTGTTCTTGGATCTGCGGCACAGGATCTGGATGGTGCGGTTGACCTCTTCCACGCGGCCAATCAACGGATCGATCTTGCCGGTCTTGGCCTTCTCGTTGAGATTGACGCAATAGGCGCTGAGCGCATCCTGGCCCTTTTTCTTGGCCCCCTCCTCGCCGACGGAATCGGGCTTGACGGAATCCGGCTCGGGCTCCTCTGAGCCGCGGACCGGCCGGGCCTCTTCGGCACCGGGGCGTTTGGCTATGCCGTGGGAGATGAAATTGACCGCGTCATAGCGGGTCATTTCCTGCTCCTGAAGGAAATAGGCGGCGTGGCTTTCGCGCTCGGCGAACATCGCCACGAGCACATTGGCGCCGGTGACTTCCTCGCGGCCCGACGACTGGACATGAATCACCGCACGCTGGATGACGCGCTGAAAGCCCGATGTGGGCTTGGAATCCTCGTCATAGCCGGTGATCAGGTTGCCGAGTTCCTTGTCGACATAATCGCTGACCGTGCGGCGCAATTGTTCAAGATCGACGTTGCAGGCGCCCATGACCGCAGCGGCGTCGGGATCCTCGATCAAGGCCAGCAACAGATGCTCAAGCGTGGCATATTCATGATGCCGCTCGTTGGCATAGGTCAACGCCTGATGGATCGCCTTTTCGAGACTGTGTGAAAAGCTAGGCACTGTTCAGGTCCTCATTTCTTTTCCATCACGCATTGCAGCGGATGGTGATTTTCTCGGGCGAAATCCATGACCTGGGTCACTTTGGTTTCAGCCACCTCGTAGGTAAATACGCCGCACTCGCCGACCCCGTGATTGTGGACATGAAGCATGATACGCGTGGCCTGTTCCCGGTCCTTCTGGAAAAAACGTTCAAGCACATGAATCACAAACTCCATCGGAGTATAGTCGTCATTCAGCAAAAGCACCCGGTACAAGCTCGGCTTCTTTACCTTCGGTTTGGTCCGGGTGATGACGGACGTGCCCCTGTCTGCCCCTCCGTCTCCGGTTTTCTTGTCCGCCTGTAAGCGTGTCCGGTTCGCGCTGTCGTTCACTCTGGCCATTTCCTGTCATTTCCAACCGGCGCAACGCATATCGAAGCACCAGACATTGTTCTTAACTTAATCTTTCCTGCGGCGATTTTAAGCCCCCTTGTCGAGGGAAGATAGAGATTTCGCGCCATAGTCAAGAACACGAAAAACCCGGCCACATAAATATGCGACCGGGCTGCTATCATGTCGGACATTCGCCGCGCAGAAATTGCGGCGATTTATTTTCAGGCCGAGACCTTGGCGGCAGCGGCTTCGAAAGGCTTGTAGGCTTCCTTGGCGAGGTCGGTGTAAAGCTCGCCCATCTTGGTGGCCTGGGCAACAAAAGTTTCGTAAGCCGACTTCGCGTATTCGGTCTGGATTTCGATGGCCTTGTCGAGGCTCTTGGCCGAAACCAGCTTTTCAGCGGCGGCTGTGCCGTCTTCATAGGACTTCTTGGAGTATTCGGTTGCTTCAGCAGCGATCTGCTGGAAACCCTTGGTCATCGACGAAACCGTGGTCAGCATGCTGTCCATGGCTTCTTTGCTCATCTGAGAAGTGCTGTCAAAGTTCATCATGTCGGAAATTCCTGTCTTTGGAGAAGTTGGTCCATTGTATTTAGGTGCACTGCACAAGATTGTCAAGAGTATTGTGCAGCGCACCAAACCTTGAGAGCCACCATATTTATCCGATTGGGCCGTATTGGAACGGGTTGAACCCAAAACCGGACGGAATCTCGCTTACCCGTGGAAAGGAATGGTTCATCATAAACGGATTGGTAACGACGTGTGGATAGGATTCAACCTAATGGCTGATCAAGGAGGGCGTCAGTCAGAAACCCTTTCTTCCGCCTGTTCATGAGTGAGTTGCCGTGTACCAGCGTAAATCCAGTTTTGTTTCCTGTCTTGCCTCCATTCCGTCAACCGCGTTTCGCCTGATTGCCCTGATCGGCATTTCCCTGGCGCTGGGAAGCGCGCCGGCGAATGCAAATCCGAAATATTCGGGTATCGTCATCGACGCCAAGACAGGAAAGACACTTTACGCCAATGATGCCGATGAGCTGCGCTATCCTGCCTCGCTCACCAAGATGATGACCTTGTACTTGACGTTTGAGGCACTCAACCGCGGCTCCATCAAGCTGGGCACGCGGATCAAGTTCTCCGCCAACGCCGCCAAGGAGCCACCAACCAAGCTCGGTGTCGGCGTAGGCAAGTCGATCACGGTTGAACAGGTTATCTACGCGCTGGTGACCAAGTCGGCCAATGACGCCTCCACGGCCATCGCCGAACATCTGGGCGGCTCCGAAGCCAAGTTTGCGGCCATGATGACCGCCAAGGCACGGGCTCTGGGCATGTCGCGCACCACCTTCCGCAACGCGCACGGTCTTCCCAACTCCAAGCAGGTGACCACGGCCCGCGACATGGCGACGCTGGGAATCGCGCTTCGTGAACACTTTCCGCGCCAGTACAAGTATTTTTCCACACGGTCGTTCAAATTCGGTGGCAGCAACATGGCCAACCACAACAGACTTTTAGGTGTCGTGCGCGGCGTCGACGGCATCAAGACCGGTTACACCCGCGCATCCGGGTTCAATCTGGTCGCCTCGGTGGAAGATCGCGACCGGTCGATCGTCGCGGTCGTCATGGGTGGACGCACCGGCGCCAGCCGAAACGCACAAATGAAGGACCTCATCTCGCGCTACCTTCTCAAGGCTTCGCCCCGCGGCAAGGGCAATCTGATCGCCAGGGGCGCCGTGGCAGCGACCGTCATAGCCGAACTCGAATTGCCCAAGGTCGGACCGATTCCCGAGCAACGCCATGGAACAGGCGGGCGTATCGCACTGGCCTATGCCGCCCCCTCGCCGGCGCCGGTTGTCGGCCGCGAGGCTCTGGCGAAATCGCTGCAGGCCCAGAAAGTTGCGATCCCCGTGCCCGCCCCGGCCTATATCCCGCCAATGCCGGTGGAGACTGCGTCCATTGGTTCGATCGACCCGGTGACGACCGCCTCGACTGCAGCGATGAGCGGCTGGATGATCCAGATCGGCGCAATGCCTGATCGCGACGCGGCGCTGAAGCTGCTGGCCCGCGCTCAGGACAAGGGTGGCAAGGCGCTCAGGGACGTTCAGCCCTTCACCATGGCCTACGCCAAGAACAATGAACAACTGTACCGCGCCCGCTTCGGCGGATTTGACGGTCAGTCTTCCGCTGCAAGCGCCTGCAAGGTGCTGGAGAAGAAAGGGTTCGCCTGCTGGGCAACCGCCAACTGATCCGCATCGCCTGTTTGGCGTTGCGGCCGGAAATCCCAATTCCGGAGACATCCACGTTTTTGTATTGCGTATTCGGGGAAATCAGTCATGTCGACTCAAGAGAACAGTTTTGGCTTCGTTGATGCGGCCAGCAAGAAACGTCGAACCGCCCGTATCGGGATGCATCCGCTTCATGAGGCGGCGATGCGCCTCGCGGATCTCGGTTTCACTCGCCCCCGCAGCAAGACCAAGGATCTCGTAGGCCTCCTGCTGTGTCATGGCGCCCGTGCCTGGCGCAGTTCCCAGCCCCGGGCCTTCATCCGCGTCAAAGCCGCCACGCCAGTCGGGTATGCGGCGGTCAAGATACGCCTCCAGTAACCCGAGACTTTCGGCATCGCGTGACAATTCGGAATGCAGCTGGACGAGCTCGGCCTCCTCCAGCGCATCGAGTTCCCTGCCTTCAAAACTGCCGGCGAGAACAAGTCCGTTCATGGCACCGCTATCAAGATCGAGCTCCATTTCAAGCGCTGCGGAGCGAACGTAGGACTGGCCTCCGGGCTGGCGCGTGGCGCGGGAGGCACTACGGGCGCGACTGAACAGCATCGCGGCGAAACCCAGCAGCGGCACGCCAAGACTGACGCGGCCAAACAGGGTCATGACGATACCCAGCCCTGCCAATGTCACCGGAAGACCATAGCGCAGCGTGTTGGCAAGCGCGGACGGCTTGACGCTCAAGACCCCGGCGAGCACCGCTGCCAGGATCAGGAATCCGCCAAAAAACACGGCGATCGGACTCATGAGTTTCTGGCTCCATTGTTTCCGGAACGATCCTTGCCGCCTGATCTGGACGGGCCCATCTGCTCAAGCAGCAGCCGCGCCGCCGACCCGCCGGACTTTTCCAGTGCGGGACGCCCGCCGGTGGCGTAAGCGGCAACTGCGCGCAACAAGGCCGCCAGTTCGGCGGCGGCGTTCTGGTCGAAGCGGACATAGGCGCCACCGGTGACCCGGGCGATTTCACGAAAACCCATGGCGGCGGCGGGGTCATGGCCTTCATGAAACATGAAACACGGCACTTTGCGCAGCGCCAGTTCACCGGCAAGCATGGCAAGCTCGTCGATATTTTCTTCCATGGCGTCGCCGATATAGACCAGGGCGCTGACCGGGCGGGATTTTGCCTCACCTGCGACATGGCGCAGCACGCGGCCGATCTGGGTCTGGCCACCGCGGCAATCGATACGGGTCATCAGGTCGGCAAGCTGGCGCGTGTCGTTGACCCAGCGCGAAGCGCGGCATTCGCCAAGCCCGCGGAAATAGACCAGTTGCACCGAGAGTTGCGCGGACTTGCCGACGGCGTCGAACATTTCCGCCTGCAATTTGCAAGCGCTGTCCCATGTTGGCTGACGGCTCATTGTGGCGTCGAGCGCAAAAGCCAGGCGCCCCGAGCCTGCAGAACCAGGAACAAGGGATTTGGCGGCGGACAGAAATGCGGCAATTTCGGACCCCGAAGACGCGGGCGCGCTCACAGGGCCCGCAGTGGCGCTGCGCTTTGATACCGCCTTGTCTGATCCGGTCTTGTCTTTCGCCATCGTTGAGCTGTTTTACCCTCGGATTGATCTGATCGCCACTTTTGCGGCGCCGTCAACCAATGTGGCGTTTTGCGCGACGAACACAAGGGTCGCGCAGTCCGCTGCTTGCGTCACAGAAGTCCCAGGCCTGCGAGTTCCCGGCGAAGTTCAGCCGGAAGATCGCCAGCCTCGGTGCCACCGGCGCCCAGATCCGGCGGCGCATCATCCGGATCGAGATAGCGCCAGCCCTGGAACGGACGGCGCGGCGCCCACGAGGTCTCGTGCAAAACCGGCTCAAGCACCAGATGGCAACGGGAGATCCCGTCGCCATCGGTAAACGGGCGGATATCGAGAAATCGCTGGCGTGCCTGGATATTGCCCTTGATCACCCAATACAGCGACCCGCCGTCGAGCAGTTCGGCAGCGCGTTTGGGGACCATGCGGGTGGTGTGAAACTGTTCGGGCGTCTGCCCTGCGGCTTTCATCGCCGCCAGACGGCGCTCGACCCAGTCCTGCTGGTCTTCAACGCTTTCGGCGCCGACGCATAATTTAAGAAGATGAAGTGCCATGGATATTACATCGGGTGCGGCTGGTCCCGGGTCAACCCGCAGACCGGCGAAAGCCCATATCGTCCACAGGCGCAGCCCCCCAACGGTAAGGGTGCCACGCCAGGATTCGCATCATCCTCATCGCGTCCAAACCCGGCCCGCAGACCATAACTCTCCTGACCGGAAGCCGGCATGCCGAGTTGATTGGCACAATTCCGGCCCCGGCATCAGGGTTTGAACAGCCGTAGCGGCTTGGTCGTTTCGCGCTGGACGACGCCTTTCGCCTCGAGATCAAGTTGGGCGGCCTTGAGCCACCAACCGGCTTTTTCTCCGCCTGGAAACAGATCCTGCGGAAGCATGGGAAGCAACAGGGCCTTGGCCTGCGCGACGGCAATCCCCGGCTTTCCTGATGGCAGGACCGACAGCAACGCCTCTCGCATGGCTTCAAACTTCGTCCGGTCGACGCGGTAGACCTTGCCCGGCGACGTAAAGTTTTCGATTTCGATCTTGTCGTCGCCCGATTTCATAATTCCTGCTTCCGGTTACTGCATGCTGGCTTCAGTCCGGGATTTCAGCACTCAACCACGTTGACAGCAAGGCCTCCGGTAGAGGTTTCCTTGTAACGCTCATTCATATCGAGGCCGGTTTGCCGCATGGTTTCGATACAGGCGTCGAGCGGCACAAAGTGGGTTCCGTCACCCTTCATCGCCAAGGAGGCCGCAGTGACCGCCTTGACCGCGCCCAGCGCATTGCGCTCGATACAAGGCACCTGCACCAGACCGCCGACAGGATCACAGGTCATGCCGAGATGATGCTCAAGCGCAATTTCAGCTGCGTTTTCAATCTGCTCCGGGGTTCCCCCCATGACCGCGGCAAGGCCCGCCGCCGACATCGCCGCGGCAGAACCGACCTCGCCCTGGCAGCCGACCTCGGCGCCGGAGATCGAGGCATTATGCTTGATGATTCCGCCCACGGCGGCGGCGGTCAGCAGGTAATCGCGCACCGCCTGTTGATCGGCACCGTCGTGGAACTGCAGCACATAGCGGATGGTGGCCGGAATAACGCCGGCGGCACCATTGGTCGGCGCGGTGACAACACGTCCGCCAACGGCGTTCTCCTCGTTGACGGCCATGGCGTAGACGCTCAGCCAGTCATTGGCGAGCAACGGATTGCGCCGGTTCTGCCGCCATTCTTCCTGCAGCTTGTCATGCAGGATCCGGGCGCGTCTGCGCACCTTCAGGCCGCCCGGCATGATGCCTTCGCCTGACAGGCCGCGATCGATGCAGCTGCTCATGGCGCTCCAGATGCGATCCAGGCCGGCGTCAAGATCCTGGCCCGACATGTGGGCCTCCTCATTGGCGCGCTTCATCTGCGCAATGGTCATGCCCGACCTTGCCGCCATCTCGAGCATCTGTTTTGCAGTGCCGAAAGGATAGGGCACGGACTTGTCGACGGTTGCCTTGGTCTTGCTCTTCATGGCTTCGAGTTCAGTGTCAGAGACGACAAAACCGCCGCCCACCGAATAATAGATCCTGCGCAGAAGCATCTTTCCGTCCCGGTCGAAGGCAGTGAACGCCATACCATTGGCGTGACCGGGCAAGGGTTGCTTCCTGTCAAAGACCAGATCCGTCGCCGGATCGAAATCATAGTCCGGATGACCGGGCGGACTGATCTTTCGGCTGGTCTCGACGGATTTGACGATGTCATCCATCCGGTCCGGATCAACCTGATCCGGCAGTTCGCCGGTGAGGCCGAGCACGACCGCCCTGCCCGTTCCGTGACCGATCCCGGTGAAGGCCAGCGATCCGTGCAGGCTGACCTTGATTCCGGCGACGCTCGCACCGGCCGGACGCGGCCAATCGGTCCCGGCGATTTCATCGAGAAAACGCACCGCCGCGGACATCGGCCCCATGGTGTGGGAGCTCGACGGTCCGACGCCGATCTTGAAGACATCAAAGACTGAAAGGAACATGGTTCGCGGCTTCTCCGGTGAAGATGCCATCTTACATGCGCAGCGGCTGCCGGATCGTCAATTCCCCGACCTGCAATGCCGCGCAAACGATAGTGGCGCTGTCGTGCGATCAGCTTTGCAGACCGCAAAGAAAAGCAGCGCCGACCGGTCTGGTCAGGCGCTGCTTTGTCTCATTACAGGTTCGCTCAGATGCCGCCGAAAAGGTAGGCCAGTGCGAGAATTCCCGAAAACCCGATCACAGCACGGGCGGTAATGCCCCAGCAGGATTTTTGTACGGTGTCTTCCATGATGACTCCGGTTGATGTGGCGGTTTCAGGCCGCGTCATCCCTTAAGATTCGCTCAGCGCAGAGCCGGGTGTTTAACGAAGCGGTAATCTTTTCGCAACTGCAAAAGAGGCAATTCCGTGTCGCATTTTTCACAGCAGGCATTCGCTTTTCACATGGCTCTCATGAAATCAACGGCTTGCCGCGAAGTCCTCGAATCACACATGCATCCAGCTCCCACAATTCGACCACGAGAATTAAAAAATGGTTACCGGGCATAATCACGGAAGGCTTTGCCAAGCGGGCCGGACCATGCCAAAACCTCACCATGACAAACTATGATTATCTGGCGGTAGCATGGTTCGCGCTGTGCTGGATCGTGTTTTCGCTGGTGTCGAACAATCACCTGCCCGTCGGGCGGGTGAGCCTGTCAACCGCGATGAATCAGCACCGCAGACGCTGGATGGAGGTTGCGGCGCGGCGTGATCTGAGAATGATCGACACCGCGATCATGGCGGGACTGCAGAACGGCACCGCATTCTTCGCTTCGACCACGATTTTCGCCATCGGCGGATGTTTCGCGCTGTTGGGCGCGACCGATCGGGTGCTTGCGGTGGCCGGGGATTTGCCAATCCCACTGGTCTCCGACCCGGCGGCGTTTGAATTCAAGGTGTTCGGTCTGATCGGGATTTTCGCTTACGCGTTTTTCAAATTTGGCTGGTCCTACCGGCTGTTCAACTACACCTCGATCCTGTTCGGCGCGATTCCGATGAAAAGCGACGCGCCGGACAACTGGAGTGAACTGGAAGCCGCGGCCGACAGGGCGGCATCGCTGAATGTTCTGGCCGGACGGCATTTCAACGCCGGTCTCAGGGCCATCTTCCTGTCGATCGGGTTTCTCGGCTGGTTTGCAGGCCCCTGGGTGCTGATGGGCACGACGACCCTGGTGATTCTGGTTCTGCTCAGGCGGCAATTCTTCTCAAACGCACGCTCCGCGATTCTCAAGGACACCATTATCCCGTGACACAATCCGAACCTCATGGACCTGGACCGATTCCGGGTCCGGCTGCGCTTCGCATGGCCATCCTCGATCTGCTGAATGCCGCAGGACCGGGCAAGAGCATTAGCCCTTTCGACGCCGCGCGCTCGCTGGTGGGATCGGACGAACGCCAATGGAGCCGGCTGATGAAACCGCTGCGCGCCGTCGCGGTGGAACTTGCGAAGGCCGGCGAGATTGAAATCCGTCGCAAGGGGAAAGCCGTGGATCCGTCCGGTTTTCGCGGAGTCTATCGCCTTGCCCTGCCCGCCACTGAAGCCGGCCAAGACACCGAATGAGCCAGGTCCAAAGGTTGCGCGCGCCGACCCGGCTGGACATGGCGCTGATGTTGATGACCGCGCTGATCTGGGCGTCGGCTTTCGTGGCGATCCGCGTTGCGGTGCCTGACACCGGACCGGTATGGCTGGCGACGATCCGGGTTGGCCTGGGGTTCGCCGTGCTGCTGCCCTATGCAATCTGGCGCGGCATGGTGTGGCCGTCGTCGCAGCACCAATGGGTACTGATCGGCGGAATGGCGGTGCTCAACATCGTGATCCCGTTTTCCCTGATCGCCTGGGCCGGAAAAACACTCGACGCCGGGGTACTGGCGCTGCTGATGGGGACCGGACCGTTTCTGGCGCTGATCGGCAGTCATGTCATGACCGACGACGACCGCCTGACGCCGAGAAAACTGGTCTCGGTCGGCCTCGGCTTTGCAGGCATTCTCATCGTGGTCGGACCCAGTGCGGTGGCGGGACTGGGCAGCGGGTCGCTGGAAGCCAAACTCGCCGCGCTTGGTGCATCGCTGTGTTATGTCACGGCCGGGCTTCTGATCCGCAAGATCGACTTGCCACCAGTGCGTCTGGCCTGTCTGGCGCTGGGCCTGGGTACGGCAGCGCTGGTTCCGATCGCGTTGATGACGGATGGCGCGCCGCCTTCAGGCTTGCCCCCGCAGACGATGGCGGCGCTTGTCTATCTCGGCGTGTTCCCCACCGGCCTCGCCTATATCATGCGTTTCCACCTGATCCGGGCCATCGGCTACACCCGGTTCTCGCTGTCGATCAACCTGGTACCGGTGTTTGGCGTGGCGCTCGGCGTGTTGCTCCTGGGTGAACCGCTTTCCCTCAGCCTGATTGCCGCACTGGCGCTGGTGCTGGCGGGACTGTTTGTCGCTGGAGGTGGAAAACCCCGACCGGCGTCTCAGGTAGTATCCCGGGCTGACGAAACCCCGTAGCCGCAAATTCAGTCTGCCGTGCAGGCGCCAGAGCCTTGGCTGGATTATCCGAGCCATATGGCTTTGAATGATGCATGCGGCTGTTCTTTTGCTAGGGTTAGGATGTGAGTCGGCGAACCCGGCTGAATGGCCCCAGGGAGATCGAGTTGATTGATACCGCCGGCAAGGGATTACCAACGCAAGAGGCCGGACGGCGCATCGAATTGCTGGACCTCGCCCGCGGCCTGGCGCTGTTTGCCATGGCAAGCTACCACTTTTCCTGGGATCTCGAGCAATTCGGCTACCTCGATTACGGTACGACCACGCAGGGGCTGTTCAAGGTTTACGCCAGGTCCATCGCAGGAAGCTTTCTGTTTCTGGCCGGCGTCAGCCTGATGCTGGCGCATGGCTCGAAGTGGCGACCGGCAGCCTTTCTAAAGCGCATGGTGGTGGTCGGCGGAGCCGCGGCACTGATCACGTTGGTCACGGTTTTCGCCACGCCCGACAGTTTCATCTTTTTCGGCATTCTGCATGCAATCGCCGCGGCCAGCCTGATCGGACTTGCCTTCCTGCGACTGCCGGGTGTGATCACCATTCTCGCCGGAGTGGCTTGCCTCGCCTTGCCCCAGTTCTATCGCGATGCATTTTTCAATACGCCATGGCTGACCTGGACCGGCCTGTTCACTGTTGCTCCGAAATCCAATGATTTTGTGCCGCTTATGCCTTGGCTCGGGCCGTTTCTCATTGGCATGGGCTGCACAAGGATCGCTGTTTCAACCGGGCTGACCGGCTGGCTTGCCACAATCGGCACCGGCAACAATTTTGCATCAGGCGCCACACGGTTTTCCGGACGTCACAGTCTGGCCTTTTATCTGGTGCATCAACCGGTGCTGCTGGCTCTGGTCTGGATTGCCTCATACATCACGCCACCGGAGCCGGTTGATCCGTTGCCCAGGTTCATTTCGGAGTGCGAAGCGGGATGCGGTGGCGACAACAGTGCCGAATTCTGTACCCGATTTTGCGGTTGCGTCACCGATGAGTTGCTTTCGAGGGAAATGCTTACTCCCTTCATCAAGGGGGACATTACCCCCGACAC
>TARA_R110002051_G_scaffold91647_1_pt1 | contig 32893 bp, 38 predicted proteins | sample TARA_R110002051 | Tara Oceans TARA_R110002051 (sample SAMEA4397023) | marine metagenome | biome: Polar Biome; feature: [MES] marine water layer (ENVO:01000295) within the mesopelagic zone...; material: water (ENVO:00002006), including particulate matter (ENVO:01000060) such as...... | reverse complement strand
AGTCAAAGAGCGTAAAGACCGCGTTGACGATGCATTGAACGCGACACGCGCTGCCGTGCAAGAAGGTATCGTTGTCGGTGGTGGTGTTGCACTTATCCAAGCCGGCAAAGTGCTTGAAGGTCTTAAAGGTGCAAACTCTGATCAGGACGTGGGTATCACGATCGTGCGCAAGGCGCTTGAATCGCCACTGCGTCAGATCGCCGAAAACTCGGGTGTTGACGGGTCTGTTGTTGCTGGCAAAATCCGCGAGTCTAACGACAAGACTTACGGCTTTAACGCGCAGACCGAAGAATATGGCGACATGTTCAAGTTCGGCGTGATCGACCCAGCCAAGGTTGTGCGCACTGCATTGCAGGACGCGGCATCTGTTGCTGGTCTGTTGATCACAACCGAAGCCATGGTTGCAGACAAGCCATCCAAAGACGGCGGCGCCGGTGGCGGTATGCCAGACATGGGCGGCATGGGCGGCATGGGCGGCATGATGTAAAACGCGGCTTGGGCATCGCCCAAACGCGTTTCAGGCCGCAGGCGAATGCAACGCAAACGCTCAACGTCGTGAATGTCGATCGATAAAGAAGGGCGGTCCCAATGGGCCGCCCTTTTTCGTTTTGATCATCTGACGCCAGCTTTATGGATGTGCGCCGTCAACCAGTTGATTGGCAAAGTCGTGGTTTTTATCGCGGTGCTCGGCCTCGTCGGCACGGATCACGATCACGACTTCGCGCAACCGCGCATCTGGCGCAAGTTTCCAATACTCGATGGCCAGTTGTGGCGCGGGCACGTTTTCGACCACCCCTGCATCAATCTGCGCAAGGTATTGAGTGTAACTGGTGACAGCCTCTTCCTCTAAATACCCAACAATGCGGTGGGCCACACGCGGCGCCAGCAGATACAGGAAGAAATAACAGTTGTAGAACACCAACTGCGTGGCGCTGATCACAAATCGCTCGAAGCGCGAAGGCTGTGCGATATGGATGAAGGTCATCAGGTGCATCCGCTCATTGTCGGCCTCGTCGATCAATTCCTTGATCCAGCCTTGGTCATCGCGGATGTGGCGCAGCGCGCGCAAATGCTGCAATAACCCGCCCACCATGCCCGGCACGGCGGCCACGGTTTCAAGTACAACGGCGCGGTGTCCATAGCGGCCAACAAAAAACTTATCCGCAAAGAACCGCATGAATTTAACCAAACGCAATGCAATCCGGTCGGCGCGGTCTTGGGGGGTATGGTGCGTGACGTCGTAGCTTGCTTTGTCGGCTACGGAATCTGTTTGCTTTTTCATTTCTCCTAAACCTTGTTGCGATGCACTTAATATAGGACACGGTGTAGCGATTTCATCATGATTCCCTGCGACATATGTTCATCTGCGCCAAATGCAGGTTAGGGTGGCCCAAGTTAAAATGGAGAGCCGATGTTAAACACCCCGCAATTTGCCCGCGATATGAAACGTGGCGAAGAGGCCGAAGTTGACGCGTTACTGGGCGCCGCGTTTGAGCGTGCGGTAGAGGCGAAGCTGGTTGCGGCATTGCGAAAATCGCGGCTGATCGCGGGCGAGCAGGTGATGCCGATGGGCGACCGCATCGTGGGATATTATGCCCTGTCACATATGGTGAAACCAAAGGGCTGGCTGTGTCTTGCGCCTGTTGCCATTGCCCCTGACATGCAAGGGCGGGGCTATGGCAAGCGGATGATGGGAATGTTGTCGGAATGGGCGCGCATCACCAAGACCCCGATTGTTGTTGTGGGTCAGGCGGCGTTTTACGAGAAAGCGGGGTTCGCGCGCGCAGGTGCGGCCAATTTGATCAGCCCCTATCCGATTGATCACACAATGGTGTCGGGTGTGACGGGTGCGCCTGCACAAACCTTGGTTTATCCTGCGGCGTTTGACGCGTTGTGATGGATCGGCGGTAATCATGGGTTTGTTCTTTGCGGTTGTGGTGACGATGACCGCTTTTGCCGCGAACTCGGTTCTGAACCGTATCGGTGTTGCGGGTTTCGGCATGGACCCGTTTGTTTTTGCGCTTATCCGCGTTGCAGCAGGAGCGGTTACATTGTCGATCGTCGTGGGTGCGTCTGGTCGCAATCCACTGACCCGACTGGGCGAACGTGGGGGTGGTGCATTGGCATTGTCCACCTATATGATCGGTTTTTCCTATGCGTATTTGACATTGGGGGCGGGTCTGGGTGCGTTGATATTGTTCGGTGCTTTGCAGGCTTTTATGTTCGGCTGGGCGGCCTGTCGAGGCGCGCATATCCCTGCGATGCGCTGGCTGGGTGTCTGCGTCGCGTTGATCGGGTTGGTCGTTTTGATGTGGCCTGCGGGCGTGAGTGTTGTGCCGCTGGCGGGCACAGCGGCGATGATCTTGGCGGCGTTAGGATGGGCGGCCTATACGATTTTGGGGCAGGCGGAGGCGGATCCATTGGCGGCGTCTGCGGGTAATTTTATCCTGTGTTTGCCGCTTGTAGCCCTGCCGCTATTGGGTGGGGCTGCGGGCGAATTTGCGGTCGGAGGGCTGATCGCGGCGGTCACGGCTGGCGCGATTACGTCGGGGCTAGGGTATGCGTTGTGGTATCGGGTTTTGCCCGCATTGCCGGTGACGGTCGCGGCCATTTCCCAGCTAAGTGTTCCGGTCATTGCGGTGGCGGCGGGAGTGATATTGCTGGGCGAGCCGGTCACTGCGAGGGTTATCATCGCAGGCAGCTTGGTGTTGGGCGGTATCGCGTTGTCTACCTTACGATGGGTTCCAGCGCGTCGTAGCTGATCGCGCGCTCTTTTTCCCAAGCGACATCGGCGAGGCTATCGGGTTTGATGTTTAGCCTCGTCATTTCGGCAGGTGTCGCCCATTTACGGCGGGTCACGATCCCTTCGGGATCAATCCAAGTCGCACTGATTTCTCCCGCGATGATACGGCACCGAAAGTAGATGTCGACTTGATGGAATGACCCGTCTGGATCATGAAATTCGTTGACCAGACAGACATCGCCAACCTGCACGGTCAGTCCGGTTTCTTCCATGACCTCGCGCGCGAGATTGTCTGGCAGGCTGTGATGTGGCTCGGCACCGCCACCCGGGGCGCACCACAGGTCAGACCGGTCTTTCCATGCGTTTACAAGCAATAGCCTGTTTTCATGCAAAATGACGGCGCGGGTTGCGAGGCGGATGGGATATTTCATGTGCAAGATGGTGCCGCGCCGGGTGAAACAACGCAAGGTTACTTGGGCGACATCTAACAATTTGAATCGGCGATGCTATCTTATGGGGATGAAAACACTGATCGCGATATTGATGATGATAACCTCTGCGGGCACCACGACCGCCCAAGAGGTTGCCGCCAGCGTCCAAGCCACGAGCCAGCAGTGTGTCGTGATGTTACACGGGCTTGCGCGGTCGGAGGTGTCACTGACCCCGATGGCACTGGTCCTTGAAAGCAATGGCTACAAGGTGATCAATCGGGGGTACCCGTCGACGGATTACACCATTCAGCGGTTGGTCGAGGAAAACCTGCCTGCAGATGTAGCCGCTTGCGGCGGTGCGACGGTGAATTTTGTGACCCATTCGATGGGTGGAATTTTGGTGCGTGCATGGTTGGCCAACAACCGTCCTGAAAACATGGGCCGTGTGGTGATGTTGGCGCCTCCCAATAGTGGGTCTCAACTGGTTGATGTTTTTGGTGACTTCGAGCCGTTTCAATGGTTCAACGGTCCCGCCGGATTGCAGTTAGGCACCGAGGACAGCAGTCTGCCCAACCAATTGGGGTTGGTTGAATACGAGGTCGGCGTGATCGCAGGAAACCGGAGTTTGAACCCTGTTTTTTCAGCCATGATTGACGGTGCCGACGACGGCAAGGTGTCTGTTGAAAACACACATTTACTGGGCGAGGTCGACCATCTGGAATTGCCGGTCACCCATACGTTTATGATGAATAACCCGCTCGTCATTGCCCAAGTCATGGCGTTTTTGCAGGACGGTCGATTTGATCGCGGGCTGAGTTGGAGCGGTGTCTTGGGCGCCGGTATTGAAGAGGTTCTCGGGTTTGAATAAGCGCGGAATCGCGCGGTACGGGGACATTTGAAAACCACCGATGCGGCGCTTAGGTGCCTGTTTTGATATGGTTCACATGACCCATTTTACGGCCTTCTTTGACATCGGTTTTGCCGTAAAGATGGATCGCCGCATTGGTTTTTGCCAAGTCGGGCAGGCGGTTCGTATCGTCACCGATCAAGTTTTCCATGACCACATCGCTGTGCCGTGATCCGTCGCCCAAAGGCCAGCCTGCGACGGCTCGGATATGCTGTTCAAACTGGTCGATGGCGCATCCGTTTTGTGTCCAATGTCCCGAGTTGTGCACGCGAGGGGCGATTTCGTTGACGATAAGTCCTTGTGGCGTCACGAATAATTCCAAACCCATCACACCCACATAGTCGAGGGCATTCAAGATGCGCGCGGCGATAAGCACGGCGTCGGTGCGTTGGCTTGGCGTCAGTTTCGCGGGCACAGTGGTGGTGCGCAAGATGCCGTTTACATGCAGATTTTCACCCGGATCAAAACAAGAGACCGCCCCATTTTCGGACCGCGCACCGATAACCGAAACTTCGTGGCTGAAGCTGATGAAGCCTTCCAAAATCGCGGGGCTGCCTGCCATATCTGCAAGTGCAGCCGGTGCGTCAGCGGGGCTCATGATCCGTGATTGCCCCTTGCCGTCATACCCCATTTGCCGTGTTTTGAGGATGGCGGGGGTGCCGATCGTTTCAAGGGCTTTTGCAAGGTCATCTGCGCTTTGCACATCCGCGAAAGGCGCGGTTTGCAGGCCGAGCCCTTGCAGGAATGTCTTTTCAACCAGCCGGTCCTGCGACGTCGCCAAAGCACCGCGTGGCGGGTGGATTGGTCGCAGGGTTTCCAGCAGATCCAGCGCGGATGTGGGGATGTTTTCGAACTCGAAGGTGATGACATCCACTGATGCCGCGAATGCCTGTAATGCCGCGTGGTCGTCGTAGGACGCGGTTGTTGTTTTATCTGCGACATGGGCTGCGGGTGGGTTGGCGGAGGGTTCAAAGATGTGTGTTTTCAGTCCAAGCCGAGAGGCCGCAACTGATAGCATCCGTCCCAATTGACCGCCGCCTAAGATGCCGATGGTTTTAACGTTATTCATCTGTCGGCGCATCCGCAATCGAAGCTGTGAGATCAGCGCGCCACGCATCAAGGCGAGCCGCAAGGGCGGGATCTTGTAGCGCGAGAATGCCAGCGGCCATGAGGCCCGCATTGGCAGCCCCTGCCGCGCCGATCGCCATTGTGGCCACAGGGTAGCCGCGCGGCATTTGCAAGATGGAATAGAGGCTGTCGACGCCAGACAGAGCGCGGGTTTGCACCGGCACGCCGACGACAGGCACACGGGTTTTCGACGCCATCATACCGGGCAAATGAGCGGCCCCACCGGCACCTGCGACAATCACTTGCAATCCACGGCTGACAGCCGTTTTGCCGTAGTCCCATAACCTGTCAGGTGTGCGGTGCGCCGAGACGATTTTCGTCTCATATGGCACGTCGAGCGCGTCCAGAATATCTGCGGCTTCGCGCATGGTGGGCCAATCCGATTGGCTGCCCATAATGATCCCGACCAGTGGTTGTGTCATGTCAAATCCCTGCGTGAAAGGAGCTGTGAAAGGAAGCGGCACTATAGCCAGCAGCGGCAGCGGCGCAACGCGAATTAGGCTGTGATATCGGGGGTGATACGGTCTTCTAGCGCGGCGATCTGGTCTTTGAGGTCCAGTTTTTGTTTTTTCATACGCTTGAGCATTAACATATCGGTCGCATTTCGCTCGTGCAGCGCCTCGATCGCATTGTCGAGGTCGCGGTGCTGTTGGCGAAGAATCGCGAGTTCGACGCGCAAAACATCCAATTGTTCCATCTTGGCGGAAGTGTTCATGAGTTGCGGGCCCTGTTGCGGTGGTTGCGCCTCGTATAGGCGCTTGGGCCGATTCCTCCTAGTGCTTCCTCTTGTAGTTTACCGCTTTGCTCCCCATATTTTGATCAGGGTCGCCGGAATGGGGCCAAAATGGCAGATGTCGCTTCTTAAAAGGACCTGTGGATGACAAAATTGGCATTGGGGACGCATCCGTTCCTGCTAGGCTTCGAGCAGCTGGAACGCTTGGTCGAACGCACTGCGAAGTCGGGTAACGAGGGCTATCCGCCCTATAATATTGAACAAACCTCGGAAAATTCGTATCGGATTACGTTGGCCGTTGCGGGATTTGCGATGGACGATTTGGCGATCACGGTTGAGGATAATGCCTTGGTGATACGCGGCCGTCAGGCGGACGAGAGCGAGGGCCGCGTGTTTTTACATCGCGGTATCGCGGCGCGGCAATTCCAACGTTCTTTTGTGCTGGCCGATGGTGTTGATGTCGGCGAGGCCGTGATCGAAAACGGGTTTTTACATGTGGATTTGAACCGCTCGGTGCCCGAGCGCGTTATCCAGACCATCAATATTCGGAAAGGATAAATGATGAATACGAAATTTGATCTGACCGAGATGAGTGCGAATATTGTCTATCTTAAACCGATGGATACCGCTGATCTGCCTGACGAAGTGCGCGAGCAGGCGGGTGATATGGAACAGATATTTGCGGTGCATAACGGGCAGGGCGAACAGGTGGCCTATGTCGCCGATTTGACGTTTGCCACGCATCTGGCCGCCGAGAATAACATGCGGATTGTTACGCTGCACTGACGTGGCATTGCGTGGGGTTCAGTCCGCAACCTTGAGGATATAAAGAAGGCCGCTGTATCATACAGCGGCCTTTTTTATTTCGGGCGGGTGGTGATCTTACGCTTTGATCAGGCCCATGCTTTCCAGTTTTAGAATGATCTGGTGGGCGCAGTTATCAACTTCCACGTTCTCGGTTTCTAGTGACATTTCAGGGTTTTGCGGCACATCGTAGGGATCGGAGATGCCGGTGAATTCCTTGATCTTGCCTTCCCGCGCCAGTTTATACAGGCCCTTGCGGTCACGGCGTTCACATTCCTCAATCGATGTCGCGACATGCACTTCCATAAAGGCGCCAAAGGCCTCGATGTCTTCACGCACAGCGCGGCGCGTGGTTGCATATGGCGCGATCGGCGCACAGATCGCGATGCCGCCGTTCTTGGTGATCTCGGACGCCACATATCCGATCCGACGGATGTTCAGGTCGCGGTGCTCTTTGCTAAAGCCCAACTCGGACGATAGGTTTTTGCGCACGATGTCACCGTCAAGCAGTGTCACCGGACGTCCGCCCATTTCCATCAGTTTGACCATCAACGCATTGGCAATGGTGGATTTGCCCGAGCCCGAGAAACCGGTCAGGAATACGGTAAAGCCCTGCTTGTCGCGCGACGGTTTGGTGCGGCGTAGTTCGGCCACGACCTGCGGGAACGAGAACCATTCGGGGATTTCAAGGCCCTCGGACAGGCGGCGGCGCAATTCTGTGCCGGAAATGTTCAGGATCGTGACGCTGTCTTTGTCTTTGATCTCGTCTACAGCCTCGTATTGTGCCCGCTCGGAGACCCAAACCATATGTTTGAAATCGACCATTTCGATGCCCATTTCCGCTTGGTGTTCGCGGAACAGGTCTTGGGCGTCGTAGGGGCCGTAGAAGTCTTCGCCCTTGGAGTTGTTGCCTGGACCTGCGTGGTCACGGCCAACGATAAAGTGTGTGCAGCCGTGATTTTTGCGGATCAGACCGTGCCAAACCGCCTCGCGCGGGCCGGCCATACGCATTGCAAGGTTCAGCAGCGACATCGCAGTTGTTGATGCGGGATATTGGTCCAGAACGGCCTCGTAGCAGCGCACGCGGGTAAAGTGATCGACATCGCCCGGCTTGGTCAGGCCCACGACAGGGTGGATCAGCAGGTTGGCTTGGCTTTCTTTCGCGGCGCGGAATGTCAGTTCCTGATGCGCACGGTGCAGCGGGTTGCGGGTTTGGAACGCCACAACCTTGCGCCAGCCCATTTTACGGAAATAGGCGCGCAATTCGTTTGGCGTGTCGCGGCGGGCGCGGAAATCATAGTGCACGGGCTGCTGGATGCCGGTGACAGGACCGCCCAGATACACGTCGCCCGCAGTGTTATGCAGGTAGTTGACCGCGGGGTGCGCAGAATCGTCGGCGCCAAAAACCATTTCCGCTTCGCGCGATTTGTTGGGGACCCATTTGTCGGTGACTGTCATCGTCGCCAAAATCACGCCCTCTTGGTCGCGAAGCGCAATGTCTTGACCGATTTTGATGGTCTCGGCGAAATCTGCTTTCACGTCCAGCGTGATTGGGATTGGCCAAAGCGCGCCGTCCGCCGTGCGCATGTTTTCAACAACACCGTTGTAATCAGCCTCCGACAGGAACCCCTTGAGCGGGTTAAAGCCGCCGTTCATCAAGAGTTCAAGGTCACAAATCTGACGCGGTGTCAGGTCATGACTGGTCAAATTACCTGCTTGTACTTTGAGCTTTTGCGCGCTGTCATATGAAACATACAGCTCTGGGATCGGTGCTAGTTCTTGTGTCATGAAATCTCTCTATCGACGTTTGCGGACGGTGAATGGGTGGGTTGCGCGCGTCTTGGCCCTAATTTCATATCAGATCAAGGATTTTCCCGCACTGTTCTGGGGAAAACCCACGCCTGTGGCGCAAGTCCGACTGATTTGCAGCCGCTAGGCCAAAAGCCCCCAACCGTCGGGCGAAAATCCGTGTTCCAGCGCAATTTTCGTAGCCATTTCTTCACCCATCCAGATTGTCAGCGCAGAAATCGGCTGATCGGCGAGAATAGCAACCAGATAGGGGGTCTTATCGTCGGTTTCACGCTCGCAATCGTAACCCGCCGCATCAAGGGCCGCTTCAAAAGCGTCCCAATCGGCCGTGGGTCCTGCCGCGAACATATAGTCGATGTCTGAATTTTCGGGCAAATCCGCCTGCGACTGGATATCCGCAACGACCGCGTAGGTTTCAGTCTTTTGGCTGGCAAAATCGTGGCTCATTGCTGTTCTGCAATGAATTTTTCGGCGTCCAATGCAGCCATGCAGCCCATGCCCGCCGATGTTACCGCTTGGCGGTAGGTGTGATCGGTCAAATCGCCCGCCGCAAAAACACCGGGGATTGCCGTGCGTGTTGATCCAGCCGCGACCGCGACATAGCCACCAGAGTGCAATTCCAGCTGGTCTTTGACCAACTCGGAGGCAGGTGCGTGGCCGATGGCGATGAACACGCCTTTTGCGGGGATATCGGTGATCGCGCCGGTCTTGGTATGCTTGACGCGGACCCCTTCAACACCCAAGGGCGCGTCGGTGCCATAAACCTCGTGCAGTTCATTGAACCAAAGGGTTTCGATTTTAGGGTTCTTTTCCAAACGGTTGATCAGGATTTTCTCGGCGCGTAGTTCATCGCGGCGGTGGATCAGGGTCACTTTGGAGGCAAAATTGGTGAGGAACAGGGCCTCTTCGACCGCAGTATTGCCGCCGCCGACCACGACGATTTCCTGACCGCGATAAAAGAACCCGTCACAGGTCGCACAGGCCGAAACGCCAAAGCCTTTGAATTTTTCCTCTGACGGCAGTCCGAGCCATTTTGCCCGCGCGCCAGTGCATAGGATCACGGCGTCGGCGGTGTAGACAGTGCCGCTGTCGGTTTGGGCCGTAAATGGCCGTTTGGACAGGTCAAGAGAGGTCACAATGTCGCCCACAATCTCGCAGCCCATGGCGCGCGCATGGGCTTCCATGCGGATCATCAGATCGGGGCCTTGCACCTCGGTATCGCCGGGCCAGTTTTCGACTTCGGTGGTGGTGGTCAATTGTCCGCCCGGTTCAATGCCTTGGATCAAGATTGGTTCCAACATTGCACGGGACGCATAGACCCCTGCGGTGTAGCCGGCAGGGCCAGACCCTACGATCAAAACTTTGGTATGGCGGGGGGCTGTCATGTCGGACCTCATTTGGGGTGTCGTTTGTGCAGATATAGCCATGCGGCCGCGCAGATGAAACCCCAGCGTGGATCCATTAATTTTCTTGCGCGGATGTGAAACATTATTGCGCAAGGCTATCGTTTGACGTACTCTTTGGGAAATTCCAAAGGGGACTTTCCACCATGCCGGGCGCTAAACTAGACGAGATTGATCGTATGATTCTGGCCGAATTGCAGGCGGATGGGCGTATGACAAATGTGGAACTGGCCAAGCGGGTGGGGATTTCGGCACCGCCGTGCCTGCGCCGCGTGCGCACATTGGAAGAACAGGGGTTCATTCGCGGCTATCATGCGGATGTTGATGCGCGCGAGTTGGGGTTCGAGGTGCAGGTTTTTGCAATGGTCGGGCTGGTCAGTCAGGCCGAGGTTGACCTGACCGCGTTCGAGACATTGTGCCAAGGCTGGCCGTTGGTGCGCGAATGCCACATGCTGAATGGCGAGGTCGATTTTGTGCTGAAATGCGTGGCCCCTGATCTGCGGTCGTTCCAACGTTTCCTCACCGAGGATTTGACCAGCGCGGACAACGTGGCCAGCGTAAAAACCTCGCTTGTCATCCGTGGTGCCAAGGATGAACCCGGGGTGCCGTTTGACGTGCTTGAGGCGCGCCTGAAGAAAAACGCCTAGGCTGCGGTCACGAGGTCGAGATCTTCCAGTCGCAACCTAGGTGCAACCAAACCCCCGAAGTCGCGAAGCGTTTTGATATGTGGGAACATGTCGAGAAAGATATCGTGCAAATCGCCGCGCAAACCCAACATGTGCGCAGGCCCCGGATGCAACGTTTCCACATCCACGCCATTCACCGTGACGCAGCAATGTCTGGCGAATCCGAGCTGGTAGCAACTCACAGCCGCTACAGGGCGCAATGCAATCAGCTGACTGCCATCTATAAAGTCGCGCGCAGGCACCAGCGCCGCGTCTTGGCCGGTAAGAACCCGTGCGGCGGGGGATTTATGAAGCAACCGAGCGGCAGGCCCTAGGACCAGATCAGGCACAGGGCGCCCGAAACCCATCGCATCGGTGGTGATCCGCGTCATGGTTCCCATATGAGGTCGGGTATCTTTCGCATTGGGCTGGATGACCATGCTGCCACGCCACAACAGGGTTTGTGTGCCTACCGAGGTGACCACGCGGTCCCCGGGCAGCAGGTCTTCGACGGCGACAGGGCCGTTGTCGCGGCGCAAGATCGCGCCGCGCCCGAATGCAGCAAAGGCATCTTCAAACGCCGGCAGCGCTGGTGCGACCTTTGTCGTCTCATGGATGTCAAAAGAGGGTGTCAGGTGGGCAACTTCATATTTGCGCATGAGAGGCATCACACGGCGAAGTTGCCCACTTGGACTAGCGATCTGACCTGAACCGGCCAGAGGTGTATAGTGTTCCACCGCGAGGCCTGCGGTGGTGGGGGGCGTATAAGTCATGTGCCTTACCTTCCGGTTTGTCACATCATCTGTCGGCCCCACCGACAACATCTGAGGAGATGATTGCTGTTGAAGTTGAATGTGGCGCAATGGTGTCCGCAGTGTCAAAGAAAATTGGTTCGCGGCACTGTTCGTGTATCAATCATGGTTAACGGGCGTGATTGTTGACGCAGTGTGGAAAATAGCTGCCACATTTGGATGCTGACACGTCCGAATCGTGTGCTCTATTAAGCAAAAAATCGTGTGGAGGGGGGCCACACGATTCTTAGCGCTCTTGGGAAGCGGGCCATGAAGGCCGGTTGTTGTGTTTTAAACGCTAACGGCCATCGTCATAAAGGCGGGCATCGGCGGCAGGGAAACTTTGGCTGCGGTGTCCGACTGCTCAAGACGGCGGGCGATCATCGCCTGGCGCTGGGCGCCACGTTCCCACGGCATCTTTGTTTCACATTTGTTTGCTTCTTCGATTGTATTTTCGATCCAACGTTTGCTCGAACCCATGTCTGCTCTCCTCATGTTTGCCGTCCTGATTGGCGGCGTTGCAGACATATTGCTAGGTGAGATGGGCAAGAATTTGGCCGTGCAAAAGTTATTTAAATAAATTGTCAGAAATTTTCGCCGCAATTGAACGACTAGTTAAAACCGTTAAAAATATGGGATATTCGAGGGGCGCGAAAACAATCAGGGGGAAAATGCCGTGATTGTTTCGCGAATTGCGGCAATGCACTGTCTCATTGCTGCCCAGATCAAAGGCAGATTGCCGCAATCAGCCGACCGTAATCGGCGTGCTTTTGGTGCACACTGCGTCGGTAACTATAGAAGCGGGCAGAATCACTATAAGTACAGTGCCGCGTCCAAGCCGCATCCTTGATCCCCGCCGTACGCAGCCGCGCAAGTCCAAAACCCGGCAAGTCGAATTGCATCCTGTCGCCTTGACCGTTTGCAAAGAACCGCGCGTTGGCTTGGTCCATATCGATAAGGCGCTCGGCAAATTCGGGGCCGACTTCGTAGGCGCGTTGACTGATCGATGGACCGATGACTGCAATGATATTGTCACGCTGCGCCCCAATCCCAACCATTGCATCAATTGTGGCTTCCAGCACACCGCTCATGGTCCCTTGCCAGCCTGCGTGCGCCGCACCGATCACACCTGCCGCCGTGTCCGTAAACAGAACCGGCTGGCAATCGGCCGTCAGTACACTAAGCGCCACATTCTTGGTTGCCGTGACCAGCGCATCGGCCTTTGGCTTGTCAACCGTCGGCGAGGTCACAACCACAACGTCAGCCGAATGTATTTGATGAACCCCGACCAAGGCGTCGGTTGTTACCCCCATCGCCTGCGCAACGCGGGCCCTGTTGATCGCCACAATGTCGTGCTGGTCACTGCTGCCAAAGCCGCAGTTCAGACCCGTAAAAACCCCCGATGATGCGCCGCCCGCACGGCCAAAAAACCCATGTCGGGTGCCGTCCAAAAGTGGGTGCGTCATAACGTCGAGGGTCATGGTTCTAATCCAGGGGGCGGGGCGCCTATTGTCGGGTAAAGGCCGATGACTTTAAACAGCGTGCCCATTTCGTCGGGATGGGTCAGCCGCCTATGCGCGGCAATGTGCGCCTCAAGTGCGGTGTCGGTCAAGCCCTTAGCAAGCGCGCGCGCGCGTGCGGTAAGCCCCAAGCGTTCTAGGAAGATCCCCTGTTGGGTGACGCGGGTAAACGACCGGGCTGCCTTAGCAATGGCCTCGAAATCCACGTGCGCTGTCAGGTCGGCCAAGCCGGGATTGGCAAATGGGTTCGCGGCTGCATGGTTTTGCATGGCCTGCAAGGTATCGCCCTGACTACGCCAATCGCCATAATCAATGATAAGCGCGGCGCCGCCATGCGTCTCTATCTTCGCACTGATGGTTTGCACGATGCCATGTAGCGCCGGACAATGCTCGATGATGTCGCCGGGTTTTGTATCCGCCAGCCGGTCGTCCAATAGCGCAATCGGTGCTGGTGCCGATAGCCCAAGGACGAGCGTGTCGCCCTGAACGCCCACCATATGTTCACGCCAGCCTTCGGCATCGCGACTAAATTGGCGGATTGGCAACGCGTCAAAAAATTCGTTGGCGATCAGATAAAGCGGTGTATCGGGCAGGGTGCTGACATCGTCGTGCCAAGTGGCGTCGGGCACCGCCGCGGATTGGCGGGTGCGCAGCGTTTGTGATGTCTCGATGAAATGCACTGTCAGGGCTGCGTGAAAACCGACAATACCCTTTGTTGCGCGCAGCGCGTCGGCCATCAAGGTGCCACGCCCGGGGCCGATTTCGGCCAACGTGATCTGCGCAGGTGAACCTTGATCCAGCCAAGTTTGCGCAAGGCATAGCCCGATCAGTTCGCCAAACATCTGGCTGATCTCGGGTGCGGTCACAAAATCGCCACCCGCCCCGAATGGGTCGCGGGTGGCGTAATAGCCGTATGTCGGGTGCATCAGGCAGTCGGCCATATAGTCCGCCAGTGTCATCGGGCCCGCCGCGTCGATGCGTCGGGCCAAAAGAGCATGCAGTGGTGTCACTTTTTCGCGGCCCAGCGGATCACGGCGATCCCGATCAGGATCATCGGCAAGGTCAGCGTCTGACCCATCGTCAGCCCATAGTCACCGATTTGGAACGCAAGCCCCAGCGGGTTACCCTGTGACACAAATTGCGCATCGGGCTGGCGGACAAACTCCACTAGGAATCGTGCAATGCCGTATCCGGTAAAGAACACCCCTGTGAGCAACCACGGCTTTTTCAAACCGCCCCAGCGGAATGCCAGCAGCGCAAGGACAATACCCAGCACCAGACCTTCTAGGATCGCCTCATAAAGTTGCGACGGGTGGCGGGCGCATAGGCCGACCGCTGTGGCACAGGACTGCGCGGCTTGGGTCGGGAAAATCACACCCCAAGGCACGGTGGTCTCGCGGCCCCATAGCTCGGCGTTGATGAAATTGGCGATGCGGACAAGGAAAATTGCAATCGGCGCGGCAAGGGCGATCCCGTCTGCAAGTTGCGCAAGGGCCACCTTGTGCCGCAAGCTAAAGATATAAACCGCCACAATAACCCCGAGAAACCCGCCGTGGAACGACATGCCGCCAGTCCAGATTTGCGGAATCTCGATGGGATTGGCCAGAAAATACGCAGGCTTGTAAAACAGGACATAGCCCAAACGGCCACCCGCAATCACGCCGATAACGATATAGGTCAGCAAGTCTTCTAGCTTAGCGACAGGCATTGGCGCACCGTTCGGCCAAATCTGGTCACGGTTCAGCGCGCGCTTCAATATTTGCCATCCAAGTGCGATGCCGACGATATATCCCATCGCATACCAGCGAAGAGCAATGTTAAAACCAAAGAGATCAAAGGCGAAAATCTCAGGCGAAATTTCGGGGAATGCAATTTGTGCTATCATGGCGCCTACATTCCGAAGCGGGATGTTGAAGTCAATAGGTTGAACGCGCTGGAAGCTTGCCCCATATACAAAGTGATGAAATTGGAGACTGCCATGCAGACCAGAAATAAAATACTCGACGATATCAGTGCTTTGATGACAAATGCGATGGGCGTGGCGCAAGGAGCCAAGGACGAGGCAAGCACAGCAATGGGATCTATGATGGATCGCTGGCTGGCTGATCGCGATTTTGTGACCCGCGAAGAGTTTGATGCGGTGCGCGCGATGGCGCAAAAAGCTCGCGAAGAAAACGCGGCTCTCGCCGCCCGTCTCGATGCGCTGGAGCCCAAGCCGAAAGCCAAAACTTGATCGGTTTCTTCAGAGTTTAAGTATGCCGGGGTGAGGGCATCGCCCGAGGGGCTGGCCCCTCAACCCCGCCCGCCGCAGGCGCAATCCTTTGTGGCGATCGCAGCCGCGTCATTCAAATGTGGTCAAGTAGGCCACTAGAATATCGCGGGCAGCCGCAAGATCGGTTTTTTCAATCATTTCGGTCACCGTGTGAATGTAGCGGGTGCCAACCACGATCCCCACTGCCCGTGCGCCAGCAGCCGCTTGCTGGGCCGCTGCCCCGTCTTGGCCACCGGCGGCCAGCATCGTGCGTTGGTACGGTATGCCTTTGTCAATCGCGATGGCTTCTATCTGCTTGACCAGATCACGGTCGGCGATGAACGAACTGTCACGCACATGTAGACCAAACCCTTTGCCTTGCACGGTGGTGGCATCTTTTTCGGGGATGCCCGGCGTGTCACATGACAGGGTCGTGTCGATGCCGATGCCGATGTCAGGCTGGATTTTGTAGGCCGAAGTGCGGGCCCCGCGCAGGCCGACCTCCTCTTGGGTAGTGAACACAACGTGGATTTCGGCGCCGCGCCCATGTTTTGCCAAATCGCGGATTGCTTCGATGCCCAACCAGCAGGCCACCCTGTTATCCAGCGCTTTGGACACAAATTTATCACCCATTTCCTCGAATGGCGCGTCCATGACGACAAAATCACCGACTTTGATATGATCGTGTGTCTTTTTGCCCATGCCCAGATCAACGAAGAAATCACCAACGGGGGGAACTTTCTTCCGCTCCTCGGGCGACGAGATGTGAAGCGGCTTGCCGCTCGGGTTCATCACGCCCTTAAAGTCGCCATCGTCGGTGCATACCAAGACGCGGCGCGAAAACAGGTTACGGGGATCAAAACCGCCAACGGGCTGCATATAGATGTAGCCTTCTTTGCTGACGTGACTGACCAGAAACCCGATTTCATCCATATGGCACAAGAGCATAACCTTGGGCGCGCCTTTGCGGTCCGCATAGCGCTTGCACAACAACGACCCCATTGGATCGGTCATGACCTCATCAAACAGTCCGTCAATCTCCGACAGGATCAGCTCTCGCACCCGGTGTTCATTTCCCGGCACGCCGGGGGTTTCGCAGAGCCGCTTGAGCAGGTCGGTATTCATGAAGGTCTCCTTTTCGGGCATACTGCGGCGGTTGCCAGCGGAAGGCAAATACATGGTTATCCACATGTAAATTGCCCGGATTGCGACTTATCCCCAAGAAATTGCTTTACAGCAGGGGGTCAAACCCCGCACCATATGAAGTAGGAACATCTCGAGAACTATACCCTTGATTGGGTGCGTAACAAGTTTAGGCGTCTTCGTGAGGCGCTATGATCATCAAAAAGAGGCCGCGCATATGTCACTGTCAACGCACTTTGAATTAAGCGACGACTTGCATCCGATTGATCTGGTCGAGCACATCGCCGAACATCATGCATGGGAGTTTGACCGTATTCATGACGATCAGATTGCGATGTCGGTTGAAGGTCAGTGGCGGACTTATGCGATCACGCTGGCGTGGTCGGCATATGACGAGACGCTGCGCCTGATTTGCACTTTCGAAATGGAACCGCCAGCCGCCCGAATGCCAGCACTTTACGAGACGTTGAACACGATCAACGACCGGCTTTGGGCTGGGTCGTTCACGTGGTGGGAAGAACAAAAGATGATGGTTTACCGTTATGGTTTGATTCTAAGCGGCGATCAGGTCGCAGGCCCGGATCAAGTCGATACCATGATTAATGCAGCGGTTACGTCATGTGAGCAGTATTATCCGGCAATCCAGTTGGTCACATGGGCGGACCGCACCCCTGCGGACGCCGTGCAGGTGGCCATTGGCGGGGCTTACGGTCGCGCCTGATTTGCGGTTTGGGCGCTGCCAAAGCGCCACGCCGGGGGCTAACCCCCGGGACCCTCCAGCATATTTCCGCTCGAAAGAAGGGTTGGTTGCGTCTACTGATTACCTTGCGTAGCGTGGCGAAAACGAGGGGTAGATGCGATGAATATGGATGACGTAGCCGCAAAAGGTCTGGTGCTGCTCGGGTGTGGCAAGATGGGCTCGGCGATGCTCGCGGGATGGCTAGAGGGTGGTTTGCCCAAGAGTGCGGTTTGGGTGTTAGACCCCTATCCATCCGATTGGCTGAAGGCGTCGGGTGTGCATGTTAATGCGGGTTTGCCGGACAATCCGGCGATTGCTTTGATTGCTGTGAAACCGCAGATGATGGGTGATGCATTGCCGTCGATGCAGGCACTTGGCAATGGGAAAACCTTGTTCGTTTCGGTCGCCGCGGGAACGCCAATTGCAAAGTTCGAGGCGGTTTTGGGCAAGCAGACCCCGATTGTGCGCGCGATGCCCAATACGCCAGCTGCAATCGGTCGCGGGATCACGGCGATTGTCGGCAATGCCCATGCGACAGCGGGGCAGTTGGCGTTGGCTGACGCGTTACTGTCCGCCGTCGGGCAGGTCGTGCATTTGGACAACGAAGGCCAGATTGATGCGGTTACGGGCGTGTCCGGTTCGGGCCCTGCTTATGTGTTTCATCTGATTGAGGCGATGGCAGCGGCGGGCCAGGCGCAGGGTTTGCCGGCTGCGATGGCGATGCAATTGGCGAAAGCCACGGTTGCAGGTGCCGGCGCGCTGGCAGAGGCTGCAGATGAAGACCCGCGCCAATTGCGTATCAATGTGACCTCTCCCAATGGCACGACGCAGGCCGCCTTAGAGGTCTTGATGGATACCCAATACGGGTTTCCGCCGCTTTTGGCCCGCGCGGTTAAAGCTGCGACAGATCGGTCAAAGGAGTTGGCTCGTGAGTGAATTGACGTTTGATGATTTCCTGAAAGTTGATGTACGTGTGGGTACGGTGGTGCGCGCGGAGCCATTCCCCGAAGCGCGCAATCCTGCCATCAAAATGTGGGTCGATTTTGGTGACGAGATCGGCGAACGCAAAACCTCTGCGCAGGTGACGGTCCACTATACCCCTGAAAATCTGATCGGGCGGCAAGTGATGGCAGTGGTCAATTTCCCGCCCCGCCAGATCGGCAAATTCATGTCCGAGATCCTTGTTCTCGGGTTTCCCGACGCACTGGGGGCAATTGTGTTGGCGACACCAGATCAAGACGTGCCAAACGGAGGGCGGATGCATTGAAAAAGCTATTGATAACAAGAGTTTTGCCAGACGAAGTGCTTGACGCCGCGCGCGCGCGATTTGACGTTACATTGCGCGAAAGCACCGAAGGATTGATGCCAGATGAGGCAGCTACTGCCTTGGCCGAATTTGACGCGATACTGCCCACCTTGGGGGATCAGTTTACCGCTGCTGCGTTTGGCGGACCTGTTCGCGCGGGGGTTTTGGGTAACTTTGGTGTCGGCTATAACCATATTGATGTGGCCGCCGCGAAAAAGGCGGGGGTTTTGGTTTCTAACACGCCCGATGTGGTGACAGATGCGACCGCCGATATTGCGATGACCCTTATTTTGTCGGCGTGTCGGCGTGCGGGCGAGGGGGAAAGATTACTCCGCTCTGGCATGTGGCTTGGGTGGTCGCCGGTGCAAATGCTCGGCACACATGTGACGGGCAAGCGGGTCGGGATTGTGGGCATGGGACGGATCGGTCAGGCCGTCGCGCGGCGCTGCCACTACGGATTTGACATGCCCGTGATTTATTTCAACCGCTCACAAAAAGAGGTGGATGTGCCGGCGCGACAGGTTGAAACGCTAGACGCGTTGATGAGCCAAGCAGATATCATCGTCGTCACCGTACCGGGTGGTGGATCAAATACCAATATGATTGATGCCGCTGCAATCGCACAAATGCAAGAAACCGCAGTTTTTGTGAATGTGGCGCGTGGTGATGTGGTCGACGAGGGTGCCCTGATACTGGCCTTGCAAGAGGGCCGGATTGCGGGTGCGGGACTGGACGTCTATGCGCGTGAACCGCTGGTGCCGCAAGAGCTGCGTGAGCTCGAGAATGTCGTGCTTCTGCCGCATCTTGGGACTGCCGCATTAGAGGTGCGCGTAGCGATGGGACTGATGGCGCTCGACAATATTATTGCTTGGGACGAAGGCAAGCCGTTACCCCAGCAAGTGACCTAAGCGCTGTCGCCCACGGCCTCTCGCCAGTGGCGGCGGCAAAGCGAGACGTATCGTTCGTTGCCACCAACAGCGACCTGATTACCAGTGGTCAGCACGGTGCCCGCGGCATCGGTACGCACCACCATCGTTGCTTTCTTTCCGCAGTGGCAAATTGTGCGAATCTCGCGCATTTCGTCCGACAACGCGAGCAAAGCCGCCGAGCCAGGGAACAGCTTGCCCTGAAAATCGACCCGCAGCCCAAAACACATGATCGGCACGCTCAAGTCATCAACGGCGCGGGCAAGTTGCCAGACTTGTGATTCCGACAAAAATTGTGCTTCGTCGATGAAAATACATGCGCAGGGACCCGTATCCAGTCTCATTTTGATCTTGGCAAAAAGGTCCTCGCCGACGGCAAAAGTATCTGCATCTGCCCCAATACCAATACGGCTTCCGATCCGCCCGTCGCCCGCGCGTTTGTCAAATTGTGCAATGATCAGATAGGTTTGCATCCCGCGTTCGACATAATTATGAGAGGCCTGCAACAGTACCGTTGATTTGCCCGCGTTCATCGTCGAGTAATTGAAGTATAATTTTGCCATGCCGCTTTTTATCGCTGCGGGGCAGGCTTTTGCAAGACCACCCCGCAGGACATTTGACGCCGGTAACTCATACGATCAGCCCCACATTTCACTCAAACACACAATAGTCGGGGCCAGAAAAATACCGTTCACCACGAGGTAAATGGACATCATGCTACAATTCAAACCCTGAATTGCGATGCATGTTGGCATCATACTGGTTACTGTCCCAATACGCGGAACCCTTTTATCAATGACAAACTTGGTCAGTCTGATTAATGGGAACTGCATAAGAGTTTTCCCCGCAAGCGCGGGTCATTAAATTGAGGGTGATACATGGCGGGCTATGGGAGCTATCTGAAAAAGCATACAGAAGCGCTGGTAAAAGACGTGGGTATTGAAGCGGCCTGCGAATTGACCGGTAAGTCCAAGGCTACGTTGGGCCGATATTATTCGGATTCCGACGAACATTCAGACCGCTTTATGCCCGTTGATGCCGTTGCCGCCCTTGAAGCGGCATCATCGTATCCGCATGTGACCTCTGCGTTGGCCGAGATGCGTGGCATTACGCTGTCTTATGACGACTCTCGCGATAATTCCGAAGGTGGCATCAACTCTGATGTGATCAAACTTAGCCAGCGTTTTGCGATGCTGATGGGCGAATACAACATCTCTATTGAGGATGGCGTGATCTCGATGAACGAGGCCAAGCGGCTGTTGCGTGAAACCACGGCGCTACAAAAGGTGCTGTTGGATATGAAACTGCACCTCGAAGAAGGGCAGTAGACCACATCGGATATCTAGAGATAAAGCGGCTACTAGGCCCGTGTCACGATAACAGAGCCCACCGAATAGCCCGCGCCAAACGAACAGATCAGCCCGGTATCGCCAGTTTGCAAATCCGCCGAGTTTTGTGAAAACGCGATGATACTGCCCGCAGACGACGTATTGGCGTAATCTTGTAAAATGTTGGGCTGTTCACCGGCCTCGGGTGTGCGACCTAGCACACGTTTGCCGATATAGTCGTTCATCGATTTATTCGCCTGATGCAACCAAAGGCGTTTAATATCAGCTACTTGAACGCCGTCCGCGTCCAGGTGATCCGCGATGTGTTGACTGACCAGCGGCAAAACCTCTTTGAAAACCTTGCGACCGTTTTGCATGAACTGCATGTCGCGCCGGTCTTCCATCGTGTCATGTGTCCGGCGTAGATAGCCGTTATTGTTGCGGATATTGTTTGAAAACTGGGTGGCACAGCGGGTTGATTTCACTTTGAAATGCGAGCGTGTCAGGTCCTCGTCCCGCTCCAAAAGCGTCGCGGTCGCCACATCGCCAAAGATGAAATGGCAGTCGCGGTCGCGCCATTCCAGGTGGGCCGAGCAAATCTCGGGGTTGATCACCAGCGCGCGGCGGATCGATCCCGCGCGGATCATGTCGCTTGCGGTCTGGATGCCGAACGTCGCCGAAGAACATGCTACGTTCATGTCAAAGGCAAAGCCGCCAGCGCCCAGCAGTTGTTGGATTTCCACTGCCACTGCCGGATAGGCGCGTTCCATGTTGGAGGCCGCACAGATCACCAGATCAACATCACTGGCGTCAATTCCTGCGGCTTGCAACGCTTTTTGCGCCGCGTCCACGCCAATTTCCGCCATGTAGCCCGGCGCATCGTCGGGCCGCGCGGGCAGGGCAGGATACATGCGGGCAGGGTCCAGAATGCCGCTGCGGTTCAGCACATAGCGCCGCTCGATCCCCGAGGCCGCGAGGATAAAATCTGCCGAGGACTGTGGTTTTGCTTCGACGTCACCGTTGGCGATTTTATCCGCATTTTCCGCGTTAAAAAGGTCGGCATAGGTGTTGAAACTGGCCACCAGATCGTCGTTGGTGATCACTTCGGAGGGGGTGAAAACCCCTGTGCCTGTGATGGCTACAGCATGCATGTCGGACCCCTTTACACTGGCGCAAACGGTAGGGACGGCGTTGCGCAAAGCCAAGCGTTACGGCACGTTACATCGGTCGCATCATCCCGACAACAGCGCCGTGGTTTGCGACGCTGCCGGTCTTGTTGCCAAAGGTTTTGCGCGGGCTAGCCTTGCAATGCGCGGACTTTGATATCGCCGTTGATCCGCTCTTTCATCGCCATAACGGCTGCATGTGCCGCCGCCGCGGTGGTATAATACGGGATTTTGTCGTTCAGCGTCACCGCGCGCATTGATCGCGAATCTTCGACTGCGGCCGCGCCCTCGGTGGTGTTGAACACCAGCGCGATGTGCCCGTCTTTCAGGCGGTCAACGATGGTCAAGCCACCCTCGTAGCCTTTGTTGACGATCTCGACGGTCATGCCCGCATCGGACAGGAATTTGGCGGTGCCGCGGGTGGCGATCAGCGAAAAGCCCATATCGATCAAGGTTTGCGCGGCCTCGCGCATCGCGGGCGTCTTGTCGGTGTCGCGGATCGACAAGAACACCAACCCTTCGGTCGGCAGATCGGTGCCCGCGCCCAATTGCGCCTTGAGGAACGCGCGTGGGAACGAGCGCGCCCATCCCATAACTTCGCCCGTCGAGCGCATTTCGGGTCCCAATATTGTGTCTACACCGGGGAAACGTGCAAAAGGCAGCACCGCTTCTTTTACGCTGAACCACGGGGTGTTCGGGTCGGCCAAGGTGAACGGATCACCCAGCGGCATCACATCCATCGGGTCACTTGCCTGGGCGTATGGCGGACGGTGCGGGAAGTTCGACAAGGGTTCGCCCGCCATCAGTCGCGCCGCGATGGATGCGATTGCGCTGTCCGTAGCCTTTGCCACAAATGGCACTGTGCGCGAGGCGCGCGGGTTCACTTCGATCAAGTAAACGGTTTCATCCTTGACGGCGAATTGGATGTTCATCAGGCCGACAACATTCAGGGCCAGTGCCAAGGCCTCTGTCTGCTTGCGGATCTCGGCGATCATGGCATCCGAGAGGGAATAGGGCGGTAAGGAACACGCACTGTCGCCCGAATGCACGCCAGCCTCTTCGATATGTTGCATGATGCCCGCGACATGGGTGTTTTTACCGTCAGACAGGCAATCTACGTCCACTTCGACAGCGCCGGACAGGTAGCTGTCAAGCAGCACCGGACTGTCACCCGACACCACGACGGCCTCGGCGATATAGCGTTCCAACTGCGCCTGATCGCGCACAATTTCCATCGCGCGGCCCCCCAGAACATAAGATGGGCGGATCACCAGCGGAAAGCCGATTTCAGCTGCAATTTTAAACGCCTCTTGGTCGGTCGAGGCGATGCCGTTGACGGGCTGCCTAAGACCAAGGCGGTTCACAAGATCCTGAAACCGTTCGCGGTCTTCCGCCAAATCAATTGCGTCGGGCGAGGTGCCCAAAATCGGAATGCCCGCCTGTTCCAGCGCATTCGCAAGCTTGAGCGGGGTCTGTCCGCCAAACTGCACAATCACACCGTGCAGCGTGCCGTTTTCCTGCTCGACGCGCATGATTTCCATGACGTGCTCGAACGTCAGCGGTTCAAAATACAAGCGGTCTGAGGTGTCATAATCCGTTGAAACTGTTTCAGGATTACAGTTGATCATGATCGTCTCGTAGCCCTGATCGGTCAGTGCGTAACAGGCGTGACAGCAGCAGTAATCAAATTCGATCCCTTGGCCGATACGGTTTGGACCACCGCCTAAAATCACAACCTTCTTGCGATCCGACGGGCGCGCTTCGCACTCGACCTCGCCCATCACGGGGCTTTCGTAGGTGGAATACATATAAGGCGTTTGCGCCTCGAATTCGGCGGCACAGGTGTCGATGCGTTTGAACACGGCTTTGACGCCCATGCTAAGACGAATATGACGTACTTCGTCTTCGGAGTGTTCAACCAGTTTGGCAAGACGGGCGTCGGTAAAGCCCATCATTTTCAAATCGCGCATCCCCTTTTCGGTAGCCGGTAACCCGTCCGCGATCACAACGGCCTCTGCTTCGATGATTTCGCGAATGCGCGCCAAGAACCAAGGATCGAATTTTGTGACTGCAAAGATATCGTCGTCCGACAACCCGTGGCGCATCGCTTGTGCGATTACGCGGATGCGGTCCGGTGTTTGTTTGGCCAGCTCTTTAGTGATGGCAGAGCGGTCGGGCGCGCCGGGGATCGCGATATCGTCAAATCCTGTCAGGCCGGTTTCCAATGATGCCAGCGCTTTTTGCATCGATTCGTGGAATGTGCGGCCAATTGCCATCGCCTCGCCCACGGATTTCATTGCCGTGGTCAGGTGCGGCTCGGAGCCTGCGAATTTCTCGAATGCAAAGCGCGGGATTTTGGTGACGACATAGTCAATCGTCGGCTCGAACGACGCAGGGGTCACACCTGTAATATCGTTGTCCAATTCGTCCAGCGTGTAGCCGACGGCCAATTTGGCCGCGATTTTCGCAATCGGGAAACCAGTCGCTTTAGAGGCCAAGGCGGAAGAACGTGACACACGCGGGTTCATCTCGATCACAACCATGCGGCCATCTTCGGGGTTCACCGCCCACTGCACGTTTGATCCGCCGGTCTCTACGCCGATTTCGCGCAACACATTGATCGAATGGGTGCGCATCAACTGGTATTCTTTGTCGGTCAGGGTCAGGGCAGGGGCGACCGTGATCGAATCGCCCGTATGCACGCCCATCGGATCGACGTTTTCAATCGCGCAGACGATGATGGCATTGTCGGCCTTATCGCGGACAACCTCCATCTCGAATTCTTTCCAGCCCAAGAGGCTCTCGTCGACAAGGATTTGCGCCATTGGGGACGCTTCCATGCCGGTGCGGCAGAAATGCTCGTATTGTTCGCGGTTATAGGCCACGCCGCCGCCTGTGCCACCCAACGTAAACGCAGGCCGGATAATCGCGGGCAGTCCGACATATTCGATCGCGTCAATGGCCAGCTGCAAACCAGCGGGAATGTCGAATTTTCCGTTGCTTTTCTTGGGGGCGGTGATGATTGTGGCCTTGGGGTTTTCAATACCCAAACGGTCCATCGCCTCGCGGAACAATCCACGATCTTCTGCCATTTCAATGGCTTCGCGCTTGGCACCAATCATCTCGACGCCGTATTTTTCCAGCACGCCCATGTCGGCCAGCGCCAGTGACGTGTTCAACCCAGTTTGACCACCCATTGTCGGCAGCAAGGCATCAGGGCGTTCTTTTTCGATAATCTTGGCCACAACTTCCGGTGTGATCGGTTCGATATATGTCGCATCGGCCAGTGCCGGATCGGTCATAATCGTCGCAGGATTGGAGTTGACCAGAATGACGCGGTAACCCTCTTCGCGCAGGGCCTTGCAGGCCTGTGCACCGGAATAGTCAAATTCGCAGGCCTGCCCAATAATAATAGGGCCTGCACCGATAATCATGATCGATTTGATATCATCACGTTTTGGCATGGCAGGGCCCCTATCTAAGTATGTGCAAATTGTCCTGCGTTATAGGCACGGGTGCGTCGGGTGCAAGCGCAGGTTTCGATTTTTGAATGAAAAACCGAAGCCTCCGGCGGGCATATTTACACTCCGAAGAAACGATACCCGCTGATTGCTTGACTTTGGACGGCTTAAGGGGTGTATCGGGGGCGACCGTTTTACCCTTTGAGGACTGCTATAATGCACGCATATCGCTCCCACTCCTGTGCCGACCTAACTGCCGCAAATGTTGGGGAGACTGTTCGCCTTTCGGGCTGGGTCAACCGCGTGCGTGACCATGGTGGGATCTTGTTCATCGACTTGCGTGACCATTACGGCATCACGCAGGTGCTTTGTGACCCAGATTCAGCGGCTTTTGCTGATGTGGAAAAGGTCCGCGCTGAATGGTGTGTCCGTATTGATGGCGAAGTGAAGGCGCGCGCGCCCGAGCTGATAAACAGCAAAATTTCAACCGGCGAAGTAGAGGTGTTTGTCCGCAGCATCGAAGTGCTGGGGGCCGCGAAAGAGCTACCGTTGCAAGTGTTCGGCGATCAGGAATATCCCGAAGAAACCCGTCTGAAATACCGCTATCTTGACCTGCGCCGTGAGGCGATGCAGGACAACATGAAGCTGCGGTCTGACGTCGTGTCATCGATGCGCAAGCGGATGTGGGACAAGGGTTTCCGCGAGTTTCAGACGCCGATCATCACGGCCTCCAGCCCCGAAGGCGCGCGCGATTTCCTTGTGCCTTCGCGTCTGCATCCGGGTAAATTCTACGCACTGCCGCAAGCCCCACAGCAGTTCAAACAGCTGATTATGGTGTCCGGCTATGACAAATACTTCCAGATAGCACCTTGTTTCCGCGATGAAGACCCGCGCGCTGACCGCTCGCCCACCGATTTTTACCAGCTTGATCTGGAAATGTCGTTTGTCGAACAGCAAGACGTATTTGACACGATCCAACCCGTCATCACGGGGATTTTCGAAGAGTTTGGCAAGGGCCGCAAAGTTGATCAGACATGGGAGCAGATCAGTTACCGCGATGCCGCTGCGTGGTATGGGTCCGACAAGCCCGACCTGCGCAACCCGATCAAAATGCAGGTCGTATCGGAACACTTCGCAGGCTCGGGCTTTGCGATCTTCGCGAAACTTCTGGAACAGGACGGCACCGAAGTGCGCGCTATTCCCGCACCAACCGGCGGAAGCCGTAAGTTTTGTGACCGGATGAATGCGTTTGCGCAAAAAGAAGGGTTGCCCGGCATGGGCTATATCTTCTGGCGCGAAAAAACCGCTGATGCGGTGGCCCAAGAGATGGGCATCACCGTCAAAGAAGCCCAAGCCTTAATGAAATCCGGCGAAATTGCTGGCGGCATGGAAGCGGCAGGGCCGCTTGCCAAAAACATCGGACCAGAGCGCACGGAGGCGATCCGCCAGCAATTGGGCCTTGGCCTTGGCGACGCGGCGTTCTTTCTTGGCGGTAAGCCAAAGGCGTTTGAAGCCGTCGCAGGCCGGGCGCGCAATGTGATCGGTGAAGAGCTAAAACTAACCGACATGGACCGCTTTGCCTTCGCATGGATCGTCGATTTTCCGATCTACGAGCGTGACGAGGAAACCGGTGAGATCGACTTTGAGCATAACCCGTTTTCAATGCCACAAGGCGGCATGGACGCACTTTTGGGGAACCCAGAAGACGTGCTTGGCTTCCAATATGACCTTGCTTGCAACGGTTATGAATTGGTGTCTGGTGCCATTCGAAACCACCGCCCCGAGATCATGTTCAAAGCGTTCGAGATCGCGGGCTACGGTGCGGACGAAGTTGAAAAGCGCTTTGGCGGCATGGTAAACGCGTTCCAATACGGCGCGCCACCCCACGGCGGCTGTGCGGCAGGGATTGACCGGATCGTGATGCTACTGGCCGATGCGTCCAATCTGCGCGACGTGATTATGTTCCCAATGAACCAGCGCGCTGAAGACGTGATGATGGGCGCACCAAGCCTGCCCACCAACGAGCAAATGCGCGAATTGCACCTGCGTGCGATCCCCGCGACCAAAGGGTAATACCATGGGCGAATTGTCGCCCGCTCTGGACGAATTTTCTGCGAAAATCTCATGCCCTCATCTATACTGGGGGCATGAGCCGCGCAGGACCAGCCGATGACATTTGACCCCACCATCGCCGCCGTTCGATTTGGCGCGGGGCTGTCGCCGCTATTTGCGCCACCTATGGATGTGGATGCTCTTTTGGCCGAGCCTGAAGAGGCCCCGCAATTCGACATTACCGCTTATTCCGAAATAATCCCTTCAATGAAACAGTATCAGGCCGCCGCTCGTGCCAGCCGCGAGGCGCGCGGATCGGACGATGAAGCCATAAAAGCCGGGACCTTCCGCAAGGTGCGTCAGGCTGGAAACGTAGTCTATAATCAAAGCCTACGGGCGACCTTCGCGCGCAGTGTAGGCGCGAAAATCGGCTTCTCGGCGCGGCTACAAGATTTTTGGGCCGACCACTTTACTGTCAAAGCCCGCAATGTGCCTCAACGTCACCTGATCACCGGGTATGTAGAAGAAGCGATCCGTCCGCATATCGCAAACTCGTTCGGCGCGATGCTGCGTGCGGTTGCGACACATCCTGCGATGCTCGTTTACCTTGAACAATTTAAATCTGTTGGGCCAGATGGCCAGTTCGGAAAACGGCAAGGTCGCGGGCTAAACGAAAACTTTGCGCGTGAATTACTTGAACTTCATACGCTGGGTGTCGGCGGGCCGTACACGCAGACTGACGTGCGCGAATTGGCGGAATTGTTGACAGGACTTACCTACCAACCGCAGCGCGGGTTTTTCTATGACAAGCGGTTTGCACAACCGGGCGCGGAAACCGTGCTTGGCGTCACATATGATGCTGCAGATGGGATCGACAACATCCTAGATGCAATTGACGCCTTGGCGCGTCACCCACAAACTGCGGCGCATATTTGCGAAAAAATTGCGGGCTACTTTATGGGGCAAGATGCGGATGCGACGATGGTTGCGGCGATGACGGATGTTTTTATCGCAACTGATGGTTGGCTGCCCTCTGTTTACGCCGAAATGTTAGATCAACCAATTGCTTGGGACCGGACATTGCGCCAAATAAAATCACCGCTGCGATTTATGACTTCGGCGATGCGCGCGCTTGGTCTGACGGGAACGCAGGTGGTCAAAATCAATGGCCGCCAAACCCGCGAGCTGCTGATAGGCCCGCTTGTGGTGATGGGGCAGCCTTGGCAAAAACCGCTAGGGCCGGACGGATGGCCGGACAACGGTGTCGATTGGGTTAACCCACAGGGGATGGCGGGGCGGATCAGTTGGGCCATGACGGCACCGCGTGAATTTTTGCAAAACCGCCCACCAGACCCGCGTCGCTTTGTGTTGACAGCGTTAGGCGATTTGGCGACCCAAGATGTCGTCTTTGCAGCATCGGCCGCCGAAGTGCGCGACGAGGGTATCGGCATTGTCTTATCTGCCCCCGCATTTCAAAGGAGTTGAGCATGGACCGCCGCAAATTCTTGACCCGTATGACTGCCTTGGGGTGCTCGGCTGCGGCCAGTCCGCTCATCACTCCCGTCGCGTTTGCATCCGCCCCTTGGGACACGCGATTGGTGGTGATCATTCTGCGCGGTGCGATGGACGGTTTAGATGCGTTCCGGCCTGTGGGCGATCCCGATTATGCGGCGCTGCGCCCGTCTCTGCGCCAAGAAACTATTGATTTAACAGGGTTTTTCGGAATTAATCCGGCGTTGTCGTCATTGCGGCCATTGTGGGACGCGGGGCAAATGGGGGCTGCGCATGCTGTGTCCACGCCCTACCGCGATAAACGTAGTCACTTTGACGGACAGGACATTCTTGAAGCAGGCAAGCCCGGTATCGAGGGTGCGGGCAATGACGGTTGGTTGAACCGGATGTTGCAGGTTCTGCCGAATGTCGAAGGCCAAACCGCATTTGCGATTGGCCGCGAGCAGCAATTGTTGCTGTCAGGCGACGCACCTGCCGCCCGTTGGTCACCACAGGCAAAACTGTCGCTTTCGCCGCAAGCGCAGCTCCTGTTGGAATTGGTGCAAGGCTCGGACCCGTTGTTTCGCACCGCGTCTGCCGAGGCAATTGCCATTGCCCAAACTGTGGCGATGTCGGCAGAGCAGGACGCCGACGATGCCGATGCGATGATGTCTGATCCGATGATGACGGCGGTGAACGGTCGAGCCGAGCATGTTCAATTATCCGAATTTGCTGCAGCCCGTTTGCGCGGGGAGACGCGGATCGCCAGCTTTTCGGTCAACGGCTGGGATACACATCTGAACCAAAAAGCGGGGTTGCAACGTGCGTTGCGCCGCTTGGCGGACACGATTTTAACGTTGCGCGCGGGACTTGGCCCGGTTTGGGATAAAACCGCCGTTTTATGCTTGACGGAATTTGGTCGCACCGCGCGCGAAAATGGCACGAAAGGCACCGATCACGGTACGGGCGGGGCGATGGTCTTTGCGGGCGGGGCGCTCAACGGGGGGCGCATATTAGGCGACTGGCCCGGCTTGGCCGAGGCCGATTTGTATAATCGTCGGGACCTGATGCCGACCCGCGATGTGCGGGCCTATCCGGCTTGGGTTATGCGCGATCTGCTTGGCATCGAGCGCCGCACGATCGAATTGTCAATTTTTCCCGGACTTGAGATGGGCCCGAACCCTGGCATCGTGGCCTAGATCGGACCGGCACTGTTTAACCGTTCTTGGACCATCACCCCAAGCGCAGAAAGGGCCGCAGCGGTGGGTTGCCCGCTTGCGAATTTATCGGCAAGTGCTGCGGCCGCCATGTCAAGATCGTTGTCTTCCACAGACCGCGCAACACCGCGTAAAAACTGCGTCACGTAACCCACCGTGTCAGCGCCGTTATCGGTGTCGATTACATTCACAACATGGCTTAAATCGTCGTGGTAGGCCAGCATGTCGGGATGCACCACTTCGTCAGACAATAGACGGGGGCCGGGTGGATGTCTGTCTTGTGGCAAATGCATCAAAATCGCAGATTGAAAGGCACTTAGGTTCGCAATGGGCTTGGCCAAAAACCCGTTCGCCCCCGCCGCCATCACCGGCCCTTGCACATCGGGATCACCGCTGGTGCCCAAGATGACGTCAATGCGCGGATGCGCCGCTGCACAGCTTTCAATCAGTGCCAACCCTGACCCATCCGGCAGCCCCACATCGACAATCAATACGGCGGGGCGATAAACACTAAGATGCTTTTGCGCATGTTCCAAACTATCGGCGCGTCTGATCCTTGCGCCTGACCGCAGACACAACAGCCGCACCGCCTCACAGGCAAAGCGGCTATCCTCGACCACCAGCACCGTGAGCCCCAATAGCGGGCGGCGGGCGGTTGGCGGGCGAAGGGTCATAAAGTCGTCAAGATCGTCCATAGTGATTTTTCCCAAATTCGATTGATTCTCCTTATCCAAACAGTCTTTGGTTACTGGTTCGTTAAGCCGGACCCGTTGCAAGCCAACCAATTGCGCGACATAAACGGGCGAACTTAAATGACAGGAGCAGTCAAATGATCGGTCGCCTTAATCACGTCGCCATTGCTGTCCCTGACTTGGACGCCGCGATTGCGCAGTATCGCAATACGCTTGGGGCGAACGTCGGCCCCGCGCAAGACGAGCCGGATCACGGTGTCACAGTGGTTTTTATCACGCTGCCCAACACAAAAATCGAACTGCTTTATCCGCTGGGTGAAAATTCCCCGATCAATGGATTTCTGGAGAAAAATCCGGCGGGGGGTATTCATCACATTTGCTATGAGGTCGATAATATTTTGATTGCCCGCGACCACCTGCTATCACAGGGCGCGCGCGTTTTGGGAACCGGCGAGCCGAAAATTGGTGCGCATGGCAAGCCGGTTTTGTTTTTGCACCCCAAAGACTTTAACGGGTGCCTGATCGAGCTAGAACAAGTCTAGGCGCTTTTGCCACATGGGGCGCGGGGCCACGCGCGGCTATGCGATCTCAAACTTCTGAAAGGACTCCCTCACATGGGTATCACCTCTGCCATCGTTTTGTTTGCCGTGATCTGGTTCATGGTATTCTTGGTCGTCCTGCCGTTGGGGCTACAAACCCAAGCAGAGGCTGGTGAAATCGTGCCCGGGACACACGGATCGGCACCTGCGAACCTGAACATCAAACGCAAGGCGAAACAGACCAGTTTTTGGGCAGCAGTCATTTGGGCCGTCGTGGCGGGCGTTATCTTGTCAGGTAGGATAACGGTGCGCGATCTTGACTGGTTCAACCGGATGTCGACCCCTGAAGTAAGCTTAACCGATGAAATAAATGGGTAAACGTCGCGGCCCCTAGGATTGGGATCACAAGGTTGACCAGCGGGATCGACAGGGGCAGCGCCATCAAGCACCCCGCGATCCAGACCGTGCCGCTATATTTCTTGCGCAACAGCTTTGCCTCGGCGCGCCCAATACGACGCATCGCGGCGATCTGGAAATATTCGCGGCCCAGAAGATAGCCATTGAGTGCAAAAAATATCGGCACCGCGAAAATCGGCAGCAGGGCGTAGATTACAAATGCCAAGATGTTTGCGCCGATCAGGACGCCGAGGAAATTAATGGTATCGCGTAGACTGTCCCAAAAGTCGGCGCGCGGCACGGCGGGCAAATTTGGGTAATGCACATCCTCGACCGCTTGGGCGACGTCATCCAGAAATAACGATGTAATCGCCGAGGCCACGGGGATCATCAAAAACATTGATAAAACCACCATTAAGCCAACCGAGCCCCAGCTTAACAAATCGCCAAGCCATGACACCTTGCCCAACCACGGCACGCTGATCCCGCCTTCGGTGGCGGTTTGCACCAGCCACAAGACGCCCGCGTATGCGGCAAATAATAACGCAACCGTCAGCCCGATTCCCAGCAATAGCACACGGCGAAAGCGCGGATCGGACAGTTGGGCCACTGCCTTGAAGAACGATGTTAAAATCACTGGCGCATCCATGTCGTCAGGGCGGTCACATTGGGGCGCGGGCGTTCGGGTGGCGCATTGGTCTGGGTGCCGATATGAATGAACCCCGCGATGGCCTCAAGCGGGGTTAGGCCAAACGCGGTCTCGACAAACTTGCGGTCGTGACTGACCCAGCCAGACAACCAATTGGCCCCCCAGCCCGCCGCAAGGGCCGCATTGAGCAGCGCAAGGCAAACCGCGCCGACAGAATAGACCTGCTCGATGGCGGGGACTTTATCGGAGAGTTTGGGGCTGCTGATCACCGCCACCGCAAGATCGGCATTGGCAAATTGCGCCACCGCCTTGTCGATAGACTCTGGGGCCAACCCCAACTCCGCGCCGCGGGTCGTAATGTCCTTGGCCAAGCGGGCAAGGGCGGCTTTCTCCAGCACAATGAACCGCCAAGGCTCTAGTTTGCCGTGGTCAGGACTGCGCGCCGCCGCCGTCAGGATCACATTTAATGCATCCGCATCTGGCACAGGGGTGGTCAAGGTTTTGGCCGGACGCGACCTGCGCGTCAGCAGAAAATCCAGTGCGGCTTGGTTTTTGGCGGGCATCAGCTATCCTTTTCACAATCACCCTAGATTTATGGGCAAT
>TARA_R110002051_G_scaffold276062_3_pt1 | contig 32921 bp, 32 predicted proteins | sample TARA_R110002051 | Tara Oceans TARA_R110002051 (sample SAMEA4397023) | marine metagenome | biome: Polar Biome; feature: [MES] marine water layer (ENVO:01000295) within the mesopelagic zone...; material: water (ENVO:00002006), including particulate matter (ENVO:01000060) such... | reverse complement strand
GGAGGATGCGCAGACCGCGATGGTCACGGCGGCGAAGGATCTCTCGGATCGCGGCGAGCTTGTGATCGGCGGCTCCGGCGGCGACGACGAGCTGGTGTACTGAGCCTTACAAGACAAGCCACACCGGCCACGTCACGACTGTTTCAAATCCGTCACCTGTATTGAAATAAACCGGCCACAGGTCGTATCCGTGGCAGCAATGAGGCCAGATCCCTGATCTGATTCCGGAAGTCACCAGAGTTGTCTTCCGATGTTCCAGCGCTACATTCCAGAACTGCTCCGTCACACGCCCGCTCCGGGGGCGAGGGGATTCGCCGTGCTTGCCGGCACGGAAGCGATCACCCGTGGCATGCTGATCTCCGTCTTTCCGATCGTGATGTACCGGGCATACCGGGATTCCAGCCTGGTTTCGGAGATCTATTTCGCCGTCGGCCTGTTGTCGATGATATGGGGCCTGCTGGTTCCCTGGCTGGTCCGTTTCGTGCCGCGCCGCTGGCTCTATACCGGGGGCGCCTTCAGCTACATGCTCAGCGCCTGCCTGATGGTCTTCGGCGACGGGCAGATCGTCACGGTTGCGCTCGGCCTCAACATGGCGGCGACGGTGACGATCTTCGTCTGCTTCAACGCCTATGTACTGGATTATGTCGCCAGTGCGGATCTCGGGAAATGCGAGACCCTGCGACTGTTCTACAGTGCCGCCGCCTGGACCGTCGGGCCGGCAGGCGGTGTCTGGCTCCTGCAGCTCTGGGAGCCCGCGCCATTTCTGATCGCCGGCTGTTCGGCCATGACCCTGCTGGCGATCTTCTGGTGGATGCGGCTTGGCAACGGCAAGCTGATCACCCGGGCCCGGGCGCCGACACCGAACCCGGTGGCGTATCTCGCCCGGTTCTTCGCCCAGCCCCGGCTGGTCGCCGGCTGGCTTTTCGCTGTGTTCCGGTCCTGTGGCTGGTGGGCCTATGTGGTCTATGTCCCGGTCTTCGCCATAGAGAGCGGCCTTGGCGAGAATGTCGGCGGCACCGTGCTGTCTCTCAGCAATGCCATGCTGTTCGCCACCCCGGTGATGCTGAAATGGATCGAGCGCCGCAGTGTCCGCACGGCGGTCCGCACCGGTTTTCTGTGCAGCGCCGCCGCTTTTCTCGCTGCCGGGGCAAGCGGTGCCTGGCCCTGGGTTGTCGTCATCCTGCTGATGATCGGCTCGGCCTTCCTGGTGCTGCTGGACATCTGCGCCGGTCTGCCATTCCTGATGTCCGTCAAACCGTCCGAACGGACCGAAATGTCCGCCGTTTATTCCAGCTTCCGCGATGTCTCGGGCATCCTCTCCCCCGGCGTTGCCTGGCTGGTGCTGTTGGTCGCGCCGATCTCCGGCGTATTCGCCGTCACCGGTCTTGGTCTTCTTGCCTCCTGGGGACTTGCCGGCAGGTTGAACCCGCGACTGGGGTGGCGCATGTCGAAGCCGAAAGCTGGGGAGCCGGATGTGTCAGGCCCCCGGGTACTGCCCGCCGGAGAAAATTGATAGCCCTTCCGTTGACCGGCAATATGGTTGCGGCAGGGCCTGTGCCACGCGATAGTCCGGCGCTTTAGACAATGTCCTGCCATGAAGGATCGACCGGCGCCGATGACGATCATGCGAAAAATCAACGACCTCTTCGATAATTCGTCGTCAGTGCCGGTGAAAGTGCTGCTCCTGTTGCTTGCCGCCGGTTGTCTGGCCGGGCGTGATCCGACATTGCTTGCCGCACCGCGTTTCTGGGCCGAGGAGATGACCGTCTATTTCGCGGCGGCGCTTGAGGGGGACGGGGCACTCGACGTGCTGACGCAGACCCATCTCGGCTATTACTCCTTCATCGCCAATTTCGCGGGCTGGCTCGCGGCACAACTGCCGCTGGAGCGGGCGCCCTATGGCACGCTGGCCGTTGCCGGGGTGATCCAGCTTGCGCCGTTCGCGATCATTGTCTTCGGCCGCTCACCCTTGTTCGCCAGCACCGCGCGGAAACTTTTGGCGGGTGCGGTGCTTCTTGTCTTCGGTGCCGCCGGTGAGCTGTTTCTTAATGCGGTGAACAGCCAGGTGCACCTGGCTGTAAGTGTCGCCCTGATCTATCTGGAATTGGTCCGTGAGCCGGAGCGAGGCTTGCGGGCCGTACTGACCGGCATTGCCGCGCTTGCGGCCGTGTCCAGCCCGCAAGCCTGCTTTACTACGCCAGCATTTTGGCTGCGCTGGTGGTACCGGCGCAAAACAGCGGATCTTTGGATCGCTCTCGTGTTGACTGCCGGCTGTCTGTTGCAGGCGGCCGTGGTTCTATCCGGCAATGGTGGCGGCGGGACCTCGCGCTTCAGGCTTACCGAGGATATTGGCGAATGGCTGCAGGGCATGATCGAGGCGGTGATGCGTTATCCCGTTTTTGGCAGCTTCTCGGACAATCACGGCTGGATGGTGCTGATGATTGTCATTGCCGGATCGCTTACCTTCGCCGCTTTCCAGATCCGCGTGTTGCGGCAGGGACCCCGGCGTGACTGGCTGCTGCTGGCCTGGGGCGTTTCCCTGCTGTCGATCCTGGCATCACTTGGGATGAGAGGGGGCGACCGGTACATGATGTTCGGCTCGGTCTTGCTCGGCTTGTTGCTGATGGCGGCGGTGTTGGATCCGGAAGAGCCGCCGGTCTGGCGCAGGATCGCGGGAGGATTGCTGGCTGCCGGGTTGTTGCTGCAGGCCGTCGACTGGCAGCCCCGCCTTGCCGGGTTTCACGATCCTGTCTGGTCCACCTGGTCAGATGAAGTGCGTGAGTGGCGGTCGGGCGAGACGGACCGGGTGCGGGCGCACCCGCAATGGCCCGGCGTCAACTGGTCGATTACGTTGCCTCCGGCTGAATAGCCGGGTGGGAAACCGGCATGCGTTCCGTCAGATCTTCATTTTCTTGAACAATGCTTCCGGGATGTTCCGGATGATTGCCATGATCAGCCACCAGACCGGGCGGACATAGAGCGTATTGGTCTTGCGTTCCGTCGCACGGGCAATCGCGCTTGCGACCTCTTCCGGCTGTGCTGTCAATTTGGCGGGCAGATCCATGCCCTCGGTCATCCGGGTGGCAACGAAGCCGGGCAGCACGGTGACGACATGCACGCCTCGCGATGTCAAGCGGTTGCGCAGACCGGACAGGAAGGCCGTGAAGCCCGCTTTCGCCGAGCCGTAGATATAGTTCGTTGCCCGTCCGCGTTCGCCCGCGACGGAGCTGATGCCGATCAGAATGCCGGACCCACGCTTGGCAAAGCGGTTGGCGAGGATGGCGAGGATACTCGCCGGACCTTCGTAATTGCTGCGCATGACCGTGATTGCCGCCGGGATATCCGTTTCGCTCGCTTCCTGACTGCCCATAAGTCCGATGGCGGAAACGGCGACTTCCGGCAGCTCGGGAAGGCTGTCGACAAAAGTGTCGTGCGTTTCCGTGGCCAAGGCATCGAACTCATGCACTGTGACCGTAACGCCGTGCCGGAGTGCGATATCGGCCCTGTCCGGTTCGAGGCTGTCCGCATTGCGCGCGGCAAGCTGGACCGGATGTCCCAGAGAGGCGAATTTCTGCGCCACGGCCTTTCCAATATCCGAGCGGGCGCCGAGAATGAGCACGGGCGATTTGGTCAAAGCGAAAGCCTTTCTGCTTGCGAGGACTGGAACCGGTCGGACCAGGAGCGCGCGTCGCGCGTCTGTTTGAAATCCTGGGCGCGGGGATCGGCTTTGTGTAGCGTTTCCGCCTTCATTCGGCTGTCCTTGGCCAGATAAAATCGCCCGCCATGATCGAGGGTGATCTGGTCAAGCTCATCCATCAGGGCGAGCGTTCGCCTGTTTACCGGAAAGTCGAGAGCGAGGGTATAGCCTGCCATGGGGAAAGAGAAGGCACTCTCCTGCTCTCCGAAACGCTTCAGCACGGCCAGGAACGAGCCGGCACCGATGCCGGATGTGGCTTCCAGCAAGCGGGTCAGCCCCTGCTCCGAACGCTCCAGCGGCAGGACGCACTGAAACTGGGCAAAGCCCTTGCGACCGTAAAGCCGGTTCCATTGCTGGATGGCGTCGAGCGGATAGAAATAGCTGTCCCAGTCAACAAGCCGTTCGCCCGTCTGACGTTCTCCTGCCCGATAATAGAGCGCATTGAAGGCCCGCACGGTCAACGGGTTCAGCAGGAAGGCAGGCATGTCGAAAGGAATCGACAGCGGGCGTTTGCCTGGAATGTCAAAGGGCTGCCGGGCCCGCCCGACCGGCAGATCGGTAAGGCCCGCATGCTCGCCCAGCATGACAAGGGAGCGCCCAAGATTTTGGCCTGTGCCGAGACAGTCGATCCAGGCGACGGAATAGGTCGCGTCGCCAGACTGTTCGAAAATTTCCATGGCGGTTTTCAGGTTAGGCGCGGGGTGAGTTGTCTGGCGTATCCACCCGCTCTCGACAGGGCGTAGACTGATCGCTGCGCGCAGGACTATTCCGGTCAGGCCCATGCCGCCGAGGGTATGTTCGAACAGCTCGGCATGTTCCGTCCGGGAGCAACGCCTGATCATGCCGCCGGAATCCAGAATGTCGATCCAGTGGACACATTCCCTGAAGCTGCCGTCCTTGTGATGGTTCTTGCCATGCACGTCGGCGGCGATCATGCCGCCCAGCGTGACGAATTTGGTGCCTGGGGTGACGGCTGGGAACCAGCCTCGGGGCAGAAAGGCTGAAATGATATCGCCCAGTATCAGACCCGCTTCGGCGGTCAGCAGTCCTGTCTCCGGATCAAAGGCCAGCATCCGGTTTAAATGTCGCATCTCAACGGTGCCGGAGGGGTTGATTGCACTGTCCCCGTAAGCCCGGCCATTGCCGCGTGCGATCACGGTCTTTGCGCCAGCTACCAGCTTTTGCAGGGCATCGATATCGCGCGGCGCATTCATCTGCGCGTCGATGACGGGGGTACGGCCCCAGCCTGACAGCTTCATAATGTGGCCTTTACCCGGCCGTATCGCTTCAGGACAGCCGAAGTTTTATGGCTGCGCTGTTGGGGCGGAAAACCAGTCAGGATAACGGTCCTGAGCAATGTCACGGGATCATCCCCGTCAACACACAGACAATGATGACAAGCAGGCAGAGCTGGCTGATCCTGTCTTTTGCCGCATAGATTACCGGGTCGTCATGCATATGACCGCGATGTGCCACCATGACGGTGCGGGTGATCCAGTAGATCAGAACCGCGGCCACACCCCACAGGGCTTCGGGGCGCGGGTAGAGATCGGCGACGGCGGGCGAATTGGTATAGAGCGCCATAACCAAGACGGCGACATAGCCCGCCCCGATGGCAATCATCGGCATGATCGGAAGGTCATCGACATGATAGCCCCGGCCGACGGTCGTGAGATTGCCGTGCTTGGCGCTGTCGACAAGTTCTGCCTGCCTTTTAACTGCGGCAAGGGATAGGAAGAAAAAGATCGAAAAGGCCAGTAGCCAGACAGACAGAGTGGTTTCCATCGCCACACCTCCAGCTACGATCCGGATAGTGTAGAGGCCGGCGAGCACGCAGATATCGATCACGATGCGGCGTTTGAGATACAGCGAATAGGCCGTGGTTAAAACAAAGTAGCCGGTCATGACCATCAGGAATTCCCAGCCGATGACTGCAGCTGCAAGAGCGCCAAGCCCGAACAGCAGAACGATCAGCCAGATTCCGTGCGCGATCGGAATACGACCAGCGGCAAAAGGGCGGTTCTTCTTGCGTGGGTGGGCTCTGTCGGCGGACAGATCGAGCAGGTCGTTCAGAACATAGACGCTGGAGGCAACCAGGCTGAAGGAGGTAAAAGCAAGAAACAAGACTAGGAATGTTGCTGCATCGAACTGATGAGCTGCGAGCATGGGCAGGAATACCAGCACATTTTTCAGCCACTGGTGCGGCCGTAAGGCCTGGGCGTATGTATGAAGGGATGGCGCGGCAGTCGAAAGGTGCTCAACAACAGCGCACACATGTTCGGCCTGTCGGCGCAAAGCAGCTGATGCATTGACCGTTATGGCTTTGCCTGCCCGGCTCCAGACCGGCAGATCCGCAGAACAGTCGCCCATATAGGAAAACCCATTGATTCCAAAGCGCTGATCGAGAAACGTGGCTTTGCGCGAACCTTTGAGATTAGTGTTGCCGTCCGAGCCATGGGCCTCGTCAAAGATACCGAGTTGCTCCGCGACACTATCCGCGATGGCCTGATCGCTGGCGGTGACCAGGGCCGTCTGCCCGCCAGCTTCACGCCAAGTTTTGATATAGGCAATTACATCGGGATCGTAAGGCAGTGTTGCAGCATCGATCTGCGCGGTATCCGCGAGGCGGCGTTTCAATGCAGCCCGCCCCCCAAACAAGGAGGCCACAGCCAGGAATGGTGTCCGCCAATCGCCTCCAAAAGCTGACCAGAAGGTCTCGTAGAGCATGTCGCTGCGTAACAGGGTACCGTCGAGATCGACGACGAGCATTTCATTCTTATCTAAAGCCAAGCCGCCACTGCCCCAGTTTCCAGATCCGATTCATGCCTGGAAGTTTTACCCCGTAAGTACACGGAATGCAGCTCTATCTGTGGACGAGATGAAGAAGCCACACCTATCCGGTAGCTGGAAAGAACCTCACTGTCCCCACTTCAGCGCAAGCGGATCAACCTCCCGGGCCAGCTCCAGCAACTGCGCCCGCGTCTCGGGATGCAGCGGGGCCACCGGGTGGCGGACATGTTCGCTCGCGATTACACCGCCTTCCTTCATCACCGCCTTGCTGGCGCGCCAGCCGCACTGGCGGTTCTCGAAGTTGATCAGCGGCAGCAGGCGCTCGTAGATCCGTTTCGCTTCCGCCCGGTCGCCTTTGAGGTGGGCCGTGATGGCGGGGCGGATCAGGTCCGGGATCATGGCGGAGGTCATGGAGCCGGTGGCGCCGGCATCGAGATCGGCCAGCAGGGTGATTGCTTCCTCGCCATCGAACGGACCTTCGATGGCATCGCCGCCTGCTTCGATCAGGGCGCGAAGCTTTGCCGCAGCCTGGGGCACCTCGATCTTGAACAGCTTCACCTGTTCGATCTCTTTCGCCATGCGCACCAGGAAGGGCACGGAGAGAGCAACGCCGGAGAGCGGCGCGTCCTGCACCATGATCGGGATACCGCCGGCCTGACTGGCGCGCTCGAAATGCTCGAACATGCCGGTCTCGTCAGCCTTCAGCGCGGCGCCGTGATAGGGCGGCATCATCATCACCATGGCGGCGCCCATTGCCGCTGCTTCGCGGGCCCGGGTCTCGACGATGCCGGTGGAGAAATGGGAGATGGTGACGATCACCGGAACGCGGCCCGCCGTGTGCTCAAGGCAGAGCCTGGTCAGGTCCGCCCGCTCGGCATCGCTCAGGAGGAACTGCTCGGAGAAATTGGCGAGGATGCAGATCCCGTCCACACCCTGATCCACCATGCAGTCGATCACGCGCTTCATGCTCTCGAAATCGACAGCGCCATTGTCGGTGAAGGGCGTCGGGGCGACCGGCCAGATGCCGGAATAGGGTTTGCTGGTCATGGTGTTTTTCCTCCCTCAGTATTTTTGCACGCAAGATGAGCCGATCCGCGAGCTGTGTCACTTGCCGATCCGTACAGTGTGTTGCTTCGGTTCTGATATGATCCTGGGATATAATTCTGGCGCCAACTTGCATTTGGCGTCATCACACCGCAGGAACGCGCACTGCGACTGAAGATGAGGATTGAAGGAGCTTCCTGAATTGACGGATGCGTCACACATCGCTGCACCTGATAACGATGCCCCGTTTGTGGTCGCGGCGCTTTACAAATTCACCGCCCTGCCGGATTTCGAAGCCCGCCAGCCAGCATTGCTGGAAGCCTGCCGGGCAGCGGATGTGTATGGCACGCTTTTGCTGGCGTCCGAAGGCATCAACGGCACCATCGCGGGCAGCCGGACTGGTATCGACGCGGCGCTTGCGCATATCCGCCTTATTCCCGGCTGTGACGATCTGGAGCTGAAGGAATCCTTCGCCTATGTGAATCCGTTCTTCCGCATGAAGGTGCGGCTGAAAAAAGAAATCGTCACGATGGGCGTGCCGGACATCGACCCGCGCGAAACAGTCGGCACCTATGTCGAGCCTGACGCCTGGAACGACCTGATCAACGACCCGGATGTCATCCTGATCGATACCCGAAATGCCTATGAAGTCGGTATCGGCACTTTCAAAGGGGCAATCGATCCCGACACAACCACTTTCCGCGAGTTTCCGGACTGGTTCAGGGGGCAGGAGAGCCTGTCTCCCGAGGCCGTGCGCGGTAAGAAGGTGGCGATGTTCTGCACCGGCGGTATTCGCTGCGAGAAGGCCACCGCGTTCGTCAAGCAACAGGGCATCGAGGACGTCTTTCATCTGAAGGGCGGGATTCTGAAATATCTCGAAACCGTTCCCCCGGAAGAGTCCCTGTGGGAAGGGGAGTGTTTCGTCTTCGACCAGCGCGTGTCCATAAAGCACGGCCTTGAACTTGGCAGCTACGATATGTGCCATGCCTGCCGCAGGCCGATTGACGAGCAGGACAAGGCGTCATCCTTCTATGTGCCCGGTGTTTCCTGCCCGTCCTGTCACAGCACCAGCGACGCCAGGCAGAAGAAGCGTTTCGAGGAACGTGAGCGTCAGGTGGAACTGGCGGAGCAGCGGGGGGAGAAGCATATCGGCACGTCTCATAAAGCGCCGTCAGCCCGCTCCGGGGATGGACGTGACTGAAGGGTCGGCCACAACCGGCCCGGAGGCAGCCAGCCGTCCGCTCCCGGTTCTCTATTCATTTCGCCGCTGCCCCTATGCCATGCGGGCGCGGCTGGCCCTGACGGCAAGCCGGCAGGATTGCATGCTGCGTGAGGTTGTCCTGCGGGATAAACCCGCGGAGATGCTGGAGATTTCGCCAAAGGGAACGGTCCCCGTCCTGCATTTGCCCGATGGGCAGGTGCTGGAGCAAAGCCTCGACATCATGCGGTGGACGCTGGCGCGCCATGATCCGGAAGGCTGGCTCACCCCGGAGAGGGGCGGCCTAGCGGAAATGGAAGTGCTGATCGCTGAATGCGATGGCACCTTCAAGCATCATCTCGACCGCTACAAATATGCCGTCCGGTACGACCCGGAAACCGATCCTCTCTATCATCGCGGTGAGGGTGCGGTTTTCCTTGGACGCCTGAATGAGTGTCTGAAAGACCACGCCCAGCTGTTCGGCTCCCGGCCAAGCCTTGCGGATTTCGCGATTTTCCCGTTCGTCCGCCAGTTCGCCAATACCGGCCGGGAATGGTTCGATGTCCAGCCCCTGGCCGATTTGCAGAGCTGGCTTTCTGGCCATCTGGAGTCAGAACTGTTCCAGTCAGTGATGCGCCGCAGGGATGGTGCAGACGGCACGGCGCGGTTACTGCCTTAGCAAGGCGGGGTGGGTGTCCCCCGGAGAAACAGGCTCCCCGGGGGGCGTCACTGCCTAGAACATCAGCTTGAGGCCGACGACGAGGGAGACCGCGTTGTTATCTTCTCCTTCGGCTTTGACCAGCCGTCCGCTCTCGCCAAATGTCCGCTCCCAATGGATGCCGACATAAGGGGAGATTGCCCGGTCGATCAGGTCGTAGCTGAGACGGCCGCCGATCTCCAGCTTCGGGCTGAAGGCCGCCCGCAAGGTCGCTTCATCATCGGCAAGTGGCAGATCCAGCTCAATGCTCGGCGTGAAGATGATCCGGTTTGTGATCAGACCTTCATACTCGACCTCGAAGCGGGCGGACGGGTATTCCGAAAGGAAGAGGTCCGCGTCCAGCTCGAACCATTGCTTGGCGAGGCCATGCAGACCGAGCACGCCATAGGTCCGGCGCGGGCCTTCGTCCGGGCTGTCATGGCGCACTCCGGCAACTGCATCGAAGAAGGTGCTCACCGGGACCTGCAGACGGAGCTGGTTCTCCAGGGTCTCGAAGTTGTCCGGTCCTGTGGCGTATTCCGCCTCGCTGCGCCAGACGGCTTTCAATTCGTCCGTGCCGACAAAGGCATCGGCATCCCAGGCGAGCGCCTTCGAGCCTTCGCCACTGCGCCACTCCAGTTGTTCCGCCTGGACCCCCCAATAGAGCTGCTCGGCGGATACCGGGCTGGCGAGAAGGAAGGCGGATAGGGCAGACAAGACTGCGTAACGTGCAAACATCGCTTAGCCCTCCGTTTTCATGGATTGGCCCGCCGATGTGCTCTTCGGTCCACCTTCGACGATGACCTTGCGGAACATGCCGCTGTCGGCGTGATAGGACAGATGGCAATGGAAAGCCCACTGACCCGGCACGTCGACTTCGGTCTCCGTGAAGACCGTTGTTCCGGGGGCAACGCTGATCGTGTGCTTGACCGGGTTCCACTTGCCCTTGCCTGTATCGAGGATCGACCACATGCCATGCAGATGCATCGGGTGGGTCATCATGGTCTCGTTGACGAACTTGAAGCGGACCCGCTCGCCATACTGCAGGCGGATTGGCTCCGCGTCGGCATATTTGACGCCGTTGATCGACCAGATATAACGCTCCATGTTTCCGGTCAGGCGCAGCTCGATCTCGCGGGTTGCGTCGCGGTGGGGATAGAGTGGCTTCTGGGTCCTCAGATCGTTGTAGGAGAGGAACTTGCCGCCGTTTGCCGCTGTCGGTGTAAGGCCGCTGCCCGAGGCATAGAACGGGTCCGAGCCCCCCATATTCATCTTGCTGTGGTCCATGCCTTTCATGCTGGAGCCGTCAGGCATCGTATGCGCGCCGCCGGGCATGGCCATTTTGCTGTGATCCATGCCTTTCATGGTCGCGCCATCCGGCATCGTGTGTGTGCCGTCCGGCATGGCCATGGAGCCATGATCCATACCTTCATGGGCCATGCCCATGTCTGCCATGGTCAGGAGTGGCGGTTTGCGCAGGTCGGGGATGTCTCCCTTCATGCCATCGGTCGTGGCGAGTGTCCCGCGCACGGACGATGTCCGGCCCATGGATTCCGCGAAGATGGCATACGGCCCGTCTTCCTTCGGCTGGACGAGAACGTCGTAGGTCTCGGCAACGGCAATCCGGAACTCGTCGACCGGCACTGGGAGGACGTTATTGCCGTCTGCCTGCACCACCGTCATTTTCAGACCGGGTATCCGGATGTCGAAATAGGTCATGGCCGATGAATTGATGAAGCGCAGGCGGATGCGCTCTCCGGGCGTGAAAAGGCCGGTCCAGTTCTGTACCGAGCTCTTGCCGTTGATCAGCGGGGTAAAGCCCTGCAGGTCCTCGATGTCGGTCGGCATCATCCGCATGTCGCCCCAGGCGGAACGGTCCGACAGGGCGGCATCGAGGCCTTTCTCTCTGGTATCCTGGAGGAAGTCGAACAGGGTACGCTGCTGCCGGTTGTAATAATCCGGCATCATTTTCAGATTGCGCATGATCCGGTTGCCGCCATGCGGGTGCGCATCGGTCAGCTGGACCACATATTCACGGTCATAGCGGAACGGCTCGCGCTTCTGTGGTTCGATGACGATCGCACCGTAAGCCCCATCCGGCTCCTGAAAGCCACTGTGGCTGTGGAACCAATAGGTGCCGCTCTGAGTGATAGGGAAGCGGTAGGTGAAGGTCTCGCCGGGGGCGATGCCGTCATAGCTGATCCCTGGCACGCCGTCTTGCTCGAAGGGCAGGATCAGCCCGTGCCAATGGATCGAGGTCGGCTCGCTGAGGTTGTTCGTCACCTTGATGGCGACATCCTCGCCTTCCTGAAAACGCAGGACGGGCCCGGGCGTGGCACCGTTATAACCGATGCCGGTGCGGGTGAAGGAGCCTGTATCGACCGTGACCGGGTCGACGGTGAGTGAATATTCGCCGGCCGTGGCGGCGCCCGAAAGCGATGCCGCCAGACCGGCGCCGAGCAGGAATGCCCGGCGCAACAGTCCGATTGTCATGGATGTTTTCCAGTCGAATATATGGTGATCGGCCGCTTTGCGGCTGCGCACGCCTGCGTCAGTGGCTCAGTTTGACCTTGCCGTGCATGCCGGTCTCGTAATGGCCCGGCACATTGCAGGCGAATTCGAGCTCGGCATGTTCCGGAAAGGTCCAGATAACCTCGCCCGATTTGCCCGGCTCCAGCAGCACGCTGTTCGCCTCGTCATGCATGCCATGCCCCATGGAAGCCTGCATGGCCTTCGCGGCCTCATGATTGATCCGGTCCGGCTCCAGCACGCCATGCTCGACCATCATCATCATTTCCGGACGGTGGGCCTCATGCATCGCGGCTGTCGCGATGTTGAACTCGTGCACGAACTCACCGGCATTGCGGACGATGAAGCGGATCGTTTCGCCTTCCTTGATGTCCAGGGATTCCGGCTCGTAGAAGTTGTCGTTCATGATGATTTCGATGGTGCGCGAAACCTTGGCGGGATCGCCTGGTTTGCCGATTTCCATACCGTGGCCGCCGCCATGGGAGCCGGCAGCAAGAGCCGGGTCGGAGGCAAGCAGGGTAAGCGAAAGGGTGGCGCCGAGGACAGCACCAAGGATATTGTAGGAGGACATGTGTGTTCCTTCACGAACTGATTGGATTTCGAGTTAAGCGGCCCGCATTGCTGGCGGAGCGTGGTGTGATTGAAATCCGGTCAGGTACGTGGAGGCGGCGTCTCAGCGGCGGGACTGATCCCCCGGAGCTGTGCTTCCGGAGCTTTGAAAAGCAATAAGCCGGTATGGCTGGGAGATACCGATTGCCCGGCTTCCGGAGGATGGAATCCGGTAAGGCAGTGAGTTGCCGTCAGGTCGGCACATGTTGCGAACTGCATGTCCAAACAGCCCATGCCCGGGCAGGAGGCGGCACTGACAAAGGTGTCGCCCGCATGATCCGCCGCCGCGCTTATGACGGTGTTTTCTGCCGGCATGCCGTGCCCGAAAGACGGAAGCGCGGTCATCACCAGAATCGTCATTGCTATGAATGCTGTTCGCCACATGAACGGTTTTGTGGGGCTTCCCCTTACTGGAAGGTCAAGCAGTGAATTCTATCCGCGTCATTTTTTATGCTGCTTGATCGTCAGCGCCCAGCAATTCAGCCATCTTTGCTCCGGAGGTATTACTGAAAGCTCGCCTCGTCCCGGAGGGAGCAGAGATTGCCGTCCGGGTCGGTGAAGTTGGCGATGGTACCCCACGAATAGGTTTCTATCTCCAGCGCGACGCCCTTGGCCCGCAGTTCCGCTGCGGCAGCTTCCACATCCGCGACATTGAAGCGGAGTTTGGTCGGGTTTTGCGAGAGGCTTTTCCGTGCGGCTGGAGGCGGGCCGCCGACCTCGATCATCAGATACGCATCGCCGAAGGCGCAGCAGGTGAGATGCGATCCGGGCTGGTCTTTCGCATACATGACCGGAAGGCCGAGTGTTCCGGTGTAGAATTCCACGCAGCGCTCATAATCAGCGGTGAAAAGGATGATGCCGTGGCGTGTGAAGTCCATTGTCATGTCTCTTACTGATTATGCCGATGGACTAGAGTTTGCCGGGCAAGCTAAATAAGCAAGAAAATTCTTGTTTAAACTTGTGCACCTTCAATCCGGGCGGTATCGCCCATTGTTGTCTTTTGAGGAGCCTTCATGACCAACAAAGAGATCGTTCAACGTTTCAATCACGCCTGTCTCGCCGGTGGAGACGCGGAGGTTTTTGAGCAGATCTTTCATCCGGATTTCGTGAATCACACGACGATCCCGGGGATGGGCAGCGGGATAGACAGTATGCGGAATGCGATCTTCAATCTGCTACATGTCGGGCTTTCGGATATCCGGGTCGAGATCGATGACCAGCTTGAAGAGGGCGACAAGGTCGCGACGCGGAAACGCATCCTGGCCCGTCATACGGAGACTTTGGCGGGTGTCCCGGCGACTGGGAGGGAGGTCGAGATCAATGTGTACGATATCGTCCGCCTCAAGGGCGGCAGGTATATCGAGCATTGGGGGCTGAACACGCTGCCTTTGGTCGTGCAGTCCCTCAAGAGCGCATAAGCGATCAGCGGAACAGGAGGCATGGGACGGTTTCCGTGCTTCCCCAGTCGCTGCTCTGAGCCTTGTCTGGGCGCAACGCCTGCATGAGCTGGCAAGAAGTCGTCTAACGCGTTGGGACTGAATTTCAGCCCTGCAGCAGGGCATGGAGGCCGTAATAAAGGATGAAGGCGTTGACGAAGGCGAGGTAGTAGAGGCCGGTCATGAAGTAGGCCTCCATCTGTGGCGACTTTGTGGAGAGCACCAGGATATACCGTGCATCGGTCGGGCCGCGCACGATCAGCACGAAGAGGACGGCATTGATCATCAGATGGCCGATGGCATCGACCAGACCGAACTCGAAAATTCCGAGTACCAGCAGGGTCTGGAAGGCGAAGGCGATCAAGCGGGTCGCGACCGAGGCCGCGCCCAGCAAGGTGAAGATGATCACGAACTCCACGAACCCGGCCAGCACCATGTAGGTCTCGGGGGCGATACCCATCAACAGTGCAGGGTGTTTGGCCAGCAGCGGATAGGTCCAGTCCGGAAAGGCGAATTTCTCGATCGAAAGCCAGAGAAAATTAATCCCGGTGACAGCGTAAAGGGTCACGAAGCCAGATTTTTTCCAGCCATATGAGGCGCTGGCGGTCGCCATGAAGAAATAGGCGACGGCCGGGAAGATCAGGTAGTCGATCAAATGGAAAACGCCGTAATGGTGCAGTGCCAGGGCGTAGAGCAGCAGAATTCCCGCACCGAGCAGCGGTGTGGTCCACCGGCTTAGCGCACAGAGCGCCAGGGCGAGTTGGAACCAGGGCAGCCAGACCTCATCGGCAATCAATTCCGGCGCCAGGTAGAAGCGGATCCCGCCGAAGATGGCCATGGCCCAGGTCGATGCAAAGAACAGCCCCGCCGCCCCGCGCATGATCAGGATCGAAAGCCCGTCGAAGACCTTCAGCCGCTGGTGGAACGTCTCCATGACGCCGCGCCTCAACGCGATGCGGTCGACCACGAAGAACAGGTACACAAGGACGACCGAGATCAGGAAGAAAGTTACGAAAGTTGGGCTCAGTACGGCGTCGAGAGGTTTGGGCTGGGCCGAGACGTCGAAGGGCTCGAACCACTTGATATGCGCCGCTGCGGGCGAAGCGATCAATATCGTTGCAAGCAGGACTGCGAGGGTACGGCCCATCTTCATTGCGTATTGTCGGGTTTCAGGCGGTGGCGCGAAAGCGCCTCGCTGGTTCGTCGATTCCATTTTGCCCTCCGCCGTGTCCATCTTTGGCCTATCCTAATGTCGTCATAGCCATGATTTTTATGCAAGATTTGAGATCGGTATCAAAAAATGCAGTGCCATCAGGAAAATCCGGCTTGTAGATCTTGCGCATCCTGCCGGAGACCTCTCAAAGAGGGGTGAAGTGATCACGCGAGGATATTGACCGGGGCGGCGGTAAGAGGCGTGGCGGAAGTTGTGGCTGCAAGAGCCAATACGGGGCCGGGCAGGGTTGTGAGACCCTGTTCGACCTCCCCGAGGGATTTCTCGATATCATCGACATCCCGGCGCAGGTTCCGGTCTTCCTGCACTCTCAATTGGGATTTTGCGCTCTCGAGGATTTTCTTGATCTCTCCCTCGACGCTGCGGACCAGCTCCTTGAAGATGGCGTACGGGTCCGACAGGGAAAAGCCGGTTGTCGTTTTGCCGGAGTTGTCGGAAGGGGCCGGGGAGAGGCGCTGCTCCTCGCGTTGTTCCTGTTCTTCCGCGCGGATTTCCTCGGGCGTTTCTGGCTCCACCTCTGCTGCGACCGCACCTTCGTCAGTCTCGCCAGTGCGGACGGTTTCCGCCGAGGGCGCTTCCGGAGAGGTTGCAGGTTGAAAAACGGTTTCGCCGCCTGCGGCTTCCGTCGGGGCTGCGTCCGTAGTCTGCGATGAGCCGGACGCGGCTGGAGTCGCGGTGGGGATACCAGCCGGTGCTTTACCGCCATTCGCGGCGGCATATTCCTTGACCGCGGCGGCAAGCTCCCGGCTGAGCCGGGCTGCCTGCCGGGCCATGGCTTTCGGGTCGCCCGATCCCAGCATGCGAAGCGCCTTGAGCTGCTCCTTGATGCGCTGGATTTTCTCCATCGCGGCGGCTTTGCGTTCGGCGCTCTGGTCGACTTCGGCGGCATTGAGCTGAGCGGAGGCATTACGCGCTTCGCTCAGTTTTTTCGAAATCTCTTCCGCCTTTTCCGGGTCGGTCTTTTGCAATCGGGACAAAAGGGATGTGGCCTGTCCGGCCGGACTGTTCGCAGCGGTGCCCGCGCCGGCAAGCCGGGGCAGGGAAGCGGAATAGGAACTTGATAGAGTGCCGACCATTGTCTGACTTTCTGTCACGCATGGAAGTGCGATTACGACGGAGGACTGGCTGACAGAGTACCCGTAAAACATGTGTCGGGCCAGAAATTTACTAACCGGGTGCCGGCAGAGTGCCGGCCCTTCGGCCGTGTTTCACTGATTGTCAGGCGCTGCCTGTGCAGATCTCGCGCACGCATCCACGCAGCCAGCGGTGGACCGGATCGGCATCCATGCGGGGGTGCCAGAACAGCGAAATGGTGAAACCCGGCGGCTCGACCGGCAGAGGGAAGCTGTGCATGCCGGCGCGCAGATTACCCGTATAGCGCTCCGGCACCGTGGCGATCAGGTCGGATGCGCGGGCGAGGGAGAGGGCCGTCGCGAAGCTGCTGACGATGGTTACGATCCGGCGCTCCAGCCCCAAAGGCTCCAGCATCTCGTCGACCGGGCTGACGGCGCGGCTACGGCGAGCAACGGTGACGTGGGAGCCCGCCGCATAACGGGCGGGTGTTACGTCTCCGTCACTGAGGGAGTGGCCTTTTCGCACAACGCCGATGAAACGGTCCCGGAACAGCGCCTGCATGCGGACTTCCGGCCCGACTGCCCTGCCCAGCACACCGGTTTCCATATCGACGGTTCCATCGCGCAGCGGGGCGCTGTCCTTGTCGGTTTTCTGCACGAAGCGCAGCTGGATACCGGGCGCCTCCTGCCTGACGCGCTCGATCAGGGGAATGCCGAAATTCTCCACGAAGCCTTCGCGGGTGCGCAACGTGAAGGTCCGCTCCAGGTTTTCAAGGTTCGGCATTTCGGCGGGCTGCAGGACTGCCTTGGCATCAGCCACCAATTGGCTGACCTGTTGCTGCAGGGCTAGCGCACGCGGCGTTGGCACCAGACCACGCCCGGCCCGAACCAATACCGGGTCGTTCATGCTCTCGCGAAGCCGCGACAAGGCCCGGCTCATGGCCGACGGGCTCAGTTGCAGGCGCTCCGCCGCCCGGGCGACGCTGCCTTCGGTGAGCAGCACATCCAGGGTGAGAAGCAGGTTGAGATCAGGCGTTTGCATGGAGGGAGCATAGCACCGGCGGATCTCTTTGATAGGGCGTTATATGCAGTAATTGAATGCAACTGCTGCGTCTTCTGCATGTTTTGGCGCGCTCCTAATGTCCGGATGGCTCCAGGTCAGGGGCGATGGAAGATGGAGTGTGAGTTGAAAGCAATCAGTACGGAACATGATGAAGCGGCGCTCGAGGGCGATGTCCAGGCAAGATCGAGCCGGTGGGTGCTCCTGGGGCTTGCCCTGTCGATGCTGCTGCCGTTCCTCGGGGTCAGCAGTGCGAATGTGGCCCTGCCGACCTTGATGGACGTTTTCAGCGCTCCATTCGGTCAGGTGCAGTGGGTCGTTCTGTCCTATTTGCTCACGATTACCGTCGTGATCGTCAATGCGGGGCGGCTTGGCGATCTGCTTGGGCACAAGCGGGTGTTGCTTGGCGGCATCCTCCTGTTCACGGCAGCCTCGGCCCTGTGTTGCATCGCGCCGACATTGCCGGTGCTGATCGCCGCCCGGGCACTTCAGGGGCTGGGCGGTGCCGTTCTGATGGCGCTTACCGTGGCGCTGGTACGCGGCGCGGTTCCGGAAGAGAAGACCGGAAGTGCCATGGGGCTGCTGGGCAGCATGTCCGCTATCGGCACGGCACTTGGCCCGTCGCTCGGCGGGTTTTTGATCGCGGGACCGGGCTGGCGCGGGATCTTTGTTGTAATGGTACCGCTGGGCATTGTGACTTTTCTGCTGGTGCGCCGCTATCTGCCGGAAGATGGCATGCGGGAGGGGGCAAGCCGGAAAGGCTTCGATCTCTGGGGCACCCTGTTCCTCGGACTGACATTGGCGGCCTATGCGCTCGCCCTGACGGCCGGGGGAGAACATTTCGACCGGGTGAGGCCATTCCTGATCCTGTCGGCATTCGGGTGTGGCGGTCTTTTCCTGCTCGTCGAGGCACGGGCATCCGCGCCCCTGATCCGGCTGGCGGCCTTCCGTGATGTGGGGCTGAGCGCGGGGCTGATGATGACGGCCCTGGTATCGACCGTGATGATGGCGACGCTGGTTGTCGGGCCGTTCTATCTGTTCCATGGGCTTGGTCTTGAAGAGATGATGGTCGGCGCCGTGATGTCCGTCGGTCCCGGCGTTTCCATCCTGTGCGGCGTCCCCGCCGGACGCATCGTCGATCGGCTGGGGGCATCGGCCACGGTGACCGCAGGTCTTGCCGTCATGGCAGCGGGAGTATTGGCCCTGATCGTTTTGCCGCCCATGGCAGGTATGGCCGGATACATCGCGGCCATCGCCTTGCTGGCGCCCGGCTATCAGTTGTTTCAGGCCGCGAATAACACGTCGGTCATGGCGGGGGTGCCGCAGGATCGGCGCGGTGTCATTTCCGGCTTGCTCAGCCTGTCGCGCAATCTCGGTTTCATAACCGGCGCATCCGTCATGGGCGCAATATTCGCCTTTGCCTCGGGGAATGCGGAGCAGTCCGCGCCGGGGCCTGAGGCGGCGGCCACCGGCATGCAGGCGAGCTTCATTGTTGCCGGGGCGCTGGTCGCGCTGGCGATTACCCTCTCGATCGGAAGCCGTCTGCTGTCGAAACGAAATTGGTGATCCGTGGAGAGGCAAGGCAGAATGATCATGCTCTTGCTGTCTGCGAAATACATGCAGGCATGCGGGGCCGTGTGTCCAAAAGACTGGCTGCCTTATGACTGTTCTGAAGAAACTCACCGGCTTCATCGGCGCGGAGATCGAGGGCCTTACGCTCTCCGAGACGATCTCCGGCGCCGATGCTGATTTCCTGAAAAAGAGCCTGGCGGAGCATCAGGTGCTTGTTCTGCGGGGGCAGTTCCTGACGCCGCCGCAACAGAAAGCGCTGACCCGTGTCTTCGGCCCGGCAATGCAGCTGCCCTATGTGGCGCCGCTGGAGGACGACCCGGAAACCATCGCCGTGCTAAAGGAAGCGTCCGAGGCCGGCGGGGGTGTCTTTGGCGGGGAATGGCATGCCGATTTCAGTTTTCTGGAGAACCCACCCGCGGGATCGGTGCTGAACGCGGTCGAGATCCCGGATGTCGGCGGCGATACGGTCTGGGCCAGCCAGGTGGTGGCTTACCAGTCACTGCCCGCCGCGCTCAAGTCGGTGGTGGATGGGCGAAACGCGGTGCATGTCGGCAAGCCCTACGGCGTCAAACACGCACCGCCATCGGAAACCCGGGCTAATGCCTCGATCCGGATGACCCGGGGTGACCCGGAGGCGGACCGGGAAATTTTCCATCCCGCTGTCATCACGGAGCCGATTACCGGCGCGAAAGCACTCTTCCTCAACCCGATCTACACCACGCGCTTCGACGGTATGACCGAAGAAGAAAGTCTGCCTGTTCTGCAGGAGATCTACCGGCATTGCACACGGCCCGATTTTTCCTGCCGGCATAAATGGCAGCCGGGGGATGTGGTGATCTGGGACAACCGGACGACGCTGCATTACGCGACGAACGATTATGACGGCCACCGCCGCTTGCTTTATCGCACGACATTTTCGGGTGCCGCGCCGACTTGAATTTCCGCTATGTCCCGGATTCCATTTGAATTTAAGAGATATGCGAGATTTCATCGCTATTTCCCCCGAATAATTTGAGCATTATAGTGTGACCAGTGTTGAGGCCTTTCAGGTCCGGTCGCATGTTCGCTGGGGAGTGAAACGAGGATGATCGATATCGAGGATTACGGGCTGACGGAGCCCGGCAAACTGAGAGCGGGCATCAATCTCGGAAATGTCTTGCTGGTGACCGGCAAGACGGAAACGGGCAACCCGTCGGGCGTCTCACCCGCCATCGCGGCGGCGATTGCCCGCAATTTCGGGTTCAGCGTTTCCTATTGCACTTATCCCTCGCCGGGCGCGGTGGCCGATGCGGTCGACGGGGACGAATGGGATATCTGCCTGATCGCCGAGGATCCGAAGCGGGCGGAGACCATCGAGTTTTGTGGCGCCTATGCCGAGATCGAGGCGACCTATCTGGTGCCCGCCGGCTCGAAACTGATGAACATTGAAGAGGTGGACAAGCCGGGTGTTCGGATCGCGGTGTCCGATCGGTCCGCCTATGATCTCTATCTCAGCCGTGCCCTGAAACATGCCGAGTTGAAGCGGGCTCCCGGATTGAAGGCGGCTTTTGAGTTGTTCCGTGATCAGAAGCTGGATGTCCTGGCGGGACTCCGTCCGGCCCTGCTGGAAAATGCGGCGGAGATGCCCGGCTCGAAGGTGTTGGCCGGGTCCTATACTGCGGTTCGTCAGGCGGTCGGTGTCAGGCCGGGAAATCCGGCCTTTGCCAAGGCGGTAAAGCGATTTGTCTCGGAATCCAGATCTAACGGACTGGTCGACGGGTTGATCAACGAATTCGGCCAACGTGGGCGGCTCTCGGTCGCGTCCTGAATGAAGCAGGACAATCCTGTTCTGGCCTCGAAACCGGCCTTCTGCTAGCGTCCGCTGCATCGCAACAGCCCAACCGGATCGAGCATATGTCCGACCTCGAAACCCTTTCCGCCGCCTACAAAAACCTGAAGTCCCGCAACCAGAATATCGACATGACCCGGGGCAAACCCTCGGCGGCTCAGCTCGATCTGGCGGCGGCCATGTTCGAGCTCGTCAGCAGTGACGATTGCAAGGGCGCGGACGGCACCGATTACCGCAATTACGGTATCCTCGCCGGGATCCCGGAAGCGCGGGCACTGTTCGCGGAGCTGATGGAGACGACGCCGGATCTGGTGATCGCGGGCGGTAACGGCAGCCTGCAGATGATGTATGACGCGCTTCTGGGTGCGGTTATGTTCGGTGTGCCGGGCGGCGACGGGCCCTGGAAAGGCGCGAAGTTTCTTTGTCCGGTGCCGGGTTATGACCGGCATTTCGCCATTTGCGAGCGGCTTGGCATCGAGATGATCCCGGTCGAGATGCTGGATGACGGGCCGGACATGGACGCAGTCGAGGCGCTGGTCGCCGAAGACGCCTCCATCAAGGGCATCTGGTGCGTGCCGAAATATTCCAACCCGACCGGTGCCGTTTATTCGGACCTGACGGTGGACCGGCTGGCGGCCATGAAATGCGCCGCGCCGGATTTCCGGATCATGTGGGACAATGCTTATGTGGTGCATCACCTGACCGGTGAGATTGCCTCGGTTAAAAATATCCAGAAGGCGGCTGACGCGGCGGGTAATGCGGACCGTATCCTGACTTTCGTCTCCACCTCCAAGATCAGCCTGGCCGGTGGCGGCGTGGCGGCAATGTCCGCCTCCAAAACCAACATCGACGATCAGCTGGAGCGGATGTTCTATTCCAGCATCGGCCCGGACAAGATCAATCAGCTCCGCCATGTCCGCTTCTTCAAGGACACGGCCGGCGTCGCCGCGCATATGGTCAAGCATGCCGCGATCATCGCGCCGAAATTCGCCGTTGTTGATAAAGCCCTGACCGCAGCGTTTGAGGGCACGGGGCTTGCCACCTGGACCAAGCCAGAGGGCGGTTATTTCGTCAGCGTGGATCTGTTGGACGGTTGCGCGGCCGAAACCGTGAAGCTCTGCGCCGAGGCAGGCGTGAAGCTCACGGCGTCCGGCGCCTGCTTCCCCTATGGCAAAGACCCGCGCGATCGGAATATCCGCCTTGCCCCGACCATGCCGACGGTGGACGAGCTGGAGCGGGCGATGGAGATTTTCTGCACGACGGCGAAGATGGTGTGCCTGAAAAAACAGGCTTCCGGACAAGCATCTGCTTAACAAACATCCTCTCATCAATGGAGTGCTTGCTCTTCCGCGCTCCATTGATGTTGACCTACGGGTTGATTGTTAATCATAGGTGTTTTTGTTTTTTCGAAAAAATGCGGCACCCGCAAGTTGTTGGCGCGGCAAGGAATTTTATTATCCTTGCTGGTGTTAACCGGATTTTTGGAATCCTTTCCGATTAAAATTAATATGCACACTCTTTTTGGTAAGGAGTTGTTTACGTTGTTACGACAATATCCAGGGACAACAGTTCGCTTGGTTCGCCAAATGCGATGTTGTGGGACCGATATAAATTTCAGCATCCGGGCCGGATAGCGTCACTGTTCGATTGGGGGGGCGTAAAGCTTCGAGCAGTAGGTGACTTGGCATGCACACTGCGTGTCCTGCGGTGTGTCTTGGTGTGTTGATTTGTGACGGTCTTTGGTTGGTGCGCATCCCTCTCTGGAAGGTTTCACATGTCTTTTTTTGGCCCCTCCTATAACAGCAGTAGCAATGGTCGTCTGGAGCTGGAGGCGATCAATCGGGCTCTCGACAAGTCTCTGGCGACGATCAAGTTCACGCCGGATGGCACGATCATTGGGGCTAATGAGAATTTTCTGGGCCTGATGGGCTATTCGCTCGATGAAGTCCGGGGGAAGCACCACAGCCTCTTTGTTGAGGCGGGTGAGCGTGAAAGCGAGGCCTACAAGACGTTCTGGCAGACGCTCGCTGAAGGTACTTTCATGCGCGCCGAGTACAAACGGGTCGGCAAGGGCGGCAAGGAAGTCTGGATTCAGGCCTCCTATAATCCGTTGCTGGACCGGCGCGGCAAGGTCTATCGGGTTATGAAGGTTGCCATTGATGTTACGGCCCGGAAGCTCGCTGATGCGGAAAAACGGGGGCAGATCGATGCAATCAGCCGATCCCAGGCCGTCATCGAGTTCGAGCTCGACGGTACAATCATCACTGCGAATGAGAACTTTCTGAATGCCGTGGGCTACAGCTTTGAGGAAGTGAAGGGGCAGCATCACCGCATTTTCGTCGATCCCAAGGAAGCGGAGAGCAAAGCCTACACGGACTTTTGGGCCCACCTGCAGGCCGGGGAATACAGTCAGGCGGAATACCGCCGGATTGGCAAGGACGGGAAGGAAATCTGGATTCAGGCTTCCTACAACCCGATCATGGATATGAACGGAAAGCCCTTCAAGGTCGTCAAATACGCGACCGATGTGACCGGGCAGGTGATGGCACGGATGCGCACCGAAAAGGTCGTGACCGTTGTGAATGACCGGATGGACACCATCGGCACCAAAGCTGAAACGGCCCGGATGAAAGTGAGAGCCGTTGCCGGAGCATCCGGTGAGGTGAGCGATGCCGTGAACGGTGTTGCTGCCGGCTCCGAGGAGCTTGACCAGTCCATTCAGGAGATCGCGAAAAACACCTCGATTTCGAACCAGCAGGTGGACCGTGCTCTTGACGAGATAAATTCCGCGGATACCTCCATTACGGAACTCAATACGGCGGCGGACGCGATGGGCGGGATCATCGGCCTGATCCAGGATATTGCATCGCAGATCAACCTGTTGGCCCTGAACGCGACGATTGAGTCCGCGCGGGCAGGAGAAGCCGGGAAAGGCTTTGCCGTGGTTGCCAACGAAGTGAAGGGACTGGCCAATCAGGTGGCCGAGGCGACCACGAAAATCTCCGACGAGATCGAGGGTATGCAGACCGTCTCACGGTCGGTTGTCGATGTTCTGGCGGTGATCAAAAACTCTATCAGTGAGGTGTCTCAAAGCGTTGCAGGTGTTGCCGGGGCCGTTGAAGAACAGGCCGCCGTCACCCGTGAGATTTCCCAGGGCATGCAGACCGTCGCCAGTTCCGTTCGGGAAATCGACAGCAGCATTGAAGAAATCCGTGAAGCGGTGAGGACAACCGATGTCGCGGCGAAGGAAGTCCGGGACGAGATGCAGAAACTGTCCGGGTAATCCGGATAGTTTCTATTTGAGCCAGTAATCTCCGTAGGTATCCGCCCATTTCTTGAAATCGGCAAAGCTGCGCTCCGGATTCAGGTCCGGAGACCAGCCGAGAGCCTCTTTCAACCGGGCGCTGACCAGGAGCTGACGGTCCGTGTCGCCATGCTGGTTCACCGTCGGCTCTTCTTCCGGTTTGGCGAGACGCCAGGAGAAATCCGGGTAGCCGCCGGCGAGAAGCGTGCACCAGTCCGCCGTGCTCCAGGCATCCGAGCAGCTGATATTGAAAACGTCGTAGGGGCGGCTTTCGCTGTTGATCAGGCGAACCAGGGCGTCGGCGATGTCGCGGCTGTAGGTCCAGTCCCGCATGTCCCGGTAACGCAGGGTGGCCTCGCCGCCCTTGAGTGCGATGAGGGAGGCCTGCATCTGCGGGCTCAGCGTGTCGCGCAACCCGCTATCCACTTCCCAGGGTCCAAAGACGCCGGAGAGGCGGACACTGAACATGTCCATGTCCCATAGTTCGGCCAGCCTGCGGATGATGCATTCCGACGCGAACTTCGTCGTTGAATACATATTGTGCGGCCAGGCCGGTAGGTCTTCCGAGAGCGGTTTGTCGCCGAAGGCCGTCGTGCCGTAAGCGGCGGTGGAGCCGACATTGATCACCCGCTTGAGGCCGGCGTCCCGCGCGGCTTCCAGCGCGGCGGTGAAGCCCATCAGGTTGACCTCCAGAATGGAGCGCGGTGCATTCGCGTCCCGTTCCGGTCCGGCGGTGATGGCGGCGGCACAGAACATGCGGTCCACCTTGTTTTCTGTCAGCGCGGAGAGAATGGCGCCGTCCTTGAGCGCGTCACCCACCACCTCGACGGCGGTGCCTGGATGCGTGGCGAAGGCCCGCTTCGCGGCGGCCGGGATCGGGCGGCGGTCGAACACCACGATGGTCTCACCCTTCGCCAGAAGAGCTTCCGCGATGTTGAGGCCGACAAAGCCCGCGCCACCCAAAATCAGGACCGCCATTTATCTTTCTCCGCTCACCTGTTGATCTACCCGGATGATCCTAATGCGGGCGGCGGGATTGCCAAGAACTTCCAAAGGCATCGCACCCTGCGCGGCGGCGCGTTAGTCTGACCTGTGAACATTCGGGGAGTGAGAAACCATGACGGCATATCCGCGCGATCTTGTGGGCTACGGAGCCAATCCGCCGGATCCGCGCTGGCCCGGCGGGGCACGGTTGGCGGTGAATTTCGTCGTGAATATCGAGGAAGGGTCGGAATATTCCATCCCGGACGGCGATGGTTTCTCCGAGGCCAGCCTGACGGAATCGCCGGACTCGCCAACGGGGCCGGGCAGCCGTGATCTTGCCGCGGAATCCATGTTCGAATATGGCAGCCGGGTCGGTTTCTGGCGCGTGTTGCGGCTGTTTCAGGAACGGCAGATGCCGGCGACCTTCTTCACCTGCGCGCTGGCGGTTGAACGTAATCCGGAACTTGCCGAGGCGATCCGGACGTCCGGATTCGATATCTGCTGCCACGGCTGGCGCTGGATCGAGCATTTCAAGCTGTCCCGCGAAGAAGAGCAGGACCATATCCGGCGGGCGATCGACTCCCTGAAGAGAACCGTCGGCGAGCGGCCGCTCGGCTGGTACTGCCGGCACGGTCCGGGCGAGGCGACGCGGGAGCTGCTGGTGGAAGAGGGCGGCTTTCTCTATGACAGCGATGCTTATAATGACGAGCTGCCTTATTGGGTCGAGGTCGGCGGCAACCCGCATCTCGTCGTGCCGTATTCACTCACCCATAATGATTCGAAATTCTCCCGTGGCTGGCTCAATACCGGTCAGCAGTTCTTCGAGTTTATCCGGGACGGGTTCGACATGCTCTATGCGGAGGGGGCGACCCAGCCGAAAATGATGTCGATCGGTCTGCACACCCGGCTCATCGGCCATCCGGCGCGGGCGGCCGGGCTGGCGCGGCTGCTCGACTATATCAAGGGTTTCGATGATGTCTGGGTGACGGGGCGGCTGGATATTGCCCGGCACTGGCGGGAGCATCACTCGTGATGATTCCGCCAGCCTGACGCCATCCCGTTATTTCTGGGTTAGTTCATTGTGGTTCCGGCACGGGGCGCGGAACCGCTCCGCCCCGGGATCAATGAACCTCTTCTTCCCAGTCCCGCCTGCGTATCAAAACCGGCTCGCAGCTCGGCTCTTTTGGCAAGAAGACCCAAAGGCCAACCTCGGGCGAGTGGGGGTCGTCATACCCGTCGGCTTTGCTGATTGTACCGACGCGATCATAGAGCAGCTCATGAATATCGCCGGTATACCGAGCGGTCCGGTGTTCCATCGTCAGATTCATCCTAACCTCCCGTACCTAAAGGGCACATTCAGTTGACGAAAAAGCAGGCGGGAGGTGAAGTCTTCGTTGCCTTAAAAATATTCAAAAAAAAGAAAATTCAGCGCTGGACATGGCTGCAGGCTGCCGCGCGGCTCTATTTTCGTAAAAACGGGCAAAATAGCGCAATAAGCCATTATTTTTATGCAGAAATATGGTTTTAAGGCTCGATAAGTGTGTTCTGCATATTTTATGGAGACAAATTGTGCGGGCCTCATTTTAGAGGGGCTGCTCACGGGGATTCTCGCCGGGACGAATGCGTGCCGTGTCTGTTTGCTCCCTGCTGCCGAATATGCGGGCTATAATGTGAGCAAAATGTGGCTAATAAGGTACTTCTGAAATATTGAGCCATGGATATCGATGTATTCGCCTGTGCCGCTTCGCTCTTTACGCCGCCAGGGACCGGATATAAGAACCGAAGGCATTTGTTCGCGAGGTACTGACGTGACCGACCCATCTCCGGATACCGGCGCCAAGGCGCGCGCGCCCCTCGGCGCCGACGATCCGGCAACGGTTATTGTTTTCGGCAATGAAAAGGGTGGCTCCGGTAAATCGACCGGCTCCATGCATGTGACCGTGGCCTTGCTCCGGCTCGGCTTCAAGGTCGGCTCCATTGATCTCGACATGCGGCAATGGACATTGACCCGCTATCTTTCGAACCGCGCGGGGACGATGAAGAATGATGGCATTTCGATGCCGATGCCCGTGCATGTGTTTCTTTCCCGCAGCGACAAGCCGAACCGCAAGGAAGCAGAGGCGGAGGACCGGCAACGGTTCGAGGCTGTTCTGAAGAAGCTGCGCGCCGAGTCAGATTTCGTGGTGATCGATTGCCCTGGCACGGACACCTATGTTGGCCGGCTCGCGACAGGGTATGCGGACAAGCTGGTCACGCCGCTGAATGACAGCTTCGTCGATCTCGACATGCTGGCTAACGTCGACGGCAAGACCGGTGAGATCATCAAGCCGAGCGTCTATTCCGAGATGGTCTGGGAAGCCCGCAAGCAGAAAGCGGCCCGTGACGGCGGCACGCTCGACTGGATTGTGATGCGTAACCGTCTTTCCAGCCTCGCGGCCCGTAACAAGCAGGAAATGGAGCGCGTGGTCGGTCTGCTGGCAAAGCGGATCGGCTTCCGGGTGGCGCCCGGCTTCAGTGAGCGGGTGATCTTCCGTGAATTGTTTCTGCGCGGCCTGACCATGCTGGATGTTTTCGAGATCGGGGACAGCGGCAAACCGCAGCTTTCCCATGTTGCTGCCCGCCAGGAAGTGCGCGGCCTGCTGAATTCCCTGCAACTGCCGAACCGGGTTCCGACACCACATTCCAGTGAGCCGAATGACGAGGCCGTCGAGACGCCGCCGGTTATGGGCGACAAGGGTCACGAAGAGTAGGGGGGCGCTTCCCCGGATTTCATGTTCGGCATTTGCCGCAAGAATGGAGCGCTTTCGTGAGTGTGACCACCGGACTGAATCACCTGGGCCTGTCCGTCCGTGATCTGGACGAGACCACCCGGTTCTTTGTCGATGTGCTCGGCTGGGAAGAGGTGGCGCGTGACGAAAGCTATCCGCGTAATGCCGTGACGGACGGAACCTTGCGCCTGACGCTTTGGCAGGTCGATCACACGCTGGACGTGGCCGGTTTCGACCGGCGGGCGAATATCGGTCTGCACCACCTTGCCATCGAGGTGCCGGATGAAGATGTCCTGCATGCCACCGCCGCGCGGGTACGAGACTGGCCGGGAGTGGAAGTCGAGTTCATGCCGGAATTTATGGGTAAGGGGCCGAGGAAGCACATGATGTTTCGCGAGCCGGGCGGTATTCGCCTGGAGCTGGTCTGGCCGGGCGCCGTGTAGGCGGTCAATACCGGCTCAGCGCCAGCGCGACTCGGCCGCCATCTCGTTCAGTGTCAATCCGCTAAGCTCGAAATCCGCAGCCTGATACTGCCGGCTACCAATATGGTTATAGAATTCGATGGCAACCGAATTGGTCGGCAGGGATTGCCAGACCACCCAGGATCCGCCGCGTGCAATGGTTTCCGCTGCGACGGCGCCGATCAGCGCGCGTCCGGCACCGATGCCGCGGGCCCGGTCGTCGACATAGAGGTCGAGCATGTGAATGCCCGGTGTGCCGAGGCCGATATTAAAGCTGTTGATGAAGATGGTGTAGCCGATCAGATCGGCATCCCTCTCCGCGACGATACCGTCGAACCGCTTGTGTTCGCCGAAGCCGTACCGGATCACATCCGACGCATCGAAGGGCGGCGGCGGCATGCCTTCATGGGCTGACAGGGCGGCAGCCATCTCCGCCACGCGCTCTGCATCCTTTTCCTGAAGTGCCCTGACCTGGAACTCCATTATGATCTCCCTCATGATGCGGGTTGGAAACCTCGGGCTGTGATGCAACATAATGCTAAAGCCTTGAGGAAAGTGAAGTAGCGAAGATGACCACGCGAAAAAAGAGTGGTGGGATTGTCAACAAACCGGCAGCGGGACCGGTTTCGTCCCAATCCGATATCGATGCTTTTGTGCGCCGGGTCCGTACGGCCCCCGCCGCCGTTACGGCGGGTCGTCCGGGACGGCTTCTGTTCGCGATGGACGCGACGGCCAGCCGGGAGCCTTCCTGGGACAGGGCCTGCCAGCTACAGGGCGAGATGTTTTCGGAAACGGATGCCCTTGGGGGGCTTGCCGTACAGCTCGCCTATTATCGCGGCTTTGGTGAATTCAAGGCCAGCGCCTGGCTGACGGATACCAAAAAGCTGCTGCGCGAGATGACCGGCGTCTTTTGCCTTGGTGGTCAGACCCAGATCGACCGTTTGCTTGGTCACGCCATCGCGGAGACCGGCAAGGAAAGAGTGCAGGCGCTGGTGTTCGTGGGCGATGCCTTTGAAGAGGATATCGACGTTGTCTGTCATCGTGCCGGTGAACTTGGTGTCCTCGGGGTTCCGGTCTTTATCTTTCATGAAGGCGGCGATCCGGTCGCGCGGCGCGCTTTCGAGCAGATTGCCCGGCTGACCAAGGGGGCGTGCTGCCCGTTCGATGGCAACAGCGCCCAGCAGCTCCGTGACTTGCTGGGGGCTGTCGCGGTTTATGCTGCTGGAGGCCGCAAGGCCCTGCAGGATTTCTCGTCGCGGCGTGGTGGGGCAGCGCTGCAGCTGACCCATCGTTTCGGTAAATGACAGCGCCCGGCGGGAGGAGAGCCACGTGCAGTTTCTGATACTGGGCGGCAGCCTGTTGGTCGGGCTCGGTCTGATTGGCTACTGGTTCGTCAATGCGGATCCGGCCAAGATCCGGGCGTCGGCGAAATGGGTCGGCCTCGGTCTGCTTGGCCTTCTGGTCGTCGCGCTGATTTTTTTCCGGCGTTTCGACTGGTTGATGTATGCGGGCTTGATTGGACTTCCCATGCTCATGCGGGCCGGCGCCCTTTTCCGCCGTTTCCGGAACGCGGTGAAGATGGCGCGCGGCCCATCCTCCGGGCAGAGCAGCTCCGTGCGTACCGAGACACTGGACGTCACCCTCGATCATGACAGCGGCGCTGTGGAGGGCGAGGTGCTGCGCGGCCGGTTCCGGGGCGCCAGGCTTTCCGATCTGACATTGGAGGACCTGCTCGAGCTGCTGCGGGATTGCGAGCGGAACGATCCGCAATCCCTCGCGGTGCTGGAAAGCTATCTCGATTCCCTGCACGGAAACGAGTGGCGGGACAGGGCCGGAGAGGGGGGAGGGCATGCGGAAGCCGCCTCCGATGGAACCATGACGCGTGCGCGCGCGTTAGAGATTTTGGGACTGGAAGACAACCCGGAACCGGCCGCGATTCGGGAAGCTCATCGCCGATTGATGATGGTCAATCACCCCGACCGGGGCGGATCCGATTACCTTGCAGCCCAGATCAACGAGGCGAAAGACGTTCTGCTCGGCTCTTGAGCCAAGCGATCCTTGCGGTTTTCGCCGGTTATGTGCCAATAACGGAGCCCCTTGCCGGTCATCATGGCGGGTGGCGACCCAAGCAACGAATCGAGGTTCAGATATGCCAGTACCAGTTCGGAAGGCGATCTTTCCGGTTGGGGGGCTTGGTACGCGTTTCCTGCCTGCAACCAAGTCGATGCCGAAGGAAATGCTCCCGGTTGTCGATAAACCGCTTATCCAGTACGCCGTCGAGGAAGCCCGTGCCGCCGGAATCGAGGAGTTCATCTTCGTCACCGGCCGGGGAAAGTCCGCGATAGAGGATCATTTCGATCATGCGTTCGAGCTGCAATCCATGCTCGGAGACCGCGGTAAGAAAGAGGCGCTGAAGGTTGTCGAGGCGACGATTCCGCAGCCCGGCCAGTTTTCCTATACGCGCCAGCAGGAACCGCTGGGGCTTGGTCATGCCGTCTGGTGCGCCCGGAACTTCGTCGGCATGGAGCCTGTTGCCGTTCTGCTCGCGGACGACCTTATCCTGAATGGCAAGGGGTGCCTGAAGCAGATGGTCGACGCCTATAACAAGGTCGGCGGAAACATGGTCGCGGCCATGGAAGTCTCGCGCGAGGAAACCCAGTCCTACGGCGTCATTACGCCTGGCGAGGTCAACGACCGCCTGATCGAGGTGCGCGGCCTTGTGGAAAAGCCGAAGCCGGAAGAAGCGCCGTCCAATTATGCGATTATCGGCCGCTACATTCTGCAGCCGAAGGTGTTCGAGGATCTGGCGCGTTTCGAGAAGGGCGCCGGGGGAGAAATCCAGCTGACGGACGCAATGGCGCGGCAGCTCGGCTTGCAGCCTTTCAATGGTTTCCTGTTTGAAGGCCATCGCTTTGACTGCGGCAACAAGGCCGGGTTCCTTGAAGCGAATATCGCCTATGCTCTCGACCGTCCGGACATGGCCGATGCCGTCCGGAGCTTTTTGAAGAATTACGCCTGATAACGGAGCGAATTCATGCGTATTGCCATGATCGGTACGGGCTATGTTGGCCTGGTATCCGGAGCCTGCTTTTCGGAATTCGGTAACGACGTCGTCTGCGTCGACAAGGACGAGGTGAAAATCTCCCGTCTCGACCGCGGAGAAATTCCGATCTTCGAGCCGGGCCTGGATGATCTTGTCGCCAATAATGTGCGGGCCGGACGCCTGACCTTCACCACGGACCTGACCTCGGCGGTCAGGGACGCGGATGCGGTGTTCATCGCCGTCGGCACGCCGACACGGCGCGGCGACGGGCATGCGGATCTTTCCTATGTCTATGGCGCGGCGAAAGAGATCGCCGAGGCGATGGACGGCTATACTGTTGTTGTCACGAAATCGACGGTTCCTGTCGGCACCGGCCGTGAGGTCGAGCGGATCATTCGGGAGGCCCGGCCGGACGTTGAATTCGACGTTTGCTCGAACCCGGAATTCCTGCGCGAAGGGGCTGCGATCACCGACTTCATGCGGCCTGACCGGGTGGTGATCGGCACGGAGAGCGAGCGCGCTCAGGAAGCGATGCGGGAAATCTACCGGCCGCTCTATCTGATCGAGACGCCGATCGTCTTCACCTCGTTGCAGACCAGCGAGCTGATCAAATACGCGGCGAACACCTTCCTCGCCACCAAGATCACCTTCATCAATGAAATCGCGGATCTATGCGAGCAGGTCGGCGCAGATGTGCATGACGTGTCGCGCGGTATCGGTCTCGATGGCCGGATCGGCCGCAAGTTCCTGCACCCTGGTCCCGGCTACGGCGGCTCCTGCTTTCCGAAAGACACGCTGGCGCTGGTCAAGACCGCGCAGGATTACAAGGCGCCGTTGCGGATCGTCGAGACGGTTGTCGACATCAACGACAAGCGCAAGAAACAGATGGCGGACAAGGTTATTCAGGCCTGTGGCGGTTCCGTTTCGGGCAAGACCGTTGCTGTCCTTGGTCTGACCTTCAAGCCGAACACGGACGATATGCGGGACAGCCCGAGCCTCGACATCATCCCGGCCCTGCAGGCCGCCGGTGCCACGGTGAAGGCTTACGATCCCGAAGGCATGAAGGAAGCACGTCAGATGCTTCCCGATGTCGAGATGTGTGACAATGCCTATGCGCCGATCGATGGAGCCGATGTCGTTGTGCTCATTACCGAGTGGAACGAGTTCCGTGCTCTTGATCTGAAGCGCGTGAAGGGATTGCTCAAGGAGCCGCTGATGGTCGATCTGCGCAACGTCTATAATCCGGAAGATATGGCCGAGGCCGGCTTCACATATGTCTGCGTTGGACGCAGCACGGTCGATGCGAAGGTGTCGGCATGAGTGCGCATCGGTTCCTGCCGACGATCCTCCGGGAGTATGACGTTCGCGGTGTTGTCGGCGAGACGCTGAGCACCGACGATGCGAGGGCTCTTGGCCAGGCCTTTGGCACCCGGGTCATCCGCAATGGCGGTACCAAGGTGTCCGTCGGCCGTGACGGACGGCTGAGCTCGCCGGAGATGGAAGCGGCCGTGGTCGAGGGACTGATGGCGGCGGGGATCTCCGTCACCCGGCTCGGCGGCGTTGCCACACCGATGCTCTATTATTCGGTCCATGCCCT
>TARA_R110002051_G_scaffold154782_3_pt1 | contig 32929 bp, 33 predicted proteins | sample TARA_R110002051 | Tara Oceans TARA_R110002051 (sample SAMEA4397023) | marine metagenome | biome: Polar Biome; feature: [MES] marine water layer (ENVO:01000295) within the mesopelagic zone...; material: water (ENVO:00002006), including particulate matter (ENVO:01000060) such... | reverse complement strand
ATGGGGTGGAGAAGGCAGTGGCCGGAATTTCAACACTTGGGGTACCACTATCGAGACATCATCGGACGGATTCATCCACAGTTACGGTCAAGGTGGTTCATATTATTCGGGAGGGTTTCTCACCAATCTCCCCTCAGAGGGTGTGCGTTTTATACGCGAGGTGAAATGCTCAGCGTCGGCGCAATCAAGCAAATTGGACGCTGCTAATGAAATCTCCACAACGAAAGACATGTCGGCAATGAGTTCGACTGATTACGCGCTCACCGGGAATGCCTCCGGGGGAGAAAACTCTGCCCTAGACATAGAATTCCTTGGCATCTACCCCCTCACCATGAGCGACGTAGATGCCGCGTCATTGGTGTCAACTCTCAACGAGCGATTCGACCTCTATCCCGTGTTTCCGAATGGAAGCGCGAACACTTATTCGGCCTCCTTTGACGGGACGGATGACTACGTTGATTGCGGGACTGGAATCGGAGACGCACTGGGGGATAACTACACTGGCGACCTGTCAGTCTCGATGTGGCTCAAAGCGGATACGGTTGGAGCTGATGACGCGGCCTTTTCTATCGGGGCCTTTGCTGGAGCACATGGGCCGTTCACAATCCATGTGGCAAGCACCAACCTTTACGTTTCTCTTGCTGCTTTCGCGTGGTATCGAATTGTAGCCTTCGCTGACACTACAAACTGGAACCATGTTGTTGCCGTCTATAAGGCAGGGAGTGAGGCAGACAGTAAACTGTATCTTAACGGTGTATCGGTTGGAGCAGTTAATGGCACGTTCCCTGCGACTACCGCTATGGACTTTGCTGGCATGAAAACAGCTATTGGGGCTTACAAAAGTGCCTCCTACACATTCGACGGAAAAATCGACGAGTGCGCTATATGGAACTCCGCCCTCGATGCCGATGCCGTGCTGGACATATACAATAACGGTCGGCCCAAAGACCTTACATCTACCTCACCTTTGAGCTGGTGGCGCATGGGTGATGGTGCGTCGGATGGTTTCGGGACGCACACAGGAGCAGACTACGGACTCGTCGAAGATGTGATAACCACCGGACTGGGAGCAGAAGCATTGTCGGATACGTCATTTGACGACGCATCTGCATGGACTATTGCCGGAATTACAGGCTCAGAGGTCATGGATGTGAACACGACCGCTGCCGGAAAATTGCATGCCTATCTCGCGCAGGACGCAGATATCTCGCAGGCTGGAACGATGGTGAGTGGGCAGCTCTACCTGCTGGAGATTGAGGTTGATTCCCATACGCAGGGCTCGTTCAGGGGATACACCCATACGGAGGCCTGGAGCGTCCCCATTGCGGGAACCGGGACTTTCAAGCATTACTTTAGAGCCAGCGGGACAGACTTCAAGCTGCGGCTTGAGGATAGTGCCACATTCACCGCTACGAGCATTTCCTTAAAACCAGTTAACGGCAACGCGGGACTGCTCATCAACGGAGCATCCTTCACAACCGACGTAGCTTAAACAATCATGCACCGAACATTTTGTATTTTAGAAGCCGCAGAAGTTGTCGATTTCGATTTCAGCGAGGTCCTGGAGTCCGAGAACTCTTTGCGCTGGTCGGTTGACGGATCGCAGACCTTCGTCAAGTTCGACGGAGCGACGACCCCTGAATCCCTTGAGGGGAAGACTTTGAATACCTACAACGAGATCAAGACGATCCTAGCGACCTCTGACTGGACTGATCCCAATTAATATGCCTGACGACGACACACCACTCACTCCGATTGAGCAATCAAGGGCCGTTACGGGGCGCAGATACTACTCGGTCGCGCTCGCTGATTACGATGCGTTAGCGGCATCTCTGGACACTAAGTATGGATTTCCCAGCGGAGTCGGGACGCGAGCTGTGACGGCCCGCGCAGTGCCTGAGAAATACGACGTTCCCATCTCAACGGCCGGGACGCACTACCTCGCTTCCCATGCCGAACCGCATGACATTTCTGAGTTCCCAGCCGCGGTCGAGATGACCAAGGTTGCTTGGGACTTGGTGATGCCGGAGGAGCCGGATTACACTGAGCGGCCTCCAGAGCCAGAGCCAGAGGATCTCCCTTGAACCCCTGTTTTTGTAGGGTATGAGGCCTCGGACTATGTCAATTCATTGAGCGGTGTCCGGGGTCAGCGGCCTTGCCCACTCGGGCCACTCGGCATCATGGCCATGATACTCGAGCGCAACCAAGGTGCCGTCCCTCACGGCAAACCTACACCAGCTCTGGAATAACGGCCTTCCAGAACCTCTCGCGTCGAGTTCGTCTCCCTCTTCGATGTCAGCGCAGACAAAATCGTGTGTTTCGCTGTGGGACTCGAACGGGAGAAACTCCCCATTCAGCCTGACGTAATCCGTTTTCGGCATGGGGGTCTTTATCCAACTACTGATGATGATTTTCATGTCAATTCAACGATCTCCCAAGACTTCCAGGCCGCGGAGTTTTCCGGAGTGCCGTCCTCATTCATAAACAAAATCGGGTGAGCGGTCCACGTCACCCGGTAATCATCAATCTGGACGGCCCCGGTTGAGGGGTAGACAACCGCAGTGTAAAGGCTGCCAATCTTAGTTAGGCCATGACGGCCAATGCAGCGGAGGACGAGCGAGCGGCCAGTCATTCGCTCCTCCTTCTCAGAGCGATCCAGAGACAGTAGATCAGCACGCTCTCCAAGAGGAGCACCGGCAACGGCTGATGCACACTCTGGATGATGGCCAGGGCCAATGGTGCGCTCATAACTAGTTCCGTGAGACATCGTCGGGATACGGTCTACTGATCTCGTTGAGCAAGTCTCCTAGCTGCTCACAGGCACCACCTGGTCTACGATTCTCCTCGACCCGCTTTGCGATCTCATCCTGGGTCAGCGGGGCAGGGGCACGATAGTTTCCCGAGCAGTGAGTTGGGCGCGAGTTCGCGGATCCGGAGTCGTGGCAGCGTTTAAACCAATTGACGATGAAGCGAGGGTAGTTCTTTTTGCGCTTCGTGGGATTAGCCCAGAGCCACTGATTCATTGCGTCGAGTTCGGTGTCGATCTTCGCGGCCGGGAATGCCTTCCTCCACGATGAGCGATGCTCGGCCGTCACCCCATGCCAACCGTTGTTCCAGTAAATGTCGGCTGACTCCATCAGGCTTCAATGGCTGGGGGTTTGCGTTTCACTGATTCCCGGCCAGGACGGAGTTCGATGTGCTGTCCGTAGCGGCCGCTGAAGTCTGCCGCGGCCATTTTCCCTTTGAGCTTCGTGGCCTTGCGATGGATCTTTTCCGCGTCGGTCACTCCCAATTTGATCGCTGCGTAGATGTCCTCCGGGGTGGCACCGTCGTCGATGAGGTCTGCACACAACGATGAGGGATCCTTAATCGTGCGTCGTCCCCGGCTGGGGGCTAGATGCCAGTGCTCGAATGAGTCAGGGTCGTCCTGCAACCTGACTGAGATCTCCTGGTCGAGTGCCTTTGCGAGGGGCTCCAGTTGGAGAAGGTTCTCCTTCATCTTTTCGACTTCCGCGTTCGAGAGCGATGGAAGAAAAGTATCGGACACTTTTCTGTTCGGCTCCATGATCATATACTGAGCGTTGAGTGCGGGGCATTTCAGCCGGCAGGCGCAGTAGCGACAGGTCTCTGGATCAGGATTATAGCCACCCCCGACGAAGGGATTTGCGGGCTGGCCCAAGAGCATCCCTGGAAAAACTAAGACCGTGAGATCATAGAGGTCTTTCTCGCAGAGGGTGTGGCAGCTCTCGAGTCGGCCGCCCTTGATGTAGGCCACCTGGACAGTATCCACATCGTAGTGCTGTGCGACCATCGCTGCGTAGCTCTTGAGTTGCCAGGACTCCCCGGCAAAGGGGAGTTGCCCCCAGCCGGTCTTATAATCGACAACGATTGCCTGACGCTCCTTGACCATCACTACGTCTGGCTTGCCGGTATGATAAGCGGACTCGAACTCATCGCGCAGGTAGAGTCGTCGTTCGAGGTGGAACTGGATGCCCTCGGTATCGTCACCCCAAAGAACAACGGGGAGAGCACGAGCCTCAGTCACGTAGTCCTGCGCTTCTGCGATGTTGGCCGCGGAGTATCGCTCCGGCTCAAGTTTGTCCTGCCCGAAAAATATCCCCTCGCAGATCGAGTGGATTATCCGACCGTGGCTTGCGAAGGGATTGTCCTCATCCTTCGGCAGTTCACCGCGACCTCGCAACAGTTGTTCGAGAGGTAGACTTGCCGGGCAAGCATGGTATCGCTCCATCGATGAGCTGCTTGGGAGCCCTTTCCGTTCCTTGTCCATTTCAGTTAGAGAACTGTTGAGGGTTCGGATTCAGTGCTTTGCTTTCAATCTCGATCCACTGGTCCTTGATCTGCTGCAGTTTGGCCTGGCCCAGCCGAGCGACCGTGCCTGTTTTCCCCAAGAGTTGCATTCTGCGCAGGACCCCTTCGACGTTTTCAATCTTGGCAGAACTACTCGTTATCAGCTCAAGGACTTCGGTGAGAATTCCTATCCTGGGATCAGGTTCGGGTTCGGGTTCGGGTTCGACTTCGATGACCTCAACTGGTTGTGCCTCGGCCGGTTTCTCAGGCCTAGTAGGCAGGGGAGATCTAGGACCGTCGAAGAGTCTTACCGCGGGCCTTGATTCGGCAATGTCCGTCTCCTCCTCTGCCGTTCGCATTCCGAGGCAGAGATCTGGGCAGTAGAGTCGAGCGAAGAATGCGCTGCTTCGATAGCGCAGCATAAGGTCAGGCATGGTCTGCCACTTGCTGCCAGACTTCCCAAACCATCCCTCTTTCTTGGCCATTTCGATGGAAACGGGGGGACCATCAACGATGTCTCCACTGTCCAAATGTTTAGCCCAGGCAACGCACGTCAACTCGTCACCCTGTCCGCTCATGCGGTGCTGGAGCGGAGAATAACGGCCGCTGGAATTCACCATCGCGATGAGGAACGATGCGCTCCAGGAAGGCTTGCCGTGGACGACAAACATATTCTGCAGGACACTGAACGGATCAGCTCCCAGCCGGTGGGCAATATTGAGTGCGATCAGGCAGTTGGGTATCGAACCTCGGAAACTTTGAGGAACTAGGTCGGAGGCAGAGAGCAATTTCGCAGCTCTCAGGCCGAGTTCGAATTGATCACTGTTCCCAAAGAGGGACAGTGACTGGCTGGATGGTTCGTGTTTCTGGATTTCGGTCATGGTGATAAAGGAAATGTGTTCAGTGCGGTTTTGTTCGGTCTAGTTTGATCCAATTAGTTGAGGTATGACTCTTCACCGAGTTCGAAGACGAAGGCCGAGGAAGCGGGCGGCTCTGCTAGGCCCCGCTCTAGCCAAAAGAGACGGATGGCCGAGTTGAGTTGCTCGAGGTTTGAGATCGGGTTGAGCCGAATTCCCGAGCGTTTCCTCGAATGAAGTTTAGGTTCTATCGTCGCAGGTTTGTCGTTCATACGACCTAACATTTCCTGCCGGATTAAAAAACGGGAAGCCTTTTCTGTTCTTTTCGACTCACACCCTTTTCACACTTTTTAAGACCTCTTAATGGCTCAGAGCGAACTGCAACGGCAACGCTTAGTAAGCATGATGAAAAAAACGCACTTAAAGCGAAGAAGAGGGTTGCGTGACACATTGAGGGGACATAGACCTCCCTCGGTGCCTCCTCGGAAAAAGATCGAAGATACGTCCAACATGGGACGGCCAAAGATACCAGCTCGGGATCGGCTCAAAATCTGCGTGCGTGCGGATCTTGATGCGGCCTCTGACCGGGCCATGAAGGCCGAAATGAAGGCTTCCGGTCAAACCCGCTCCAGGGTCATCCGACGACTGGTAAGGGATGGACTGCGAGAGCTGGGCCACCGCATCCCGCCCACCGCGGAGGAGAAGGCCGAGAGCTAGTCTCCCAGCAGGGTTTCGATCTGGTCGCTGGGAATGAAGAGTTGACCACTTCCCGTCCCCACTCGCTTTGTTCTGATCTTGCCCTCTCGGATGAGGACCTGCACCCATCTCCGGCTGCGATTAAAGATCTGCCCGAATTCTTCACTCGAATAGTAATCGGGACGGGCTGCCGGCTTAGGAATTGTGATTGCCATGCCACTCAGAGTCACCGGCCGTTTCAAAAGAGGAAGAGAAAAATGCCCCTCCCGCGAAATTAAGCGAGAGGGGCTGAGTCGAGACGAAATTTTCGGGAAGTCACGGGGAAGTCTCGTTCGAGAAGTCTCGGTTAGTGCTTCCCACTTTTCTGTTTTAGCGAAGCACTACGAGGAGCGATCTACGACTGAGAGATGCGGGGCCCGGGACAAGCATCGTTTTGCTGAAACGGTGTTTGTGGCCGGCTTTGCCAGCACCCTCGGGTTCGTTGTCCAGGTGGCAGCAAGTTTGGCCGAGCGTTCCTCATCAAACTGAGTGTAACGCTTGGCCGTTATGCTGGCATCCGCATGGCCAGCCATCGCTGCCACCGTGATGAAGTCGTGACCGTTCTGGATAGAGCAGGTACAGAAGAAGTGACGCAGACTGTGTGGGCTAAACGAGGGAAGCCCCAGCCGCTCGCAGGAGGCCTTGAGAGCGTTCCTGCCGTCTTTCACCGGCATGACGTAGTCGTCCTGCTTCAGGGTTCCCAGATCTCGTTTTAAGAGCTGAGTAAAGACGGCTCCCTTCCGGTCCACTTGGATCTCTCCCTGATCGTCCAAGAGAGGCACTCTGGTCTCGGCCAAGCCCCAGATCCGGAGGAGTGCGTCCTTCGCAATCGGGTTCAAGTCGATCTGCTCCCGAGCCATGTTGGGGTTCTTCAAGCGAACTCCGCGCAGATCCAGCAGACTGTTCTCGAAATCGACATGGTGCCATTTGAGCTTCTGGACCTCACCAATGCGCAGCCCGGTCGCTCCCAGGAACATGACCCAGTTGGCTGCTCGCTGCTGCTTCTCGGGGTGCTTGGCCTTGAAGCTCCGAATATCAGCCACCAGCTCCTCGAACTGCAGCCCCGCAGGAATGGGCTTCCTCGCAACCTTGCCGCGCTGGGCCTTCCACTCCAATTGCCGTGCAAGCATGGTCTTGTGGACGAGTTTGAACCGGGGCTTGATACCAATGAGTCCCTCGTCAATGGCCCGGTCGAACATGATGTTGAGGGCCACCCACTGCAGCCTGACCGTGTTGAAAGCGTAGCCCCTGCCCTCGCAGAGTCTTCCCGCGCAGAACACGGTCTCAAGCCAGTTGGCCAAGTCAGAAGCGGTCACCTTGTCGATTTTGAGCCGCAGGAACTGCTTTGGGGCCGTCCGGAGGAGTTGGTTGAAATTGTCCTCGTAGCTTTGGACCGTGCTGGAACGCTGATTTCCCAGCTTCAGGGTGGACAGGATCTCCCGGAGGTAGTCCTCGACTCGGGGCATATCCTTGGACTTTTTCTTGGGTTTGGCCACCTCCTTGTCGATGGCCGCGTAGAGTTTGCGCTGGGCCACCTTTTTGTCGCTCGTCTCAAGGTTCAGAAATCTCGGCCGGCCTCCGCTACTCACCCTGGCTCCGTAAACGATCTCTCCCTCAGAATCATGCCTCCAGTAAAGGTTGCGCACCTCACTGCTCTTCCAGGTTTTCTGTTTCTTCTTCATGGTTCGTCCTGCCAAGAAGATTGCCGGTGAATCGCGATTTGAACAACAAGACTTTTTCTGCCGTATTTATTTCCACAAAGTTACAAAGAGCGAGCTTTGCAGAGTTCCGACAAGGCACTCGACCCGCTTTCCTGAGTCTCGAGTTTTACACTTTTTCGTTCGTCACACCCCCAGACCCTGCGTCTCACTGCGCCCCACTGCACTTGCATCCCCTTGTTTTCGCGGGGATGACGGGTTCTCTAACACAATGCGCTAGACTAAGGATCTAGTGGGTGAATAACCCGTGGGGGTTCGAGCCCCCCCTCGAGCATCTTCTTTTATAGGGTCAAACGGCCCTGGAGAGGTTTGGCAACTCCCTTCCGGGGGTCACGTTTACACTTACGTTTACACTTGGGGGTGTAAACGGGTCCCGAAACGGCAGTTAGCCTCCAAGGGCCGTGACGAGAAAAGACAAAGTCGCGCAAGAGATGACGCTCCCAAAGAAAGTTTCTGACCCACTAGACCTCAATGTGGCCTTGCGAGCAAAAATGCAGATTTGCTACGGTTTCCACTTTGGCATGGGCCGACTCTTGCGGGTCCTTCGTCGTCCTCCAGCCCTCTCAAAAGCCTCCTCCAGGAGCACGTCCACAGGGTCAGTTGTGTGCTCCTGCTCGGCTGCTCTGACCAGCTCAATGAATTTCCTTTGTTCCAGCTTCGACAAGCCACTCTTGGACTCCCGGCTGGGCCGCTGCTTCCCGTAGTTGTTTCTCATGAGTTTTTAGGAGATCGACCTCCTTTTTGGTTGACGGTGGTGGCAGAGTGTCATCGTGCTCTACCAGCCTGCGCTTTTGCAAATAGGTCATGATATTGCGACTGTAATCAAGCCTGCGGGGTTCCCCCCCCGCGGGGAAGTAGACCTCCGCGGCAGCGTCGAAGCTCCCCTTGAAGGACCCGATCTCCCCGGTCCAGCCGTTTCTGGCCCACACGTCCTTTTCAGCGAACCACATAAGGGCTTGGAGGTCGTCCGGGGACATTCCCATCCTCTCCGCGGCCCTGGCAAAGACCATCTGGCCGAGGGCAAAATCCAGATTGGACACTCCGGTCTCAGACTCTGGCTGAATTCTCCAGCGGTCGGTTCCTCGGTGAAATATCTTACGCAACGTCCGAGCGGCCCAGACATCGATGGTGGCCCTCAGAGAGGTGCCAAAGAGGTTCATCGCAAACTGCGGAGTTTTAGGCGCAGCCACCTCCTGGAACCAGACTCCAGCCACCACTCTGAGGACGGCGCCGCCATTTGAGTTAAACCGCTCTCCGTTGTGCTGCCGCGGCATCAGGTTCTTTGCCTCAATATAATCATCTGCCAGCTTCGACAGGGTCTTCCCTTTGGGCTTGATCCCTTCTTTCCGCAATAGCTCCCGAGTGGCCTCGAGGCCCTCTTTCATGGCACTGCGCAGAGCCAGGTAGGCTGGAATGGTCTCCTCAAACTTGCCACTCTTGTACTGCTCGATAACATCCATCGACTGGCTGAAGTTCGTCTCGACCGGGGTCTTCGCAGAGGTGGCTCCCAGGAACTGCGTGAAGATGTCAAAGGCAAACCCCAGTGAACCACCCAGCTTCTCGCGCATCCGGGAATACCAACCCAGGCCGGCTGCAATCTCCGGAATGTCCAGGGCCCTGGTGGCTTCCTCGACGACAAGGTCTGCCGCGGCATCGACCGATCCGTTCTCGGCCAGCTCACGCAGCTTGTCCTTGTTGGGCCCAGTGAGTTCGTAGTGCCTGTTCCCGTCCTCCAAGTAGTCTATGGTCGGGTCTCGGGGGGCCGGGTGAGGTTCGTCTACAAAGGGCCCCTCGGTCAGTTTGTAGGGGACCTCAATAGGTTTCGGCTTGCCGTCCTCGTCCAAGACAACCTCACCAGTCCGGTGGGTCTTATAGCGAACTGGGATGGCCTCTGGGCCATGCTCTTCCCCCTTTAGGGCTCCCTGGTCCTTGAACCTTCGGGCAGGTTGTCGTCCTGACTCTCCGAGTCCGAGGGCCTCGGAATACTTTTCGTAGACTCCCTGAAGACTGGAGCCGACCCTACGGTCCACCCCTGCGAGTAGATTGGGTCGTCCGAGGCTGCTTGCCTTAGCCTTGATCGCTTGCCGAAAATATTCACCCCCTGGGGCTGCTTTGATGACTGTTCCATCTTTTTGGATTATATCTTCTGTAGTCCAGTTATTGGACTCGTAAAACGTCTCTGTGTCAAACAGGACTGCTTCATCAAGATCGACATACTCTGTTACCTCGTCAAAGACCCCGTTTCGGATGTCCGGGGTGATGGCCTCGTTGAAGCCGAGGTGGACTAGGTTAAACCCTTCCGGGGTAGGATAAAAGGCAAAATCCTCTGCGGCCTTGCGCTGCTTGATTCCGGCATCCCGCAGGGCTTTCTTGATTGTTCGCATGACCCCTGTCACCTCCCCCTTGGTCTTCAATCCCCGGCCGAGATAGAATTCGGCCCCGGTCATGTCTCCTCCATCGACCGGGCTGTAGCCGGCTACCGCTTCCTGGTACGTATAGTAGCCCCGGACCAGCGCATAGAGTTCGGCCGCTTCTCGGGAGATAAATCCCCCAACCTGGCTGGCCTGATTGATCTCAATTTTGCCGGTCGCGTTAATCCAGACGCTCGGGGCCGGCTCCGTTCTCTTGAGTCCTTCCGGGCCTAGCAACCCAGCCAGTCCCATCTCATGCGCAATCACGTCACCGGACTTGGCATGAGCCAGGGCCTCTTCTATTTCCTGGAAGAACGCTCGCTGGACAGATTTTGTTGCCGTGTGTAGTCCGCGGAGAACTCCGGAGTTGAACCCTGGTTGGTTCTCGACTGAGACAACAGGCTCGGCCGGGTCAAAGAATGTGGGAGGCCCAACCCATTCCGGCTTGGCCGGCATCCTGCGAAGCTCCGAGTCTAAGGCATCTACTGTTTGCAGTTTTGTGGCAGTTGGGTCCACTCCCAGGCCTTTCACCCTGGTCACCCCTTGCGGCCCCAGCCTGTAGTCAGCCTCTTCTCTTATCAGGTCCCTCTCTCGGGGTGTAACTTTCTCGTAGATTATCAACTCGGAGCCTTTCACAAACCAGCGGATCCCATTCCGGGTAGAGTGTGATCCAAAAGCCTGCGCGTGAACAAGCCCTGTCGGGCCTCTGCGGGTCATCATCTCCCCGTCATCATAGAGCCCCAGGAGAACCTCGTTCTCTTTGAGAGAACTCACCGGCCCCGGCATCAAGTTCTTTTTCCAGTCCTCGAGACGGAACGGCAGGGCCTTTGTGTTGGCCTTCCGCGCTCGGTTGATGCGATCCAGCCGGGTGGAGAAGATTGCCGTATACTTGTTCTGGAAATTCTTGAAAACCGGCTTTGCAAAGAGTGGGTTCTTTTTTTTGTGGTCCTTGTTGATCACTCCCATGATCGCGTTCAGGAAGTCTACCTTGTCCTGGTCGCGGAAGTGAGTGAGGTTAGGCTTGCCGTCCCTGTGATTCTTGGCAAGGGTTTCCAGATCCCGCATGATCTCTGCGGTGTTTTTGTAGAGACTCTTGCCCAGCTTCGTATTGAACGCTTTCTCTGCGTTGTTCTGGAGTCGATCCATGTCGATCATCCGGAACAGGATGTTGCCCTTGGATGAGACCGTGATGTCGTAGGGGACTCCGAGTTTACTCTTGGCAAACCGTCCCTGCTTGGGCACTCGCTTCCTCCCTACCTTATCTGTCTTGTAGTTCCCGTGGTAGTGGAGGTTCCAACTATCCCCCTCACCGCTGACAACCGCATCAATCATATCCTGGAAAATCTTTATCTGCCGCGGATTGTACCAGCCACTTTCATGCAACAGTCGGAGAACCTCGTCCCACTGCGTCCGGGAGAGTCGGTAAGCCTTCTCCCCAGTCCCCAGAGTGACCGGCTCTACTCCATATCTTTCTGCGAGTTCCTGAATGATGGTCAGCCCTGCATTCTGCTTACCCTTCCAGGTTTCATCATCGATGCCTTCCGGCCGGCCGTTGGGGAGGAATTTGACGTTTCCGTCGTCATCGAATGCGTAGTTGACGATGTCTTCCCGGATGGCCCTGTCTTCGTCTTCCGGAGTGAGCGGGTCAGCCTGGGCAATCGCTCGCTCGACTGCTTTCTCCGAGACGCTCTCAATTGATCGGCCTGCGTTCTCGCGCAAGTAGGTCTCAGTAGCTCGGGCCAGGGTGGGGGATTGCAAGATCGCTCCCATGACTCCCTGCCCGGCCGTTGGATTTCCGTACTGATCGAAGAGCACTCCGTTTCGCAGGAGGAACTCTCTTCCGAATGCAAACTTGTTCAGCGTTCCATCGATTAGACGACGAACAAGCGGGTGCCTGCGGGCTAGCTCCTGAAGCTTGATGCGGTTTCCGGATAGCGCGGCCCCAACGGAATCAGCGTAGTATTCAATTGCGAGTTCGTCGTCCCCAATCGTCTCTCCCTTGCGAGCTTCGTATTTCCGCTTCACCTCTTGGCCGATCTCGTTCAGAGGCAGCAGGTCCGGCAGTATGTCGATGCCGGCCTCCCCAGGATCGTCAGGCAGGACGACATCTCCGCTCTCGTCGGTCCTAGCCCGGTCTCTCTCGGCCTGCAGTTCGGCTTCACTCTGAATAATGATCTCTCCCCGCTTGTTCCTCTTTGCCTGGGACAACAGATACTGCTCCTTGGTCATCCGCAGAGCCCCGTCAGGACCAACAAGCTCATCGATGACGAGCTGAGTCAGTCCGCGATCATGTATCTGGTGAGCTACCTCGTGACCGATCAGAGCACTCATCGGATCCGGTGAGCTGGTAGCAATCGTCATTTCCTTCGTCTGCTTATTCCACGAGCTTTCTGTCGCGTCCGGGTCGAACTTCCAGCGGATGTCCGGGAAGGTCGCTCCGTAGACTCCGACTTCGCGACGATGCTCCTTGCCGAGCCGGTCGAACGCAGTTCTTTGGTTGTCTGACGTCAGGTTCCTGCGAACTTCCGCCGCGTCAGCCAGGGCCATCTTATCGAACTCAGCCCTCTTCGCGACTGCTGGCATTCCTCCAAGGCCATGAACCATCCCTCTGACCATTCCCGGAGAACTAAAGAGCAGTCCTTCAGACATAGCGTCGGCCGCCCACACTTCCGGACCAAGGTGGAGACTCCCCGCCATTGAAAACGGGACCTCTGCAATAATTCCCTTCGCTCCGGCTTCTGCAGTCCTGGACGCAAGCCGAGCGGGATAGCGCAAGAGGTCCATCCCAATTGCTCCGCTCCGAGCCCATACGTTGGAACTTGAGGCCTCTGCGACTCGCTGCCAGTAGGGGACTGTTCCCTTCCGCCGGAGGAACTCAGATCCCATGTCGCTCATTGTCATGAACGCTGCTCGCAGGATGTTATATCTTCTGGGGAGGGTTGCCAAAAGTGCCGCCCCGGCAACCAGTGGACCACCAGCAGCGAACCCCCCAAGAGGACCCGCAACCACCGCAAAACCTCTGAATTTGTTTGCGGTCGAGATTCCAGCTTTCGCGGCATCCATTAAGGGATCAATTTTGTCGAGTCCCCATATTCCCAGCCGAGTCTGAGCAAGGGCACGGCCAGTCTTAGAGAGTGCCTCTGTCGTCTTGCGAGCTGCTCCCCGAGTCGCGTCTTTAAACGTCCCTGTCAGCCCGGTATTGGCCTCGAGCTTACCGAGTTGGCCCTTCATGTCTGCCAACTCGTCGGTGAGCGAGGCAAGCCTTTGCTTCAGGTGGCCGGTAGGAATTATCGTCTCCCCCTTCTTAACGTGCCGCGTTGCAAGCGCACCCTTATCGACCATCCTCCGCATTACCGCTATCTTAGTGGTGTGCGATGCGATTTGCTTGTTGAGGTTTAGAACCTGCTTTGTAGTGGTGGCTCCCAACCGCAGCCCCAGGCTGGCAAACGTCGTCAGAGGAGTGCTCGCTTCAACAAATTGCCCGGCCGAGGCCATGTTTTTGTCCAGCCCTTCAAGTTCTTTCTTGGAAAAGCTTTCCCGAGCTTTCTCGACCTTGGCCCTGGCTTGTGTGATCTGAGCGTATTTCTCCTCCTCGGATAACTCATGGCCCGCCAACTCTCCCATGAGCTGGAGGAATGCCTGGCCGGTAGCCATGCCATCAATCGCGTCCTGGTCATCGAACTCGGACATCGCATTTTCAAACTCGAAAAGTTTGCGACCGTAGTGATCCTCATCACCAGGTGTGCCAAAGGTTTCTTTCTGGATCCAGGCACTTTGCAACTCGAGTCCCTTCGCAAGCCAGACCGAGTTCCTGTGCATTTCCGAGACCCCCTTCCCAACTGAGGCAAGAGCTGCGTTGTCATACCACTTCTCCAACTCCTCGGAACTCACCCCCGCCAGCTCTCGGGCTCGTCCAAGTTTATAAGCCGCTTGAGTGCCTGGTAGAATCGCGTTCAGCACGGGAGCGAGCGGGGATCCGCCAATCCAGTCCAAGAGCTTGGGAATGCCCTCTGGCGCGGCAGCTCTGGCCCCCAGCGCAAAACCGGCGGCGGCTTCCGGAAGCGTCTCAGTGGCCAGAGCCTTCACTCCCATTCCGACCACCTTGTGGAAGGGCAGCTTCACCCCTTCCTCGTCTCGAGGTGCATTCTGATCATGCCATTCCTCCCAGGCCCCTAGTTCTCTCCACTTTTGGTGAGCCTCTACACCCGCGTGCAGAACCTCCTCATGGCTCATGAAATAGATCTTGCCGTCCTCAGTCCTAGAGAAGTCTTCAGCGATTAAGCCTCGATCAAAGTAATCCCGATACCTCCCAGCCTCACCGGCTTCCAGGTTGGGTTCATACTTGGACAGGGTCGCTTCAAAATTCCCAGCCGCGGTTAGGAACCCGTCCGAGTCAACCAGACCGGCAGACTGCAATCTCTCAATCTGCGTCTGAGTCTCGGGCACTTTATCTCTTGGTGATTCTGTTCAGGGCAGGGATGACGTGCTTCAGTGCCCATTCCTGCTCGCTGATCTTAGTCCCAGGAATGACGGCCCCCGTTCTTTTCCCCACCTGATGCGGCGGAATGAAAGCAACCCCTGGAAGGCTACCAAGAGTTCGGGCTAGGATTCTTGCATACCCATCCGGATCCTTTTCAATTGCCTTGCGTGATGCTGCGTCGGTCTTGAAGAAGGGTTCGGTGTAGTAAAATCTACTACTGCCCCCCGTGTAGAGGATGCCATCCTCATTTTTCCCCGACCTGCGAATCGAGGTGTCCACCCCCTTTGAGCGCAGCCAGGTTTCAGTCTCCTTCAGGTATTCTTTTACTTTGGCAACTGCCCCAGCGGGAGCATTTTTAGGCACTACCGCTTCAATGCCGGGGCTTGGAGTAGGATCCCCTCTCCCTCCTGAATTGAAGTCAGTCGAGATGACGTGCTTCACGTTCTTGAGATTCACCCTGGAAGCTGCGTGATCACGCGGAGTGGTCAGGACCATGAAGTCCGCAGTTAACTCCTTCCACCCTTCCTCGGGGCTATAATTCCAGAACTTTCCATCCACTCTGATTTCTTCGTTAACAGGTGGCAGGGAATCTCGAGGCAGAGACTTCCTGTGGTCAGCGTACTCGGTCCAGCTCGCAAACTCGGGCACGGGTCCAGTCGAACCGGTCTCCCCCGGTTGACCTAGCGGGTCTGGAGGCAAAACCCTTTCAATCTCCTCCGGGTTCACCCGTGGCTGGACTGGTAACTCCGCTTCCTTCCGGTTCTTTTCGTAAAGGTCAACACCTTCCGGGGTGAGACTCGCGGGTGGTTGAGCAGGGGGTTGAACCGTGTCCGCTGGTTGTCCTCCCCCCTCCGCAGCCTGGATCGCACGAAGCGTGCTCGCGTCTCCCTCGGTTACTTCCCTCGTGGGCTTGACCGGTTCTTCTGCTTCGGAGACAGGGGGCCTGTCGCCTCGAGGCAGAACAAATCCGGTCTCTGTGAGTTCCTTCAGTTGCTCATTCTTTTTCCTGATCCGGTCGTTCAGGTCTTTTTGAAGAGCAACCACTTTCTTTCGGTTCGCTGCTTCTGGCAGTTGGTCGTTCCATGCAAATTGGAACAGTCTCTTTACCTCTTCCAGTGACGGGTTGCCGCCAAAGAGTTCCTTGATGGATTTAGCAATAATCGACTGCACCTTTTCACGTTGCTCGACGGTCTTCGCTCGAATGACATCGGGTATGATGGAGCCCTGCAGGGGACCGGTCTTGATTACTCCGTCGTCAAATGCCTTGAGAACCACATCGAGCTTGTCCACCTCGTTTTGTGCAAGGTCAGCCCCCCCGCTAGCCCACGGGACAAGGTCCTTCGTGGCCTCCGCGTTGAAAATCACCTCGGCTTCGGTCAACTCCCGGCCGGCAGGCCCTATCTTTCCAGCTCCATCTTTAGGTACTACAGTCCACGGTGAGATGATCTGACCGTCCTGCTGGAAGGCTGACCGAATGTGGACCTTCTTGGTTTTCGGGTCTACAAAGGGTTGCTGCAGTGTGGTTATTGCCCCTCCCTTTTTCCGAGCAGCTTCAATGCTTAACAACCCTTGCATAGCGGTTGTCTTGTAAGCCGCGATAGCGTCAGGATTCTCCTGCAGCTCGCGCAGGGTCTTAGGTGAGAGTCGTGCGAGCTTGTCCCGGTCTGCCTCGGACGCGACCAGGTCAGTCAGCCCCATCGATTGTCCCAAGCGTTGACTTGCAGCGAGATCGACCTGCGCTTTCTGCATCTTCATTGCTTTGTCGGCAAGGCCAGCACTCAAATCCATTTGAACCATTTTCAGGTTCGGTTCGAGGGACTTGGCCATTGCGAGATGCTCGCTAAACCGGTTCTCTGGGTCGTTGAAGAAATCAACCGCTCCCTGTGCCATCTTCTTGAACGGAGACTCATCGGGTAGGAACTCTGCCAAGCTCTTGGCTTGAGCCGAGGTCGATTTCACAAAGCTTTTGAGATCCGACCGCTTCTGCAGACCCTTGCTGATATCAGATCCCATCGATGCCAGCCCTCGGCCAATCGCTTCACCTCCAATGGCAGCTCCCTTCAGGATTCCGCTCGTATCCGCCCGGCCCAACTCTGGACGTACTGTATCTCCTATTCGTGCCATTTGACTAAATCATTGAGTAATACACTCCCAAGTAACCGTTGGGCATCGTCGTCACCGCTTCCGGCATCACCTCTTGCAATTCCTGGGCCATAACTCCGGCATAAAGGAGCGAGGGGCCGTGATAGCGGAACTCGTAAATCCCGATACCCAGCGGGTGTGTTCCGACTCTGGTGATGTCACGTTTCAGGCGACGGTCGCTCCCAGCAGCAGCCATTCCTCCACCAAGGGAACCAAGTCCAGAGGCAATTCCACCCCAGATCGCGCCGTGCATGGCCTGCTGTGCGCCGTAAGTATTGGCCTGGTATTCCATCTCCTGCCCTTGTCTGGCCATGTCCATATTCAGGCCGGTGTCGGGGTTAAATAGCTGCGGACTGGCCCGCTGAGACGCTCCCATAGCTCCTTGGCCGGTCTGGAAGGTGTAAGGCATACTCTGCGCGGGTCGTCCCAGGACGGCCATCATTGGATCGGCCCCGGTAGCTCCCAGCATCTGGAACAGGCTGCCGCCGGCTTGTTGTGCCTCGGCTCTATTCATCCGCATCACTTCCTCGCGTCCCAAAGCCTCGGAAAAGATGGATAGGTTGTCTCCTATGCGTCCTCTTGCTCCAGTTGCTTCTCTTGCGCTTTGCTGCGCCATCCGGGATTGCTCCGGGGTCACTCCCTGTGCCCTGGAGTAGAGATCCTCGGTCAGACCGGTCTGGTTCTCGATCAAGCCCTGCATTGCCGGGTCGCTCGCTCGTAGGGCCGTGATGTAATCACCCCCGAGTTCGCTCACGTCGCGTAGGTCAGCCTCACGTTGCGAACGAGCGGTCGTAGCCCTCATTCTCTCCGTAGTCGGAGCGGCTCGCTCGTAGAGGGCCAGAAGACCCTCCTGGTCTCCCCGGCCAAACATGGCAGCTTCCTGCCGTCCTAGCTCATTTTGGAGATAGTCCTCACCGAACTGTCTTTCGGACTGTACCAGCCTTCTTTGGAACTCCGGATCCGTTATTCCCTGGCCTCCCTCCCAGTCGGAGCCAAAGAGGAATCTTCCCATGCTCTGGTTCGCGTCGATCCGCGGAGGCATCGGGGGAGGATCTGATTTTTTGCCCATAGTTTTTTAAGACTCTGACGAGGAGCTTCTGAGACCACTCTATCAACCGCGGTCCATCCTTTTTCTCGCGGAGGCCGAGAAGCCGGTGGGTGATCACCTCTGGAACCTTGGCTATGAGTTGGAGGCACAGGCCCCGCATTCCTCCCGGCTTCGACCACAAGAACGCTAGGAAGAACGAGTCCCCGTCCTTGTCATCGGGCTTCCAGGCAATGATGTCGTCCCAAGTCCAGTCCTGGCAGCGATACCACATCAGCAGTCCGTCGATTTCTCCCTCGGTGCTGTGCCAAACCAACGTCCCTTTCAGGTAGTGGTAGGCTATGAGAAGACGAACTACTTCCGGGTCGAAGTTATGGACAACCTCCACATTCTCGGGAGTGGAGTAGATGAAGTCGTAGAGCCGGTCAAACAGCTCGACCAAGTGAGTCGGGATTTCCTTTTTTTCAAGGAAGCTGGCAACGTGCCCTGCTTGCAGGGTCATTTAGGACAGTACGCCGAATACTGCGAAGTGGAAAGGGTATGAAGTGTAAACAGTGTGGATCTTGAATTGTCCTTCGTCCACGATCTGGACTGCTGCCTGATCGTTTTCATCGTCCCAGAATGCAGTGTGAGCAACCTGTGTGATGATGACGTAGTTGGAACTACTCATATCCGTCGTCAGGTCGAAGGTGTATGCAAAACCGGTCAAGTCAGTGCAGGTGCAACCATACAGACCAACGGCATCAGAGGTTGACCTCGAACCACTCCCATTGATCACTCCCCATGCCCTCGGAAGCGGCAGGTATTTCATAAAGTCGAGCTTCTTCAGATTGCCGGAATCATCCGTGTCCGAAAACAGCATGACATCTGCCAGCGAAGGAACGGCAGTAAGCGCAGCCTGACCGGTGATGACATCGTTGTTCAGGTGCTCCTCATCAATGCTGCCGTCAACATACTGATCGGAATTGACGGAGTTAATGGCCATCTTACCAACCGTGACGTTAGCGTCCTTGATCTGGTCAGTCTCAACGGCATCGTCTGCAATCAGTGCCACTGTAATCGCATCATCATTGATGTGACTGGTCGCGATCCCGTTTCCTCCTCCCGCAGCCTTCAGCCGAATCGCTCCGGACGATAGCTCGAGGGTTGTGTCGTCTACCGCATCGGCATGAAACGCAGAATTCGTGAATAACGAGTTGAGCGTCGTGTGAGTGAGTTGATCATCTTCCGAGAAGGAAGTAGTCGTGGTTACTTTTGGCATCAGGTTGCGCTGGTTGCTGTGTTAAACGTGTTGGTGGCCCGGACTCCTACCGCTCGAAGTTCGGGACGGCCAAGGGAAGGAGTCCAATCAAGCTGGCACGAGAACCCTCGAGGGTTACCGATTCTGCTCCGAACTGAGCCTCCTTCGCTTTTCTGCAAGACGGCCCCGAGCAGATCATCGATGGTTCCCAAGGATGTAGTGCTATCTGGATCTTCAGTTATAACGGAGAGTGTCCCATTGGATGCGCTCTCGCTATCTGAGACGAACTGGGCCTCAAGAAAATTGAAACGCTTCCGCTCGATTGTTCCGTGGGTGTAAGCCCTGGTGCGTAACTGGGCTGGAATTCTGGTCTTGACCGTCGATGCGGTCCCTGCGGCCGGGGCAATGTCGTCCAGATCTAGCCCTGTCTGATCGAGTTGATGCACCCCCCCATCCTCGTTAACGGCAAACAGCTCGTTCACCTTTCCGGTCTTGGACGGGATCAATTCAACGATCCCCCAGTTGTCTGCGCTTGTTGAATCAACCGACTCCCAGCCCTGAGTGAGGAAGTTAAAGATAAAGATCTCGTTGTTTTTCTCGCTATCCCCGGTTGGCACGGCCAGCCAATACTTGTTATCGTGGATACAGGCTACTGCCTTGTCTGCATAGGACCGGTTGATCCGCTTGATCTCGGAGTCTATAGCTTCTGAAAGAGGTTGATCAAGGCCGCGCAGGTTGAGTGCGTCGGCAAAGGTCACTCCCATAACTCCGTTGTCGGAGAGGAAGAATAGTTGCCCCGCATGGTAGACGATAGTTTTGCGAGCAACGCACCCCAGCTCGTTCGATAGCATCCGGACCTGAACGTCAGCCAGGCTCCCGGAGGTGCCCAGGAGTTGGTGGATCGAGTTGCGGTTAAATACAACAAGCCGATCTGAGTCATAGGCTTGTAGACCGACTATGTAGTCTGCAGTGCCTCCGGAGATCCGGAACTGGTTGTAGATAGTGTCGAAAGTGCTGTTGTCCAGGATGTCGCTCGCAATGAGTTCGTCGTAGATTGCTGGGCTGCGACGTGCTGGGCTGGCCGCGGATGTGTGTGTGTAGGGAGTCCAGACTCGTCTATTGTGGTAGGTTGCCCAGGCAGAGGCCGGGTGATATTGGAATCCACCACCCAGGCTGACTTGAGAGCGAAGGAAAACGTCAGCACCCCCGCTTCCTGTGTCGTCAGCCTTGGACCTGCCATAGAAATAGAATTCGTCCGCGTCTACTTTGGTGATCGAGTATTCGTCCCCGTCAATGAGCTGTGTCGGACCTTTGTCTGTTATTACTATGCGGTCTCCCGTCGATAACCCGTGGGCCGCACCGGCATTCCTAGCCCAAAGGAATTTCCCAGCTTTGTCGATAGTCACCTGCCCCTGCATCTCCACCTTTTGGGTGTAGGTCCCAGTGCTCACCTTCGTGAACGCGGGAGTGCCTCCGAGCCCTGTGCCTGCGTGGTCAGGGTCAAATACCCAAGGAGTCTTCCCGTCTTGCCGCAGCATGACGACATCGAACTCCTGCTGAAGTTGCGCGTCCTGGTTGAGAGTGTCGCTCGGGTAAGCAATCGAGGTAGTGGTGAAGTCGGCCAGCTTTACCGCAGTCGCAGCATCGTTGTGTGCGATGATGATGTATTCATCGTTATTGGAGTTCGGGTTTGTGAACCGGCAGGACCCGTAAATGGCTTGGGCTCCCCCGGTCAGTTTGACGGATCCAGCCGTGCCCCCGGTCCAGGATCCGCTCGTCCCGGTTATGGTCACGTCAAATGTCGTTGTGGTCACATAAGTCGCAGCTCGGTTGCCATTAAGCGTCCCAGTGCCGCCGGTAAAACTACTCAGGTTCACCATGCCCCCAGTTGATGGGATCCCGTGAGCCGCGGGAGAGGCTCCTCCGGTTGTTATCCTTATCCTCCCGGATCCTTGGTCTGCCCCCGTGCTACTCCCTATCGCTCCAATGAGCACGATGGCAGAGGTCCCGGTAGATGCTTTCAGAAACGGGAACACATCAGTCGAGAGGACAACTCCCGACACATTCTTGTATCCCTCCCGGACCTTGGCCGTACCACTTTCTTCAAAGCGCATATTCTTGGAGACAGAGACATCTCCAGGCTTGAGCTGAGACGGCCGGAGCCGGGTAACTAGTGCTCGGAAGCCAGAGTCTCCATCGACCAGAATCGGACTATCGAGAGCTTGAGGCATGGGCTACCGCTTGTAAGCTATCACGCTGCCGGAGTTTAGAGTTATTTGGGTGAACTTTCCGTAAAGCTCCTGACCGGAGTCAATAGTCGTATTTGCGTCGAAATCCTCGATGTTGCAGATAGTCCCGGCATGGTTGAGCACTGCTGCTGCCCCGTTGACGGCTTGAATCGTTTGCCAGGAGCCTGTGTGGGTTCCTGTGTCGTTGATGAGCTTGCCACCATTGCCTCCCGTGAGCGAGTATGCTGTTTGTCCTTGAGCCATAGGGGGATTCTCGCACCCTGTGTCTGATCTATTCCTGCGCCGGCAGACCTCTATCGAGACTGGTCACTCCCGTGCGTCCGGACCCGGTGGTTCACGAATTGATTCCCACGGTTGCGGTCGAGTCGCTCGAGTTCGCGCTGGAGGGCTTTGTTTGCCCTGCTCTCTATGGCAAAGGATTTCTCGACGAACCCGTCACTAGCCAGGGTGTCAGCAAAGACTCCCAGAGATATGTAGTCTCTCCATTCCATTGGGAGGGTAGTTGCGTCCCCGTCCTGGTCCCCGTAGGTCACGTCCAGCCGCTTCTTGTAAGTCAGGAAGACGACCGGGAAGGATACCTTTGCGGCGCTGATGTCGCTGGATGACGTTGTTATCGAGAATGCGTGGGCTATCGCTGAAGATTGTCCGTCAACGGGGGTGTCAACCTGCGAGCCTACCGCAGTGAGGGTAAAGGTGTCATTGACCAGTAAGTTTGCCGCAGCGGAAGCAGTTGTTACCCCTTCCACTTTGACAGTCCCCCCGACGATAGCATCGGTCTTTAAGGGCAACGTCATTAGCCCAGACCCAAATCCGCTTGCCCATGTAACTGGAACCTGCGATGCGCCATAAGTCACTTTGTAACCCGGCAACTCGACTCCGTTCCGGCCCAGAAAGACCTCGTATTCCAGAGGGCTATTGACTGCAAACGGGTTTGCATCGTGTGCGCGAAGGACGGTGTCGATGTCTCCCGCTTGAATGCTGGTGACCCCAGAATCTGCAGATGTTGTGCCTATAAAGGGCACGAAGAGTTGGGTCGGATCCGAATCGTTGACCACTCGTTCCTCCCCGGTGACCAAGAACTGGTCCCACAAATCGGACTCACGGTAGGCAGCTCGGGCTCTTGAGTTAACCAGAAGACGAATCCGGGTCTTTTCTACATCGATGAACGTCGCACCGTGGAGTGCTTCAATCGTCGCTAGCAGATTCGTATACGTCTCGGTCTGGCTCATCAGTCGTTACTTTTCAAATGCGGATTGCGCTTCAGGTAGTCCCGCGTGAATTCGGGATCTTCCCAGCAACCAGGCTTAGATGTCGCGAAGGCAAAGTATTCGTCTGCCGGAATTGATGCTCTGTGCTGGTAGGTCTTCGGCTTTTGGAACCGAACATCTTCCTTCCAGGATCGAGCTTGAGCTGATGCGGCCTGATTGTCCTTCCGCTCGTTTTTCACCAGCGTTTCGGACTGCTCTTGTACTGCGCCGTGCAGTTCTCGGAACAATCCCTCGACGTTCAGGTTCTCATCCTTGAGGGCTCCCAGTGTTTTCAGGTGCGCGTCCCTGCGCTCGAGGAGTTTCCCGCCGCGGCGGATTTCTCCCTCCTGCTCACGGGTGAGGTTGGAAATCACCTGGATCATAGAAAAAAGGGATCCCCCCCGACCGCGGGTAAGAATGCGGTCGGGGGATCTCCTCGGTTGGACGAACCAAATTGAATTAGCTCTCCGGATTCAGTCGCTTCATGTCCACGAACACGGTGACCTTCCCGGACGTGAGCCCAGATACGTTCACGTCGCCAGTGAACAGGATATCGAGGGTGTCAGCCGTGGCATAGAGTTTCCCCTGCTGCTCGGCCGCGGTGCCCCCATCGATGTAGGCTCCCAATCCATTTGCGTAATACAGTGTGGACCCATCATCGTTGTGAATCTGGGTTGCCAGAAGAAGACCGTTTGCGTCACTCCCGTCTCCCGCCTGCACAGTCAGACTGGCTCCGGCCCCATCAAACGCGGTCTCGCTGTAGAGGCCTACGTTTCTGACAATTGCACCAGCCGGGATAGGGATGGTGAAGGTTTGGGTCGTTGCGTCTGCGGTGAGGTCACCGTGTTTGACGGTGAGGTAATCACTCCACCCGTTACTGATCTCGTTGTTTGCTACTCTAGACATTGTCGTAAGTTCCTTTCGTTAGTTAGATTAGGAGCGAGCTTCGTCGATTTTCGCGTGTGCTCTGGGGTCGAGGACCTCCAAAGTCACCCAGGCTTCACAATAGCCGCGGTCTCCACCACCCTGGTCATCCAGCTCCACCTGCTTGAGGGGGACCAGGGATGCCACTCCATAGTGCTCCAAGTTCACGATGTGAGCCCGGTCATGGAATGTGGAATCGACCGAGCAGTCGGGGTTTGAATTGGCCAGTCGAAGGTCACCAAAATCGCTCCGGAACAGGTCAACTGACAAGGTAACCGTTTTTCCGGTCCCCGAGACGGTGTAACGCTGTGTATTCTGCGAGGCTCCGGTGCGCATGAATTGCGAGATGGATTCGCGAACTTTCGTGTCCGCGACACAGGTCACATTCTGCAAGTTCCCCGAGACGTTATACATCGAGGCCAAGGCCCCGTTGAGGTCCTCCTCGGCCACGTCTGCGTTCGACTTGGTGATGATCTGCGCTGCCGGCGCACGATAGTTCGTAGGAACTTCCGCCGGCCCAGCCGAATCGATCCAGTCGGTCAGGCCCCGCATAAGCGAAACCGCAGAACCGGATCCAGTCTGCTTGTCGTTGGCCGAGCTGATCGCGGCTTCGATGTCACGCTTCACTTCGCGCAGGCATTTCACCTTTGCGGATCCGGTGTTTGCGCCAGTGTTCGAGACGGCCTGCTGCACGGTCGAGACCATGTAGTCGCGGCGGAAGCCTTGAATCCTGTTGCTCAGTCGAGCGCGGTTCTCGAATTTGTCGTTGAATGACGAAACGTCAGCCCCTTCTTGGAGGCCGCTCGAACCGTCAACGGCTGCGAGGCCATCAACTGTCCATTCGTGGTTGGTTGCCTTGGCCGGTCGCTTGGGAGCCAAGGAGGTAAGCGGGGTCGAGGTCGGATCGAGCTGCGTCAAAAGCGAAGTAAGATCTTCGGGATTGCTTACAGCGGATCCAGTACCTGGAGCACTTGGGTTGTCAAAACTGCTTGAAAAAGCCATTTTCTAGATTTCCTTTCGGTTGAGTTGTTAAGTTTTCTGCAAAGAGAGAATTTCTTCCAAGACCTTGTAGTCACCCGACGAATTGAACTGCTGATGCAGATTCTCCAGTCCTCTAGCTGGGGTTGCTTCCTGCTTTGCAGGTCGAGCATTTCCAGCACTCGGATTCTCGGGAGGTCTCATGCGGTTCTGCGTTTGCTTCTTCGCAGGGGCCTTCCCTTGTTTCCGTTGTTCTGAGCGATGAATCGAATCTGCTGCGTGTGCTATCACGAGCGGAATCTCCGGAAACGCATCCTTCAGAGCCTGCAGTCCGGGATGAGCCATCACCCCTTCGTAGCGTTGTCTGATTGGATTTGCCTCTTCCTTCATCCACGAAAACTCATCCTCCGCAATCTGACGTGATTGCTGACGTTCCGTCTCAGCGAGCTGCAACCCTTGCAGTTCTGTGTAACGGTTTTTGAGATGTGTCTTTCGTGCCTTTCTTGCGCTACGAAGAAGCCCCTTGATCTCACTCTTGGTGAATTCTTTTGAATCTTCCTCGTGGATAACAGCATCGGAATGCGTTTCTTCGTTATCCTCGAGCAAGTCCTCTCCCCACTCGATCATCTCGTCAACTTCCGCAGCCTTAGCTTGCAGTTCCTCGACGGTCTCGATCTCGCGATAGGGATTGGCTTCAGGGTCGGAAGTCCGCGCAAGCGGGTCCTCCTCCTTCTTCGTCCTGGCCTCGATTGTTGACCGGAGTTCGCTTCTCTCCTTAATCAAGCCAGCGATGCGGTCTGCTCCGCGGCTATTTAGGTGATCAGCAATCCCCTGCCACTCGTTCTCGGTCAGGTTGTTCAAGTCCAGTCCAGCGACTGTCGTCTCCGTTGATTCTTCCGAGTGAGGTTGCGAGGCATTCTCATGGCCTTGCATTCCCTCGGGATTGTCTTCCGGAGTCTGGGCCAGGAGCGCAACTGCCTCTTCTGATGAGAGAGAGTCGTCTCCTGTATGTTTTTGCGACGTGTCCTGTTCTTGTTCGGGAGACACGGTCCCCGATTGATCTTGGTCTGTCATACGTTCTCTTTACGCCCGAACGGCTGCGTGACCTAAAAGTCGCACACCCTGTCTGAACTATTTTGAGAACGGTTATTCCTCCCCGAGGAACTCGTGCGCCAGGCTATCGAGCGCATCGATTCTTCCCACGGCCTTCCAGATCTCACGCTCGTGATCGGCCTCTCCCAATCCTCCCAGAACCGACTCCCTTCGCGAGCGCAGCTCCTTTGCTATGATCTTTGCAAAATCGGTTTGCCTCAGATACTCGAGGGTGCCTTCAAAGGTTTGATTGTCCATTTCCTACGCTTGCTGGACCCCTTGGAACTCGGCCGGCTCGGTCCCCAGCTTGCCGATCTCCGCGTTTTGCGCCTGCTGGAGCTGAAACTGATATTGCTCAAAGTATTTCTGGAGCCGGGCACTAAAGGCCTCATCGTTCTGCGCTCGCTCGGCCACATCTGGCTGCTGCATATAACTCTGGCCAATCTGCATTGCGATCTGCGCTCCCTGCGGTCGAGCCCCGACCTCGAGGCCGGCATAGATCATCGAGAGGTCCTGGGCCACGTCTCTGGCCACCTTGGCCGTCCCTTGTTCCTCAGATTGAAGTACAGTGTCTGCCAGAACCGGGTCGATGGCAGCCGCTGCAAAGTCGAGCATCTTGGAAATGTCGATCTTGCCGGTCTTATCGTACTGAACGAGCTGGAGCATTTGCGAGAGCTTCTTCTCGACGGTCTCCGGGTCGTGACTCTGCGCATCCCAGCTCACGCGCAGGTCCATTTCGTGATTGGGATCCATTTTCTCGAACTGCTGGGGTTCTGGGATCCCGGAAACCCGGAAAAACAATTGTGGGGGACCGTACCTGTTGAAGGCAGAGAAAGCTGCGGAGAGCACTCCCCGGACGTGCTGAAGGAATTTATCCAGATAGAACGCTCGCTTCATCTGCGCTTCCGGATCGTCGGCCGGGTTGGAGAGGCCAACCATCCGGTCAGCCTGGGCCAGCATCGTCGCTTCGATCTCGAGGCTGCCAGGGTCAGCCGGCGGCGGATCCATCCATCCGAATTCACCGGGACGACGCTCAGTAACGTGACCTCCTGGCCGGAATTCCGGTTTCGGTCGGCCCACCGGCCCTTTGCTCGGTGGAACAGTACAAATACTGGCACGATCTATCCTCGCATCACGTTCTGCCTTGACCTGCCATTGCGCACCGCGAAGGAGATCGACCATTGAGCGGGTATCGTAGAGACGTTTCGAATCGCGATGTAGCTCGGTCACGATGAATGGGTAGTCCGGGACTCCCTCGAGGAGTTGGAACTTTGCGTGAGCATTGTTGCCAGTATGGCTCTGGTGCCAGACCGTGCAGTAAATCCCCTCGGCCCCGTCCTTCATCAGACGCTGGTAGGTGTAGATCACTTCCACGAAATCCGAATTGCCGTCATTGATTTGGCCCAGGAAAGCGGCCGCGTCCTTTGAGTCGATATCGTTAGTGTGTGTCCCGCGCAGCTTATCGATGACGTGATCCACCCATTTCGAGTCCCAGTCTTCCGTTCCAACCTTCGATAACAGCTCGGTCGGAGTCATCAGGACGCGACGATGAACGAAGGGAGCCTGCTGCGGATCTGTGCAATAGTGGGGGAAGAAAACATCAACATCGGTTGCCAGCGACTGAACTACCGGCCGATCAATCGAGCGAACGTAGACTGGCAACTCGGCAATGCCGTCCTTGCGCAGCTTTTTCAAAGCCTTCTTCGCTTCCCTCTTTTGCAGTTTGGGCCATTGCTCCAGGAGCATTTCCACCAACTCCTCGTCGTAGGTCTCGTCCATCAACATATCGGCCATCTCTGGAGCCTCGGCCGCGATCTGCTCGATGTCGAAACGCTGCAATTGCGTCATGTCCTTCTGTTCCCAGCCCACATAGGTGATGGCATGGCCTTTCTCGAAGAGATAATTACACGTCAACTCCATCTCCCGGTGAAACCCTGGAATTCCACTATCACGCATCCACTTGATGAATGACGAGACAACCTGCGCAGCCGCTGTATCTCCCACCTCGACCGGATAGGCTCTTATGTTGGCCCTGGAGAGCGCGAACATACACATCGACACGTATGCCTGTATTCTTTCGCTGATCACAAGACTCTCGCAGTCCGAGGCTCCTTCCCAAGGCAGGGCATCGGCCCCATTTTTGCGCAGGTCCCTGCTCTTCCCAGGCCAATAGTTGCGCCTGTCGTCAAAACTGACAGAACACTGGTCAGTCCAGTGGCCGAGCTGGGAAATCGTCTCTTGGTAAGACCGCAAAAGGTCTCCCACATTCGGGCCGTCCTTCAGCAGGACCTGTGCATTCGCGCTCACGGTTATAACCTACACGGGGGTGTCTGATTCGATTGTGGGGATCTCCCCCTTCGAGGGAGTAAATCCTCTCCAGGTGGACGAGAACACGATTTGGCCATCGATCACCCGGCATTCGATGATGTGCGCTCCAACGTGCGCCTGTAGCCCCAGTCGAGCCATGAAGCCGGTTTGTCTTTGAGTGCAACCGGCCAGGACTGCGGCCACTCCGCGGTAAGCCGGCAGCGTGAACGCTTTGTGGAAGTGTCCGACGAGTAGACAGTCGGGCTTGTTATCGCTCTCGAGTGATTCGATAATCTTCTGGATCCGGTAGGATAGGGCATAACTGCTACCCCCTCCAGGGTGAAGCATATCGATGCGGATGTCTTTCACCCCCTTCCTTGCGACAACCCATCGCGCAGCATCCGACCCGAGGTATCGTATGTCCTCTCTCCTTTCTCCGATCCTAGCACAAACATCTGTCCCACCGTTCTTCATGTGGGCTTCGTCGTGATTGCCTGAGATCAGGTGAGTGGTGATGCCCTTGATGTATGGGTAGTGCTCGACAACCCAGTCCACCTGGCTATCGGCCCCGTGCTTGTGTACCTCATGCTCGTGACCTTTGCGCATCTGCACTCCCTCGGTCATGTCTCCGCAATGGTAGACCGTCTTAATTCCCTCCTGCTTGAACCAGTCGTATATAGCTCTGGTGATTCCAACTTCTTCATATATAGACCCAAAGTGAGTGCAACTCAGTGTCCCGAATTTATAGGGGGGAGCCTTTCTGCCTATCTCTACCCTCTGCGTTGCCCGAGCACTGGCCAGCGTCTCTAGTTGCTCCCGGAGAGAAAGAATCTGCCCGGCAACCCCCTTGGCTTTCGCTAGGTCCTCGATGGATTTGCCTTTTGATTTTCTAGGCATCACTCGAGTCCTAAGACTTTTTTGATTTGACCAAGGACTTCAGGAGAGGCCCAGATATTATGTTCTCCTCGCTTCAACCGGAATTGAGCAAACTGTTTGGAATCCGCAACTCGTCTCCACGCATGGACAGGAACGTCGCACAGTGATCGGAAATCACGGTCATCGAAATATTCCTGGGAACCAGAACCCAGTAGCTCCTGGCATTTGCGGTCGATGATCAGCGAGATGTCGTGCTTGCCGCGAAACTCATCAATGTTTTTCCCCTTACCTCGCTTGCCGCGCTTTCGAGAAACCCTTCGAGGAGCTTCAGGAAGGTCCAAGCCTTCCCTTACCTTGCGCACGTCTTCAACCTTGCAGTTGCAGTTATGTGCTACACGCGAGTCTGTTCGGGTGGGGTCCTTCTCTAGCGAGAACTCAATCTTTTCCTTTAAAGTCTTTTTCATTGGGAGTGGCTTTTAGCCGCTTCTGCATTCGCTCCCACGCGGGGAGAAATAGTGTTTCAATTGCTCGAACGGTCGGTTCGTCCGGAAACCCTTTTGCAAAGCTGATCCCCGAGAGGTCGAGCGCAGCATGAATCATTTCATGGCAGAGTGTTTCTCGGAGTTGCTTTCCAGTGAGATTCAGGTCGAGAACTATTGTGCGTCGATCTAGGCTCCAGTAGCCGTAAGGATCCCCGTCCAGCTCTTGCAGGACGATCTTGATCGGAACCCCCGCAACCCTGACTGTCTTTGGCAGGATCATGGTTCTTCCCTGATTCTTCTTACCATTTGGTTAATCATTTTATAGGCCCAGCGTTCATCGTGGCCGGTCCTCTCTGAGATAGTTTCGAGGGAAGCCTCCTCAACGTCCCCGAGAACGGCCCCGCGGATCTTCATGTAGCAATAGTCCCAAGCTAGCAGACGATCCGCGTGCTCAAGGGCATAGCTTTTCGTGTCTATAGCTCTTCTCTCCGTTTTCATTTTCGACTAGTTGTACTTTGAACGGTTTGCGCGGAGCCAGGTGGCTGCGGAGCTTGTCCGTAACCAGAACCGGGTGCTTTTGCCATCTGCCGTCTACTTGCTTTATCCTGGCCCAGATTCGGTTTCCTTTCTTGTTCGGAGGAAGGGGGAGGGTGATGGCATCCTGGAACCGGGGGATTGCCAGTGGCAAAATCTTCGCGGCGGCATGGTGGATCTGCAGTTTTGCAATTCCGCTTGGCCTATAAATGACCTGCGGACGACCTCGTCCAGGGACCCTATACCAGTCGTCCGTCGTCATGTGGTCGTCTCGGAGTTTCTTAATTCGGTTCCCCGATATCCGGAGGAGCTTGAGAACCTCTTTTTGCGGGATGTCTCCCTTTTCTAATTGGGTCACCATTCGATTTGTGTTGAGTTTACTTTTTTGTGTCTATCCGGAGCACCGTAAGCTGGGGGGGAAGGGGAGGGAGCACGCAAGACGGCCTCGTCCATGAAATGCAGCCCCGTGATGGCCCCGTAGCGAAGGCAATCGATGAAGTCTTTGGTCGCTTCTTTGAGTCCTCCCTGGCCGGTGTATTCTCCCAAAGCAGAGATCACGTTCTGACACTTGTCGCTCACGTAGAACCTCGGCCGGTTTGCCCCGTCAATCGGCCGGCCCCGGTCGTAGGACATCAGATTGTTCAGAGCCTGGAGTCCCTGCTCGATCTCGTTGCCCCTGTCACCCCCAGGAATGAGAGAGGGGAGGCAGATAAAGTCAAAATCGTCCAGATTAGAGAGTATTGATTCCGACCCTCCATCCCGGCTCGGAGTCGAAATCCTTGCCATGCGGGGATCGATAATTCGCTCGTGGATGGGAAACCCTTGCGAGCTAGTGTCAGTGGTGATCCGGCCGTCCTCATGCTCGGTTACCACTCCACCCTCGATCTCGTAAAACATCTTCACGAAATCGCGGATTCCAAGCCCTCGTCCCCTGGCTCCAGGCCCAGGTCTCCATTCCCCTCCGCGCCACTCAGCCCAGTCTTGATCGTTGGGGTATTCGTCGTAGACCCAGAATGATCCGCTCGCATCAACTGCGACCCATACGCAGCACCAGTTCTTACTGCCTCCCGGATCGATGAGCTGATACCGGGTAACCTCCTTGGTCGGAATCTGTTCCGCCTTCACCACATTGCTCTCGCGACTAAACATCGGGAAGACAGTGGTGCTCGACCTCACCGGGACTCCATAGGCCCTGGTCAGGATCTCGTCCCGCGGCCGGCCGGCTAAGTCCTCCTTGATCCGCTCATAACCACCAAACGGATTCCACTCGGAATGGAAATAGCAAATGCTCGCATCACGCAACTTGCTGCGCTGAGTGATCGGGACCCTATCACCATCAAGTAATTCGGCCGGCCCCTGAGTGAGAGTCTCAGCCTGGTGTAGGAACTCTCTCACCGTCTCGGTGTAGCCAAATACCGGGGTAAAGGTCGCTAGAATCTTCGCGTTGCGAGTCGCACAACGAAAGCGCAGGCCGTTGATCAGTTCCGGGCCGATCAAATACTCATCCAGCCAGGCTCCCCAGTTAACATAGCTCGGATCAAAGCTCCCTAGCTCTGCCCCCTCGATGATGGAAGCGTCCTGACTGAACTGCGCAAAGGTCTTCCACACGATGTGGCTTCCGTTCGGGAAAATGATGCTGGAGCCCGCAAAGCCGGTTTGCCTCTTATAGCTTATATAGTGCCCCTTCGACCGACTCGTCTTACGCAAGTCCGGGGGAAGCCAATCGTAAACCGCAGCCTGGACCTGCCGAACAGATACCTCCGCATTCTGACTAAATACAAAGATCGTCGAACCAGGGTTTTCTATCGCAGCCCGAACCACACTCCGCGCTCCGTAGATAGTCTTCCCAGACCGGTTGCCTCCCAGAACAATAAGCTCGTTCGTCGCGTCTTCCCCGGTCACCAACTCATCAGCCAGCTCCCAATGAGGCATCTTGAACCCGCAGTTCAGCGGATCCTCGGCCGCATTACGCAGAGCCGAGTGATACTGCTGGTGTAACTCCAGAACCTGCTCCGGGGCCATACAAGCCAGCTCCTCCGGAAGAGGGGGCTTTAGAACCGGGTGATCCTGCCATTCTAGCACAAATAATTTATGTGATCTATCCCCTCCAGACCATCCCCACTCTCCCCCAAATACCAAGACCTATCGCAACAAAATGAACCTATAACCGAGGCTCCCTCTTGATGTTAGCCCGCCAAACCTCGATCCCGTAAGGCATCTTCACCAGGGCATACCTAATATTCCCCCGTTCCATGTCCTCGACGACGGATTTCAGCATCCACTGCTGCCTCTTACCATAGGGGGTCGTCAGTCGGCCTAGCCCCAATTCTCCAGCCTCTTCTTCCGTTATCGTATCCATGATTCCATCACTCATCTCCGCTCCTTCACAAATCTCCGGCCGTCCATCGGCATCGTGTCAATCGGATTGAGATACTTCGTGTCCAGCCTGTAACAGGGAGTGTCATACTTCGGCTTCCAGACCATAGGACCCTTGGCCTCCTTGCCAAAGATCCACCCCTTGAACTGGGCCGTGAAACCATCGAAGCGGACGTGCGTATAGAGCTTCTCATCGTGCTGCTGCGACTTGTAAATCAGTAACCCACTCTTCGGGTGATCCGAGGCTTTAACCTCACAAACCCCTCCCAAATCCGCGCTCTCATAGTCACCCAGGACAGGAGGCTCAAACTTCATCCCGAAATACTTGCTCACAGCTAATTCCGCCATGATTCCCAAAACGTAATCCCCAAAGACCCCACCCAACCTCCGACTCGAAGACCCCCCGTGATGTCTCGTCGCTCCCCTTGACCTCGAAAAGCAAATCTGCTGCGCAGCATAACGCGAACAAAGGACAACCTCGCTCTCATTCAAATCGACAGTTCTCATCAGGAAGGAGGAATGGCCGAGCCCTTGAGTGTTTCATATAGGGGAGAAAAGTAACCCCGTCACCGGATCTCCCAGCACACCATGCCCAAGGACTCGACCAAATCTATACGTCGATCATTCCCTTTCCCTTCACTTCCGCCCGCGCTGCCTCAATCGCTTTTCGCGCATCCTCCAAACTTACCTTGTGCTCGTGAACCACCACCACAGCACTCTCACCCTGGATCACACGCTGCTTGTCCGTCGCAATGCCATAACCCAAGGCCAGATCCTTAACGCTCGTCCGGTCCAATTGATCCTCGTCGTCCATCACACGCTCCAGCTTCTTCTCCAACGCATCCGCCGCCTTTAACTGAATCTGAGTAGCCTTCAACGAACGATGAACCCGCGTAGCCTGAATAATCTCGTGATGCCGCGTCTTCAA
>TARA_R110002051_G_scaffold88673_4_pt1 | contig 33042 bp, 35 predicted proteins | sample TARA_R110002051 | Tara Oceans TARA_R110002051 (sample SAMEA4397023) | marine metagenome | biome: Polar Biome; feature: [MES] marine water layer (ENVO:01000295) within the mesopelagic zone...; material: water (ENVO:00002006), including particulate matter (ENVO:01000060) such as...... | reverse complement strand
ACACTCTAAACAAATACTCTTCAAAGATGGCTACAGTTACACAAACCATGAAAAAGAGAGTATGATTCAACAAAGGAATTTCAGCTGTTTTATCGCTTAAACTGTTGACGGCTAAATACACCAAACCCAAACTAATGACCCAGAATAAATATTTTTTATTCCATAAAACCAGTTCAACTTTAGTCTTATAAACAACATAAAGCACCCCTGCAATGAGCAATAGCTTATACCCTATTTCAATGCCGTATTCCAAAGGATACTCCGGTTCTCCAGTGATCATGCTCAGCACAGTCCCCAGGCCCAAATTCAAGGCTAAAAAAATCAAGATGATTATTAGAACTTTTTTCATTATGGTAATTTTTATAAGGCAAGAAGAACTCCCCCTTGCCTTTGGTTTGTCTTAAATATTGATAGATACTTCACAGTCATAAAATTCAACACAGGTGCATGGACTACTCAAAGGCCAACAGCTATTGTACCAACTACTTTCTGGGCAAGTAACTAAACGTACTTTACAACTAAAGCCAATACCTAACCTACTGGGCGCAAATTTTCCACCGCGAAAACTCGACAGTTGTTGAGTATATTTAAACTTTGTGCTTTGAGCACCTCGCTCACTCAAGGCCTTTGTACTTCCCTTTACGCTATGAGAAGTTACAGAGGTGAAAATTCCATCCCCGGCTACTTTGTCATTAAACTTTCCATTATCGGAATACTCGACACCGTTTATTTTGTAAGCTGGTAATAATTTTCGCTTACTGTTAAAGTTAACCAATTCAATGGTTAGCGGTTTTTTTAAAGCCGACTTCCCTATGAACTCGCTTAAATCTTGAATAAATAATACTGATTCTTCAAATTCTGTTGGTGACAAGGGTATCGCATCCCCAGGATTTTGTGGATCAATAATCGTTTTACTTCCTCTCGACTGAGCAAAGACATTTACTGAAAGCAGAAATAGCATAGTCAGCATGCATAATGATTTTATATTTTTCATTTCACTAAAGTGTTAATTTGGTTTATACTTTTCCTACTCATACGCTTTTCGGATTCCGCGGCTTGGTTTAAGGTGCTTAGCACACCATCTAAACACTTGACTGCTTTCTTAAACTTTAGTATATTTACTATGAAACAGACAATGTTTGTTTTTCGAAAACTGCGAGAGCTCTTACCTAGTAAGGGCTTTCTCTTTTTAGTTGGGTTTTCTGCCATAGGTTTGTTTGGTGGTTTTTTTGTTTTGAACAGTATAAAATTCTATAGAAAACGCACCGATTACAAACCCCTTTTTAGAACATTCATCAATCTTCAAAGCCAATTGATGAATCTACAGCCCCCACTTTTTTAGCAACAGCAAACAACTATCAAGGCAAATAAAAAAGAGCTAAAGGCAACACTAATGCTTTGTAATACGTTAATAACTCCTAATAACTCAGCTGCCATTTTACAATCAAAATTGACGGCTGTTTTTTAATTTAGACCGCTTGCAAAATGGAGCCCATACTTATTGCATTTTCTCCATTTTCTAATTAAAAAAACCGCTGAACGCCACTATATGAAACAATATCACGACCTCATCCGTCACGTGCTAGAGCATGGAAATCAAAAAGGAGATCGCACAGGAACTGGAACCAAAAGTGTTTTTGGATATCAAATGCGCTTTGATCTTTCCAAAGGCTTCCCTATGGTTACCACCAAAAAACTACACCTAAAGTCAATTGTTTATGAATTACTCTGGTTCCTAAAGGGCGATACTAACATAGATTACTTAAAAGAAAACGGAGTTCGCATTTGGAATGATTGGGCCGATGAAAATGGAGATCTTGGCCCCGTATATGGCTATCAATGGCGCAATTGGAATGGCGATGAAATTGATCAAATCAAAGAAATCGTCGAAACCCTAAAAACAAATCCCAATAGTCGCCGTATGCTTGTCAGCGCTTGGAATCCTTCAGTGCTACCAGATACATCTAAATCCTTTTCAGAAAATGTAGCCAATGGAAAAGCAGCACTTCCTCCTTGTCACGCCTTCTTTCAATTTTATGTCGCCGATGGAAAATTGAGCTGCCAACTCTATCAACGCAGCGCCGATATATTTCTAGGGGTTCCCTTTAATATCGCGAGTTATGCCTTATTTACAATGATGATGGCGCAAGTTTGCGGTTATGAGGCTGGAGATTTTATTCACACCTTCGGAGATGCCCACATCTATAGTAATCATATGGAGCAAGTTGAGTTACAATTGTCTAGAGAATTTCGTAATTTGCCAACAATAAAAATAAATCCTGAGGTAAAAGACATCTTTGGCTTCACTTTTGATGACTTTAGTTTGGAAAACTACGACCCTCACCCGCATATTAAAGGGGTAGTGGCCGTATAATACCCTAATATCTTAACCTACATACCTACAATAAAATGAAAAATGCCTTAATGATTGCCCTATTCTTAGTGAGTGCTTTTAGCTTTGCTCAGAACGGAACCTTAAAACAAAATGGTATCTCCATGAATGGAACTACCCTAAGGACGAGTGAAGTGCCACCAACATGGCCTGGATGCGATGGTTCAATTACCCAAAAGAAAAATTGCTTCAATCAAAACTTAGCTAAACACGTAGTAAAAGGATTTAAGTTTCCTAAAGGCCACAAATCAGGAACGAAAGTAACCGTAACCTTTGTAATTGATAAAAAAGGAGATGCTGTTGTGAAAAAAGTAACTGGTGGACCTAAAGCGCTTCAAGATGAAGTACGTCGTCAGATTGCCTCATTACCTAAAATGAAACCCGGGCATATGGGAGGAACTCCAAGAGAAATACAATACACTATGCCGTTTACATTCTAAAACAGCACATTGCACATAACTCGACTGCTTGACAGTTGAAAACATAAAAAATATCTAAAAGAGCAACTCCTCAAAAGTTGCTCTTTTTTTATGCCTCCTAATTACTGCTAAAAGAAATTGATGCTTTTTCACCAACCCTCCTAGCTCATAAGCTTAAACAAAACACTATAGCCTTTAACGTCTCCTTAACGCCCACCTATTTTCATAACCGCTTAAAATTTACGAACTTTAGAGAGACCCTTAAAAGGTCACTATATGATCGATACACAGTCACTACTTAGCCTTTTTACAGAAACCAGAGCGCACACAGAGCGCATTTGTAAGCCCTTGCAAATCGAAGACTATGTCGTCCAGCCTATTCCAGATGTATCTCCCCCTAAATGGCATCTAGGTCATACAACTTGGTTTTTTGAAGAGTTTATTTTGAAGCATTATTCGCCAGGCTACACTTTGTTTAGCGACGATTTTGCCTTTGTCTTTAATAGCTATTACGAGAGTATAGGAAAACGTGTAGTACGTACAGATCGAGGGAACCTCTCACGCCCCACTGTTGAGCAAGTCTATGCATATAGAACATATGTCACCGAAGCCTTGACAGATCTTATGAATCTAGACCCTTCATCAGAAGTAAACGAGCTCCTAACAATAGGCATTCATCACGAAAAACAACATCAAGAATTACTTCTGACAGATATAAAGTACATTTTAGGTAACAATCCATTAATGCCACTGTATGATGGAGATATTCGCTTTCGCGAAATGCCTACCAACAAGCAGGCAAGCGACCCCAAACATACCGCCACTAAAACAAAATGGCTTTCCATCTCAGAAGGTGTCTACGAAATTGGCCACCAAGGAAGTGATTTTTGCTACGACAACGAACTTGGACGCCACAAGGTCTACCTGCATGACTACCAAATTTCTGAAGACCTAGTCACCAATAAAGATTGGATCGCTTTTATAGAAGATGACGGTTACAACAAAACTCTTCTTTGGCATGCCGAAGGTTGGGATTGGAGGCAAACAAACAACATCGAAGCCCCTATGTATTGGCATTTGATTGACGGCAGTTGGCATCATTACACCTTCGATGGACTACAAAAGGTCAATCCATCCGCTCCCATTACTCATATTTCCTATTTTGAAGCCTTTGCCTTTGCTCAATGGAAAGAACAACGCCTTCCTACAGAATTTGAATGGGAAGTTGCTAGTGAGCATTTTGATTGGGGCAGTCGGTGGGAATGGACAGAAAGCGCATATCTACCCTATCCAGGATACACCAAAGCACCCGGAGCTCTAGGTGAGTATAATGGGAAATTTATGGTCAATCAAAAGGTGTTAAGAGGAGGATCACTTGCAACCCCCTCAAACCATACTAGAAATACTTATAGAAACTTTTTTCAAACACACACTCGATGGCAATTTTCTGGACTTCGCCTTGCAAAATAATTGAAAGGCATTCTAATAATTAACGACTACTATTTTTATGACAACAGATTCAAAGGCTTCCACGATTACTAACTTTGAAAAAGAAGTTGCCGAAGGCCTTAGCGCTTATCCAAAATATCTTTCATCAAAATATTTCTATGATGCCGCTGGAGATAAACTCTTTCAGGACATCATGGCAATGCCATCTTACTATTTAACAGATGCAGAATTTGAAATATTCGAGACCCAAAAGGCAGAGATAATCGAAGCGTTTTCTGATGAAAAAGGCTTTGAACTAATCGAACTAGGTGCTGGGGATGGCAAGAAGACTAAGGTGCTTTTAAAAGAACTGGTAGATCAACAAAAGGACTTCGCTTATCTCCCAATAGACATTAGTCAAAACGTATTAAACGAACTCAACACCAGCGTGAATAAAGAAATTCCCGAAGTTAACATTAAACCTCAACAAGGCTCTTACTTTGACGTCTTAGGGCAATTGGCCCAATACAATAGTCGCAAAAAGGTAATAATGGTGCTGGGTTCAAACATTGGAAATCTTTTACACCCTAAGGCCATAGATTTTTTACGCAACATCCAAGAGGCCATGAGTCCAGATGATCTGCTCTTTATGGGCTTCGATCAGAAAAAAGATCCTCAGACTATTTTAGACGCTTATAATGACGAAACGGGTATCACTGCAGCGTTTAATAAAAATATTTTACATCGTATCAATCGGGAATTAGACGCCAATTTTAATGTTGATCAATTTAAACATTGGGAGGTTTATGATCCTGAGAATGGCACAGCCAAAAGTTATTTGATGAGTAAAAAAGAACAAACTGTAGAAATTAATAAGCTGGATCTGTGTATTCACTTTATGCCTTGGGAATCCATTCACACTGAAATTAGTCAAAAATATGACGACCAAATTGTCAGCTGGCTCGCTGAAGAATCTGGTCTAAAAATCACTGATCAATTTACTGATAGCAACGCCTACTACAAAAATTACATTTTTAAGAAAAAATAGGTATTCCCCTTAATCCAATATCATTATGAAAGCAATTTGGAACGACACCATTATCGCCGAAAGTACAGACACCGTAGTTATTGAAGGCAATCACTACTTTCCTCACGATTCCATACATAAAGAATTCTTTACTTCTAGTGACACCTATTCTAAGTGCCCATGGAAAGGAGAAGCGCATTACTACTCGCTCCTTGTCAATGGAAAAGAAAATTCAGATGCTGCGTGGTTTTATCCAGAAGTAAGCGAACTCGCAAAAGGAATTAAAAATTATGTCGCATTCTGGAAAGGCGTAAAGGTTGTAGACTAACAGTTAAAATAGCAAGCGCACAAATCCCATGACTATAGAGACATGCACTTTCAAGTGAATAATAGTTGCTTTAAACCTTTGCAATTCCTTTTTTGGTCTTATTTCCTCCCATCTTGGAATGTGCTAACCATAATCTCCAATCCTTTCCTTTTCCCATCACCCTTTTATGCCTATTTTTATAGCTATAAGACCTTTCGATGAGTACGACCAAAATGACCTATGAAAATAGTCTCGCTTTCGCAAAAGCGGCCGATAAAAACGACCCTTTAGCACAATACCGTGAGCAATTTTACCTACCACAAGACAAGGGTGGAAATCCGCTAGTTTATATGTGTGGCAATAGTCTTGGCTGTCAGCCAAAAGCCGTTGCTCACTACATAGAACAAGAACTGAACGACTGGGCAGACCTCGGTGTAGAAGGACATTTTGACGCTGAAAACCCATGGATGCCGTATCACGAAATGCTCGGAGAATCTATGGCAAATATCGTAGGTGCAAAACCTATAGAAGTAGTGGTGATGAATACCTTGACCACTAACCTCCATCTAATGATGGTTTCCTTCTATAAACCCACAGAAAAACGTCACAAAATCATCATTGAAAGTGATGCCTTCCCATCTGACCGCTATGCAGTTGAAAGTCAAATCAAACATCACGGCCTTGACCCCGCTGAAAGTTTAATTTTATGGAAGCCAAGAGATGGAGAAGAACTCTGTCGCTTTGAAGACCTTGAAGCAATAGTAAAAGAACATGGCGATAGTATCGCACTCTTCCTTATTGGAAATACAAATTATTATACGGGACAATGCTACCCGATTAAAAAAATAACAGAATTAGGACATGCCAATGGCTCCGTGGTTGGATTTGACCTTGCTCATGGTGTCGGGAATATCATGCCCAATCTCCATGAAAACAATGTAGATTTTGCCGTTTGGTGCACTTATAAATATTTAAATAGTGGCCCCGGAAGTCTAGGGGGATGTTTTGTACATGAACGTCATGTTACAGACACAACCATCAATCGATTTGCAGGATGGTGGGGACACAACAAAGACACTCGCTTTAATATGCGCCATGGTTTTGACCCAATTCCAACCGCCGAAGGATGGCAACTTTCAAATCCTCCTATTTTATCAATGGCCGCAATTCGGGCGAGTTTAGACATTTTCGCGCAAGCAGGCATGGAAAATATTCGTGCAAAATCAATTAAATTAACTGGATATCTTGAGTATCTTATCTACGAACTCAAAAACGACCGAATCGATATCATCACGCCCGCCGATCCTGATCAACGTGGCTGCCAAATCTCCATTCAAGTAAAAAATGCCGACCGAAAATTACACGATCAACTCACTAAGGCAGGAGTGATTTCCGATTGGAGAGAACCCGATGTGATTCGAGTAGCACCTGCCCCACTCTACAATAGCTTTGAAGATGTATATGAACTTGTAGAACGTTTAAAAAAGATTCTATAATGCATATTCCAGATATCTATAAAAATAACAATCCAGAGGAGATTCGCTCTTTCTTAAAAGCCAATGGCTTTGGAATTTTGGTGACTAATAAAGATGGCAAATCCCTTGCCACTCATATTCCCCTCGTTTTCGAATCTAAAAACGAAGGCACCGAAATCCTTCATGCGCATATTTCAAAGGTGAATGAGCAAGTGAGCCATATTGAAAACGGCGCAGAAGTACTGTGTATTTTTAATGGCCCGCACAGTTATGTATCAAGTAGCTGGTACGATTTTGAAGAAGTCCCTACATGGAATTACATTGCAGTTCAAGTGCGCGGTACCCTCAAAATTTTAGATAAAGCAGGGCTAAGAGCTTCGGTAAAATCTTTAATGGAAAAATATGAAGCTCCACAGAAAAATCCAGTCGACATGGAAGAGCTTTCTGATAAAACCATGCGTCAAATGAATGGCATCATAGGCTTTGAAATAGCAATTCACAGTATTGAAGCCGCATATAAGCTCTCTCAAAATAGAGACGATAAGAATCATACCGCCGTAGTAGAACGCTTACGCGAAACTGCAAATCCAAACGAAAAGGCTGTTGCCGACGCAATGGAAAACCAACGAACAAAAAAAAATGAGTAATACCCAAAACCAACATATTTTAATTATCGGAGCCGGTCTTTGTGGCTCCTTACTTGCCTTGAGAATGGCGCAACGTGGATACAAAATCTCCTTGATGGAAAAACGACCTGATTTACGGGAAGTTCACCAAGATGCAGGAAGATCCATCAACTTGGCATTCTCAGATCGAGGCATGAAAGGTATTACCCGTGTGGGACTAGAAGAAGAAGTAAAAAAACTCTGTATTCCAATGCATGGTAGAATGATTCATGATATCGATGGCAGCACATTTTTAAGTCCGTATTCGGGTCGAAAAAATGAATGGATCAATTCTATTTCAAGAACAGACCTCAACATCATGCTCCTCAATGCCGCCGATGCACACGATAATCTTCACGTGCAATTTAATCAAGGGTGTAAGGCCGTAGATCTTGAAAACGCAAAAGCAACTTTCAAAGATTATATAACAGGAACTTCTCAAACTATTGAAGCAGACATTATTCTTGGTGCCGATGGTGCTGGTTCTTCTGTTCGTAAAAGCATGTTCCTCAGCAAAAAATTCTTATTCAGTTTCTCTCAAGATTATTTGGGACATGGATACAAAGAACTTTCTATTCCCGCTGCTGATGGCGGTGGATATCGCACCGAAAAAAATGCCTTGCACATCTGGCCCCGTGGTAGAGATATGATTATTGCCCTTCCCAATTTGGATGGCAGCTTTACAGTTACCTTATTTTTAGATTATGATGACGCTCCAGATAGTTTTAAATCTTTAGACAGCCCTGAAGCCATTTCTGAATACTTCAACAGACAGTTTCCCGATGCGGTGGCTATGATGCCAAACCTCATTCAGGAGTTCCAAGAAAATCCTGTGGGTCCTTTGGGAACTATAAAATGTAGTCCGTGGTCGGCATTTGGAAAGACTTGTTTACTCGGAGATGCTGCTCATGCCATCGTCCCTTTTTACGGCCAAGGTATGAATGCGAGTTTTGAAGATGTAGTCGTTTTTGATGACACCTTAGATAGCTTTGGAGACCAAGGCTGGGAAACGGTTTTTAAAGAATATGAAAAGGCGCGTAAAAAAGATACGGATGCCATCGCCGATCTCGCTGTCGACAATTTCCATGAAATGAAGGAGCATACAGCTCATCCTATGTTTCAGGAAAAACGGAAATTGGAAACTGCCTTTGAAAGCGAATTTCCAAATGATTACTATTCTAAATATAGCCTCGTAACTTTCAATGGAGGAATTGGATATCGAGAAGCAATGATTCGCGGACGTGCTCAAAATAAGGCAATCCTCAATTTATTAGATGATGGCTTATTGCCAGACTCCCTTTCGCTTCAAGCGAAATTAGAAAAAGTACAACAAGCAACAAACGATATACTGCACGATGATGCAGTTGCAAATAACTTATAAATATGAGCGGATTAGTAGAAGGAAAAGCAACGCCACGTGGCGCATATCCACACATTAGACGTGCAGGAGACTTTTTATTTGTTTCGGGAACGAGTAGTAGATTGGCAGACAACAGCTTTGCAGGTGTCAATCAAATCGACGAAATGGGCACCATGCATTTGGACGTACGCGAACAAACACGCGCGGTACTCGAAAACATGAAAGATTACCTCGCTACTGAAGGAGCTACCATGGCCGATGTGGTTGATGTCACCTCTTTCTTAGTCAATATGAATGACTTTGCTGGCTATAACGAAGTGTATGGGGAATATTTCAATAAAGAAACCGGTCCTGCCAGAACGACGGTTGCTGTTCACCAATTACCACATCCTAATTTAGTGGTCGAAATTAAAGCAATGGCATACAAACCAAAATAAGATGAAAATTCTCAACTACAGCAACGGCAGCTATCAGCCTCCTGCTTCTGGAGAATGGCTCGACAATTACGAACCTGCTTCGGGTACGGTTTACAGTCAGATTCCTAATAGTAATGCAGAAGATATTGCGGTGGCTACCGCTTTCGCGAAAGCGGCCTTCGCCTCATGGTCACAAACCACCATCGAAGAACGCAGTCAGATATTGCTAAAAATAGCCGATGGAATTGAAGCCCGCCTTCAATTACTCGCTGAAGCTGAAAGTAGAGACAATGGAAAGCCAGTTGCACTCGCCAAAATGATCGACATTCCGCGTGCAGCAAGTAACTTCCGCTTTTTTGGAAATGCTATTACACAATTTGCAAGTGAAAGTCATGAGAGTGTTGGCCTAAATGCTATCAATTACACCCTGCGTAAACCTATAGGGGTTGTGGGATGTATCAGTCCTTGGAATTTGCCCTTATACTTATTCACCTGGAAAATTGCCCCTGCCATTGCCGCAGGAAATTGTGTGATTGCAAAACCTTCAGAAGTCACTCCAATGACCGCCTATCTCTTAGGAGAAATATGTACAGAAGCTGGGTTACCTCCGGGTGTTCTTAATATCATGCACGGTCTAGGCACAACTGCTGGGCAGGCCATTTTAGAACATCCAGAAATTAAAGCCATTAGTTTTACAGGTGGTACAAAAACAGGAGAGCATCTTGCACGAACCTGTGCACCGATGTTTAAAAAACTATCCCTAGAACTTGGAGGGAAAAATCCCAACCTCATTTTTGCCGATTGTGACTATGAGAATATGTTAGAAACCACCCTTCGATCCTCTTTCGCCAATCAAGGCCAAATTTGCCTTTGTGGGAGTCGGATCTTTGTGGAACGTTCTCTTTATAATACATTCAAAACAGACTTTATAAGACGGGTTAGCGAACTTAAAGTGGGCCATCCAACAGAGAATGTCAATCTAGGAGCATTGGTTTCTAAATCGCATTTACAGAAAGTAAGATCCTATATCGCTCAAGCGGCAGATGAAGGAGGCACTATTTTATATGGAGGAGAAACTGTAACAGTCTCAGGATATGAAAATGGCTATTATTTGCAGCCCACTGTTATTGAAGTAGAAAGCAATGACTGCTTGCTCAACCAAGAAGAAATATTTGGTCCTGTGGTGACCATTATGCCCTTTGATACAGAAGAAGAAGCCTTGGCAATGGCCAATGGTACCAAATACGGACTGTCGGCGACGGTCTGGACCAATGATTTAAACAGAACCATGCGATTGAGCAATCAGTTGCAAGCAGGTATCGTTTGGGTAAACACCTGGATGATGCGCGATTTACGAACGCCTTTTGGCGGTGTCAAGGCTAGTGGTGTAGGGCGTGAAGGAGGCTTTGAAGCCTTGCGTTTTTTTACCGAAGCAAAGAATGTGTGTATACAGTATAAATAGCATCTAAATAAGTTCTCCGCATTAAAAGAGATGAAAATATTATGAAACTCAACTTAAACAACAAAAACGCCCTTGTTTGCGGAAGTACTGCAGGTATCGGAATGGCAGCGGCACAAGGCCTTGCCCAAGAAGGTGCAAACGTCACCTTAATTGCTAGAAATGAAGAAAAACTGAAGGCTACTTTGGCAGAACTTCCTAATAACGGCAGTCAGAAGCATGCATACATTGTTGCCGATTTTACAAATCCACAACAAGTGGCTTCGGCAGTTTTGGCAACGCCTACACCGTATCATATTTTGATTAATAATACGGGAGGACCTCCTGGCGGACCTATAGTAGATGCAGATGTGGCCGCTTTCGCGAAAGCGTTTACACAACACTTGCAAGTAAATCACCTACTTGCTCAAGCGGTAATTCCAGATATGAAAGCTGCAGGATATGGCCGAATCATTAACGTGATATCTACTTCTGTAAAACAACCTTTAGACGGACTTGGAGTTAGTAATACGATACGAGGAGCAGTTGCAAACTGGAGTAAAACCATGGCAAACGAATTGGGAAGCTTTGGGATAACTGTCAATAATGTACTCCCAGGAGCAACAGCAACTGGACGTTTATCTGAGATCATTGAAAATAAGGCCAAGAAGACTGGAAAAACTATTGAAGAAGTGAGTACAGCGATGCAAAATGCATCTCCTGCCAAACGTTTTGCTAAGCCAGAAGAGGTGGCAAATGCGATTGTGTTTTTAGCGAGTGAAGCAGCATCTTTTATCAATGGAATTAATGTCCCTGTAGATGGCGGACGCACCAAAAGTTTGTAACTTTAACAGATGACTAAAAAAATCCGCATTAACGGCCATTCCCATTTACTTCCTTATCCTGAGGAAATTCCTCAGTTTATGAAGGACAAGGGAATTTTCTGGGTCGACAAAGACCGAAAATTCATGCTTCAGAAAGATTGGAGCCGTCCTGTGACGGATTCAAGTTTCTTCTTACATGAGAAGCTGGAGTGGATGGAAAAGAATAAAGTCGACCATGCAGTGGTATTGAATCTATCCCAGCTTTACGGAAACGGATTGCGTTTGGAGGAGATGAAACAAGCCCTGCGATTTCAAAACGATTTTAATGCACGTGTTCAAAAGGACCACCCAACAAAATTCACTACGGGCTTTGTGGTACATCCTGGTTTTGTGCGAGGTGCTTTATGGGAAATCGAGCGTTGCGTAGAAGTACTCGGCATGGATTTAATGTGTTTACCAACGCATTATATGGATACCATTGGTACTTGGCGCTGTATTTTTGACGAAGAAAATGAGCCAATTTTTGAATTGGCTAGTAAATATAATTTAGCGGTCGAAATCCATCCCTATGATGGAGAGAAGTTCATTAAACTTGAAAATACTAACTGGCGTTTTCACCTCATTTGGATGCTAGCACAGTGCGCAGATGCTTATCACTTTCTCACTCTAAATGGCTATGCCGATAAATATCCAGGAATGCGAGTTTGTTTTGCGCATGGCGGACAATTGGCACAGATAAATTTAGGGCGTCGTATCCAAGGATTTGACGGAAGGCCAGATTTATTTGAAGGCAAAACCCATCCACGAAAAGCGGTTGGGCATCCTAATATATTCTTTGATACCTTGGTACATGATACCAATTCACTAAAGTTGGTCATTGAAAACCAAGGCGCCAAACAGGTGGTGATGGGATTAGACGATCCTTATCCTCTGGGCGAAATGGAAAGTGATTCGCAGAGCAGTTATCCAGGAAAAATATTGGATTTAGCCTTGGATCGAAAAATTGTTACTGCCAAAGAATACGATGAAATCTGGGATGACAATGTTGTTCGTTGGCTTTACGGCGACGATGAAAAAAGGAAAGAAGCTTTTCGCAAGCGCATAATGGGCGAGTAAATCATTGACTCATTCTCTCATTAAATCATTCAACCACTAACCCATTCACCCATTCAATCATTGAATTAAATGCATTTCTTACCTGAAAAACTTGATGAGTATGTAGTCGCTCACTCTCAGAAAGAGCCAGCTCATCTTGAGCAGCTCACTCGGGAGACCTATCAAAAAATTTTACAACCGCGCATGCTTTCTGGACCTTATCAAGGCAGGGTGTTGAGTATGATTTCAAAGTTGGTGAACCCTAAGGCTATTCTTGAAATAGGCACTTTTACAGGCTATAGCGCCTTATGTTTGGCAGAAGGCCTTCAAAAGGGTGGCGTTTTACATACCATAGATATTAAGGAGGAATTGGTTGATTTTCAGCGCAAGCATTTTAATAATTCCGCTTTCGCGAAAGCGATCCATCAACACTTAGGCCAAGCATTAGAAATCATTCCTAGCTTAGACACTCAATTTGATCTGGTTTTTATAGACGCCGACAAACGCAACTATATCAATTATTTCCATGCGATTATCGATCGAATAAATCCCGGTGGTATTATCCTTTCTGACAATGTGCTATGGAGCGGCAAGGTGGTGGAACCTTTGAATGAAAAAGATATTGACACTAAGATTTTATTGGAGTACAACCGTCTTCTCAATGAGGATCCGCGTATAGAAACGGTGCTCCTTCCCATTCGGGATGGCCTTACTGTTAGTCGGGTACTATAAAATTTGAAAATAAAAAAGCCTCGCTAAGCGAGGCCTTTAAGCATTAAGGGGGGAAATTGGGTTATTGTACTGCCAATTGGGCGTTTATATTTCCATAACCATAGTTGTTGTCTTTATAAGGATACAAGGAAGCACTTTGTCTCAATTTAGAAAGCACTTGGCTTCTACTCCATGTTGGGTGTTTTGCCCACACTAATGCTGCTATTCCAGCAGTAGTTGCAGTCGCTACAGAAGATCCTCCTACATAATCATTATCACCATCATAAAACCCCAAGGTAACTCCAGTACGACTATTGTCGTAATCGCGTTCCATCACCACTGTAAATTCTATCTGACTTCCATCATGACAGGTATCACATTGATTATAACCAGGTGCATCAGTAATACCTGTTACGGCAACTGCTTGACTCATACTTGCAGGAAAAATTACTGGATACCAGTTGGTAAAATTGAGTGAGGTACCACCCGCTGCAAATATTAATTTGCCTTTATTATAGGCATATTTTACTGCATCTTTTACATTACCTATGGACCAAGGATACCCAACAGACATCGAGATGATTTTTACATCACTTCTATTTCCTAGGGCTTTTAAGGCATTTGAAACTCCTTTACGTTCGTGATAATCATTGAGAACAACATCTTCTGTTCCTCTGTATGAAACTAGGTTACAATCGTAGGCGACCCCTACAGGCATATACTCATTGTTTCGAGGAGCTGCAATTGTTGCTGCCATACTTGTACCGTGACCACATTTATCGTTAGGACCATCGTAATTACTAGACCACCACCAAGATGAATCGATAAAAGTTCCATACTTCTGTACGGTTCTAGAATTGATAGACCAAGCATCTGTAAATTCAGAACCTAATTTTGGTTGGTTAGGAGATAAACCGGTATCAATAACACCTACAGTCACTCCGGCACCTGTACTTTGAGACCAGGCTTGTGTAATATTATGTTTATCAAATGTCCAAGAAACCAAAGCGTTAGGAGCTACTGTTCTATAATCGGCGCCATAGAGGCTTGCACCGTCAAAATTACAACCTGAACTTGAGCGCTGTGGTTGTGCACCTTGTTCTGGTCTCAGCTCGTAAAAGGAATAACCATTAGGCTCTAAATAACGAATATTTGGAGTGGCCATTAATGCTCTTACTGTTTCTAAAGAAGTGATTTGTAAGTCTAAAACATTGAGCACATCATCTGCAAGGAATCTTTGTTCACTTCGGGTGGTACCTTCTTCTGCACTCACAACATTGAGAATATCATTTTGGATACCTTCCAGTCGGCTATCTCGAGTTTCACTAAAGCTTTCACCTTCACCTCCATAGCCTACTGTGATTAATTCACCCCCGTGTATTGCTGCACTCCAAAGTACATTTGCAGCTACATCATCCCATGAAAAAGATTGTTTTTCGAAGAAAGATTGATCAATTAAAGCGTTGATTTGATCTATGGTTAGGAACTCATTAGACTCTTGAAGCTCTGAAGCAGCCGTTTTAACATCGGCATTGTAAATGGAAGCATCATTATCTTTATTACAAGCGGTAAAGACCAGTGCAGATGCACAAGCCCATAAGAGTACTTTTTTCTTCATGGTTTTGAGTTGGTTAGTTGGTTAGTTGTTAAGACCCTCAAGATATTAAAAGAACGCAAATTATTATGCGTGCACACTAATTAGTTTTCAACAAAATGAGAACAAAACCGCGAATTACGTATTTTTTTAGGATAATTAATGCGAATAATGATTGTTAAATAGTTTTTTTTATGCGAATTGCACCCATAGGCGACCAGCAGACTTCCAAAATGTTATTCCAATAACAAAACCCACCAAACTACCTACCATAATGTCTCCTGGAAAATGTACGCCAACATATATCCGACTTGTTACAAACAGCAAGGGCCAGATGTAGATTGCATAAATCCATTTGAGTTGGTGGCGCAAAGCCAGCACTACAAAGGTGGTAAGCGCCATAGAAACAGCAGCATGACCAGAAAAGAAACTAAAATTATTAGGAGATTGTAATACGCGAATGAGATCAGCTATATCCAGGGTATTATTTGGACGAAGACGAGCGACACCATTTTTTACAACTTCGGTTAGTCCCAAGGATATACCGACAACCCCTACAGATAGTACGACGCCAATAATGGCTTGACGGCGTTTATAAACAATAAAGAATAAGCTTAAAAGGAATAGATACCAAGGAATCCAATGTTCAATCTTGGTAACAAAAATCCAAAAGGTGTCATATTTTTCAATACCCAAACCATTGAGATAAATAAAGAGTTCTCTATCCCATTGTTCAAGTTGTTCCCACATTAAAAATTACGTTTCACCGGCCCAGTGATATCGTTAATATCTTCCTTGGCCTTGTCAATTTCCTTTTTAATGTCTTTGGTCACATCTATATCAATACCATGTCCTTCGGCACTTTTGGTAATCTCCGACTTGATATCATTAGTAGCATCTTTCAATTGACGCATCCCTTTCCCTAAGCCTCGGGCTATCTCAGGAACCTTATCGGCACCAAATACCATGATCACAATGAAGATGATAAAGGCAATCTCTACGCCGCTAATAAAAAGAAATGGTGTAATCATGTGACAAAGATAAGAATTGGTCCAAAAACGCTAGCGCTTTGAGCTCTTAAAAATAATGTAATTGTTTTAAGGGTCTATCAATCTATAAGATTTAAAAACCAAGACATAAAAAAAGCCAGTTCTAAGAACTGGCTTTTTTATATTCAGTATTGCTTTCTCAAAAGCAAAAAGAGCTTTTATCCTTTAACCTTTTCTTTAAAATTATCGAATTTTCCTAGCTTTTTCGCTTTAGGCCAACTGTTATTCTCTGTATCAATATCGGCAGTTTCTAAATCTGGATCCACAGTTACTTTTACAATCTCTTTGTCTGTAGCAAGCGCCTTACTCACCTCACTATCGTTTTTACGCCATACTTGAGCAGGGTAGGTCACTTTCTCAGTGGTTCCATCTGCATATTCGTATTCAACTATGATAGGCATAGGAATTCCACCTGGCTTTTCAAATACAATTTTATATAAGTGTTTAGGAGTTTCAATTTTTGCACGCTCCTCGGGGGTAAAGTTATCCATCAAATACTCCTTTAAAGTAGGTGCATTTTCAAGCATAGACTTACCTCTCATTTCTTCTTTAAAGTCATCACTATCTTCATCTACTACATAAATCGCTTCAATTGTACTTGGATCTGTTATTCCGTAACGAGCTAGCAATTCCTTTCCTTCTGTGGTAGCTTGATCTGTAATATAATAGGACTTTACTTCCTTAACTCCGATATCAACATAATCGGTAGAATAGAACCATCCTCTCCAGTACCAATCTAAATCGACTGCAGATGCATCTTCCATTGTACGGAAGAAATCTTCTGGCGATGGGTGTTTAAACATCCAACGTTGAGCATACGTTTTAAAAGCATGATCAAATAATTCATGACCCATCACTGTTTCACGTAAAATGTTCAATGCTGTAGCTGGTTTCCCATAAGCATTTGCTCCAAGGTTAAACGCATTCTCAGGATTAGACATGATAGGTGCGATCCGCTCTTGATTACCTTTCATATAAGGAACAATCTTAGCAGGTGCTCCACGACGTGAAGGATAGGCCTCATTAGGTGCAATAGCTGAAGGGAAATTTTCTCCAAACTCTTGCTCAGTCAAATATTGCATAAAAGTATCTAAACCTTCATCCATCCATCCCCACTGACGCTCATCACTGTTTACGATCATTGGGAAGTAGTTATGACCTACTTCGTGAATAATTACAGAGATCATACCGTATTTAGTACGGTCACTATACGTTCCATCTTCATTAGGACGTCCATAGTTCCAACATATCATAGGGTATTCCATTCCTTGACCCTTTGCATGTACAGAGATCGCCTTAGGATAGGGATAGTTAAATGTATACTTAGAATACGTATCTAAGGTTTGAACAACAGCTTTGGTAGAATACTCCTCCCAAAGTGGGTTTCCTTCAGGTGGATAAATTGAGATAGCCATTACGTTACGTTCAGGAAAACGCACCGCTTGAGCATCCATTATATATCTTCTTGAGGTAGCAAAAGCGAAATCGCGCACCTGCTTAGCTTTCAATTTCCAAGTTTTTGAACTTCTTGATTTTCCAGCTGCAATTTGCTCAGTTTCAGCTTGCGTACGAATTATAACAGGCTTGTCAAAAGACTTCTTTGCTTGCTCCCATCGCTTGTATTCTTCCTTAGAATACACCTCTTTTAAGTTGGTGATTTCTCCTGTCCCATCTAATAAGTGATCGGCAGGAACTGTAATTTCTACATCATAATCTCCAAATGGAAGGGCAAATTCTCCATTCCCCCAGAACTGATAGTTCTGCCATCCTTCAACGTCATTATAGACCGCCATTCTTGGAAAAAACTGTGCGATAATATATCCTTTGTTTCCGTCTTTATAAGTTTCATAACCAGAACGAGCACGATCTACTGTATGCTCAGGAATAAGGTAATTCCAACGAATTGTAAATGAATATGAATCACCAGCCTTTAGTGGCTCCTTCATATCTACACGCATCATTGTCCAATTGATAGTATGCTTTAATGGCTTTCCATCTTTAGAAACTTCAGTTATTTTGAATCCTCCATCAAAGGGAGCTCCCATATATTGACCAACGAAACCAGATGTTTGGGAAACCGCGGAAATTCCAGTCCCATTTTTCTCTTTAGCAGGAGAATTAGCTTCTCTTACATTCTGATCTAATTGCACCCATAAGTACTCTAAATCGTCTGGTGAATTATTGGTATAAGTAATCATTTCATACCCATTGATGGTCTGTAAATCATCATTGAGGTCAATGGTCATTTTATAATCAGCAGTATTCTGGTAATATGCACTTCCAGGGGCTCCAGAACCTGTTCTATATTGATTTGGTGTAGACATCTCACCGTAGAGTTGGCGAAACTTATTTACATTTTCATGCCCTGCTGGACGTTCTTCTTCTGTTTCAGTTTCTTGTGCAAAGACAGAAAGACTGAAAAGTGCTAGCATTGTAAAGCAAGCAATCTTGAAACGATTCATATGTGTGTTTAAATTTAAGTGTAAGGCTAAAAATAGCCAAATCATTCGGCTTTTGGGAAACTATTCAGAAAAGTTTAACAGGACCTTAGCATTCTCAACTTCCATTAGAAAGCTCTTCTTTTTTCCTAGGATTTCAGTATGTACCATATTCTTCTGTTCTGGAAAAACATCCATAAGGAGGGTGTTTTCCATCTCCAGCGTTTTTACGGCGCTAACATTCTCTATTTCACTGTAGATTACAATATAGTCGTCTTCATACTCTTTCCCAACGAAAACAAGCTCTTGCCGCTCTGAATTAACAGAAATTTTGAACTTTGCTTTTAAGTACTTTGTCAAATAACGATCTAGTAATTCTTGATCCGCCGTTGCATCTACAACAATGGATTCATCATATCGAGCCTGCAAAACATCTTCCACATCATCATAAAACAATCGTGTAATCATTTGAAGAGACTGGGAGGTTTCATTGTATTGCATATCAGTGACACTGAGATAATATTTATGCGCAGCCATCGAAAGCAGTAATGGCATAAATAATAAAAGGATTAAACTTTTTTTCATGGGTATTTGCGTAAGTAGGCTTTTGCAAACTTGCCTGAGACAGGCAAGAGCAAAGTGAGACCAATTATCTCTATTCAATAAATATGCCGTTATTCTTTTTCTCTTAGTGCATTGTAATTTTTGGACTTTACCATCATAAATTCTAATAGGCCAAAGGCATCGTTTCCATCAACAAAGGATTTTGCTCTTTCATCTTCGAATACATAATAGACAAAATCTTCAATTAAATCTTCTTTGATATTGAGCTCCTTCATATATAAACTATCCGAAAAAGTGTATCTACTATCTTGCACTTGCTTTTCAAAGCGACTCACAGCAATATGTTTCTTAAGCATCTGCAACCTTCCCGTAATCGAATTGATTAATCCATCTAAAGGGATTCCTGCTCCGCTGGTGATTGCTGTATAGTAGCGACGCTCTTCGACCGTTCGTTTAGGTGCTGTATTTTTAGGTATTCCCAAATCTTCAGGGTACAATTCTGGCGCTCCCTTGGTCATGGCTGCGTCCTTAGTCAAATCGCCAGAAAGATCAATATTACTTATCTCTACCTCATCCAATTGATTAATTTTCGGAATCAAATACAAGGAAATCTTCTTACGGTTAAAAATGGTTTGATTGACTACAAATTGCCGAGATTCGTATTGTACTGCACTAATATTTATTGTGTCATTGAGGCGAACTTCCAATCGGAAGGATCCCTGATCTGTGGTGGTTGTACCTTTGCGCATAGTCAGATTAACAACATTTAAAGCAGACCTGTCGATAGTATCGTTAAGAACCTTTCCTTCGAGCATAATCGTATCTTGACTCCAAGCCAAAGCACTGATAAAAAGCACACAGAGGAATAATAAGGATTTTTTCATTTCTGTTTCATTAAGAATTTTATGTTTCTAACTACATCTTTCCTTGTGCCATCAAAACTAAGTATGTTTTTGCTTTCTTTTCAAAATATGCGAATAAATCTATCAAAGAACTCAACTGAAGCTTTGCTACTTCCTCGGCATCACTCATAGCATAAAACACAAAATCGTCTATTAATTCTAATGGAATCTGCATGGTTTTTATATACACCGTATCAGAAAATCGCAGCCGTTGCCTATCTACTTTAGTTTGAAAATTAGAAACTGTAATATGTTTTTTTAACTGCTTTGTTTTCCCGGAAAGACCGTTAATAACAGCTAATAACGGAATATCAAATCTAGCATTATATCTCCCTACCTGATCTGGACCTTTTGTAGACGCAGTATACAATTTTCTTTCTTCTGCGGTCCGTTTAGGAGCTGTGTTTGGGGGGAGGTTGACTCTTTTGGAATCATAAATATTATTTGTATTAAAAGGAATCATATCACGCCTCAAATTACCTGTTAACTCACTATCGCTCAATTGCACTTCTGCTAGTTCTGTGATTTTTGGAATCAAATAAAAGGTGATACTTTTTATTGCGATCATTTTCTCAGACACAACAAACTGATAGGATTCGTATTGAACAGCACTTAAATGAATAGTATCCTTTAAGCGAGCTTCAATTTCAAATTGTCCATGATCATTTGTAATTGCACCTACCTTTAAACTTAGATTGACCACAGACAGGCTTGCCTTTTCTATACTATCATTCAATATTTTCCCACCTAGAATAATGCCCTCCTGCGTTTGGGCAGTGATAAGTTTCGATATCAATACAAGTGAAAGGAATAGGAGGTAATTTCTCATTGCTTAGTCTCCTTCCGATCATCAGGAATCATCAATACGCCTTCTCCCTGTTTCATCTTTAAATAAGCATCAACCTTGATTGAAAAATAATCCCATAACTCGAACTTATCAGTCAAATTCACCGCATCAACAGCAACGGTATCTTCCATAGCATAGAATACAAAATCTTCAATAAGTGCTTGTGGCACTTTTAAGTTCCTCACATACATACTATCAGCAAACTTCACTCTATTACGTTCTACTTTTAATTGAAATTTTGAAATTTCAAGTTGTCTTTTGTATTTCTTTGTGTTTCCATTAATCAAGTTAATTAAGGCTCCAAAGCCTCCTGCCCCACCTGTCATTGCGTAGTACATCCGTTCTTCAGAAGTTCGCTCAGGCGCCGACAATCCCATAAAACCAAAATCACTTGGGACATATTCTTTCTTAAGCACAAATGATCCAATGTCTTTACTCAAATCACCACTAAGATTAATGTTTGAAAGTACTACTTCGTCCAATTCGGTGATTTTAGGCACTAAATAAAAAGAAACACTTCTGTCCAACTCCATTTTCTTACTCACTATAAATTGTTTGGATTCGTATTGTACTGCACTAATATGCAAAGTATCATACACCCGTGCTTTTATTTGAAACTGGCCATTGGCATTGGTGATAGCACCTTGTCTTAGGGAAACATTGACAACATTAAGAGAGGCTCTTTCAATAGTATCATTGAGCACCTGCCCTTGCAATAAGAACGTAGTTTGTGATTGAACACTTAGTACAAGGCTCAAGAAAAAAAGTAAGCTATAAAAGTTTTTCAAACGTCTAATCTTTTGAAGATGGGAATGACTTACGTTGTACTAAAAGGAATTCAATCAAATCCAACTCTCTCCCTTTTTTAAGAAGAGAAGCATCAAGTCCTTGCTCCTCAGCATAGAAGATAAAAGGAGCTATTTCATCTATTTCTAAACGTAAATTCTTTTGGAAGAAAACATTGTCATACATGTTGCGAATCTCGCTGTCAACATTGGGTTGGATCGCATTTTTATCGATCACATAACGATCACGCTTATTAAATAAGACTTTAAAAATATTGACAAAGTTGATTCCGTTCTGAAAATTAAAACCCCCTAAAGCTTCATTATTGACTGAGGTTTGTGCATCTGCAACAATTTCATAATTATTTTCTATTTCAAAGATGCTAACCTCTGGAAAAGGATTAATCCTCGTGGTTTTAGTATTGCCTACATCTACGCGAATATTGCCCGAAAGATCATAGGGTGATACGATAACGTCATCTAATATGGTAAGGTTCTCGATCAATTCCAACTTCATCTTTTGACCATCCACAATACCCTGATCAACAACTACAATCACATCATTATACTGTAAGGCACTAATGATCACCCTATCATTTACGCCAACTTTCAACGTAAAGGCTCCATTCTCATCGGTGATGGTCCCTTGGTTAGCCGATTTATTATAAACGGTTATACCCTCATTATCATTTCCATCAGGCACTAACACTTGTCCTTTTATGGTTATTCTAGTGTCTTGTGCTACACTTGAAAGTGTAATAAGAAAAAGTAGGAGTAGTATTTTTTTCATGTGCGTCGTTATTTGAGGTTAAAGAAACAATAGGTTCTCATAGCGAAAACTTAAAGTGTGCCTAAACTTTTGTTAAATGGGCTTTCCTTAAATTTACGAAACTAAAATGAGAGCAGGACGACTATAATCCATTGAAAGTCAAAAAATCATGTCAAAAAACCTAATTATCGCTAGCACCTCTACCATTTACGGTAGCGGATATCTAGAATACCTACTTCCCGAACTTCAAACTCACTTTAAGGATTGTGATACCATCTTGTTTATTCCTTATGCCCGCCCCGGAGGAATAACCCATGATGCCTATACCCAGGTCGCACAAAAAGCCTTCGCCAAAATTAATAAGAAGGTTGTTGGACTTCATACTTTTGATGATCCTATAGCGGCAATAAAAGAAGCCCAAGGAATTTTTACTGGTGGCGGAAATACTTTCGTTCTCGTAAATGCACTTTATAAACACGAAGTCATGGCTCCTTTAAGAGCGGTTCTAATAGCAGGGACTCCATATTTAGGTACCAGTGCAGGGAGTAATATTTGTGGCTTAAGCATGCAAACCACAAATGACATGCCTATCACATACCCACCCTCATTTAAAACACTCGGGATGATTCCTTTCAATATAAATCCTCATTACCTAGACCCAAAAGAAGGCGATACCCATATGGGAGAGACTCGTGAAACACGCATCAAAGAATACCACGCATATAATACCGTTCCAGTTATCGGACTGCGCGAGGGGAGTTGGCTCAACGTCCAAGGACCTACAATAACGCTTCATGGCACCTATACCGCTCGAGTATTTGAACAAGGCAAAACACCTTATGAAATCGAAACAAACAGCGCAATAGACCTTTAGATCAATCACGAAATAGTATTCAAAAAAAAAGACCCTGCATTTCTACAGGGTCTTGGAGCGGGAGACCAGGTTCGAACTGGCGACATTCAGCTTGGAAGGCTGACGCTCTACCAACTGAGCTACTCCCGCTGATAGACGAAGGCAAAAATAACTTTTTTTTCAAAAGTCAGCACACTAATTCGCAATAATTTTTACAATACAAAAACACTATTTAATACCTCCTGATATTGAAGTAAGTACCACTCATAATGAAGTCTAAACCATCAACAAATTTTGAGAGTAAAGAGAAGGAAGCCATGCTCATTACGGTCAATTTCCTTAATTTTAAGTAAAAATAGCAGCATGAACATTCAACATAAAGAATCAGATCATAGAGGATATTTTATATTTAAAGGAGAGCGAGGTATTATTTCTGAACTTACCTACTCAAAAAACGATCGCATCTTAACTATTGATCATACAGAGACTAAACTTCCTGAAGAGGGAAAAGGACTCGCATCAAAACTGGTGGCTCATGCTGTCCAATATGCCCGCGATCATAATTTTAAAATAGAACCTCTATGCCCATTTGCCGAAGTACAGTTTGACAGAAACCCCGAGTATAAAGACGTACGTGCCTAAATCATTTTGACATACCTTTGAAGGACCTTAATCTGAATTAAATTTTAATGAAAACCTCCCTGTTTATTGGCTTGATCCTTTTGATATTTATTCCAACGGTGTATGGACAATCGATTATTCCTGAACAGGAATTATTGGGTCAGGGCAGTCCCACTTTGGTTGAAAAAGACGGGTATCGATTACGCCCTGAAGCGGCTCAGGCATTTGATGCTATGAAAATTGCCGCTTTAAAAGACGGCATTGACATCAAAGTAGTATCGAGTTACAGAGATTATGCGCATCAAAATCGCATTTGGGAACGTAAATATTTGCGCTTTCGCGAAAGCGGATTAACACCCATGGAGGCAATCGAAAAAATCATTGAGTACTCTACAATTCCCGGTACGTCAAGGCATCATTGGGCAACAGACCTCGATTTAATTGACGGCACCCCAAAAGTGGACGGAGACGTTCTTGTCCCATCAAAATTTCATGGTACGGGACCTTTTTGCAAATTCAAAGATTGGATGGATATTCACGCCAACACCTTTGGCTTCCAGTTAGTCTATACAGACGAGATTAACCGTAAAGGGTTTAAATATGAGCCATGGCATTACAGTTATGCTGCTTTGTCTAAATCTTACTTACAAGCCTATAACGCATTGGATATTCAACAAATGCTAGCTGCCGCAAAACTCATGGGAAGTGAAAACTTTACTGATGAATTCATTGTAAGGTATCTTAAAGAAAATGTCAATGACGTCAATCAAAGTCTATTCGATTAAAGCGCATTAATCAAGCTGCGTTCGGCGAGTGCCTCTTTGAAATCGGCTCGACTTGCTAGTGCTTTAGAAATCCACTTTTGTGCTTCTCCTTTATCCGACTTATGTCTATAAATTTGAGCCAATCGAAGATATGCCCAATCTTTTGGGACGCCATCTTGGGTGGAATAATTTTTTATGTAATGATGCAGACATAGGATACCTTGATCCAATCCTATCCCATATTGTCCTGCCACCTTACCTAATTGATAATGAAGTCTGTTATTCTCAGCGTGCTTTTCTTGAGCTTCCACTAAAGTTGCAATAGCGGCATCAGGATTTTCATTTTTCTCATAATGTTCAGACAACTTTGTATAGCAAGTCACAGAACCACCTACGGCAACGGCTTTTTTGTATTGGACCTCAGCATCCTTTGGACGATCGTTATACTCGGCGATATAACCTTTCGCCAAATAGCCATCTACTGGCGATAGCTTCAAAAGTTCATTGGCATATTTCAATGCCTTGTCTTCACTACCACCAATGATTCCAGGAAGTTGGATATAGAATTCCACCAAAGCCCAGCGTGCTTCAATATGCGAAGGATCCAGCTCTGTAGCCGTTATAAATGCGTTTTTTATATCCCCTATCAATCCCAAGGCTCTAAGCTTATTAATCTCTAAGGCCTTCATTCCGAGCACCCCTCCATATTTATAATGATAGTTGGCCACTTTGGGTTGCAGTTCAACTAAGCTTTCATAATACTCAATGGCTGTATCCCAATCTTTAGCATATCCCGCAATATCACCCAGATACTCTAAAGTTTTTAAATTCTCGGGATGGTTTTTTAAATAGGATTTAAAAATGGGTGCTGCCTTGGTGTATTGAGCCGCTTTAAAATGGGTTTCCGCTTTCGCGAAAGCGTCCACACCTCCTGTACCACTACCAGTAGCTTGTCCCATTGATATATTGGGAATCATTAATAAACAAATCATAAATAGGTATCCGAGGTTTTTCATGGGGTGCAAAGATGCAAAATGCTTGCCAAAAGTCATTTAGTTTTTAGGTGGATATTTTGAGTACACTTTTGTTAATAGTTTTTGAAAATAAATATCCCTTTCAGGCGGGGTGATATTCTGTTTTCTGCTGCTTTCAGTAAAAGCCTGCCACACATACTGCTGTGTACGGGCATCATAAAAATCTATAGTCAACTCTAGTTGCTCCTGCCTACCTCCTATGGGTATGCCACCACCTACACTTACACCACCAGATCGCCCTCCACCACCAATACCAACTCCCAAAGTATTACGAGAAGCAACCTCATAACTTCTAGTTGTTGTACTTATCCAGAGATCAGGATTTTCTGCTTTTACCAAACCTTTGGTCTGCAATAGACTATCGGTGTATTTCATATACCGTTGCTGATCAAACTCAGATAGCTCATTCCCTTTGGTATCATTATAGTTATAGGTGGTATAGTTTTGAAAAGCCACCTCCTTATCGTAATCATAATCCACAAAAATTGCCCCACAAGAGGTAAGTAATAAGCTAGCAATAAGACATAAAAAAATCCGCATAGATCCTAGTTTCTTCATAAAGATAACAAGGATATATACGGAATGTTGTGGATTTAGGATTTATTAACTATTCAACATTTTCCAAAGCTTATCCTTAAGCTCCGTCAATCCTTGTTGGGTAATCGATGAAATAAACATATACTCAATCGGTAGTTCGCGATCGAGTTCTTCAGATAGTTCTGCTTTGAGTTCGTCGTCTAGCATATCACTTTTAGTGATTGCGATCAGACGTTCTTTATCCAGCATTTCTGGATTGTATTTCTGTAATTCGTTCAGTAAAATTTCATATTGACCTGAGATACTATCTGCATCGGCGGGAATCATAAAAAGCAAGGTTGAGTTACGCTCAATGTGGCGTAAAAATCGATGCCCTAGTCCTTTCCCTTCAGAGGCACCCTCAATAATTCCTGGGATATCTGCAATGACAAAGGTTTTATAATCTCGATATTGAACAATCCCCAAATTTGGTTTGAGGGTTGTAAATTCATAGTTAGCGATTTTTGGCTTGGCTGCAGTAACTACAGACAATAAGGTAGATTTACCAACATTAGGGAAACCTACAAGACCTACATCGGCAAGAATCTTAAGTTCAAGAGTAAGCATTACCTCATAACCCTCTATTCCAGGTTGAGAAAAACGCGGAGTTTGATTGACTGAGTTCTTAAAGTGCCAATTTCCACGACCTCCCATACCACCTTGAGCTGCGACAAATTCTTGACCATCTTCGGTAATTTCAAAAATTACTTTATCGGTTTCTGTGTCTCTAATGGTTGTACCTAGAGGTACATCTATGTAATGATCTTCACCGTCATGACCTGTCGATCTGGATTTTGCTCCATTTCCACCATGTCCTGCGCGTAAGTGACGCTTAAATTTTAGGTGTAAGAGTGTCCACATATTGGAATTTCCTCTTACAATAATATTTCCTCCACGACCACCATCTCCACCGTCGGGACCTCCTTTTTCAATAAACTTTTCTCTGTGCAAATGCGCAGATCCTGATCCTCCATTACCTGAAGTCACATGCATTTTTACATAGTCTACAAAATTCCCTTCCGTCATGTCTCTTTCTTTATTATTTTTTTAACCGATCCTTAGAGACGGTCAATCACCTTACTTAATCGTTCGGTAATTTCTGCTACTCCTCCTACACCATCAACACCAAAATATTTTCCTTGTTGCTCGTAGAAGTTTTTGAGTATTGCCGTTTCTGCATAGTAAACAGCTATACGATTTCGTATCACCGCTTCATCTGCATCGTCTGCACGACCAGATGTCTTACCACGTTCTAGCAAACGCTGTACCAATACTTCATCATCAACTTCTAATGCCACCATGGCAGCTACTTCTGTTCCTTTTCCTTCTAGTAAAGCAGCTAGTGCAATTGCCTGTGCTTCTGTACGTGGAAAACCATCAAAGATAAATCCTTGGGCCTTCGGGTTTTTCTCTACTTCAGCGTTCAACATATCAATGGTAACCGTGTCTGGAACAAGTTGGCCCTTATCCATATAAGATTTTGCCAACACCCCTAAATCGGTGCCATTTTTTATATTATAACGGAACACATCCCCAGTAGAGATATGTACAAGATTATATTTTTCTTTTAAAACTTCAGCTTGCGTTCCCTTTCCAGCACCTGGAGGGCCGAACAACACTAGGTTTTTCATTGATGATTGTTTTAATTTATAAATAGACGTCAAGTTACGTCCTAGTCCGTTGTAGTCTAAACCGAAGCCAACCACAAAATCATTTTCAATTTCTAAACCTATATAATCAATAGTATAAGGTTTTGTATAAGCAGAGGGTTTGTAAAACAAGGTAGCAATCTTATACGATGCTACTTCTTCTTGCTCTAAAATTTGAATAATAGTTTCTATTGTATTTCCAGAGTCTACAATATCCTCAATGACAATAACATCACGTCCTTTTAGGGAAGGCTCTGCTCCCATAACCGTAAAAATCTCGTCTTTCTGCTCTGTCCCGTCGTAACTCGCAACTTTAATAAAGCTCAGTTCGCATTCTCCATCAAACTTTTTGATCAGTTCGGCGGCAAAAAGGAAAGCACCATTAAGCACAGTTAAGAAGACCGGGCGTTTCTGACTATAGTCGTCATTAAGCCTTACGGCCACTCCGTTAACCGCTTGTTGCACCTGAGTTTTTGAGATGTATTTCTCAAAATGTAGATCGTGTAGTTGTACTGTTTTCATTCTGCTATTAAAGGCGCAAAGATACCATACCTAAATCACAATTCTTAACTTCCAAATATCAAATTACTAAAAAGTTCAGCCAGCAAGAAGATAGGCTCATATCCTCTGGGATTTCTGCTTTCGTTTTTTGTATTTTTGAAGCTTATTTATTTGCTTTCGCAGAAGCGTACTCATTATGACAAACTACTTCTCTTCAAACTTTAAACTCGGTATTCTAGGCGGGGGTCAATTAGGCAAAATGATGCTCTATGACACTCGAAAATATGACATCCAAACCTATGTTTTGGATCCGAGCAATGAAGCGCCTTGCAAGATTGGCTGCGATTATTTTCAACAAGGGAGTTTAGTCGATTTTGATACAGTCTATAATTTTGGAAAGCAGGTAGATGTCCTCACTTTTGAAATTGAAATTGTCAATATAGAAGCCTTAGAAAAATTAGAACAGGAAGGCGTTAAGGTCTACCCACAGTCTTCTGTACTTCGTAAAATTCAAGATAAAGGTATTCAGAAACAGTTTTATTTAGATCACAATATTCCAACAGCAGATTTTAAGCAGTACGCTTTCGCGAAAGAGATTGCTGCCAACTCCCCTAGCTATCCATTTGTATGGAAAGCTTGCCAGGGTGGCTATGACGGAAACGGAGTTGCTGTTATTCGTAATGCCGAAGACTTAGACAACCTACCTCACGTTCCTTGTATTGCCGAAACTATGATTCCTTTTAAAAACGAGTTGGCCGTTATTGTTGCTCGTAGCCCATCGGGAGAAGTGAGAACCTATCCTGTAGTAGAAATGGAATTTCACCCAGAAGCAAATCAGGTAGAATATGTCATTTGCCCAGCACGTATTGATGAAACAATAGCAACTAAGGCAAGAGCAATTGCCGCCAAAGTATCAGAAGCTTATGAACATGTAGGTCTTCTTGCCGTTGAAATGTTTCAGACGGAAAATGATGAAATTCTAGTTAACGAAGTAGCACCTAGACCACACAATAGTGGACATTACAGTATAGAAGGAAGCTTTACCAATCAATTTGAACAACATATAAGAGCCATCTTGGACTTACCTCTAGGTAAAACCGACAGCAAAGTAGCTTCGGTTATGGTAAATCTAGTGGGAGAAGAAGGTCATACAGGTGCCGTGAGCTATGAGAATATGGAGACCATCCTCAAAATGGACGGAGTGACACCACATATTTATGGAAAGAAAGAAACACGCCCATTTAGAAAGATGGGACATGTGACTATAGTCGACCATGACATTAATAAGGCACGGACTATTGCTGAAGATGTAAAAAAGACAATTCGAGTAATAAGTAACTAAGGTTACGCACAGAATAACAGGGTAATTAAATCAAAAATCAAAGACTATGAAAGTAGGAATCATCATGGGTAGTACAAGTGACCTGCCAATAATGCAAGAAGCTATAGACATCCTCGCAATATTAGGCGTAGACACAGAAGTAGACATTGTAAGCGCTCACAGAACCCCTGAAAAATTATTTGATTACGGTAAAAATGCCCATAATAGAGGCATAAATGTAATAATCGCTGGAGCTGGAGGTGCCGCACACTTACCTGGAATGGTCGCTTCACTTTCTCCTTTACCTGTTATTGGCGTTCCTGTTAAGTCCAGAAATTCCATCGATGGATGGGATTCTATCCTCTCCATCTTACAAATGCCTGGGGGTGTTCCTGTTGCTACTGTAGCATTAGATGGTGCAAAAAATGCTGGGATTCTTGCAGCACAAATTCTAGGAGCTACGCAAACAGATATCCAAAATAGAATCCTTGAATACAAAGAAACTCTTAAACAAAAAGTGATCGAAGGGGCAAAAAACATCTAAAAGCAAAGACCGCCACATATGGAGCGGTCTTTATCAATGCTGTAGTGGGGGTAAGAAATCTTATTTGTTAACCATTCTAAATATTAATCAAACCTTTTAACAAGCATTGAAGTGGGGGAAATTTCACTAAAACTTAAGACAAAATTAATGCCTTAGTCTTAATGTTATTCAATAATAAGAAAATTTTTTCTTTTATCGACCTTGTGTCCTAATTATTCGATGAAATACCCAAAAATTTATAATCATCTATCATGACTAACACGAATATTACTTCAAATCCGCTGCTTCAACATTTTGACGAAGCTCCGTTTTCACAGATAAAAAATCATCATTTCAAACCAGCCTTTATAGAGGCTATAGAACTCAGTCGCAAGGAAATAGATAACATTACAAAGCAAACTGAATCTCCTACTTTTCAAAATACTATTGAAAAATTAGACTATGCAGGCGCCCAATTGGATCGCATATCTAGTATATTTTTCAATCTGAATAGTGCAGAAACCAATGAAACTATCCAAAAGATCGCTCAGGAAGTCTCTCCTATGCTCACCGAATTTGGAAATGATATCACACTAAACGAGCAGTTATTTGCTCGCATTCAAAAGATATACGCTCAGAAAGCCGATTTGGATCTTACAGAAGAACAATCTACCCTTTTAGAAAAAAAATATAAAAGTTTTGCCCGTAATGGTGCCAACTTAGCCGAAGATAAAAAGTCGCGCTTACGCGAAATTGACAGCCAACTCTCAACCCTTGCCTTAAATTTTGGTGAGAATGTACTTGCCGACACAAACTCTTACGAACTATTATTGACCGATGAGAAGGATCTAGACGGACTACCTGAGGGCGCAAAAGAAGCTGCAGCCGCTTTGGCAGAAAGTCGCGACCACAAAGGATGGCTCATCACTTTGGATTATCCAAGTTATATTCCATTTATGAAATATGCTTCTAACCGAGAGCTTCGGAAAAAATTATCCTTGGCCTTTGGCAGCAGAGCTTTTCATTCTGACGAACACGACAACCAAGAAAATGTATTAGCAATTACAAAATTGAGGCATGAAAGAGCACAGCTATTAGGTTATGAAACCCATGCTCATTTTGTGCTTGAAGAACGTATGGCGCAAACGCCAGAGAAGGTTAATAGCTTTCTCAATGACTTACTCGCCAAAGCAAAACCAGCCGCTGAACGGGAATTTGCTGAATTGGAAAATTTCGCGAAAGCAGAAGACCCTATCGACCAATTACAAAAATGGGATAGCGCTTACTACGCAGAAAAGCTGAAACAAAAACTGTTCAGCCTGAATGACGAAGCACTCAAACCCTATTTTAAATTGGAGAATGTCATCGCTGGAGTATTCAAAGTTGCCGAAAAGCTCTTTGGCTTGCAATTTGAAGCTGTTACTGATGTAGACACCTATCACAAAGAAGTAAAAACCTACCGTGTCTCAGACGCAGAAGACAACTTTATAGCTCTCTTTTATGCCGATTTCCATCCGCGCAAAGGAAAACGTGGTGGGGCTTGGATGACTTCCTTTAAAGGACAAATGAAAAAAGACGGACAAGATCATAGACCACACATCTCCAATGTCTGTAATTTTACTCCATCTACACCTAGTAAACCCTCATTACTTACTTTCAACGAAGTGACAACCTTATTCCACGAGTTTGGTCATGGCCTGCATGGAATGCTGGCAAATACTACCTACCCAAGTCTCTCAGGGACCTCTGTGTATTGGGATTTTGTTGAATTACCAAGCCAAGTATTGGAAAACTGGTGTTATGAAAAAGAGGCCTTAGCCTTATTTGCAACACACTATGAAACCGGCGAAGTGATCCCAATGGAACTTGTAGAAAAAATTAAGGCTTCTGCCACCTTCCATGAAGGGATGCAGACCTTGCGCCAACTAAGTTTTGGCCTCCTAGACATGGCGTGGCATGGGAAGGATCCTTCAGGAATTAGAGATGTTAAAGCCTATGAAACGAAGGTATTTGCAGACACGACTCTATATCCAGAAACTCCGACTACCTGTATGAGCACCTCCTTTTCACATATCTTTCAAGGAGGATATTCTTCAGGTTACTACAGCTATAAATGGGCCGAAGTATTGGACGCAGATGCCTTTGAATACTTTAAAGAAAATGGCATTTTTAACGTAGAGATTGGGAAGAAATTCAAGGAGCATGTGCTATCAAAAGGCGGAACTGAAAACCCAATGACCCTATACAAGCGATTCAGAGGACAAGAACCAAAACCCGAAGCATTGTTACGAAGAGCAGGGCTTATTGAAAAATAAAGCGATTTAAATGTAACAATTTTGTTATTTCAGACCCCTATACCATAGCAGAAAGAACAATTATGAGTGGTGGGAGTCTAAATCATTTTAAAGCGATGCGTGAACGCCGACAAGAGCGGCTAGATGCGAATGGAAAAAAATTTAGGAAGGGAAGGGAGAAATACTCAACCGTTAATGCCTCCTTCGATTTCCCTACATTAAAAGAAGCATCTCAACTCGAATTACAATCAAACATCAAAAACCGACTCATTGCTGAGCAAAAAAGTCGAAATATCAAAGTGTTTGCGTTAACACTTGTATGTATGGTTGTATTAATTGCTGCCTTGAAATATGTATAGTTGGAGAGGTTTAGAATATTAAAACAGTGCTACTCTTTTGCA